>OGZB01001554.1_pt1 | contig 12903 bp, 9 predicted proteins | sample 1576691 | NCBI WGS metagenome assembly OGZB01 (sample SAMEA3541479, study PRJEB24748) | human gut metagenome | biome: human gut; feature: human-associated habitat; material: faeces | place: China | collected 2012
TTCCTTCTATGACAGAAGTGGAAAATTTGGCGATCCTTTCATGAATAGAGAATACTCCGGTCCGCCAAGGAGATTTTTCATATGCGTCACCATTCTCAGGAAACCGCGCCTTCGCTGTACGTTCAGGCCGCCAAGGACGCCTTCCGCAAGCTCGATCCGCGCGTGCTCGTGCGCAATCCCGTCATGTTCGTGGTCGCCGTCGGCTGCGTGTTTACGACGGCCTCGTTCTTCTCCCGCGTGGTGACCGGCGCCGACGCCGGATTCAGCGGCCAGATTTCCCTGTGGCTGTGGTTCACCGTGCTGTTCGCCAACTTCGCCGAGGCGCTGGCCGAGGGGCGGGGCAAGGCGCAGGCCGACACGCTCCGCAGCGCCCGTACGGACACCGTCGCGCACCGGCTGCTTTCGGACGGAACCGTGGAAACCGTATCCGCTTCCGAGTTGGCCCCCGGCGACCGTGTGGTCGTGGAGGCGGGCGACATGATCCCCGCCGACGGCACGGTCGTCGAAGGTGTGGCAGCCGTGGACGAATCCGCCATCACCGGCGAGTCGGCTCCGGTCATCCGTGAATCCGGCGGCGACCGCAGCGCGGTTACCGGCGGGACCACGGTGCTTTCCGACCGCATCGTCGTGAACGTCACGCAGGAGCCGGGCAAGTCTTTCCTCGACCGCATGATCGCGCTTGTCGAAGGCGCGGAACGGCAGAAGACCCCCAACGAAATCGCTTTGAACATCCTGCTTGCCGGGCTGACCCTCATCTTCATGCTGGTGGTCGTCACCCTGAAGCCGCTGGGCCTTTACCACGGCATCAACATTGATATGGTCGTGCTGGTGGCGCTGCTGGTGTGCCTCATCCCGACCACGATCAGCGGCCTGCTCGCGGCCATCGGCATCGCCGGGATGGACCGCCTGCTCCAGCGCAATGTGCTGGCCCTGTCGGGCCGCGCGGTGGAGGCCGCCGGGGACGTGGATGTGCTGCTGCTCGACAAGACCGGGACGATCACGCTCGGCAACCGCATGGCCTCGGCGTTCCTGCCTCTGCCCGGCGTGAATATCGATGAAATGATGCAGGCCGCCTGCCTTGCCTCCTCCGGCGACGAAACTCCGGAAGGCCGTTCCATCGTCGAATTGGGGAACACCCTCGGCGTGTCCCTGAATGGGGTGCCGCAGGATGTGGTCAGCGTGCCGTTCACGGCGGAAACCCGCATGAGCGGCGTGGATGCCGCCGGAGAACAGCTCCGCAAGGGTGCGACAGATTCCGTGCTGCGGTGGGTGCACTCGCTCGGGCTTCCCGAACGCCGTGAGGAATTGAAGGCCCTCGTCGATCCCGTGGCCCGTGAGGGCGGTACGCCGCTGGTGGTGGCCTCCTCCACGCGGGGCGTGCTCGGCGTCATCCAGCTCAAGGACGTGGTCAAGCCCGGTATGCGCGATCGTTTCGACCGCATCAGGGCCATGGGCATCAAGACCGTGATGATCACGGGCGACAACCGCCTCACCGCGCAGGCCATCGCCGCGGAGGCGGGGGTGGACGACTTCCTTGCCGAAGCCAAGCCCGAGGACAAGCTGCAGCTCATTCTGGATCTCCAGAAGGAAGGCCGTCTTGTGGCCATGTCCGGCGACGGCACCAACGACGCTCCGGCGCTGGCCAAGTCCGACGTGGGGCTGGTCATGAACACCGGCACGCAGGCCGCCCGCGAGGCCGGGAACATGATCGACCTCGATTCCGACCCCACCAAGCTCATCGAGATCGTAGAGATCGGCAAGCAGCTTCTGATTACCCGGGGCGCGCTCACCACGTTCAGCCTCGCCAACGACGTGGCCAAGTACTTCGCCATCATCCCTGCGCTGTTCATGGCGGCCCTGCCGGAGCTCGGCGTGCTGAACGTCATGCACCTGTCCACGCCGCAGAGCGCCATCCTGTCCGCAGTGATCTTCAACGCCCTGATCATCATCCTGCTCATCCCGCTGGCGCTCAAGGGCGTGCGCTACCGTCCCCGTTCCACGGCTTCGGTCCTGCGCGGCAACCTGTTGGTCTACGGGCTCGGCGGCGTCATCGCCCCGTTCATCGGCATCAAGCTCATTGATATCGTGATTTCCGCCGTCGGCCTCGTCTAGCCGCGTCGGTACATATAACCTGAAGGGGCGTTCGTTCCTCTCCAACTCCGGAAGTCTCCTCCGCGTGCGTCCCTTCAGGTTTCTTTTTCACATAAGGATATACGTCATGTTCAAGCTCATTCGTCAGTCCGTTCTGTCCACGCTGTGCCTCGCCGTCCTTTTGTGCGCCGCTTACCCGATGCTCGTCACCGGGGCGGCCGACGCCTTCTTCCCTAAAGAAGCGGCGGGTTCGCTGATCCTGCGGGACGGCGCGATCGTCGGTTCCGCCCTCATCGGGCAGCCGTTCTCCAGCGCGAAGTATTTCCATCCCCGCCCCTCAGCAGCCGGGTACAATGCCGGTTCCTCCTCCGGTTCCAACTATGGCCCCACCAGCAAGGCTCTGGCCGAGCGCGTCCGGGCCTCGGAACAGGAGCTGCGCGCCGAGCGGCCCGAAGGCGTGTTGCCCGTGGATATGCTGACCGCTTCGGGAAGCGGCCTTGATCCTCATATTTCCCCGGATGCGGCCCTGATGCAGGTCCGGCGCGTGGCCGAAGCCCGCGGCCTGTCTCCGGAAGCGGTGGAAACGCTCGTGCGCGGCCATGTGGAAGGCCCGGAATGGGGCGTGTGGGGTGAACCGAAGGTCAATGTGCTGCGCCTCAATCTGGCTCTTGACGAACTCCGGTAGCCGGGCGAGGAAAGAAGTACTTTCCGTGTCGGGAGGATGGTCATGGACGGTTTCGCGGAACTCATCGAACGCAAACGGCAGGGGTCCCTTAAAGTCTATCTGGGATACGCGGCCGGCGTGGGGAAAACCTACGCCATGCTGCAGGAGGGGCTGCGCCTGAAACAGCAGCACGTGGATGTGGTGATCGGGTACCTCGAACCCCACGACCGCCCCGAGACGATGGCGCTCGCCGAGCATCTGGAAACCGTCCCCCCCCGCGAATGGCGCGTGGGGGACGCCGTTTTCCATGAAATGGACGTCGAGGCCATCCTTGCCCGCAAACCGCAGGTCGTGCTGGTGGACGAGCTGGCCCACACCAACGCGGACGGTTCCAAGAACGACAAGCGCTACTCGGATGTGCTCGAAGTGCTGGCGCAGGGCATCAATGTCATTTCGACCATCAACGTGCAGCATCTGGAATCCGTGGCGGCGCGCGTCGAAGAGGCCACCGGCATCGCCGTGCGGGAACGCATCCCGGACACCGTGCTGCGGCGGGCCGATCAGGTCGTCAACGTGGACGTGACCAAAGAGGAACTCCGCGAGCGCCTCCGGCAAGGCAAGATTTACGCGCCGCAACAGGCCGAGCGGGCGCTGTCGAGCTTCTTCACCTACGAGAACCTGTCCTTTCTCCGGGAGCTGTGCCTGCGCGAGGCATCAGGGGATCAGGTCCGCAAGATCGAGGCGCAGGAGCTCCTCAAGCCCGCCTTGGCCGGGTATGCGGTGGAGGCGGTCATGGTCGCCCTGAGCTCATGGCCCACCGATGCCGAATCGCTTATCCGCCGTGGCGTGCGTATGGCGAACCAGCTCGGATCGCCGTGTTACGTGGTTTATGTCCGCAGGCCGCAGGAAAGCCCGACCCGCATAGACGCGGGCATCCAGCGCCAGCTTCAGCACAACCTGCAGCTGGCGACGAGGCTCGGCGCGGAAGTGGTGCAGCTTGAAGGCGTGGATATCGCCGAAACGCTGGTGAATTTCGCCAGCGAGCGCAACGTGCGGCACGCGATCTTCGGCAAGTCGCGGCTGTCGCCCTTGCGGGAGCGGCTGCGCGGCTCGTTCCTGCTGGATTTCCTGTATGAGGCCGTGGGCGTGGATGTGCACGTCGCCAACGTCACCCCGAAGTATATCAAGTGAGCGCGTCATGATTGTTCTTCCCACCATGCACAAGCGGATACGCCGCTCCTTTCTGCGTCTCGTGCTGCTGTTCGGGGCGCTCGGGGTTTTGATGGTGACCGGCATCACCATTGCGGGGCGGGTTCCCTCGGAGCTCATCCGTATGAACTACGACTCCATCGCCTACGCGCAGGAGATGGTACGGGCCATGAACGGCATCCGGTTCCCCGAGCTGTACCGCGACACCGATACGCTCGGCTGGGAAAAACGGTTTGCCGACACGCTGGAACAGGCTTCCGGCAACATTACCGAAGAGGCCGAGCGGAAGGTCATTACGGATCTTCAAGCCTCATGGGATGCGTACCGCCAGACTCCGGACGACGCCAATTACCGGGGCCTGCACGCCCGCATCGACGCCCTGGTTCAGGTCAACGAGCGGGGGATGTTCCTGCGGCTCAGCAAGAACGCCCGGTTCCGCGACATCATGATGGCGGTGACGGCCGCGGCGTTCCTGCTCGGCACGTTTTGGGCCTTTCTCCTTGCGGACAGCGTGGCGGAGCGTCTGGCCCATCCGTTGCGGCGGGTGGCGGAACTGTTCCGCGATCGCCCGCAGCTTGGGCGGAAGCTCCATCTGCCGGACCCGCAGACGCTGGAAGTGCGGCTGTTGTTCGATGAGTTGTCCCGCCTGTGGGATCGCCTCGGGGAACTGGACGAGCTGAACGTGCACAAGCTGGTCGTGGAAAAGCGGAAGCTTGAAGTGATCCTCGAGTCGGTCGAGGACGGGGTCTTGGTGCTGAGCGCCGCAGGGGACGTCATGCTGGTCAGCCACCGTATGCTTTCGCTTCTTGGCTTGGCCAAAGATGATGTGCAGGGCAAGCCGTGGAGGGATTTGTCCACCAGCGCGCCCAACTACATGGCCCTGCGGGACGGACTCCGCGACGACATGCAGGGCAAGCAGGAGATCACCCTGCGCGTCGGCGGTGAGGAGCGCATTTATGCCGGGCGTCGGCGGAGCCTGCTCAGCGGCAAAGGCGCGGTGACGGGGCAGGTGTTTCTCCTGAGCGACGTGACCGAGAAGCGTCGGCGCGACGGGTTGCGTTCGGAGATGATGGACTGGATATCCCACGAATTGAAGACGCCCATGCAGTCCCTTGGTTTGGCGGCGGATCTCATGGCCCGGCGTCCGGGGCTGGATGAGGAGATGTCCATGCTCGTTGAGACGGTGGGGCAGGATGCCGCCCGGCTGCGGACCGTGGCCCGGCAGTTTATGGAAATCGCCCGCATGAGCCCTTCGGCGCTCCAGCTTGTCCCCGATACGGTGGATCTTGTCGAGCGCGTGCGCGAGTGGCTGATCCCCTTCCAGCTGGTGGCCCGCGAGTCCGGCGAGCGCCTGCTTCTGAGTATGCCCGAAACCGATATCCCCGTGACCATTGATACTGAGCGGTTTGCGTGGGTGCTGTCGAATCTGGTGTCCAACGCTCTGCGTGTCGGTTCCGTCGGCTCCACGGTGCGGATCGTCATCACGCAGGAAGAGGACGATGCCGTTCTTCGGGTAGAAGACGATGGGCCGGGGATTCCGCCGGAGCTGGAGGCGCGTTTGTTCGAGCCGTTCTCGCACGGACGGACAGCCGGGACGCGTGAAGGGCTGGTCGGGCTTGGTCTGGCGATCACCCGCGATATCGTGGAAGCGCACGGCGGCGTGATCCGCTATGCGCGAAATCCCGGAGGGGGAGCCATTTTCACCGTATTGCTGCCGTTGGCGAAGTAGAGGAAGGCATTGGGAAGGGATGGAAAACTTTTCTGAAGAAAGAGGGGAATACCCCCACGCTTTTCCCTCAATTCCTCAAAAACATCCCTCCCTTTCCAAAGACTTTTGCGCTTATCGAATCCCTGTCCGCAGCATTCCCTGATGCATAGTTCCTCAACAGTATACATTTCAAAGGAAAATGAACTCACCGGAAAACGGAAAAAAGCCGCCCGACGGCTCTCCCTCACGGGATGCCTCCGGTTGTTCCTGTGGACACAAGCCCCGCTTTGTACGAAACTGGAAGACAAGCTTCTTTCATTGTTCACTGCCGTTCTTGAAACGGACCGCCGCGCCGCCTCCCCACCAGTGAAAAGCCTTGAGAGATGAGGGGGTGGGCGCGAGCCACACTGGCAGGTTTGGGGAAGGGGAGGAGCAACCTCTCTCCAGAAAGGCCTCCTTTCCCCAATCATGGCAACCATTCCTTTCAAAAGGGTTTTCTATGGCTACACTCATCCTGCTGAACAAAACGGAACTGCCGAAGGGCACGCCGTCCGAGGCACTGGTGGCGGTATGGGACAAAGGCAGCGTCCCCGACGGGCAGATTTCCATCCCCGTGGAGCTGAACGAACGCCTGCTCCCCATCCGTGACGATCTGGCGGCATGGACCTACGAAACGGGCTGCGCCCGGATCAACGGCAAACTGCTGGAAGAACACCTCCGCGCCGACGACAACCTGTCCATGTGGTGGTGCTCCACGCTGGTGGAAAAGCACCCCAAAGTGACGCATAACCTGTTCCCGGCGCTGAAGCTGCGTGCCCTTGAACTGCTGCTGGACGAAAAGGGCGTCACCCGGCTGGAACTGTGCGCCGCGGCGGGGGCCGACCCGTGGATGGAAGACGTCCTGGGGCGCTTCTGCAAGGCTACCGGGCGCGAGTTCGCCGTGCGCCGTATCGGCGGCGCGGAAGCGGCACAGCCGGAAGGGCTGAAGGCCAAGCTCAAAGCCTGTTACTACCGCCTGCCCGCCCCGGTGAAGGCGCTGGTGCGCTTCCCGGCGTGGCTGTGGATCGTGCGCCGTCGCCTGCCGCGCACGCCGCTTTCCCGGCCCGCCCTGCCCGAAGGCGTGAAGCCCGCGAGCATCGTGACCTATTTCCCCAACATCGACATGGCCGCCGCCAAGAACGGGCGGTTCCGCTCCCGCTACTGGGAAAAGCTCCATGACGCCCTCCAGCCCGCCGACGGCAAGCCCAACCGCGTGAACTGGGTCTTCCTCTATTTCCCGGCCCCACAGTGCTCCTTCCCCGACGCGATCAAGCTGCGCGACCGCTTCCGCGCCAACGGGCAGGACGGCGCCTCGTTCCACTTCCTCGAAGAGTTCCTCACCAACGGCGACATCGCCAAGAGCCTTGTCCGGTTCGGCAAGCTCCTGCTCTCCAGCCGGGCCGTGGAACCGCAGGTCAGGGAACTGTTCCGTTTCCCCGGTTCCCAGATGGATCTCTGGCCCGTCCTGAAAGACAACTGGGGCGATTCCACCCGAGGCTGGCGGGCGCTGGAACGCTGCCTCATGCGCGAAGCCTTCCGCCGCTATGCGGAATGGGCCGGGCCGCAGGAGTGGACGACCTTCCCGCAGGAAAACTGCCCATGGGAACGTATGCTCTGCCAGTCCATGCACGACGGGGACGCCGGGCCGGTCTACGGCGCGCAGCACTCCACGGTGCGCCCCACGGACTTCCGCTATTTCGACGATCCCCGCATGATCAACGATCCTGCCTGCCGCCGGGCCATGCCCGAACTGTGGCTGTGCAACGGGACCGGCGCGCAGGATGCCCTGCTTGCCGGGCACATGCCGGAGGACCGCACCGCGCTGGTGGAAGCCCTGCGGTATCTTTATCTCGCGCCCAAGCCCGATGCCGAAGCCGCTCCGGAGACGCCCGCCAAGCCCACGCGGCTGCTCATCGTCACCAGCTTCTTCGCCGACGAAACCGACGCCCACCTCGCCACGCTGGCGGCCTCCGCCAAGGCCGGGACGCTGGACGGATGGGAAGTCGTCGTCAAGCCGCATCCCTACCTGCCCGTAGTCGAACGCCTCAAGAACCTGTACGGCGGCGCCGAGCCGCCCAGCGTCGTGGATGGCCCCATCGGGAACTTCCTCACGCCGGGCACCGTGGTCTGGGCTTCCAACTCCACCACCGTGGCGCTGGAGGCCGCTTTCCGCAAGCTGCCCGTGCTGGTGCAGGCCGCCGAGGACGACGTGGACCTCTGCCCCTTGCAGGGCCTCCCCGGCGTGGTCAACGTCCGCACGGTTTCCGACGTGGCCGCCGCCCTCGCCGCTCCCAAGGCCCCCGACCTGCCGCCCGACTACCTCGCCCTCGATCTCGAACTTCCGAGATGGAAGGAACGGTTGGGCCTATAGCGTATGAAAAAGGGGGGCGTTCAGAGCCCCCTTCCTTTTTGCTCAAAACGGTTTGCCCCGGACAACGTACCCTTTCGGAACATTCCGGTTGTTTCGCAGATTTCTTTTAAATGCAGCAAGATGAAGCACACTGGATTCTTCCTTGATAAGGGGTAGGCCGTTATGTATGGTGAAGGCATCTCATACCCGCGTTCTCCACGCGGGCACAAAGAGGGGGCTGTCTGGGATGAAAAAACTGTTGCGCGCGCTCAAACAATGGACACTCCTCATCGCCATCGTCGTGGGAGCCGTGGGGCACAGTTTTTTCTCACAGTTCACGTGGCTTGCGCCGTGGCTGCTCGCCTCCATGCTCCTGCTGACCTTCTGCAACATCTCGCCGCGCGACCTGCGGTTCCATCCTCTGCACCTCATCCTGATGAGCCTTCAAATCGTCATGAGCCTTGGCCTCTACGCGCTGACGCTCCCGTGGCATCCGGCCATCGCGCAGGGCGTATGCATGGCCGCCCTCACGCCCACGGCCACGGCGGCGGCCATCATCACCGGTATGCTCGGCGGCAGCGTGGCCTTCCTCGCGGCCTACGCCTTCCTGAGCAACCTCGCCATCGTCGTGCTCGCGCCGCTGGTCCTGCCGCTCATCGCCACGGGGCAGATCGACACGCCCTTCCTCGAAACCATGTCCAACGTGTTCATGCGCGTGGGGCCCACCATGCTTTTCCCCCTGCTGGCCGCTTGGCTCATCCAATACGCCGCCCCCAAGGTCAACGCCGTGCTGCTGCGCTGGGGCATTCTGGCCTACTACCTGTGGGCGGGGATGCTCGTCATCCTTATGGGCGGCACCTTTGAACAGCTCCTCAAGCCAGGCGAAAAGGACTACCAGCTCGAAATCTTCCTTGCCCTCACCGGGATCGCCGTCTGCACCGCCAACTTCATCCTCGGCAAGTCCATCGGTTCCCGCTTCCACCGCCGCATCGCGGGCGGACAGGCGCTGGCGCAAAAAAATATCATCCTGCCCATGTGGCTGACGTTTCAGTATCTCGATCCCATCGCATCCGTGTCGCTGGCCGCCTACTCCATCTTCCAGAACATCGTCAACGCCGCCCAGATATGGCTCAAAGGACGCCGCGACGACCGCATCATCCAGCGCCTCCACGACTTCCACGAGAAAAAGCACGCCCGCATACAGGCCGCCCAGCAGCTTGTCCCTCAGGAAGAACACGCCGAACTTCTCTCGGAGCTGCCTACCCGCGTCAAGGACAGGCTCAAGAAGTAACAGGGCGACCCGCGCTCAAACGGAGCGCGCCTCGGAGCACCCGGGGAAATCACAGGCCCCCATACGTGGATGGCCTTTATCACGGATGCCTTCCCACGGCGCAACAGGCCCCCGCGAAGCCCGCAGCCCCCAACGGAAAAGCCCTTCAAAAAAAGCTCTCCCGCCACAACGTGTTCCCTGTACGGGAAGCGCTCTTCTCTTTTCAGCCCGTCACGCCGCACCGAATAGGCCCCCCGTCGCGTCCTTCACCTCCCTTCTCCGAATCCCAAACAAAACGCCCGCCGCACGCAAGCGACAGGCGTTGTCCTCCCCCCGAAGGAGGGGGACATTCCCCTTGCGGCCTTTGCCGAAGGGGAATGTCTGAGGGGAGGGAAGATGCGGCATCCCGGTTGGGGACAGGACGCCGCGATTTGGGGCTAGAAGGGCCAGATCATCGGGATGACGAACACGCACAGCGCGAGGCTGATGATCTGAAGCGGCCAGCCCGCCTTCATGTAATCAAGGAAGGTGTAGCGGCCGGGGGTCAACACGATGGTATTCGGAGGCGTGGCGATCGGGGTCAGGAAGCAGGCGGAAGCGGACATACAGATGCCCATCATGAGCGGCAGGGGCGAAATGCCGCCGCCGACGGCGATGGGAAGGGCCAGCGGGGCCATCAGGGCCGCGGTCGCTGTGTTGGACATGAAGTTGGTGAGCAGCATGGTGAGCGCGCAGGACACGAACATCAGCATGGTCGGCCCGGACACGTTGGAAACCACGGCGTTCGCCACCAGCGCGGCGGCTCCGGACTTCTGCATCGCGGCGGACATGGACAGCATACCCGCGAACAGGAAGATGGTCACCCAGTCGATGCAGTGGAACGCTTCCTTCATGGTCATGCAGCGGGTCGCCACCACAAGGCACGCGCCGAGCACGGCGGCGGTCGTCAGAGGCAGCGCCCCCGTCACCATCATGATGACCACGAAAGCAAAAATCCCCATGGAGTAAGGCATCTTCGCGGTGCGGCGTTCCTTCAGTTCGGAACCGAAGGAATGGTCTTCGCCGCCCTTGTCCTCGGGAAGCAGGCGGTAGCCGAAAGCCCAGTAATACAACATGCCAACGGCGAACAGGATGAGGCCGAACTTGCCGAATTCAAAGAACCCGAACTGCGGGATGCCGACCTGATCAAGCATGGAGTTGATGATGCCGTTGGGGGGCGTGCCCACGAGGGTCACGGTGCCGCCGAGGGACGAAGCGAAGGCTACGGGCATCAAAATCTTGCTCGGCGCAACCTTGGCGGAGGCGCACATGCCCATGATCATGGGGACGGCCACGGCGGTGGTACCGGTGTTGGAAAGCACGGTGGACAAGCCGCCGACAGCGATCATGGAGAAGAGCAACAGCTTCTTCATATCGCCTTTGGACAGCTTCAAAGCCATCTGACCGACCCTATCGGCAAAACCGGTGACGAACGTCGATTCGCCGATGATGAACATGGCCATGAACAGCACTACGGTGTTGTCGCCGAAGTAGCTGAACGCCACTTTGGAAGTCAGAACACCCGTACTGGAAAGCCCCACGGGCACGAGCATGGCCGTGATGGGCAGCGGAAGCGCTTCCGTCACGAACAGCAGCGCGGCAACGATGAGGATGCCAAGGGTGATATAGGCTTTGGTGCGATCACCGGGGATCGCGGCGCCCGCCGTCCCGGGGGAAGCCGCAAAACACTCAAACCCTCCGGCCAGATACACGCCCACACACGCAACAATCAAAAGAGCCAAGAAACTCCACATAAACCGTTTCATACAAACCTTCTCCCCTGCTTGCCAAAAAAGCAAAAACAGTTAGTGTATGAAAGTCATCAAACTGGTGATGCCTTTGACGGAAACTCTCCCCAAGGACGGCCTTATTCCTCCCAAAATGCAGCCGTCCTCCCCGATAAGGCGCCCGTCCGCTCCGCTGCAACGGCGCGGACGGGCATTTTTTTATTCGTAAGAAGCGACGAATGGCCGAATGCGATCGTGCGAGGCCTTCACGCGCCGTTCCAGTTCACGGGCGTATCCGTCGAGATCTTCAATACGCTTGCGGGCAACCCCCGTATCCATCGCCGCCTTGGCGACGGCGGGCGTGATGCACGTCAAAATGCGCGGATCAAGCGGCTTCGGGATAATGTAATCGAAGCCGTATTCAAGGCTGTCCACATTGTAGGCGGAACAGACTTCCGCCGGGACCGGTTCCTTCGCCAGCGCGGCGAGGGCCTCGGCGGCGGCGATCTTCATGGCCTCGTTGATTTCCGTGGCTTCCACGTCAAGCGCGCCGCGGAAGATGTAGGGGAAACCGGAGACGTTGTTGATCTGGTTCGGGTAGTCGGAGCGCCCGGTCCCCATGATGCAATCGGGGCGGGCCGCCTTGGCGTCTTCATACGAGATTTCCGGATCCGGATTCGCCATGGCGAACAACACCGGCTTGTCGGCCATGGAGCGCACCATATCCTGCGAAACCAGATTCTTGGTGGAAAGGCCGAGGAACAGGTCCGTGCCCTTCATGCAGTCCGCGAGGCTCCCCAGATCTTCCTCCTGCGCGAATTCCAGCTTGTATTCGGCCAGATTCGAGCGCTTCTTGTGAATGAGCCCCTTGGAATCGAACATACGGATGTTCTCGCGCTTTACCCCCAGCGCGCAGTAGAACCGCGCACAGGCCATGCCCGCCGCGCCGGCCCCCACCACCACGACGGTCACGTCTTCAATCCTGCGGCCCGTGAGTTCACAGGCGTTGAGCAGGGCCGCACCGGAAATGATGGCGGTGCCGTGCTGGTCGTCATGGAACACCGGGATGCCCATTTCCTTCTTCAGCGTCTCCTCGATGATGAAACATTCCGGAGCCTTGATGTCCTCAAGGTTGATGCCGCCGAACGTGGGTTCCATCGTCCTTACGGCAGCGATGAACTCTTCGGTGCTGCCCGTCTTGAGGCACAGGTCGAACACGTCGACATCGGCGAAATTCTTGAACAGGACGCCCTTGCCTTCCATGACCGGCTTGGCGGCGTAAGGCCCGATGTTGCCGAGCCCGAGGACGGCTGTGCCGTCGGAGATCACGGCCACCAGGTTGGCGCGCCCGGTGTATTCGGACACCAGCGCCTGATCCTCCGCGATGGCCTTGCAGGCTTCCGCCACACCCGGCGAATAGGCGAGGGACAGATCCTTCTGGCTTTCGCAGCGCTTGGTCAGCACCACTTCGGTTTTCCCGTGACGGGGGGAACGGTGGTATTCAAGAGCTTCTTCCCGCGTAAACAAGGCCATGTACGTATTCCTTATTAATAATAAATAGAGGTGAAAGGCGACGCCTCCGGCGGTACGGCCACGGCTTCGCCGCCCCTTTGGGCCGAATTCCCCCCGGCCCCTCGGTTATGCCCGAGCAAAGGACGAAGGCAAAAACGCGCCTATGCCGCCCCCACAAGCGCAAGAGAAACGGCGCGCCGTTTCTCTTGCCGATACAGGGGAAACGAGCTTCAGCGATTCCGGTTGTGCCGGGGCCTTCATGCTATATCCTGTACGGGTATGGCTGCCATCTCC
>OGZB01001568.1_pt1 | contig 12844 bp, 4 predicted proteins | sample 1576691 | NCBI WGS metagenome assembly OGZB01 (sample SAMEA3541479, study PRJEB24748) | human gut metagenome | biome: human gut; feature: human-associated habitat; material: faeces | place: China | collected 2012
GTACGAAACTTTTATAGAATAAAGGGAAATATTGAAACAAATGGTGCATCTGTTGCTTGTGAATGGAGAGTGACGGAAGAAAGCAGTTATTTTCAATCTCCCAAACTGTATTCAGAATTTGGCTTTAATGAGGAAGCGGATGCAAAAAATCTTATTCAATCACTTAATCGTGAAATTGTAATTACATCTGTTGAAAAAAATATTGAAAAGAAAAATGCACCATTATTGTTTAATCTGGCAGAACTTCAGAATGAATGTTCCAAATTATTACATATATCACCTATTGAAACATTATCTATTGCACAAAGTTTGTATGAAAAAAAGGTTACAACTTATCCAAGAACGGATGCACGAGTTTTATCATCAGCTGTCGTTAAGGAGATATATATAAATTTATCAGGCTTAAAGACTGATGAAAAATATAAGGATTATGTTTTAAATATTGAAAATAAACAATATACACTAAAAGGAAAGTATGTAGATGATAGCAAAATAACGGATCATTATGCAATTATTCCAACTGGAAAATCCGTAAAAGATTTGACAGAAAAAGAAAGTAAAGTGTATGAAATGATCGTCCGAAGATTCCTTGCAGCATTTTATCCTCCAGCAGAGTTTGAAGTAATAAAATTTAATGCAAAAGCAAATAAAGAGTCATTTTGGGGGTCGAAAAAATTTCTTGTAAAAACAGGTTTTTATGATATAGCCGGAGTACCAGGTGAATACATGAATGATGCAGGTGATGACAATATAAAAACCATGCAAAAAGGGCAATTATATCAAAGTTCGTATGAAATTAAAAAAGGTATGACGGCACCACCTAAACGATATACTTCTGGATCTATGGTTATTGCAATGGAAAATGCCGGACAATTAATAGAAGATGATGAACTCAGAGAACAAATTAAATCAAATGGAATTGGAACATCTGCAACCCGTGCAGAAATAATAAGTAAATTGATTAAGCTAAACTATATTAACTTGAATGATGCAAAGCAGATACTTACACCTACTAATCTTGGTAATATGGTCTATGAAGTGGTTAATATGGAAGTCCCAGAACTTTTGTCCCCGGAAATAACAGCCAAGTGGGAAAAACAGTTGGCTGAAATTTCTAATGGAAATAAAGATAAGAAAGTGTTCGAACAGGAATTTAATCAGTTTGTTCGTGAAACATGTAATAAGATAAAAAATGATGGGGTTAATAATAAAGCGGAAGTTCGAAAAAAAATTTCTAAATACGCAACAAATAGTATTCGAACCAAATATAAAGAATTCGATTCCTGGAACACAAAACTGAAATGTCCACTATGTGGAGGTGAAGTTGAAACAATGGAATGGGGGTTTAAATGTAAGAACAATATCAATAAGAAAGAAGGTTGTACATTTGCTGTAAGTGGAGATATTTTGGGGCACAGACTTCTTACAAATGAATTGGCAGCTATGCTGACCAAAGGAAAGACCGGTCCATTTTATGATTTTATGTCACAAAAAAATAAACCATTCGCTGCTTATTTGATTTTTGACAGATCAAGTAACAAAATTGAGTTTGAGCTGACCAATATGCCATGGAATAGTACAGATTTCCTTTGTCCTAAATGTAAAGGAAAAATTTTAAAACAAGGAAATTTATATAAATGTGAAAACTATATTGATCGCGAGCATGGGTGTAGTTTTTGGTTTGGAAAGATTGCTGGAAAGGTAATAGGGGATAAGAATGTAAAAAAACTTTTGGTAGAAGGGAAAACAGATCTTATTAAGGGATTCAAAAATTCTGCCGGAACGAAATTTGATGCTTTTTTGTATCTGGATTCAGAAAATAATATTAAATTTAAGTTCCCTGAAGTAGAAGATATGCAGACGGAACTTTTTTGCCCTATTTGTCATGGAAAAATACTTGAAACAAGTTACGGGTTTAAATGTGAAAATTTTAAGAGCCTTAATGAAAGAGCTGAAAATGATTGTAGTTTTTTTGCCGGACAAATTATGGGACATACGATTAGGAAAAAAGAACTTGAGGCAGTATTAAACGGAATGGAAACGGAATTGATCAGTTTTAAGAATAGCGATAAGAAAAAGTTTGAGGCCAGATTGTATTGGGATAAGGCTCAAAATCGTATCTCATTAAAGTTTGACAATAATGAGCCTGTAAATATGAACCTGAAATGTCCGGTATGTGGAAAAGAGATCAAAAAAGGCAAATATGGTTATTTTTGTTCTGGCAGAGTTTCCAGAATAGAAGGATGCCAGTTTTTCATTGGGCGAATAGCGGGTGTTATGATTGATGATGTACAGATAGAAAAACTGGTAAAGAATGGTAAGACAGATCTTATTTCCGGTTTTAAGCCTAAAGAAAAAGGAAAAGCGAATTTTTCAGCCTATCTAAAATGGAATGAGGAAAGCCAGAATATTTGCTTTGAATTTCCGGATAAAGAAGATATTGCTGAAAAATCTGATTATTCATGCCCAATCTGCCAAAAGATTCTCTATAAGGGTAAAAATAATTATTACTGTAAATGTGGCTTTCGCGTTTATACTACGGTTTCTTCTGTTGAAATTCCGGATGAGCAGATAAAGAAACTTTTGGTATATGGCCGTACAGACGTTATTCATGGATTTTTTAATCCGAAAAAGAGAAAGTTGTTTTCAGCACGTCTTGTAATTGATAAGTCGAGTAAAAAGGTAGCTTTTTCTTTCCTTGATATGCCACATAAGAACGGAGGAATAATAAATGAGAGTTGATCAGCTTGAAAAGCGAGTATATGAGTCTGTTATACAGATGAAAGATTTTAATAGATTCCAAAAATTACTTTCATTTTGTGGAAATGGAAATATTTATCAGATGTCTGTTGAAAATATTTTTGCAGTATACAATCAAAGACCGGATGCAACTTTAATTACTGGTTTTGATGGTTGGAAAAAATCTGGAAGGTATCCATTGCAAAACACGGGAATTGCTGTCTTTCCGTATGATATTTCGGGAACGTTTGCAAAATTTTCAGAATTTGTTTTTGATATTACAGACACTAAGGGAAGAGAAATTCATCTATGGAGCATGACCGATGATATTATGGATAATCTGATGCAAAGCTATCGGAATATCCAACCAGGAACTGAAGATAACATAGAGTATTTGTATAATTTACTTTATGAAAAAACAATTAATTATGCTTTGAATGAGGACAAAGATTTATGGTTTGATGATCAACAATTAGATAAAAGATGGGCATTGCATAAATTTATTGCAGATTGTTGTACTAAAATAGTTCTGCAGCGTTGTGATGTTGGATATGAAGTGAAAAAGGAATCTGCAGTTACGTTTGAAAATTATTTTATCGACACTGATGGTAATTTAAATGATATGCTTTTTATGAAATGCTTGAAAGCGGTTCAACGTGTATCTGCAGAAGAACTACAATATATCAGAGATTTTGTGATTAGTGAGAAAAGGAGAATGAGAGATGAACATGTTGGAAATAGAGGAGATCGTGCAGAATCAGTCAGAGCAACAGATCAAAATGAATCCGGAAATACAGAAAATGCAAAATATGACAGAAAAGGAAGCACTGAAGTATCTGGGACTGGAACGAACACCAGTATATGGAGATCTGGATCAGATTCTGAGCAAGAAAAATTCCTGGGCGAGAATGATAGTCAATTATCTGATGGAAAACTATCCAGAACTGATGCCTCTTATGGTGTGCAACGGGAAGTTGGAGATCCTCTTGGATCAGAGGATAGCGCAGGCAACGGAGCAGTACGATACGATGCAGAAAAATCTTCAGGAAAAGATGAAGGTTCAGACAATGAGTTTTCCAGAGAGAGTGTTGGCGGAACAGAGAATCAGGGAGCAGATTATGGAAGTAATAAGCAAGGAAATTCTTTACAAACCACTGATAATTTAGAAAGTGATAAACGGATTTCCGCAAATGAATCAGGACAAATAGATCTATTTACATATTTAACCAGTAAATCAGAGGATAATGAAGCCGTTGGAAATATTGATTTGTCACAGTCTACAAAAAAGAAGTTGTTTAGTCCGAAAGGACGAATTTCGAATGAAGTTATTGATCTAATTTTACAATCAGGACCGGCTGGATATAATCACCATGCAATATATGAGGTATTTAATTATTATAGTACGCGATGGAATATAGGAAATAGTGAATGGGAAATTGAAGAAATCAATGCAGCTATTGAAAAGATAAAACAAGCATATGGTGGAGCAGCTCTCGGTTTTTTAGTAGATGGTAAGCGGATCAGTGTTTACTATGATAAAGAGCAGGGAATGCTCTTGGCATATGGGGATGAATGCAGACAACATCCGACAGAAATTATTTCATGGAGTGATGTCGAAGAGCATATCTATGATATGGTGGAAAGTAACCATTTCCTTGATGCAGAAGAAGAAATAATAGCAGCTCAAGTGGATGAGGAAGAGGTGGTAACGGATATTATATATTATTTTCAAGATGCTTTTGATGTCCCTAAAGAAAGGCTGCCAGAACCATTTGATAAAAATGGGTATATTTTTCCCAACATTATGGAGACTGTACGGCAGGTTATAAAGAATCATGAAAGTGGGGCAATTCTTTTAAATCATGCAAAGCAACTCTGGAATGAATATGAAAATGGTAAAATCGATTGTCATTGGAAATATGCCTGCAAATCGGACCGTGTTGATCATCTTGAAGCGTACCTAAATGGCAGATATAAGTTTCAGCTTCCAGGTCATATTGACAAATTGGTTCCAACATTTATTCCAAACGATGCAATTGACCAGGCTATTCACTTAAAAGGAATCACAGAATCTGATGTTCTTTTCAGACGAGAATTATTTGACACGTCTGAAATGGGAAAGGACATGTCCTCTGTAGTAGAGTATTTAAAAAATAGATTTGGAATTGGAGGATATGGGTATTCTGGATTTGGAACTGATCATGCGCCGAGTAAAGGATATACAATTAAAATTGATACAAGAAATCAAATTCCTTTGGAACGAACGTTTTCATATAAAGAAATTGCAAGACGTATTTGTAATTATATTAAAGCGGATGAATTGTTTTTAGATGGAGAAAAAGAAGCATATCCGCAGTGGAAACAGGACAAGGAGGAGCGTAATGCCGCATATAATGCATTTCAGGAAGAATTAAAAAGGGCCGAGGAAAAATTGCCCCGTGAGGAAAATAGCAATTATCCATCGTATCCAATATTATCAGATAACCAACAACAGGAGTTTGCCTATGCAGTGGTAAGCGAACTTTTAAATAATTCACGCTTGTTAAATATACAGGATGAATTAAAGAAGGTGCTGTTATCAAATGATTATACGCAAAATGAAAAAGAAAATTTTGTATACCATTTTTTCAAAGAGAATAAGGATAAAACATATCATCTGAAAGGATATGATTATGTTCAGATCGGTGTTTCGTACAGTAAAAACACACGATTTTCTTCTGATGTGGTGGAATGTTATTGTTTCCCAAATAATTATATAGATTCCGAAGGATGGTATTATAGAAATAACAATCTCGAACTTTCATTTGAAGAATTTACAAACATTTGCGTTTCCGTATTTAATGAACGTCAGGCAGAAAGAAAAAAAGTTGGTGATGTTAGGGAAAATATGGAAGAACTCCTAGATACGAAAAATGAGATACCTTCTGATATAACGGAGAACGTTCCAGATGATAAAGATTTAGACAAACAAACTCAAAAAGATGATTTGCGCCAAATTGGCGCAGAAAGTTCGGCAATGGATATATCTGAAAAAGTTACTGTAGCAATAGAATCTAGTGAAGATTATTCAGAACCTTCAATTGGGTTTGTTACATATAAGTATTCGGCTGAACGACGTGGAGTTAGGTTCCGTCTGGTAACACTTGATCCAGAGGGAGTTTTAATCCCATATCCGGAAAGAAACAGATTTTTTGTAAATGAAAAACTTATACATGAATATATTGATAATCATGCTACCGAGATAAATGTTGTCGGCTATGATGATATTGTGAATGAATCCATGAAAATGCGTATTCAAAATAATATCAAGAAATTGGAGCAGAAAAATGTAAACGGAGAAGCGGAAGGAACAGAGTTTATATATGGAGATGATTGGACACCGACGATTGGTAATAGTACTAAAAGAGGCATGGCAAATATCGAAGCAATTCAGGTTTTAAAAAGAGTGGAAACGGAACAACGTGCTGCAACTAAAGAAGAACAAACTATATTAAGCCATTATGTGGGGTGGGGCGGACTTCCTGAATGGTTTGATAGTTCGCAACAGCCTAATTATGATTCACTAAAAAATCTTTTAACAGAATCTGAGTATAAGGCTGCTCTGTCTACAGTTACGGATGCATTTTATACACCTAAAGTGGTTATCGAAGCAATTTATAAAGCCTTGGATCGCTTTGGATTTACAGGCGGAGATATATTGGAACCCTCAATGGGAATTGGTAATTTTTATAATGCAATGCCTTCCGAAATGAGAAACTGTAGCAATTTGTATGGCGTTGAGATAGATTCTGTATCTGGCCGGATTGCCAAGCTTCTTCATCCTAATTGTAATATTCAAATTTCAGGAATTGAAAATGCGCATTTAGCTTCGGACTTTTATGATTGTATTATTGGTAATGTGCCATTTGGAGAGTATAAGGTAAATGATAAAAAATTCAATAAAGAAAATTTCTTGATACATGATTATTTTTTTGCTAAGGCATTAGATCTGTGTGCGCCAGGAGGACTTATTTGCTTTATTACTTCAAAAGGCACATTGGATAAGAAAAATGGTTATGTTAGAAAATATATTTCAGAAAGAGCAGATTTTCTTGGTGCTATCAGATTGCCAAATACAACTTTTGCAGATTCTGCGAATACACAAGCTACCAGCGATATTATTTTTTTGAAAAAGAAATTATCTCCTGCGATTGAGCAACAGGAATTTGAATCTGTAGAACTTAACAGAGACAATATTCCTTTGAATAGTTATTTTGTCTCAAATCCTGATATGATGCTTGGACATATGAAAGCAGATTCAAAGAGATATGGTGCAGATCATCTTGTAACATATCTTGTACCAGATGTGGATAGTGATCTTGAAACAGATCTGAATCGTGCTGTAGAAAAATTGCCACAAAATATTTATAAGAAACCGGTTAAAGAAAAAGCGGTTGAAGTGGTTGAAAAATTTCAAAATGTTGTAGCAGCTGATCCAAATGTTAAAAACTTTACATATGTAGTAATGAATGGCGCTTTGTATATGCGTGAAAATTCTGAAATGATTTTGCAGGAGATGCCGCAAAAACAACAAAAAATAGTTATGGCTCTGTGTGAAATTAGGACAGTATTACATAATGTTATTGATATTCAGCTTTTAGAAGGTGGTGATGATGAGTTAAAAGGAGCTCAACAAGAATTAAATTGGCTATATGATGATTTCGTGAATAAATACGGATATGTTAATGATAAAGATGCAAAAAAATGTTTCTGTGACGATGTGGAATATCCATTATTGTGCGCCTTAGAGGAAAAAAAGGATGATGAATATGTAAAAGCAAAGATTTTTACGGAACGTACCATTCATCCGCAAAAAAAGAAAGAGTCGGCTGAAAATGCTTTAGAAGCACTAAACATTACCGTAGCTGATTATGGTTATGTTAATATGGAAAATATATTGCGTTTATATCCTGTTTCGCTCGATAAACTACTGGAGGAATTGAAGGATGAAATATATTTAGATCCCAATAAGGCGGATTCCAATAATATATATATTGGATATGTAATAAAGGAAGAATATTTATCTGGAGATGTACGTGCAAAATTATTAGCTGCGAAAATTGCAGCAACAAATGACAAGAAGTTTGAAAAAAATGTTGTAGCACTAGAAAATGTTATTCCAAAAGATTTGGATGCATCTGAAATTGATGTCAAGATTGGAGTAAATTGGATTAACACAGAGGATTACCAACAATTTATGTACGATAAATTTGGTATAGCAGTATGGAGACAACGAGATATATATTTGGAGTATAATTCTGTTATTAATACATATTTTATTCAGGCAAAGTCAAGCTGTACATCCCCTGAAAATACAACTTCTTTTGGTACAGATCGGATGAGTGCTCTTGATATATATGAAAATCTTTTGAATATGCGGCAGATAACAGTAAGAGATCGTGTTGATACTGAAAATGGGCATACATATGTTATAAATCAACAGGCAACAATGCTTGCCAGAGCAAAAGCGGAGCTAATTAAAGAAGAATTTAAGGATTGGTTGTTTTCTGATCTTTCAAGAAGAGAAAAATATGTTCGTATATATAATGACCGATTTAATAATATTCGTTTGAGAGAATATGATGGAAGTTATCTTACTTTTCCTGGAATGAATCCGAATATACAGCTCCGGCCACACCAAAAGAATGCGGTTGCAAGAATCATAAGAGGCGGTAATACGCTGCTTGCGCACAGAGTCGGCGCTGGAAAATCTTTTGAAATGGCAGCTGCAGCAATGGAATTAAAAAGACTTGGATTGGCACATAAACCTATGATAGTTGTTCCAAATCATTTGACGGGACAGATGGCTGCGGAATTTATGCAGTTATATCCAGCTGCGAATATTTTGTTGACTACGAAAAAGGATTTTGAAAAAAGTAATCGTTTGAGGTTTATCAGCAAAATTTCTACGGGTGATTACGATGCTGTCATTATAGGTCATAGTCAATTTGAAAAAATTCCAATTTCTAGAGAGCGTCTTAGAGACAATATTGAACATGAAATTAGTGAAGTAACGAATTTTGTTTCGAGTATCAAGTATGATAACAATCAGAATTGGTCAATAAAACAGATGCAGTCCTATGAAAAACAGTTGCGTAATAAGTTGGAAATGCTTTCGAACACTGATTATAAGGATGATGTGATCTGTTTTGAGGAACTTGGTGTAGATGCACTTATGATTGATGAAGCGCATAATTACAAAAATTTGAGTTTCACAACTAAAATCGGTCGTGTAGCTGGAATTAATCCGAATGGAAGCAATAAAGCGTTTGATCTGTTTCAAAAGATACAGTATATCAATGAGTTAAGTCCAGGAAGAAATGTTGTGTTTGCTACTGGTACACCAATATCAAATACAATGTGTGAAATGTATTTGATGCAGAAATACTTGCAACCTGATCTTTTAAAGGAAAAGGGCATATATCACTTTGATGCCTGGGCAGCAAATTTTGGGGAGATAGTTACCTCTATGGAATTATCTCCAGAAGGTAAGGGATATAGAGAAAAAACTAGATTTGGAAAATTTACAAATCTTCCAGAGCTTGTTACGATGTTCCGAATGTTCGCAGATGTGAAAATGCTAGAGGATCTTCCGTATCTTGATATTCCAGAATTAGAAAATAATAAGTTTGATATTATTGAGTCCGAGCCAAATGATACGGTAAAGGATTATGTGGATTCTTTTGTCCAGCGTGCAGAGAAAATTCGTAACGGTTCAGTAGATCCGTCGGTAGATAATATGCTTAAAATATGTCATGATGCAAAACTTGTGTCTACAGATGTTCGGATGCTTGATCCAACGGCTGATCCGGATACAAATGGAAAGCTTTATAAATGTGCAGAAAAAGTGTTTGAAATATGGAATAAAACAAAAGAAAACCGTGGAACACAAGTGGTGTTCTCTGATATTGGTGTTCCAAATGGAAATAAATCTTTTAATGTGTATCAGTTTATAAAAAATGAATTGATACAAAAAGGTGTTCCAGATTATGAAATTTGTTTTGTTCATGATGCAAAAAATGATAAGGAGCGACAGGATATGTTCCAGGATGTTTGTAGTGGGGCAAAACGCATCATTTTTGGATCCACAGAAAAACTTGGTACAGGAACTAATATTCAGACTAGACTTGTTGCTTTGCACGAAATTGATGTTCCGTGGAAACCTTCCGAAGTAGAGCAACGTGAAGGACGTATATTACGTCAGGGAAATATGAATAAAGTAGTTCGCATTTTCCGATATGTTACAAAAGGAACATTTGATGCATATAATTGGTCCATTATTGAAAATAAGCAGAAGTTCATAAGCCAGGTAATGACCGGAGGTGAGGTGGCAAGATCTTGTGCTGATGTGGACGAAGCAGTTATGAATTATGCCGAGATGAAAGCTGTTGCATCAGGAAATCCTCTTATAAAAGAAAAAATGGATGTTGATGCTGATGTCAGCAAGTTACAATTATTGAAGCGTAGTTTTAACAGTAACAAATATAAGTTGGAAATGGATTTACAGAAAAGTCTACCTGAGAAACGTGATAATGTCATCATTCTTATTGATAAATTAAAAAAGGATATTGATCTTCGAAATCAGTCTGATTTATATGCTAATTTGAATATTGAGAATTTGAGAAGTGACGATAATACGGAGTCATTTCCATTTAGCATGAATTTTAATGGAATCGAAATTACGGAAAGACGTAAGGCTGGTGAAATGATACAAGCAATGTTTGATAAAATTACGGTTCATGATCCTAAAGTTGATTTTGCAACATATGCGGGATTTACTGTTGGAGTGAAGAAAACGAAGGTATTTTTTGATTCTGATATAGCATTTAACATTATATTAACTGGAAATTTGGAATATACAATTGATACAATGGGTGGAACAGATATTGGAAATATTACCAGAATTCAAAATGCTGTAAAAAAGTTGGATGATAAATTGATTGAATATCAAAACAAATTGGATGAGATTGAAGCATCCATTGTATCCACGAAGAAAGAATTTGAAAAACCATTTTCAAAAGAGGAGGAATTAAAAAAATTGCTTGCAAGGCAGGCTGAGTTGAATTGCTTACTGCTGGAAAAAACAGATAAGGAAGAAAATATTGTTGAGAATGTTAGTGAATCTAACGTTTGTAATGATAACCACAGAAGAATTGCTTTGTAGGTATGAAAAGGTTGAGAGTGCTTTTAGCATTGTCAACCTTTTGAATTTATTGCATTTATTTCATAAATTATTATTTTTGTATTTGTTTTTTGCAAAATCTTTGACAAACACATAAAATCATGCTACAGTAATATTACTTGGTAATATTACTGTAGCGTATAAGGAGTAGAAGACATGGATAGCAAGAATAATTTAACTGAAATAAACTCGTCTGATAATGATTTTCCTAAACCAGTAAAGAAGAAAAGAAGAAATTATACATCTGTAAATAATAAATTTTTTACGCCCGATTTGATTGATACACCAATTTATAATGAGGAATTAATGGACAATGTATTGGTTGGAATTGCTCAAAATATATTATCTGAAATGGAACGTCAAGGACTTACGATTAGAGGATTATCTGAATTATCGGATGTTAATTATAGTCAGCTTACTAAAATTTTTAATTGTAAAGGATATATTGGATTAAAATCTATGATAAAAATTGCTGCAGCATTGAAAATAAGCCCTGTTGAATTGTTCCCTTATGATCAAAACAAACGTAAAACAAATGGACAGAGATTTGATGAAATTACAAAAGGAATGGATTTGGCAAGTACAAATTATTTACTTGATGTTTGTGCTGGATATTCAAAAGTATATTTGAAAAATCGCAGATAAATAAGCGCGTATCTAAAATGATTAGCATTGGGAAAGAAAAGCTATTTAGAATATTAAAGAGGAGATGTGGATTTTTATGAGTAGTGATGTGATTTTTTATTAGCAAGCGGAATTATTTTAATGATCTTTGGTGTAGTCAGACTAAGGCGCTAAAAATTTGAAAAGGAAATTATGCTTATGAGTAAAATGGTGTTTGAAGATATGGTTATTAAGTTTTGTTCCATGAATAATATTAGGACAAGCAGAGAAGAATTGTACGATTTAAATAAGTATTCTGGTTATCCAATTCCTGTAATACAGTGTTTTTTTATGAAAAAAAGGTGGAAACATGACTTTATACCTGTGCCACGAGAAGGAGATATTTCAGAAAGATTAGCATATTTGATGATAATATATGCTATTAGAAAATTTAATATTAAAGAGGAAAAATATACATACATATTATATATAATATCGAAAGAAATGAACATTGACACGAAAAATTGTATGGAAACAATCAGACGATATAAAGATTGGCAACCATATGAAATTCATCAGTTAACAAAAAGTTATGATTATATGTTAGACAATAAAAAAGAAGAAATTGTAAGATCAACGGCAAAACTTATTAGAAATTCTGATAAGTTTGAAAAATGTATAATGATGCTTATGTTGTTTTGGTGGGGAGCATTTGCCTTTATTCTGTTAAAGAATATATTTATGTTGTGAACAGAGAGTTGATGAAATTTATTGTGAAGAAGAAAATGTCAAAACAAACCGTAGAATTTTAGGAGGTCAAGTCTTGAGGATTTATATAAAGGATAAACATAACTTTGAATTTTTTTTGCTTCTTATGTTTGCTATCATTTTTCTGATTTTTTCAATTGTTATTTCTGCTATATATGGCACAGAGGGCCTTATGACCATTATTGTACTTTTAATAATATGTTGTTTTGGAATAATTGCCGTTATGCTTATCATTTTGGCAATTTATGGCATAGTCATTCTTATAAAAAATACATTTGGGATAAAATGTGACAGGCTGGAAGGGAAAGATAAAAATGGAAAAAAGAAGAAAAAATAAGGATATTCCAAAATATGACAAAGGAATTAACAATAGCTGCTATCCGGCAAAAGAACAGAGCCGAAAACAAAGCGAGGATGTTTCTTTTACTATCGGTGAAGTAAGTAGTGATGCGGCTGCTGCGGAAATTCTTGCGAATGTTTGTATCCACCGGTCCGGTGAGCATATGGTTCTTT
>OGZB01001569.1_pt1 | contig 12839 bp, 19 predicted proteins | sample 1576691 | NCBI WGS metagenome assembly OGZB01 (sample SAMEA3541479, study PRJEB24748) | human gut metagenome | biome: human gut; feature: human-associated habitat; material: faeces | place: China | collected 2012
ATGAAAAGAGGAATGATCTTAAACGGACGTCATAGAGTATATGTTGGAAAAGAGATATTCAGTGATATCATGATTTTAAAGGAGGAACAGTAAATGAAATCAAAATACACAAAAATTAAATATACGAACACCGGGGTAAAAGCCCCGGTAGTAACTCTTATGAAATCAAAATCAGATCTTGATAGAACAGACATGATAGAATTAAGATATTCAGACATAATCATAGTTATTTCAAGAATTTTACGAAAAACTATGTATAATAAAGCAGAATCAAGAATCGAAATACGAAGAAAAAATAACACTCTTTGTGCACTAGTTAGAGTGAAAGATACTATCAATGATGCAAAAATAATGGTTGAAAACTATTACATTTTTGCAAAACTTTATGTATATTTGAATGGAAAAAAATATATTAGTGACAAAGAGTATAGATACTATGAAGAATGGAATAAGATAGTGTGTGACAGGTTTAATCATAAACTATATGGTGAAATAATGGGGGTACTCAAATATGCCAAAGAATCCTAAAATCCCAACCACGTCTAAAGGTTTGAACGTCAATCCAAACATGCTGACTACCGCTGATGCTTTAGAACTTCGCAGACAGCTTGCAAAACGTCTGAATCAGCGTATGCGTAGATTAAAGGCAAAAGGATTTGATTCAGAAGTTGGAGGAGCGTATGCAGATTACCAAGACCTGCTTGCAAGATTTTTTCCAGGGAGATCAACCATTCCGGAAAATTTGGAAAATGAAAAGTATAAAGGGTTGCCAAGAACCCAAGTGAAAGCTATCCAGAAGATTCTGAAAGAAAAAAGTAGCACTGTGCAGGGTTGGAGAGAGATCATAGATCAACGTCAAAAAACACTCAGCACTGAATACGGAATCAATTTTAAGTCAAAAGAGGAAATGAAGTTGTTTTTTAAATCTGAGGTTTGGAAGTGGTTGCAAAGATTTTATGATAGTAAACAGACAATGCGAATCATCAGTCACAAACTGGATGATTCTACTGTTTCTGAGATCATAAAAGATCTGGAAAAATTCCGCGAGAGAACAGATCCGGATATGGCTGATACGATTGCAAAAGAACTTGGATTTTCCGGGGAGGCTGAGGCTTTGAAGTACAGGCCATAGCAGGGAGGGGGCAAAGTAATGATAGTAGCAGGATATCCGGTGGTATATTTTAAAAACTATGATTATATGCATTTATTTGATGGCAATTTTATACGGAGATCCAACGCAGGTCATTACCTTGGAGTATATGAAAAAATCATAACCGTAGACACAGAAACCTTTGTATATCTTAACAAAAGCATTGGCTTTGTGACAGACTGGACAATCACCATAGAGAATGACTGCTGCATCTATGGTAATCATGTATCAGATCTGATAGACACGATAGACAGGATCTGTACCACATTACATGCTGATGACAGCCACCTTGTAAGATTTTTTGTTCACAATTTCCCTTATGATTATGTATTTTTAAGAAATCATTTTTTCCAAAAATGGGGAAATCCGGACAAATCATTAGCTGCTAAAACTCATAAGTACATCTTTATGAAATGGACAGGACAGGGTATTGAGTTCCGGGACAGTCTTATCTTGACACAGAGATCATTAGAAAAGCTTTGTAAAGATATGGGCACCACTGAGAAAGCTGTCGGAACATGGGACTATAAGAAGTTTCGAACGCCAGCAAGCCCACGTACGGCAAAAGAAATAGCATATGTCTGTACGGATACGATAAGCTTATGCAAAGCCCTACGCAAATACATAGATCAGAGAGGATTTAATGTGGCGAATTGTCCACTGACAAACACAGGCTTTATCCGGACTAATGCCCGCAGAAGATCAAGAAAAGACAAGAAATGGCGCAAGCAATTTGAGCAAATGGCATTAACACTTGAACAGTATGACCAGATGCTTGACTGCTATCATGGGGGTTATACCCATGCAAATCGGTATTATGTAAATCAGCTGATAAAGGAGCCTGTCGAGTGCTATGACTTTGCAAGTTCATACATTGCTTGGATGTGCTATTGTAAATTTCCAATGTCAAATTTTTGTTATACAAACAATATAACACTCAAAGACATTATGGAACTGAAAGAAGATTATGCGTTTTCCGGCTATATAAGACTAAAAAATCTGAGGCTGAAAAAAGACTGTCCTATGCCACCACTTGCTTTCTCAAAAGCAAAAATATGTATCTTTCCGGAAGCAAAAAGCAAAAAAGAACAATTTCATGACAATCTGGATAACGGAAAGATCGTAAACGCTGATCTTGTCATATATCCCTTTACAGATCCAGACTTAGAAGTCATCCTGTCAAGTTATGATTATGAATGGGCGGATGTCTCAAAAGTCATGAGAGCGACAAAGGACTACTTGCCGGAGTGGTTCACAGGCTATTTGATGGAATTGTTTTTTAAAAAATGTACCCTTAAAGGTCTGGACGAAGCAAACTACATGATCTCAAAAAGTGAGTTAAATGGAATGTACGGCATGACTGTACAGCGGATAATTCAGATCTTATGTACTGAGTTGATGGAATCCGGAGAGTGGGAAGCAAAAGAGCCAGAGGACAGGGAAAAAGAACTTGAAAAGTTCTATAAAAATAAAAATAGTTTCATGCCCTACCAGTGGGGGGTTTTTATCACAGCCTATGCACAGGCTTATCTTTTCCGGTTGGGTGTATGCTGCCGGAGGTGGTTATATTCCGACACAGATTCAGTGAAGGGTACAGACTGGGATCATGATAAACTGGATGCATTTAATCAATCCATCATTGATATGTCGCAAAAGAGAAATATTGGAGTGGTAGAGTATAAAGAAGAAACTTTCCGGTTGGGTATTGCAGAATTTGATGGAATATACAGTGAGTTTATCACCATGGGGAGCAAGCGTTATTGCTACCGACTGAAAAAAGATGCATCCTTGCATCTGACGGTCGCAGGAGTGCCAAAAGAGGGTATTTACTGTTTGGATGATGATATTACAAATTTCAGAAAAGGGTTTATTTTTAAAAATGATCTCACATTCCGCAGGAACTACCGCAGGGCGAATGATTGGCAGGATCCCAAGTGGAAAATGAAAACAGAGTATCTTTTCCATGAAGGAATCAATGAACTGACCATTGACGGATGCAAGATTGAGTATGGCTGTGCTATCCGGTTGACCGATACAGAGTATGAATTGGATCATACAATTCCGTATGATAAAGAAACAGGATTGCCGTTGCCATTTGAAATGGAATATACAGTATATGAATAGAATTGTTATAAATTTGTAATAGTTTTGTAACATAAATAAGTTAAACTGTATAAAGGAGGTGTAACCTATGAAAAAATTCTGGAAAGAAAACAAAGAAGATTTGAGTACTCTTTTCTGGACTTGCATTACTTTTGCTTGCATGTTTGCAAGCTGTCAAGTCTGGATGCTGCTAGGTGATTAGGAGGTGAAAACCATGATTGACATGTCAGAGATTTATGAAACATTGCGAACAAGCAGTCTGAGAAAAGTTAGCTATGAGGATGATGAGATCAGTATCATAGCATACAAAGTAGGAAATATCATTAGAATTGATGTAAAGGATGTACAAAGATGACGACAATTTATGAACTATATGAGGCATTACTTACTATAAAAGAGTTTGTGCATCAAAAATACATGCAAGGAATACCCACTCGTTGATCGTGCTGATTGCTGCATTTTTATAAAAGACACAGCACCATCAAATTGGAAACTGGTTGAACCAACAAGAAGATTATATGAATAAAAGGAGAAAATACTATGTTAAAATCAAACGTAAAAATCACTTGCAAAGCATATAACGGTAACTCAAAAACAAAAGCCTTTGTTGTTCTGAATCTGGATGATACACTCATAATTAAAGGACTTACACTGGTTGAGGGGAAAAACGGGCTTTTCCTGTCATTCCCAAGTACAAAAGGAAAAGACGGAAAGTATTATAATTCCGTTTACTCTCTGGATAAAGAGTGGTTAAAACTTTTGCAGGATGCCTGCATCAAAAAATACAATGAATGCAACCAGACTTTACAGCCTGCATCCTCCGGGGGTGGATTTCAGTAATGAATATCTATGATAAAAATGGCTGGCTGGACGTTCCAAGGATTGCCCAGCTTGCCGATAAAAATAAAATTAACTTTATCTTTATCATTGGAGCAAGACGAACCGGAAAAACATATGGAATCTTCCAGCACTTTATCAATGATGTTTTTTCAAAAAATGAGAATATTATTTATATGCGCCGGACAAAAGAACAGCTGGCAAAAGTGTTTCTTCCGGAGTTTGACCCTTGGCTGGACATCAACAAAGATATGAATAAATTTTTTCATTTTGAAAAACCCAGAGGTGAATACGGTCGTATTAAGATTGTTGAGCAAACAGAGGAAGAGGAAGTATATAGAGGTGAGGCTTTTTGTCTAACCTCGATGCATAATAATAGAGGTTTCTCTGGATCTGATTTTTCTGAGGGCATTTATGATGAATTTATCCCTGAGAAGATAGCAAAAGCAATCAGTGGGGAGGATGATGCCTTTTTGAATGCTATTGAAACAATATCAGCAAACAGGGAATTGCAAGGAAAGAAACCGTTCCGCTGGTGGCTTGCTTCCAACTCTAATACACTGGATAACCCAATCGTGCAAGCTTTTGGACTGCTGCCAATCCTTGAGCGAATGAAAAAGAATAAGCAGGAGTTTTCCATGTTGAACAAAAGAGGAATCATTTTAGTTTTAATCAATGATTCTCCGATTTCAGAAAAAAAGAAAGACACAGCCCTTTATCGTGCTTTATCTGGTGACACGGACTTTGCAAAGATGGCACTATCAAATGAGTTTGCATATGATGATGTATCGGCTATTCGATCAGAAGATATACGGCAATACAAGCTTATTTGTGTGATTGGAAAAATAGCAGTTTATGAGCATAAATCAAAAGCACATTTGTATGTGTCAGATCATATCTCCGGATCTTGTAAGGATGTATTTGAGGATAGTCAACATGGAAAAGATCAATTCAGATGCTTTTACAGCTGGATTGACAGTTATCGTCTGACAAATAGAATCAGTTATCAAAATATTTCAGTAAAATTTTATATTGACAAATTATTCAAATAGACTTATATTTTAATTAGGTCAACGTGGCTACATCGACCGCCGGAAGCGGATGCCGTGGGGTGATTACCCGGAAGCGTTGACCTATTTTAATTTTACTTCCGGCAGAAAAGGAGAAAAAATGAAAGTAGATCAGATTTTAGAACTTGGAAAACTTGGATTTACAAAAAATGAGATCATGGGGATTCTGAACGCTCAGAGTATGTCCGGACTTGGACAGATTCCAACTCCGGAACAGGGTACTACGCAGCAGACTACTCCTGGACAGGTTCCAACTCCGGGACAGGATGCAACAAACACAGCGTTATTGACAGCAATCAATACTTTGACTGCTACCTTGCAGGCTGGGAACCTGTCAGCATCCGGAAAAGCTGGGTCAGCACGTACCTCTGAGAACGTAGCGGAAGATCTTATGAAACTCATGAATTAAGGAGGGTAAATAAATGGCAAACAGTTTAGTAGTCCAGGATGCCTATTTAATCATCAATGATTTATACAAAATGGCTACCGGACGCGAAAATATCAAAGCAGTAGACACAAGTTCCTTTGTGTCGGTTGGTGAAACTATGTTGCGGACAGGTGTAGAGCCAACACTGAAAGCACTCAGTCAGTGGTGCGGAAGAACATACTTTGAAATGGAAAAATACAGATCCGGTGTATTCCACTCAATCATTGAGAATAACGAACGCTGGGGGGCTATCACACGTGAGATTATTTCACTTCCGTTGGATGCAGAGGCTTCACAGGATTGGAATACAGACTTGAATGAAAATCAGCTTGCTGATGGTCAGTCGGTCGACATGTACAAGATCAATGCCCCGAAAGTAGTGGAGTTGAAATTCTACGGTAGCAAAGTCTTACAGTCTCATATCACACGATTCCGTGATCAGCTGGCATTAGCTTTTTCTAATGAAACTGAGTTTCTTATGTTTGTAAGTAGCTATATGACCGCTTACTATAATGATATTGAATCCAGAAATGAAGCAAAGCGCAGACTGACAGTGCTCAACTTCATGGCAGGCATTTCCTCTCTTGGAACAAATGAGGTAGATCTTGTAAAAGAGTACAATACAGCCTATGGAACAGAACTGACAAGAAAGCAGCTTTTAAGCCCGGAGCACCACAGAGATTTCATGGCTTTTGTGGTTGCAAGAATCAAAAAAGATTCCAAAAAGATGCAGGATCGCACGACAAAGTATCACATGAATCTGACTGGAAAAGATATCCTGCGCTTTACACGTCCGGAGAACCAGAAACTGCTTATGTATACAGATTTCTGGATTGATTCCGAAACACAGGTATTTCCGACAGTCTTTAATGATGAACAGTTAAAGATTGCCGACAAAGAACTTGTAAACGGCTGGCAGGAGTTTGACAGCCCAGCTATCAATATTACACCAAACATTATTGATGCAACCGGGGTTTCCAAAACAGCTAAGACAGCGGTAAATCTGCCATATGTACTTGGTATTTTATATGATCGTAGAGCAATGGGAGTAAATAATCAGTGGATGTATTCGGCAGCTACACCATTCAACGCAGCAGGTGGTTATTACAATATCTTTGATCACTACCGTTTTAACTCTTGGAACAACTTCACACACAATGCGATCCTTTACGTACTGGGGGAGGGGGTATAATATGTTAGCAGCATCTTTAAAAGTTCCTAGTGGGGGAAGTATCCTTGTAAGATTACCTTTTAGAAAAGTTGGAGTAAGAAGAATAGTTATTAGTGCTCCTAGTGACAGTGTGATTCTTACTTATGATGGCATCAATTTAGTAAAATTCAGCAGATACAACGGTTTTGTTGATTTAAAATTCGAAAGTTATTTTGGTTTTCCGGATGCTAGCAAATTTTCTTTTGTAAACTATGATACTAATAATGCCAATGTTGTTGTTCTTGCTGACTGTGTTCCAGATTCACCCATAAACAATGATTATTTTGAGGTAGAAACATCATGATAGACACACTTTTAACAGTTTTAGGAAATTATGCGTTTCCAATCGTTTGTTGCATCGCTATGGCATATTTTGTAAAGTACATGTACGACCAGACCAATGCACGAGTTGACAAACTAAACGAAGATCACAAGAATGAAGTTGATACACTTTCTGAGGTGATTAAAAACAATACGATTGCCTTGGAAAAAATGAACACATTAATCGAACAAATTGGAAAGTAGGTGCTATATGACAGCAAATGAACTTGTAGCATATGCTACTAATTTAATTGGTACTCCTTATGTCTGGGGTGGTAACACTCCTGCACAGGGACTTGACTGTTCCGGATTGCTTTACTATATCCAGAAGAAAGCAGGATCAGACGTGAGAGATATGACTGCTTCCGGATATTCCGAACTTGGAAAAAAGATTGAAATTGGGCAGGAAAAACCGGGTGATTTTCTCTTTTTTGGTAGACCGGTCACTCATTGTGCTATTTATGTTGGAAACGAGTATATGATCGAAAGCCGAGGAGGACGAAAAAACACTGCTGAAAATCCAGGTATGGGAGTTGTAAAAAGCCCTGTAAGTCGTAGATCTGACTTATCTTGTATTCGCAGGGTATGGACAGAATACAATGAAGCACTAACCTATTCGATTGGAAAAACTTATACTACCAGAGTTGACCATTTACATGTTCGTTTTTCTGTCTGGGGACAAATCAAAGGATATGCACAGCTGACAGCTGACGGAATGAAACATGCTTATTCTGATGGATGCTTGAAAAAGGGAACCACAGTCACGGTAAAGGATGTCAAAAAGGATGCTGCCGGAGCAACGTGGGTACGGATTCCATCCGGTTGGGTTTGTGCCATTACTTCAAAGGGAGATATATATTTGTCATGACAGAAATTATCTTATATCGTTTTTCCAAAAGAAAAAACAGCACCAAAAGACCAACGGGACAGGGCACTACTGTGCCCTGTCTTTTAAAATCGAACACCACTTTTCAGAATCCAGTGTTTAAATTAAAATTATCATTAGATAATGCATTGCAATACAACTATTTACAATGGGCCGACCATTACTATTTTATCAATTCGACGATGTCATTAAATAATGACATGGTTGAGATCTCAGCGAGTGAGGATGTGTTAGCTACCTACCGGACAGAGATCAGCAACTATACATGCTTTATTGAGCGTTCTGCTAAGCAGAATACGCTTGCAAATGATTCCATGTATATCCCTACAAATGACTGGGTAAGTCAGTCTACGATAGTTGGACAGCCAATAAACACGTTTGTTAATGGGTATGAACCAAACTATTTATTGCGTACTGTTTCGGTTGAGGGTGTTAATACCTACTATATAAGAGGGAAACAACTGAAAGATTTATGCTCATTTATGTACACTTATGGATCCATTCCAGATGTAATCGATTCAGCACTTACAAGACTGCTTTTTAATCCATTCCAGTATATTCTTGACTTGAAGTGGCTACCTTTTATAGTTGACAAGTTTGTAAATGCACTAGACACGGTAAAGCTTGGGTACTGGAATAGCAATGTAAATGCCTATTTAATAGGTGATGCATCTTGTACTTTTTCCTACGATTTAAGTCTTGGTAATCCTTTATATGCTGATACAGATTTCCGCTATTATAACGCTGCTTTTTCAAAGTATACTGTAAAGCTACCATTTGTAGGGGTTACTCCAATCAATCCAACAAAGACCCATAAGGGACAGTTAAAAGCCACTTATAACTTTGATGCTGTTTCCGGCATGGCTGACGTTTGGCTTACTTCCGGATCAGATGAATATGCACACTTTCAATGTCAGCTTGCCGTCCCGGTACAAATTGGATATGCTACAACAAACATTGGCCAGCTTACGACAAGCTTGATAGATACAGCCACAAGTGCTGTCACAATGAATCCAATTAAGGCAACCACAAGCATTGTAGATGCATTTCAAAGTGTTACAGCCCCAGAGCCCAACATGGTAGGCACACTTGGCAATATTTCATCAATACTCAATAACATGGATGCAAACAGTATTTGCTATGCCTGCACAAGCATAGATCCAGATGGAGCAAGTGAGGGTTTTGTAGATGGCACTGTGCGCTCTATATCTACACTGACAGACTTTGTAAAGTGCCGGAATGCATCTATACAGATTGCAGGATTTGAGGGAGATCAAGAGCAGGTTAATAGTTACTTAAACAGTGGTTTTTACTTTGAATAGAGAGGAGATAAACATGTGGACACCGGTTAATTTTGATAAAATCAACATTTGCACAAATTACTTCCAGCCATCTGGAATAAAAGTGGATAGCTTATACACAGATACGTTTGATCGGATGCTTTATGAGCGTGTCTGTTCGATTCTTGATATCACATACAATGGCAGTATTGATATTGACTACTTCAAATATTGCTTACTTTTTGGAGGCTATATTTGTATCACAAAGACAGCACTTTATGGACTGATCGCACAGTATCCTATGCTGACAGGGTATAACATTTATTTTAAGCCTACGAGAGCAACTATACATACGTATGCAAGCAATGCCGTTCTTGACATAGAGGACATGGAGATCGGAAAAGACTGTTCCGTTATCTATCTTAGACCAACTTTCTGCGGCATTGGGGATATCATCGGTTTTTACAGCTATAAGCTGGCACTGGTTGCAGCTGCTTTTGATATGAATGTTTTCAACTCAAAGCTTGCATTTCTGATAGCTGCTAAAAATAAAGCTGCGGCTCAGACCCTGAAAAAAATCTATGACAGTATTCAATCCGGTAATCCGGTTGAAGCTTTTGATGTATCAATAAAAAGCGAGGACAGACAAGGAGCCAAACAGGATGCCTGGGAAAGTTTCAACAAAGATTTGAAGCAGAATTTCATAGCACCGGAGTTGATTGAGGTATTTGAGAAACTTCTGGATCAGTTCGATACAGAAGTGGGTATACCATCTGTCGGATCTGATAAAAAAGAACGTCTGAATATACTTGAGACAAGCAAAAATGATGCAGAATCAGTAACACGACTAACTACTTGGCTTGAGACTATGAAAGCAGGAGTTGACATGACAAACAGATTATATCCGGAAATGAACTTGTCAATCAAGATCAGAAGCTATGAGACTGTGGAGGTGAAACCATATGGGACTTTATAGAGTAACGATAGCAGGACTTTATGAATGGAACAAGACCCTATTTGACAAGATGGAGTTCCCGGAATCAGCCGACAAGCAGAATTTTATCGACAGTTTGCTTCTGTCCTATGGGGATTGTGAGCCACTTTATCCAGACTGGGATTTTATGCATGAGAACGCCATCCCTGCATGGAGCAGGAAGTGGAAAAGAAGCATTGACAAGGTTTATAATGTGTTAGATTTAACTGACTATGAGCCTCTTGAAAACTATGACCGCCATGAAGACTGGACAGATAGCCCGGATGTGACAAGGATAAGTCAGAGTTCCGGGCAGGATGTGAACAGAGCGGAAGCAGGACAGGGAACCACTACTACCAACTCTGGGGCAGATACAGCTACCAATGAAGTCAGTGCTTTTAATGATGCAAATTACAGCCCAAACGAAAAAACAACGACGGCATACGGAGGAAGCACAAAGGTACAAAGTTCCGGAGAAAACAAAAACACGTTTGAATACGGAAAAGGAGAAACAAGCAGAGAAACAGGACAGAATAAGCATTCCGGGCGTATTCATGGGAATATTGGTGTGACCACTTCGCAACAGATGGGGCTATCTGAGATCAGTCTGAGGAGACAAAGCTTTATTGATTATTGCACCGGTTTGTTTGCCAGTGACTTACTGATTCTGGTTTATTGATAGAAAGGAGAACACATAATGCGTAGCACGTACCCTCACAGTTCCATGCAGGACATGAACTTAGACTACTTATTAAAAGTAGCAAAGCAGGCAAGAGAGGATCATAAAGAATGGTCAGACATAAAAGGAACTGCAAAAAAACAGATTGATGAAGCAATTAAAGATTCACTAGATTCCGGAGAGATTGGAAAAGTAGTTGATGATGCAACGAAAAAAATCTTGACGGATGAAATTGAACCGTTAAAAGGCACAGTAACCGAACAGGGTAAACTTATTTCTAACCTTGAAAAAAGAGACGGTTTATTTGATTTAAGTGGCAGAACTATCATTATTGGTGACAGCTACACAGTAGGGTATACCCCGGAAGGAAACATTACTCCATGGACGGAACACTTTTTGGATTACTGCTCTATTGATAATGTAACGATCAAAAGCAATGGTGGTGCTTCTTTTTCAACGTCTAACAACTCATTCCTTATGCTTCTGAATCAGATTGGCGCTGATCCATCTGTAAAGCAGATCTTAGTTGTTGGTGGATACAATGAGTTCGGTACTTATTCAGAAATTGAAAATGCAATCAATGCCTTTTATGGGGTGGCACAGACACGATTTCCGAATGCTAAAATTTTTGTAGCAATGGTTGCATGGTCAGCAGACAGTACCCAGTGGAACAGGTTCAAAATTGCAAAGAGTGTGTATAACACACAGCGGAAAAATTGGATATATCTTAATGGAAGCGAATATATTTTACACGCTGACGGATTCATGGGGTCGGACGGTTTTCATCCAAACGCGACCGGACAGGAAAGACTTTCTACCTACCTTGCGGAAGCAGTAAAGACCGGCTCTTGCCATCCATCCTTTTATGATGTAAATGCAAACTTTGAAGCAGGAGACTTTATAGCGGCTCCAGGAAGTAGTTGGCTGATCGTTACAAATTACAAAGAAAACAGTAGCAATATTATTTGGGCTGATTATGTTTGTTTTCCAAACAGCGGTGAACTTATTTGTAATGGTACAGAATACTATCTCGGAAGAATCTATTCAACTTCCTTTGTTGGTGATGGAAACGGCTATACCTGCTATCCAACAACTGTGATTGTAAAATCCGGATCCGATTTTTATCACATTCCGGCACAACTAAATTTCAGATCGAGAGAGATCCATCTTGCTCTGTATGATATCAGTGATGACAAACACAACTACAGAACCTTGACAAACGTAACACAGGTACAGATTCACAGAGGATCAATTACCATGTAAATATAATATGATAGCCCAGCAATGCTGGGCTATTTTTTATTTTGCATCCTTCAAAAGCTTTCTGAGTAACTTGATTACACCCCAGTTTGTTGATGCACTGTAAGTTCTTACACCTTTTTGAGGGTTCATAGTAAATGCCTTTATTGATGCATCATAATAAAGAACCATCCAGTCTTTAAAGCCTGTCATGCTTATTTCAACAAAACCTAAATAATTGTTAAAGTGTTGAATAATCAAAGTATCACAATCTTTGTTGTAGTATGGATTCACTCTCATGTTATACCTCCTATAATTCAATATTAAATAAGTCATTAAGACAATCTTCAAAACTTGGTTCGGTATTGCAATACGCAATGATAAACTCTTCATTTGTGCATGGTGCTATCTCACGATGGATAGACTCTCTGAGATCATCATTCATTTCCTCATTTGTTACTTCTTTGACTGATTTCATCTTTTCACCTCATATTTTAAACCTATGATTTTCATTTCACTTTCAAGAGTGCATAACTCATTCCAGAGTTCTCTTTCTATTGACTTGAAAGACTCACAGCTAGGATAACTACGAACGTCTTCATACGCTTTTCCCCATTTTACTAATAAGCGCTCATATGCTAACTCATATAATCTTTTTTCTTTC
>OGZB01001571.1_pt1 | contig 12830 bp, 8 predicted proteins | sample 1576691 | NCBI WGS metagenome assembly OGZB01 (sample SAMEA3541479, study PRJEB24748) | human gut metagenome | biome: human gut; feature: human-associated habitat; material: faeces | place: China | collected 2012
TTGTTTCACGTAACGCAACGAAAGAACCGTATGTAAAACTAACGAGGTCATTCTTATAATATGGAACCTGTGAAGCCTCCCATCGGCCACGAGGATTAAGTGCTTCACCATCCTTCCCATCCTCTCCCTTTTTAACAGTAACCAGCCAATCAGAACCGGTTCCTGGTTCTTGCTCTGTGCCCTTTGGATTCACACAAAGCCAGCGAGAGCCATTATGCGATACCTCATTAAAGTAACCGTACTTACCTTTTACCCATTCTCCTTTCCATAGCGGCACGCGGACGGTATCTCCTGTAATTTCATCAATTTGATAGATAAGTCCTGTCATAATGATATTCTGAAGAACGGCCGAATAGTTGTCTGCATTAATACCCTGTACACTCATTCCTTTTTTCTTACCGAACCACGCAGGCATCTGAGCCGGTTCAGGGTCCCATGTGCTCGCATGGTTAAAGAATGTTATACAATTATTCCCGTTTACAGAGTCGAATAGAATATAGGTTTGTCGGTCTTCATCTGTAAAGTTACCGGTCTGTGCAAGTATCATTTCTTCGACAGGCTCGTAGTTCTGGCCTGGACGGTTAATCATCTTGAAGGTTTTCGCATCATAGTCGGCTTCTGTTACGCGAAATTGCATTTGTGCAAAACCTGTAAGTTTACCTTCCTCATTTTTAGTTGTAAAGAAAGCGGACAGAATGTCGCCTACAAACTGACTTAACCCGTCTGCGTCTGTCAGGTCAGGAGTAACGGTGAAACTTCCATCCTCATTCTTAATATAAGATTTTACCTTGCATCCACCACCGGGAGACAACACCGCACGACCCTTGAAGTAAGTGATTCTATTATAAGCAAGTTCAGGCACGAAAAGTCTTTTACGGAAATATCCGGATTCCATTTCCAATTCACCTTTTTCGCTAATCATTCCACCTGATACATCGGTTATAAAGTCACCAAATCGTGTTAGTTTTTTTATAACTGCTCCACCTAGTAGTGACAAAAGATATTCCGTAGAATCATCCTGATAACGTTTTAAGAACAAATCTCTAGCTTTTTCTGTAAGGTCATCTGCTACATCGGCATATCCTGCCTTGATTTTTTGGCCATAAGCAATAAGGTAACCTTCAAGCCATTCTAATGCATTAAGTAGTTCCAGGTTAGGATGTGTATGACCGATACCTCCAGAACCGTCTTGTCCCAGTTCTATAATATTCTTCAACACATAGTTTAATATGGCTCCAATAGTTGTTGTAGCCCAGCTTTCTGAATATGGATTCTGAACTGGAAATAGAACCCCCTCAGTAAGGTTCTGGGATGGGAATTCAACTAACCGAGGGGGTATAGTAAAAGAACCTAAGTCGGGCACTTGTATGTCTAAATCCGTAGGTAGTTCTTCAGGCCTTTTCAGATTCAGATAAGGCTTTGCATCTGCATATTTGTATGTAAACTCATAGGATGTAGGCAGCTGATTACTTACATAAGATGTGCTGTCTTCAGTAACTATGATTTTTCTAAGTGAGTTCCCGTCATATAAATATTTTTGTTTTGACGGGAAGAAATCAAGCATCCATTTTCTTTCGTATCCAGACAAGTATCCGGTGTTTTTAGTATACTCTCTGCTGGTGTCTACACGATATTCGTTTGTTTCCTCATCCATCTCTGCCAGCTGATGCTCATGATTTGCAGATAAGGTGTTGGTTCCGTATGCGCGAAACGTATCGAAACCTCCTAAAGAGTTTTCGAAAATAATCCACTGCTCATCTTCACTCATGGTTCCACTGGCTACATATCTTTGTATGTAACTTAGCCTTACGCCTTCTGTGTTCTCAAACCACACGTCATAAAAAGCAGGCATCCTTGAATCGAATTCTCCGGCAATTACAGCATACTGAACTGGTATGGTATATGCTTTCCCGGCAATGATTGAAAGAAGTTGCTTGGTTTCTTCGCTGTAAGATCCGTTGTCTTCCTTGAAGTATGCTTTTACTTTTACAACAGACTCTACAGCACTAAAGAATGTAAGCATTTCAGGAAGATAGTAAGTAACCTTTTTAATCTGTGGCTGCCAGGTTAGCCAGTTAAACTGCATGAAGTTCACGTCTGCAGTAGCCAGGTTATCTACACCTCCTTTTACAACGGTAAATTCTACTGACTGTTCATCAACGTATGCTGTATAGGTTTTTGCCATATCAGGCTGCTCATACGGATAGCTTAGATTACGAAACTGTACATTAAGGTCTGCTTCGATAATATCCTTCACATCTATTTCTACCATCTGGTTGCTTCCAGGTGTGTAGCTTGCTTCAAACAAGGTTCTACTTCCTTGTTTAAGGATGAATGATATGGACGATGTCGTAGAAATCTTAAATCGTTTCAGATTCCCAGAAAAATTTACGGCATCAGGCTTTAATATTATATTCATAATTGTGGTTATTCTTTGGTGTGAAGTTAGCTAGAACAATAAGTAGTAGAAAGGACAGATTTAGGCTTTCACTACTTCCAGCCATGATGTAACAAGAATATATGATTGAAGAACTTGAACTGCAGATTTTGATTCATAAAAACGTTTCCCTATAAGTTCCTGCTTTGGTTCTGGAGGATATACATCTGCTATTACTGCATCTTTATAAGGAGAGTTTTGATATTCATCCCCCGGAATTGATACTTCGTTCTGTTTTAAGACCCATTTTAATCCTGAAGGAGGAGGTGGAAGCAGATCATCTATTTTTTTTGCAGAAGATACAGGTTCGTATAATTTTGTAGTTAGTAAACTCAGTTCTGATAGTCCACTTTTTTCACCTATTTCATAGCTCATAGAGTTCAATATAAAATCGCTTCCTTTTACGTGAATTTTTGAAACTGATGGAATGCTGATTTTTTCGCTGTCTGTCAAAATAAAAGATGCTTTACATTCGTGTAAAGAATTTCTTAGAAGTGTGTCATATTTCCTATAAAACTTTTCAAATATTCCATTTTCTCCATTGTAAACAAGGGAATAATCTCCTATCTGTACGTATGTTCCATTTATCCAGTCTGTCACACCAAAGTTAGTAACAGTTCCTCCACATTTTTTACCTGAACGATATACAAAAGCAAGCATAAGATACATACTTGTACTGGATTCTTTATCTTCAGAATCAGAAGACGTTTCATCTAAAGATGATGAAGACTTCAAGGCTGAATTCAAAAACTGTTCTTCTCCTATGTACAAACAATAATTATGGTCTACAGGTATACATTCTGGTATTTGTATTTTCATTGTATCCAGATTACCACCCTCATAATATCGTTGAGAAGAATCTGCTACTACTTCTTCGAATTCGTATCCAAAAGTGTTCATGTTGAATCCTTTACGTGAAACATTCCCCCTTTTAGGTTCAAAATAACAAGAAGGATACTTTGAACGTATAACAGGAAGAGATTCAAAGTTTTTTTCTTCGGATATAGTATTTTCGGATTCAAGAATTATCTGTTTGTAACTTTCAGGGAATTCTACTGAAATTTTTCCAGACAAGCTGTCTGAAAGATTTACCGCATTATTGTTGTCTAATATTTCATTTAGTAAAACAATATCGACAGTCATACGGACTTCATCCGTAACAAATTCACAGAGAAATTTTTTTCGAAAAAGTTCAAGTATATCCTTGCATGTGACATCAGGAAGAAGCTGTGCCAGTTTTATTTTTCCTGTCACTACGGCATCTGCCACATTGTTGATAAACACAAGGTTATTGAATTGTGCGGTTTGGGTAAAGAAATTATCATTTAACGTATATCCAAAATAATTGAATATACGTTTCAGTACATAGTTTGCTTTGATAAATGGGGTAAGATAGAAACCTGCAGGAAGTGATATGATTTTTCCATCAATCGTTTCCGTCTGTTCTTCTTCCGCTATCAGTTTATCCGTATTTTCATTATATGCGTTTAAGAAACGAAGCTCTCCGCTGTCACTTGATGAAATTTCTACCTGAAAAACAGCGTAGTTGTCATGCTCATATTTAAACAATGATTTGATAAATGAAATAGCTTCTTCTACTGAATTTACTTCAGGAATAGTTTCTTCACCAAACACATCGACAATATAAGTGTTTTCAAGCTTACTATAAAAAGATCCGTCGTTGAGATAAAAAGAAGTTTCTATGTTTTCACCTGGAGTAATACTTAAAATTGCCTGACGACATTTAGAGAAAAAATTACCACTTGATATAGATGCTTCAACAACTTTTATTTTCTCACGTCTTTCTATAGATTGAGGTTGTGAAAGAATGTTTCTGTTATATTCTGTGTCTGGAATACTAACAGGAACACTTTGCTCTCCATATTCGTTAAAAAACGGATTAGTTCTTTCAATGCTAAGTTTCGTGTCTGGAAACAGTTGATATGACTTACCTGTTTCTGTATTTGTTATTTTCATTTTGATCCAATTTTTCGTGAACGAATCTGTAACTCTTGTGCTTTGTTAGACTCAGAAAGAAGAGTGTAAGCATGTATGCCTTCTTTGTCTATTTTTTTCAACAGATTATTTAATTCTTGTATAGAACTTTTTAGCTCCGGACTATATGAAGCGGATGGCATTGTAACCGTCTGCGATACGCTTCCTCCTTCCTGCTTTCCGCGCAGCTGCATAGATGCGATGTACTTGTTCAGGTCGAGCGTGCGGATGGTTCCGGCCTGCTGTGCCTGGTCTATCACAGAAAGGATGGGGGAGACTGTGGGATTCATTACGGCGGCATTGCTTGCTACCCATTCGCGCGACATTCCGGAAGGGCCTTCACCCACTATGACTGTAGGACGGCTGATGAATCCGCGTGCGGATGGATTGTAAACGGCTTGAAACTTCTTTCCGTCTTGTTGTCGGGTTACGCCGATGTATCCTCCGTCTTCTTTTCCGGGGACACGGGTGTAGTAGGTTGTGCCTTCTGATGACGTTGTTACAGTTTGTTTGCTGTTTTTTGTAATCAATCCCTTTAAAGCTGTTTTAGCAGTTGTTAAGGCTGCCATGATAAGACCTCCAATTACAGCTGTTCTGGCTGCTGCTGTGGCTCCAAAAGTAGCTACAGAGTCAGGCTGTGCTGCGGCTATTGCGGATGCTTTTGCCTGTTCCGCTACTGCTACAGCGGTGGCTTCTGCAATTTTTTGGTTTATTATATTGGATAGTACATCGAAAAGAATGTCAATCATTGTTCCTCCGAAAGCGGACAGCATATCTTCTTGTCCTGATAATACTTGTCCTAAAGCTGTTCCAATCTGTGTTCCATATTCTTTATATGAATCTACTTGTTGTTGTAAAGATTTCGTCACAATGTCAACTCTTTTTTGATGTTCGTCTTGTAACCTATCCATTTCAGACTGCATCCAGGTATCATTATCAGCTAATGCCTCCTGATTTTTCTTTTGTCTTTCCTGTTTTTCCTGTTCCTCGATTTCTGATTTTTTTACGTAAAAATCCTGCATCGCTTTTATTCGAATATCAAGAATCTGCTGTTCAATTTTCTGCCTTTCGCTTACTTCCAGTCCGAAAATTGCGAGTCTTGCATGCAAATCCTGAAGTGCAAGTTCTTCCATGGCGGCATTGAAGGCTGTTTCACTTTGCAGTTTTTCATCGTTTCCTGCCAGATATTTTTTCTTCAGTTCTATCTGTTGCTGGTTGTAAATCTCTGTCTGACGCGCAAGAGCTTCCTGTACTTTCTTCTCCTGTTCTTTCAGACGTGATTCTTCGTCATTGCCATCTGTCGTTGTTTCAGGGAAACGGGATTTTCGTAGCTCTTTGGCTAAATCCATATACTGGCTGTTTGCATTTTTCTCGTCTGCTATCCATGCATCAAGCTGCTCTTTGTTCATCTCGTTAAACTCTTTCCGCTTGTTAATCATTTCGGTGTTGTTCTTAATCATATCGTCAAGCGTAGTTCCCTGAAGATTATCAAGCTGTGCGTTAATACCTTTCAGTTGAGTTAACAGCTCTTGTTGCTGTTTCCTGAATTCTGATTGCTCTTGTGCAGAAGCACGACGGTAATTAATTGATTCTGCATTGCTTCCGAAACCTCTTGCTCCAGTGTATACGGCAATAGATTTTGCATTACCTTTTTCATCGGTACCGTAAAGTCGTTTGCTTATTTCTTCTTGCTTATCAATTAATGCCAGTTTTTCTTCTATAGCCTTTTTATCTGTTTGAGCCTGTTCAATCTGACTTCTGTTCAAATATGCCAGTCTGGCCTTTTCTGTCTTAATCCATTCGCGTGCATAGTCTGTACTGACAGATATAGCCTGCCCGTAACTGTTAAATCCGGTAATGGCAGCAGGAATAATCTGAGAAATGCGTGATATGAGCGTATTCATTTCTTCCTGCTCCTGCGCACTGAGGTTGGTTTTTGTTTTTAGTTCATCGTATCGGTCGAGTAGTGGAACTAAATCTGTTTCCAGCGATACAACCTTGTCCATTTGTATGTCAAATTTTTCGGCATTTGTGTCAAGGCTTGATGATAAAGACCCCAAAAGACTTCCAAGCGTACCCATAAACGACTTAATGGCCGGCTCCAGCTTTTTCCCGATTTTGTTGTAGATATTATCCATTTGGTCGCCAAGGTTTGATTCAAGTCCGCCAAGTTCTTTCATCTGGGTGGCCATACTTCCCTGCACGCCTTGTAGCTGTCCCAGTGAGATGATGTAGTCTTTAATGGCCTGGTCATTGTTCTTTACTTCGGTGGTTACTCCCTTGAAGGTGAAAGCGGTGGTTTCTCCGTTTTTCTGTGCGGTAATACCAAATTCTTTCAGACGTTCGTTTTCTCCTGTCATGGCATCAAGCAGGGCCTCGATAAACTGGTCCAAATCTTTTCCCTGGCTTGTTGCGATGTCGCCCAGTGCAGTCAGTTCCGATGTGGTAGGCTTTATTCCGCGGTTAATCAGCTTGATGTAGGCTTCCGTCCATTCGGCTACGCTGGCAGGCGTGTCGGCTGCCAGCGTCTGGAGCGTGCGCATCACATTGGATGCTTCTTTTCCGGAACCGGTGGCATTCTTCAGTACGGCTTCATATCGTGCAAATTCCTTTCGCGTATTGTATGCGTTTGTTCCTACGCTTTTCAGGTAGGAAAGAAGCTGCACAGCGACAAATCCTTTTGCAGCAGTCTTGGCCATGCTCATAGTTCTCTCGAAACCGGATATTTCTTTTTTTGCGTATTCCCCCGTACCTCTAAGTTCATCCATCCGGTTGTTAACCTTCTTCAGTTCTTCTTCCAGCTTTGCATACTCTTCCGGGTTGGCCGATTTAGCCGTGTGGTCAAGCTGCGTACGCAGATCCTTGGCTTTTGCACGGAGTTGTGCCATGGTGAGACTGGTCACATCGAGCTTCTTTTCAAGTTCTGTTACAAGCTGCTTGTTTTTCTTGATGGTTTCATTGGTAGACTTAATTTCGGCTTCCAGGTTACGGTAATACTCCGTGTCTTTTTTCCCTTGTGCTTCGAGCGAGCGCATCACGTTACGCCGTTCCTGGTTGGTACGGTTCAGTTCTTTTGTTTCTTTCGTAAGTTTATGTATTTCCTGCTGTGCCTGACTGGATTCCACAGACATGATAAACTTTATTTCGTCTTCTGATAAATGCTTGGCCATGATTTATAAGTTTCAAGTGATTGGTATAAATTGTCAAGGTTGATGTCACTGTTCTGTTCAAGCTGTGCAGCGAGTGATTTTCTCAAGTCTTCCGACAGACCGTAGCGAAGTATGTGCTGTGTTTCTCCATAGAGTACGCCCCATATAGAACGGTTATAGATAGCAAGGTTACGGCGAACGCCCATGTTTTCACGGTAATGTATGTCAAGAAAACGCATGTAGGGAAGCACAGACAGGTAGTAAGTCTGTTTGCTGGCACCTTCAATTTCCAAAGGTGCTTTTTCTAATGATTTCAGCAAATCGCCTGAAACCACATTCAGGTTCTTGCTGATAACGTCTTTCTGTATTGTCCGTATCTTTTTAAGTCCGGCAGATACTACGTTATGAATGAATTCTGTTTTAATCATCTGGTCTGTTATCATGACTTTCCTTTTTCGGCTAAGATAACGACACAAAAAAGAAAGGCAAAGGACAAGTTTTTACGCTTGTGCTTTGCCTTTCTTGTTATTTGATGATATGTTTTATTTATTCTCTTTTTTTATAAAGATTGATGCCACAGTAAATAAGGTTGTAGCTCCTAATATTCCGGCAATCCATTCACGATTCAAATATAATGCGTAACCTGCCAATAATACTAAGACCACAATTGAAAGAAATGCAAAACACATCCCCCACCAGTTCATGCGGCCAATTCTTCTTTCGGATTTTTTGACAATATCAATTTTTTCTTTGTCTACTAAATGACGATGTTTCTGTTCCTCTAAAGAGGAGTTTAACCAAAAGTCTACAATTCTAGGGTCAACTTTTTTATATGCTTCCAACTCTTCGGGAGAAGGAAGCATATTGTCGTCTACAATAAGAGTTTGTTCAAGTTGTTTACCAATACCTTCTGTAGTTGAAACTTGTGTCTCTTTCTGCTGTACTTTTTGTTTAACCATTGCTTAATGTGATTTTATGCCAGGCGTTTCTGGCATCTTCTTCTACAGCTTTCTTGTCTTTTAACAGATTCGCTTTGTCGTCACTTCTTGACTTTTCTTTGAATAACTCTTCTTTAATGGACAAAACAGCTTCCGATTCTTGATTGTATTCTCCACGGGAAGCATCGCGGAACACTTTTGAACCCTTTATCCAAAAGCGTACAGCTTCTTTAATCATACACATATACAATGCCTCCTTTCATACTGCAAATATCAGTATTATTTTTAGACTAAACAAATTGATATAGTTAATTTTAATATGAAAATTAGGGAAAACACGTATCACTACGGATTTTCCCTATTTGTGTTAAAACAGTTTTTATAATGTAGAACAAATTATTTTCGTTTCAGCATCCAGCGAAATTCGCAGCCTATGGTTCCGGAACGCGGCTGGTAGCGGAATCCGGCATCGCGGAGCGAGGTGTATACATCGTTTACCGTGAGCGATGTGGCCGGATCTATTTTCTTTATGGCTTCAAACACCTCCTGGGTGGTAAACCAGTGGGTGGCTTCCGATTCGGAAAGGGCCGGCGCATAGACCGACATGAGCGATGCAATGTAGTCGTTATCCTGCATCCTGCGTTCCTGGTCACTCATAGACATATCCCGGATGTACTTTAAGTTCACGAATCAGCTTCTTCACTTCTCGAATGTTCTGCATCATGCAGAGCCGTGTGCCAAAGTCAGGGTCGGCATCCGGATTCAGAATCACGTCTTCTATTTCGTCCACACCGTCCAGAAGTGAATCGAGTGTGCTGTTATCTTCTTCCTGCATATTACGCAGCATGTCAATAGCTTTATCAGTCAGTTTAACTCCATTTATATTCATAGTCATAAATTTTTAATGAAATACTAATTACAGCTTGCGCGCCTGCTTGATTGTTTTCACTGTGATACACAAAGATAACACTAAGAGTGCAAAACAGAAGAGACAAATTGCAGCACCCATTTCGGCCACAAGGCAAAGGGCGGTGAAGCAAATGAAATTGGTTGTAATGCTTAGAGCAACCTTCCTGCTGATACTTTCTTCCATCAGCGAGCTGAAGATTCTGGAGTCGGCAGAGAGCCATTGATTTAAGGATTTCAACGATGGCGACTTAAAAGCATTTGCTTTTGAGCTAAGGACTAATGTCTGTTTCATAAATGATTGGTTTTCGCGTATAAGGCAAGTTTATCTGTAAAGAAACGGCTGCCTATTTCCCAGTCTGCGAAAACCAATCATCTTACGTCCCTAAAGAGCCATAAAACGGGGAAAAGACAGCCGTATAAGTTTGTTTCAATAAAGCGAAACTTCTACAAATATCTTAAGTATGTATAAATAAGGGCATAAAAAAAGCCCAATTTCATTGAGCACTTACCCGGCTCATTTAGGAATCAAATATGATTGGATTTCGCATTGGCAAAGATGCAATGTTTTTTTTGATTGTGCAAGAGAAAATGTTTTTTTATTCTGAGAAATTTAAGTAAGTTTGAAGAGTGTGTCGTAATTCAGTGGAATATAGATTTATATCATCTACATTAGTAATACTTTTCTTTATAATTTCTTTGTTTTCACCAATCAGTCCAATATATAGTTTTTCTTGATTGTTAAGATATAATTTACATATAGGTTTTCGGTTATTATCATCCAAATTAATGGAGAATAATGTTCGTGAGTCTCTGTAGTCAATCCGATTTATGTCAACTATATCTGATAATATGTTTACAACAACTGAGAATGCATCCAGCTCTTGCACTGTTGTTTCCACTCCTACTTTATCGTTTTCAATTTGCTCATTACTTACAATGTCACCTATTTCTCTAAGAATATGAAATTTTCTTCTTTTCCAAAATGGTATGGTTTTCACATCATCACTTGCAAGATATTCATCCAAAAGCTTTGCTTCTTCTTTATAGTTTTTATTCATGTGAAGCATATATAACGCCAACTCGTAGCAAGTAGAACCTGCTATATCTTCATCAAAAAATGGCTTTATAATTTCAGAAACTTTATCATACCGTTTCATTTCATATGCAAATACAGCTTTATCCATTTTCTCTGAATAATTCATTCTTATTTGCTTTTCAAACTTTTCTTTAGCTTTATACTCACTTATCTTTTTTTGTTTAAGTATTGATATGGCATTTTCATATGCTTCCATATCCGTACATTCGTCAAGCGTAACAGCATATTCATAGCTGCTAAACGGGAAACCGGAAAGCTTTCCTATAACCAACTTTTTATTTAAAAGATTTAATAGCTTTACATTATAATTTTTGCTTACATACCCTATTTGCATTCCGGATGGAGAACAAACTAAAATAGCATTTTTATCGTATGGATTAGTGGGCTCAGGCAAAAAGTAAACAACATCCTTATCATTCATCTGCATAATATACTCTTTAGCTTTCATTGTACAATAAAAACCACCTACAATATAAATATGGTCTTCATTTAAGGTCAATTCTTTTTCTTCTTCGGCTGCATCTTCTTGCTTTTTACTGATAGCCTCACCAGCACCCATTTCAAGCAGTTTAGGACCTTCTTCTATCATTTTCATAAAGCATCTGTATGTCAATATCGTGTCAAACATGGCATCATGAAGACCTCCTGAAAGATTTATAAAAGGATTGTCAAAATATAATTCCCCAAAAAGCTCTAAAAGTTTTGGCTTTTTATTTCTTCCTAAACTATCAAGCAGACTGCAAAAAAATACACCTTGGTTCATTGTGCAGAAAGATTTCTTGCTGTACAATGAATCAGTAAATCCATTTCTTATAAGTTCGCATTGAAGTATAGGTAAATCAAAAGTGACATTATGTGCTATAATATATTCGCAATTATTTAATGACTCAATAAATTCGGAATATACCTTAGAAGGTAGTTCTCCTTCTTTTTGCATTATTTCATTTGATATGTGATGTATATTTATGGCATTTTGTGGAATAACTACATTCTGCTTGATGATGTAATTCCCCTTAGAAATTCTAAGTCCGTTTTCATCAGTAAGAATCCATGCAAGCTGTACCACATAAGGCCAGTTTTCAGAATCTGAAGGAGAAGCATTTCTTTTTTTAGGAAGTCCGGTCGTTTCCGTATCAAGGAACAAGTATTTACCTTTACAAGAGTCAGACAGATCAGGAAGCTTCATAAGCTTATCAACTTGATTTTGCATCTCCTTTAAATTAGAAGGAGTATATAATTCCTCTTCAGAACTATATGAAACAGTAGGTTTTGATGGTCTGTTAAAGTAATAAATAGCCCAGAAAATAAATATTATAGCTATTGCTATGCATACAAAAAAAGAGAACAATTCCATATCTTAAATTTTTTTCGCAAATCTACGAAAAACCTCTCATTCCGTATCATTTTTAGACTAAAAATAGGGAATAAAAAACGCCTTTGCGTTTGGGATAAAACGTAAGTGCGTTTAAAGTAAAATGCAAGTGCGTTTCAACTAAAACGTCAAAGCGTTTTGATCAGAACGCAAGTGCGTTTTCCAGAAAACTCTTCGGCGTTTTTTGAGTCATGAAAATTAATGTGATTTTGAAGGGGAAATATAAAAAATATCCTTGGTACATAAGCCAAGGATATTGCATCTATATTATTCATCTTCATCATCAATAGCGACTTGAATGTCAAACATGCTGTCTATAACTCTTTCCAATACCTTATAAACCTCAATAACACATCATTGCTTCTGATAGCAAGATTGAATATCAAAGTTTAGAAAAACAACTTAGTCCCTTATTGCCAATATGATGGGCGTTGTTTTTCATAGGCAGCAATCAAATCTTCATATTGAAGAGTGATTCCAATATCATCAAGCCCTTCAACCAATTTACGTTTCCACTCATGATCGATATCAAATGGAAACTCTCCTGCTGAAGATTTAATGACTTGGTTTGGAAGGTCAATCGTGATTTCTTCACCCGCAGGAAGGGCAGCCAATTTTTGACGTACTTCCAAGGGTTGAACGATTGGCAACATACCATTCTTCAATTCGTTGTTATAGTGGATATCTGAAAATGATCCAGCGATAACACAGCGGAAACCATAGTCTTCCAATGCCCATGCAGCGTGTTCACGAGATGATCCTGAACCAAAGTTATCACCAGTAACCAAAATAGTCGCATCGCGATACTCAGGTTTATTGAAAACGAAATCAGGATTTTCTTCGTAGTCATCATTAAGATAACGCCATTCAAACATCAAATTCTTACCGAAACCTTTTTTATCAACAGCTTTCAAGAATTGTTTGGGAATGAGTT
>OGZB01001578.1_pt1 | contig 12779 bp, 11 predicted proteins | sample 1576691 | NCBI WGS metagenome assembly OGZB01 (sample SAMEA3541479, study PRJEB24748) | human gut metagenome | biome: human gut; feature: human-associated habitat; material: faeces | place: China | collected 2012
TAAGGAGTGAATTATGTCTAATTTTTTTACAAGAAGTAACCGCCGTTGCAATTTCGGCGGGGCTGTGGTATAATACAGATAAAGAAAGTGCTGTCTGGCAAACGGTCAGCACCTTTCCGGCAGATCAACAAAAAATGACCGCTCAGATTAGGACACTGGGGCGGTCATTTTTTGTTATGAAAGATCTTATACGCTATATCGAATGCGCCGAAGCCCACCGTTGCAAGCAACGTGAGCAAAGCCAGAATCTCTAAAAGCGTCATGAAGCATCCCCCCTTTCGCAGTGGAGCGTCGGGGGCATAACAAAAATGTTCGCCTTCCCGACGTAAGGCCGGAAAGGTGCAGACCGCCTGCCGTTATGTAGACAGCACTCTCATACACCAGTATAACAGATGTTTCCCGATTTTTCAACCGGCAGAAACGTCTGTTTTGTTTTTATCGGGTGGACAATCCCGGCCGGAGCGGTTATACTGTCAGATAGAAAATGCACCGCCGTGATCTGCACGGCAGAAAGGATATTCTGTGGAAAACTTTACTCTTCTTCTGAAAAAATACGCCGACTTCATCGTTCGTGTGGGCGTCAACCCCCAGCCGGGCCAGACCCTCATCATCAACTGCTGCCTCGAGGCCGCCCCGCTGGCCCGTCTGTGTGTGCGCAGTGCCTACGAGGCCGGTGCCCGTGACGTGCTGGTGAACTGGAGCGACAACGAGGTCTCCCGCAGCCGGATGGAGCTGGGCAGCGAGGAAGCCCTGACCGACTTCAAATCTTATCAGCTGCGCCGCTATCTCGACTACGCCGAGAGCGAGGGCGGGGTCTGCGTGCTGCACATCCTTGCCGACGACCCCGAGGTCTACGCCGGTCTGGACGGCGCGAAGATCAGCCGTGTGAACGCCGCGCAGCGCAAGTTCATGGCCCCGTGGCGGGAGTACACCATGAACGACCGCGTCCAGTGGTCCATCGCCGCCATGCCCAGCGCCCCCTGGGCGAAGAAGATATTCCCGGAGCTGGACGAGGCTGCGGCCATCGAGAAGCTCTGGCAGCTCATCTTCGACGTCTGCCGGGTGACGGGCGGCGACCCGGTCAACGAGTGGAAAGCCCACCTCGACCGTCTGACCAGCCTGAAGGACAAGATGAACGCCCTCGACCTTGAGAGCGTCCACTTCGAGAGCAGCAACGGCACTGACCTGACCGTCGGCATCGCCGACAAGGCCACTTGGGAGAGCGCCGCCAGCGTCAGCGAAAAGGGCGTGGTCTTCCTGCCCAACATCCCCACCGAAGAGGTCTTCACCGCGCCCCACAAGGACAAGGTGAACGGCATCGTCTACGGCACCAAGCCCTACGTCTTCAACGGCCAGCTCATCAAGGGCTTCCATGTCACCTTCAAGGATGGCCGGGTCGTGGAGCACGGTGCAGACGAGGGCGCGGAGCTTCTGGGGCGGCTTCTGGACACCGACGAGGGCGCACGGAGCATCGGCGAAGTGGCGCTGGTGCCGGCGTCCAGCCCCATCAACCGCAGCGGCGCGCTGTTCTACAGCACCCTCTTCGATGAGAACGCCGCCTGCCACATCGCCTTTGGTGCCAGCTATCCCGGCACCACCGAGAATGGCACCCGCCTGACCAAGGACGAGCTGCTGGCCCGGGGCATGAACCAGTCCGCCATCCACGAGGACGTCATGGTGGGTGCCGAGGACAGCCATATCACCGGCAAGTGCCGCGACGGCCGCACCGTGGAGCTGTTCCGCGATGGTGTGTGGGTGCTGTGAGAAGAGGATTTTTCACGAAAAAGCTTGCATAATCCGCAAGAGTATGCTATATTCTAGTAGTACGCTATAGTTTTATTGGAAAGTGGGCCGCAAGGTCCGCTTTTCTTGTTTGTTTGGAGGTTTTTTATGGCGAAGCAGTCTGGCGGCAACACCGCCCAGAGAGTCGAAGCGCTTGTCCGCCCCGTCGTGGAGGGCATGGGCCTGCGCCTGTGGGATGTGGTCTTTGAGAAGGAAGGGCCGGACTGGTATCTCCGTGTGCTCATCGACAGGGACGGCACCATGGACACCGACACCTGTGCCGAAGTGTCCCACGCGCTGGACCCCATCCTCGATGAGGCAGACCCCATCGACCAGAGCTATTATCTCGAGGTGGGCAGCCCCGGCCTTGGCCGCAAGCTGACCCGCCCGGAGCACTACACCGCTGTGCAGGGCCAGAAGATCAGCGTCAAACTGTACAAGGCCAACGAGAACGGTGCCAAGGAGTTTTCCGGCATCCTGACCTCCCGCGAGGGGAATACCATCACGGTGGAGACCCCGGCGGGCCCCGTCCGCTTTGAAGCCTCCGCCGCCAGCACGGTGCGCCTGTGCGACGACGAAGACCTGTTTCATTGAAACGTAAAACCCTTTATCACATAGAGAGTAAATCATAGGAGGAACCCGAAAAATGGCAGCAGCTAACAATGAATTTTTTGAAGCTCTCTCCATGCTGGAGCACGAGCGCGGCATCACCGCTGAGTATCTGATCGATAAGATCAAGGCAGCGATCGTGATCGCTGTCAAGAAGAACTACGAAGTGGAAGACAACAACGTCATGGTGGAGATCGACCCCGCCAACGGCAAATTCAACGTTGCCCTCATTCAGGATGTTGTGGCCGATGAGGACTGGTACGACGAGCACAGCGAGATCGGAATTACCGAGGCCCAGAACATCCGCAAGGATTACAAGGTGGGCGACCGCGTGGTCACTCCCCTCAAGACCAAGGACTTTGGCCGCATCGCCGCACAGACCGCAAAGCACGTCATCCGTCAGGGCATCCGCGAGGCCGAGCGCAGCCAGCAGCTGAGCGAGATCCAGTCCCGCGCCCATGACATCGTGCAGGCCACCGTCACCCGCGTGGACCCCGAAAAGGGCATCGTGGCCGTGGATCTGGGCAAGGGCGGCGAGGCCATCCTGCCCCGCAACGAGCAGGTGCCCGGTGAGACTTACACCGAGGGCCAGGTGCTGCAGGTCTATGTTGTGGACGTCGTCAGCGGCGACCGCGGCGCGCGCGTTATGATCAGTCGTACCCACCCGGGCCTGGTCAAGCGCCTGTTTGAGCTGGAAGTGCCTGAAATTTACGACGGCACTGTGGAAGTCAAGGCCATCAGCCGTGAGGCCGGTGCCCGCACCAAGATGGCAGTCTGGTCCAAGGACGCCAACGTCAACCCCGTTTCCGCCTGCATCGGTCCCCACGGTGACCGTGTGGCTGCTGTGGTCGAGAAGCTGGGCGGTGAGAAGATCGACATCGTTAAGTGGAGCGAGGATGTCTCCGAGTTCATCTCCGCGGCCCTCAGCCCGGCCAAGGTGCTCAAGGTGGAGCTGCTGCCCGGCGAGACCCGCTCCTGCCGCGTGACCGTGCCGGACCAGCAGCTGAGCCTGGCCATTGGCAACAAGGGCCAGAACGCCCGTCTCTGCGCGCGCCTGACCGGCTACAACATCGACATCCGTCCCGAGAGCGGCTACTATGGCGAGGACGAGGAGCCCAAAGCCGAGCAGCCCAAGACCGAAGAGACCGCTGAGTGATTCCAGCGTACCCACTGCCAAAGGAGGGAAATCGGATGGCACAAAAAAAGATCCCTGCCCGCCAGTGCATTGGCTGCATGACCAGCCGCCCCAAAAAGGAGCTGGTGCGGGTGGTGCGCGCCCCGAGCGGAGAGATCAGCATTGACCCGGTGGGCAAAAAGCCCGGCCGCGGCGCGTATCTCTGCCCGGACGCCGCCTGCCTTGCAAAGGCAAAAAAGAAAAAGGCGCTGGAGCGCTGCTTTGAGCAGCCGGTTCCCGCCGAAGTTTACGACGCGCTGGCCCGGCAGCTGGCCGCGGTAGAACAGGAGGCCGCACAGGATGGCAAAGAATAAGAACAACGCCCCCGCAAAGCCTGCGCTGGCCCCGGCAGATGCCCTGTACCAGGCCGTGAGCCTCTGCCGCAAGGCAGGCGCCCTGACCATGGGCTTTGACGCCGTGGAAGATGCCTGCGTCAAGGGCAAGGCGTGGCTGGTCATGGTGGCCAGCGACGCCAGCGCCAAGACCGTGCAGCGTTTGAACTATGCCGTAGGCGACCTGGTGGATGTGATCCCCATGCCGCTGACACAGGATAGACTGGCTGATATCAGCCATAAACCGGTGGCGGTGTATGCCGTGACCGACCGCAACCTCGCAAAGCTCTGCTTTGACCGCCTGACGGACTGTGGAGCAATCAAAAATGAGGAGGATATGAGCGAATGACCGTAAAATATAAAGTAAGCGATTTTGCAAAAGACCTGAATATTTCCGCCAAGAAAGTGCTGGATGAGCTGAACGCCATGGGCAGCACCGGCAAGAAGAACAGCTCCACTCTGGAGGAGAACGAGCTGAACTACCTGCTGGAGAAATTCAGCAAGGATCATAGCGAGACGGACCTGAGCGCTTATCTGAACAGCGCCAAGCAGCCCGCTGCCCCCAAGAACACGGAGAAGAAGCCCGAGCAGAAGAAAGCCGAGAAGCCCGCTGAGAAAAAGGCGGAGCCCAAGGCCGCCCAGAAGCCGGCTGAGAAGAAGTCGGAGCCTGCAAAAGCTGCCCAGCAGCCCCAGCAGAAAAACAATAACAGCAAGCATAACGAGAAGAAGCCCGAGCAGCATAAGAAGCGGGAGGAGAAGACTGTCTCCCTGAGCGAGCTGGCCCGTGAGACCGGTGCCAAGGCAAGCACTGCCCCGGCTCAGTCCGTCTCCGTCCGCCGCGAGGACAATCAGGTCACCGTGGATACCCGTACCGTGGATATGAACGTGGACCGCTTTGATGCCCGTTACGACGATCTGGCTTCCACCAAGAACACGGAGAACCGCCGCAAGCCTACCCCGCAGGGCAACAAGCAGAAATTCACCCAGCGCGGCCAGCGTCAGCGCCAGCAGTTCCAGAAAGGCAAGCGCGAGACCGAGTTCGAGCGCCTGCAGCGCATCCAGCTGGAAAAGGCCCGCAACGCACAGCTGAAAGTCTCCATCCCGGATGAGATCACCGTCGGTGAGCTGGCTGCCCGCCTGAAGCAGCAGGCTGGTAAGGTCATTGCCAAGTTCATGCAGATGGGTGAGATGCACGCCATCAACGACATCATCGATTTTGATACCGCTTCCCTGCTGGCCGAGGAGTTCCACGCAAAGGTCGAGCACGAGGTGCATGTGACCATCGAGGAGCGCCTGTTCACCCAGGAAGAGGATTCGCAGGAGGATCTGGTGGAGCGTCCCCCGGTGGTCTGCGTCATGGGCCACGTTGACCACGGCAAGACCAGCATCCTGGATGCCATCCGCAAGACCAACGTCACCGCAGGCGAGGCCGGCGGCATCACCCAGGCCATCGGTGCCTATCAGGTCAAGGTCAACGATAGTCTGATCACCTTCCTGGATACTCCGGGCCATGAGGCCTTCACCTCCATGCGTGCCCGCGGCGCCAACATGACCGATATCGCCGTTCTGGTGGTGGCTGCCGACGACGGCATCATGCCCCAGACCATCGAGTCCATCAACCACGCCAAGGCTGCCAACGTCAAGCTCATCGTGGCAATGAACAAGATGGATAAGCCCACCGCAAACCCCGAGCGCGTGATGGAAGGCCTGACCAAGTACGGCATCATCACCGAGGACTGGGGCGGCGATGTGGCCTGCATCCCGGTGTCTGCCCTGACCGGCATGGGCATCAACGACCTGCTGGAGCGCATCGCGCTGGAAGCTGAGGTCATGGAGCTCAAGGCCAACCCCAATCGCCGCGCCAAGGGTGCGGTGGTCGAGGCCCGTCTGGACAAGGGCCAGGGCCCCATTGCCACCATCCTGGTGCAGAACGGCACCCTGCACTCCGGCGATGTCATCATTGCCGGTACCGCTGTGGGCCGTGTGCGTACCATGCGCAGCGATAAGGGCAAGCTGCTGAGCGATGCCGGCCCCTCCACCCCTGTGGAGATCACCGGCCTGACTGCTGTGCCCGAGGCAGGCGACCTGTTTGAGGCCGTTGAGGACGAGCGCCTGGCCCGTGAGCTGGCCGAGCAGCGCATTGCTGACGCCAAGGAGAAGCAGTTCTCCTCGTTCCAGAAAGTTACCCTGGATAACCTGTTCAGCCAGATGGCTCAGAACGATATGAAAGAGCTGGCCATCGTCGTCAAGGCCGACGTGCAGGGCTCTGCCGAGGCTGTCAAGCAGAGCCTCGAAAAGATCTCCAACGATGAGGTCCGCGTCCGCGTCATCCACGCCGGTGTCGGTGCCATCAGCAAGTCCGATGTGGATCTGGCCGATGCCTCCAACGCCATCATCATTGGCTTCAATGTCCGCCCGGACAACGTGGCCAAGGAAGAGGCCGCCGCTACCAAGGTCGAGATGCGGATGTACCGTGTCATTTACGATGCCATCAACGATGTCACCGACGCTATGAAGGGTATGCTGGCTCCCAAGTTCCGCGAGGTCTCTCTGGGCGAACTGCAGGTCCGTCAGGTGTACAAGATCTCCAACGTCGGCACCGTTGCCGGCTGCCGCGTGACCAACGGCAAGATCACCCGCGACAGCAAGGTGCGCGTGGTCCGTGACGGCATCGTCATCACGGAGGACGAGATCGCATCTCTGAAGCGCTTCAAGGACGACGCCAAGGAAGTGGCCGAGGGCTACGAGTGCGGCGTTACTCTGGCAAAGTTTGCCGACGTCAAGGAAGGCGACGTCTACGAGGCCTTCAAGATGGAAGAATACCGCGACTAAGAGAATAACCTCTCAGTCTGCCTTCGGCAGCCAGCTCCCCTACCGAGGGGAGCCTCTGGCGAAGAGAGAAAGCTTTCCGGAATGCCAAGGCCTCTCCTTGGTAGGAGAGGTGGCATTGCGAAGCAATGACGGAGAGGTTCATTTCAGAGGAGAAACTATGTCTCAGAAAAATATGGGCCGTCTGGCGCAGGACATGAAGCGTGAGCTCATCGCCATCATCGGACGGCTGAAAGACCCGCGGCTGGAGGGCGGTCTGCTGACCGTCACCCGGCTGGATGTGACGCCCGACCTGGACGTGGCGAAGGTCTATGTGAGCGTGATGGGCCGTGAGGACGGCCCCAAGCCCGCCATCGAGGCCCTGAACCGCGCCGCAGGCCATGTGCGCACCGAAGTGAGCAAGAAAATGCACATCCGCAAGGCACCCCGCTTCATCTTTGTGGAGGACGACGGTGCCGCCTATGCAGCCCACATCAACGAGCTGCTCCGCACGCTGAATGTGAACGGCGACGCTGAGGACTCCCAGCCCGCCGAGACCGAGGAATAAATCCAGCGCTGCGGAAAGGATGGATCCATCAAATGACAGAACAGCTCAATGTGCAGCAGATGGCCGAGCGCCTCTGTGCTGCGGACAACATTCTGGTCCTGTGTCATAAAAACCCGGACGGTGACACCATCGGCTGCGGCAGCGCCCTCTGCCACGCGCTCAAGGCGCTGGGCAAGACGGCAGCTGTCCTCTGCTCCGATGCAGTGCCTTCCCGCTACAGCTTTACTGCACCGGTGCCGTTCCGGGGCGAGTTTGAGCCCAAGACCGTTGTGGCCGTGGATGTTGCCAGCGTGCAGCTCTTTGGCGAAAACAACGGTGTGCCGCAGTATACCCGCCACGTCGATCTATGCATCGACCACCACACGGGCAACAGCGGCTATGCGGATTTCACCCTGCTGGACGGCAATGCGGCCGCAACGGCAGAGCTTCTGTATGAGGTCATCAGCGAGATGGGCGTGGAGATCACCCCCCTCATCGCCAACTGCCTCTACACCGGCCTCGCTACGGACACCGGCTGCTTCCGGTTCTCTTCCACCACTGCCAACACCCACTTCGTGGCGGCAAAGCTCATTCTGGCCGGTGCGCAGGTGGAGGAGCTGAACACCCTGCTCTTCGACACCAAGCCCCGGGAGCGGATGGAGGCGGAGCGTATCGCCCGCAACCATCTGGAATATCATCTTGAGGGCCGCTGCGCCCTGATGTATCTGACCCGGGACGAGATCGAGCAGAGCGGCGTGGACCCGGCTGACCTGGAAGAGCTGACCAGCCTGCCCATCAGCATCGAGGGGGTCAAAGTGGGCCTGCTGCTCCGTCAGCAGCCCGGCGGCAGCTACCGCATCAGCGTGCGCGCCGCCAAGGGCGTGGACGCCTGCGCCATCGCACGGCGTCTGGGCGGCGGCGGCCACACCCGCGCAGCGGGCTGTGAGCTGCTGGGCAACCTCGACAACGCCAAGAGCGCCATTCTGGCCGAAGTGGAGGCGGAACTCGACCGCCCCGAGACGCAGGAGGAAAGCTGATGCAGGGCATCCTTATCGTAGATAAGCCGATGGAGTGGACCAGCTTTGACGTCATCGCCAAGCTGCGCGGCATCCTCGGCACCCGCAAGCTGGGCCACAGCGGTACGCTGGACCCCATGGCCACCGGCGTTCTGCCGGTGTTCTGCGGCGGGGCCAGCAAGGCTGTGGACCTTCAGCTCGACCACACCAAGACCTACTGCGCCCGGCTGCGGCTGGGGATGCAGACCGACACCGGCGACATCACCGGCACCGTGCTGGAAACAGCCCCGGTGACGGCGGGGGAGGCCGAGCTGCTGGCTGTTCTGCCCCGGTTCCTCGGCCCCCAGATGCAGACGCCGCCCATGTACTCGGCGGTCAAGATCAACGGCCAGCCCCTCTATAAGCTGGCCCGCGAGGGCGTCACGGTGGAGCGGAAGGCCCGCCCCATCGAGATCCTGGACATCCGGTACGGCGGCAGCCCGGTGGAGAACGAATACGTCCTCACCGTCCGCTGCTCCAAGGGAACGTATATCCGCACTCTGTTGGAGGACATTGCCGTTCAAAAAGATCTGCTTAGATACTGTAAATATCTTAAACCTGTGTACATTCCTCAGAGTGAGCCTGTTTATTTTGATGGGAAATTACTTCTTTTGATATGGTGTCCTGGTGGATACGAAAGACCGTACGCATGTCCTAAGGCACCAGATACAAAGAACAGCGAAAAGATATACTATATCCGGAAGTTATCCAGTACAATAGAGGCGACTGATACAGATGTAAAAGAGTTAATGTCACTATCTCACAATATTCCGTTTGATGATAGGATAAATCCTAAAGCAGAGATGAAGGACTTAAAATATCCAATTATAAAGAATTATCTGCAAAATGTGGATAGTAGCTTGCTGAATGATATTGACACTATGGATACAGAGCAGTTGGCAAGAAATTTAAGGATAGCAGACGGACCGTCGGAGTATTACAAGCCGCTGAATGTGGGAATTTTATTTTTCAATGATCATCCAGAGTCGTTTTTCCCGTATAGTCAGATAGAGGTGGTTAATATTCCGGATCCAACAGGGCAAGGAATGGAGGAACGTATCTTTACAGGACCGATAGACGATCAGTTACGAAACGCTCTGAATTATATAAAAAACAATGTGATTGCTGAAAAGGTATTTAAGATTAGCGGACAAGCAGAGGCTGTAAGAGTAAAAAATTATAGCTATGAAGCAATCGAAGAGTTTCTTTCTAATGCAATTTATCACAAATCGTACCAGATACATGAGCCTGTCACAGTACGCATAGAGGCTGATAAAATTGAAATAACAAGTTCTCCGGGACCAGACAGGTCGATTTCTGATGAGGATATTAGTAAATATCAGATGAGAACAAGAAGGTATCGGAATAGACGAATAGGTGATTTCTTAAAGGAACTGCATCTTGTGGAAGGTAGAAATACCGGTATTCCAACAGCAATTAAATCAATAAAGGAAAACGGATCACCACTGCCATTACTTCTCACGGATGAAGAACGTTCTTTCTTTTCAGTGATTATTCCGATTCATGAGGCATTTTTGAAAAAGGAAGCTGTCAGTAGCAAAACCGAACCGAAAGATATTGTTGCTGTTCCAAAGCGAAGAACGAAAGACCAGATAAAAACTCTTATATTAAATGAACTGGAACAAGAAAGCATTTCTGCAAATGAGTTATATAAAAGACTGGGATATTCAGGTAATGCTTCAAAGACTTTTAGAAAGTGCATCGAAGAATTGATTACGGAGAACAAAGTACATTATGCATCAGATAATATGCAGGATGGAAATAATGTGCTGGTAAAGGGCTAAGGTAAGAAAAGTTAATATTGTAACCCATTAACGGACGAGGTAAATGTAAAAAAGTTTGCTTCGTCCATTTTTTGTTCCTAGAAAGTGGTCATCTGACCAGTTTTAGGGAATGAATTAGTAAATAAATTGATCAAAAACAGTACATTTAACCCAAATAATCAATGAAAGGATGCGGACAGATATAGAATGAATACAGATAGTGCATTAAAAAATAAAGTGTATGCTATGCTGGCTGATTATTCCAGTTCTGAATTTCAAACGACAATGCAAACCTTGAATCCTCCAGTAAAAAAGTGTACGTTAATTTTTGATGAAAATGGAGATGTTGTTGCTACTTTAGAGCCGGATGTTGAAAAAGAGAGCGTTGGAAGTTCAAAAGAGAAGAGTGTAAGCGCTATTTTAGAAAACAACAGTTATAATGGGATAATTTCAGATGTTTCATATGATGTAACGCCAAATTTTGAACTACAAAGTGTTTTATTGGCACCAACTTTAAAAAGGAAAACTTCTGAATAAAAACTATTGCAAGCTCTTTAATTTGAAATTTTATTTATTTTCTGCAAAAAAAGTCTTTTTCTGGAGAAATTGCAAAATGCGCTTGTGGAATATAAGAAGATTTTTGATGAAAGATGGCAGGGAGAAAAATATAAATGGGAAGCGGTGAAATGGTTTCAGGATCATTGGGACATCAATGCGAATGACTTTGCAGATATGTTTGCTAATAACTGCTGTGATTGGATGCATGGATATAGACATCATCTGTGAAATAGTGTATAAAAGAAACAGGGAACATGACTGGAGGCATTGAGATATGAGTGAAAAAACAATTACAGATGGTTTATTTGCATTAAAGGATGAAAACTATCGTAGATTTCATGCCAAACTGATTCCTGATATTCCGATCGATAACATCATTGGCGTCCGGACTCCGGTATTACGGAAGTATGCAAAAGAAGTGGCAAAGCTGCCGGAAGCAAATATATTTTTAGAAAGCCTTCCACATAGCTATTATGAAGAAAATAATTTGCATGGTGCTTTGTTGTCCTTACTTTATCCAAAAGATATAGTAGCTTTTATGGAACAGCTAGAACGTTTTTTGCCGTATGTAGATAACTGGGCAACTTGTGATATGCTTTCGCCGAAGATTTTTAAGAAGTATTTGCCTTATGTTTATGAAAGAGTACAAAAGTGGCTGCAAAGTGATGCGGTGTATACCATTCGGTTTGGCATTGTAACGCTTCTGGGATTTTATCTGGATGATGCATTTGAGCCAGAAATGCTGCAACTGGTTGCAAATGTAAGATCGGAGGAATATTATGTAAATATGGCAGTGGCTTGGTATTTTAGCATGGCATTGGTGAAACAATATGATGCGACGCTTCCCTACATACAAAATAGGGTGTTAGAGCCATGGACACATAATAAGTCCATTCAGAAGGCGATCGAAAGCAGAAGAATTCCACAGGAAACAAAAGCGTATTTAAGAGGCCTGAAAATCAGATAAAGGGATAGGAAACTGCAGCATTGGTACAGACATATACACTAAGAATTAAAAATGGAACGAGGCATGTAAAACGATACCGAATATGGCTATGGTGGAAGAAATATACCTGTATCAGGCGGGAAAATAGCAGAGTATATTATGAAAAAAAGGAATGTTCCAGATGGGAAAAAAATCATATGCAGCGTTATTGCAGAAGAAGGAATCTTACATTTGAAGCAGTGCCAACGCAGTATACGCGAAGCAGCAATTACCGTAGCCTTTTTTTTGCAAAGTATCCATCACCTACCGGAAAATACCGGTGTGCATACTGTGGGAAAAAGAAGTCAAAAGATAAAATAACGATTGACCATATTTTTCCGGTTCATTGCATGGAGGAGTATCCGGCAGTGCGTAGAAGAGCCGCATTGTTTGGAATTCACGGTTCGAATGATATGAAAAACTTATGTACTGCCTGTATGCGGTGCAATCAGAAAAAAGAAGCGAAAATGGGAATCTGGATTCTGAAAGGCTTTATTGGAAAACAGCCTTGGTACTGGCCGCTTCGGAGAATACTTACGGTGATACTGGTGTTTTTTGTGCTATATCTCGGGCGAAAAATATATATGCCTGTGGTATGGAACTGGATAAATACATTACAAAAATAAAAGCTGGGAAAATGTATAAATACATGCAAACCCGGGAATTATTTTCCAGAGGTGAAAAGCATAACCGCAGCAGGTTACGGTGAAAACTTCGGTCACAGTCTTGGACACAGTGTCGGTATTGAAATTCACGAAAATCCGTCATTTTCACCGAAAAGCAATGCTGTTGTGCAAAACGGTAACGTAATTACGGTTGAACCGGGAATTTATATAGACGGTTTCGGAGGTGTAAGAATTGAAGATTTAATCGTTGTACAAAACGGTAAAGCGGTAAATCTGACATCATCACCGAAAGAACTTATTGAAATTTAATACAGCTCAAAAATCACATCAATTTTGATGTGATTTTTGATTTTTTTAATCTATGGTGTTAGTCATGTCAATCATATTTTCAGCAAGAGTTCCGTATCCTTTTGTGGGATTGTTTACAAATACATGAGTTACCGCACCTATAAGCATACCGTTTTGTATAATCGGCGAGCCGCTCATACCCTGAACAATTCCGCCTGGGCAGTCGATTAA
>OGZB01001596.1_pt1 | contig 12642 bp, 14 predicted proteins | sample 1576691 | NCBI WGS metagenome assembly OGZB01 (sample SAMEA3541479, study PRJEB24748) | human gut metagenome | biome: human gut; feature: human-associated habitat; material: faeces | place: China | collected 2012
GGAACAGTGCTATACCCGGGAATTAATGTTATTAAAAGTTAAATATAACAAGAATAATCGTAGGGATATTATAGAAATCTGTGACATTATGAAAACAGAGATCGTAGATATGTCAAAACACTTTATGATGCTGCAGATTTGCGATGCTCCGGAGAAAATCGACACTCTGATCAAGATGCTTCAGACCATCAGTATTGTGGAAGTAGCTCGAACAGGAACCTTGGCATTATCAAAATGCACGGAAAATGATGATTAAAATACATCAATCACAATGTTAAATTCACTAATTGACATTCTGTAGTCATCTTGCTATATTAAGAATACAGTTGCTGCTCCGTCAGGGAGGACGGCTGTAGAAATACGAAAGGTATGGTAGATATTCATGCAGAAAAAAGTATTTCAGCTGTTGGTTGACAACACTTCAGGTGTGTTGAGCCGTATTGCCGGATTGTTTTCCCGTCGCGGTTACAACATCGAAAGTATTACGGCAGGTGTGACCGCCGACACCGGAGTTGACGGTGTCGCCCTTGTTGACGTTGACGGAGGCCACAGTGCCATCCTGAGGAGCAACGATCTCGTTCTCCATCTTCATGGCCTCGAGGATGACCAGCACGTCGCCAGCCTTGACGGAAGCGCCGGCGGCGACCTTCACGTCCAGGATGTTGCCGGGCATCGGAGCCTTGACCTCAACAGCGCCTGCGGAAGCAGGAGCAGCGGGTGCGGCAGGAGCAGCAGCGGCAGCGGGAGCCGGAGCGGCCTTGGGTGCGGGTGCAGCAGCAGGAGCCACGGGTGCAGCGCCGGCAGCGGTCTCCTCGACAGAGACGCTGTAAGCAACGCCATTGACGGAAATATTGTAGTACTTCATGGAAGAGTCCTCCTGAATCAATCTAAATCGTTAGATGTACGTTTTCTTACAGAGCCATGTTGCCGTGCTTCTTGGGCAGACGGGCAGCACGCTTGGTGCTCAGCAGCTCGAATGCGGCCACGACGCTTGCGCGGGCGTTGGCAGCCTCGCAGGTCATGTCGGCAGAACCGGCGGCCACAGCAGCGTCAGCGCTGCACACCTCGGCGACGTAGGCAGCAGCCTTGGCCTTGGTAGCGGCGACGATGTTGTCGGAAGCGTCGATCTCGTCCTTGTACAGCACGGAGACGGCAGCGGAAGGCTCGAGAGCGCTGATGGTGCAGCCCTTGACAGCGATCTTCAGGTCAGCAGCGGCCAGTGCGGTGTAGACGGGGCCGACAGCCTTACCGGCGATGAGAGCCACCTTGGCGGTGGTAGCGTCGGCATAGGTAGCAGCCAGACGGGCAGCCTCGCGGATGCCGCCGGCGATGTCATCGGAAGTGCTGGGAACGAAGCCCTCGGTGTTCACGATGGTCAGCACGGGGACGCTGAAAGCGTCGCACAGGCGGACGAAGCGGGAAGCCTTGGCCACGCAGTTGTGGCACAGCTCCTTGCCGGTGGCCACGACGCCCACGGCGTTGCCGCCGATGGTAGCGAAGGCGGTGTAGACGTTCTTGCCGAAACCGGCGTACATCTCCACGGCGCTGTCCTTATCGATGAGGGCAGCAGCAGCCTTTGCGGGCTCGGCGTTGGCGCTCAGGACAGCGGTGGGCTGCTCGAACTCGAAGATGGCCGGGCCGGTCAGGTTGTTGGCAGGCAGCAGACCCACGATGTGGGCAGCCTTCTCAGCAGCCTCGGCAGCGTCAGCGGCCACGATGGCAGCCACGCCTGCCTTTGCGGCAGCAGCGGCAGAACCGGCGTCAGCGACCTTGTCGCCCTTCGCGGCAGCGGTGAAGGGAGCGGTGAAGAACAGCTCTGCGCCCTCAGCCATGATGCAGACATCTGCGTTGGCAGCGCTCAGAGCGCTGGTGCCGCCGCAGACGCCCAGAACGACGGCCACCTGAGGCACGACGCCGGACACCTTTGCAATGGTGGCGTTGAGCTTTGCAGCTGCATTCAGCACGTCCAGACCCTCAGCCAGCTTTGCGCCGACGGAGTCGTAAAAGGTGACGACCGGGCAGCCCGTCTGGGCAGCCAGCTCGAGGACCTTGATGTTCTTCTCAACGTCCTTGACGGAAACAGCCTCGCCGTTCTGGAAGACGGCGTAAGCCTGCTGACCGGCAGCATAGCCGCTGGCAGCGCTCACCGCACCGTCCGCAAACAGAGCGGTGTATTCCCCGTCATCAAAAAACTTGGCGAGGATTTCTCCTTTGGTACTCTTTGAAGCCATGGTAAGACCTCCTGCTTATCTGTGTGAGTTTCAAAATTAGGTATATTATACCCGATTTTTCCAAGATTCTCAAGCCTTGTTCCATTCCTTTTTTTCAGAGAATGTTACAAATTTGGCAAAAAGAGCGGAAATTTCGGACACATTGCTCACTTATGCTTTTTGCCCGCAGCGGCTTTGTTCCCGCCCACAGGACCCCGGGGACGGCGGGCAGCAGCCTTGGACTGCAAAGCGGCCGAGCGGGTCTGGGCGCGGCCCTTGGCGGCTGCGGCGCGCAGGCCGTTCACCTCTGCCTTGGTCAGCTCGCGGTACTTGCCGGGCTGGAGCATTCCCAGCTTGACGACGCCCTCGGCGTTCCGCTTCAGACGGATGACCTCGAGGCCCACGGCCTCGCACATCCGGCGGATCTCGCGGTTCTTGCCCTCTTTCAGGGTCATCTCCATCACGGTGCGGCCGGGCTCATCGGTGACGACGTTGATGGCGCATGTCATGGTCTTGGTGCCATCGTCCAGCACAACGCCGGAGCTCATCTTCAGGATCTGGCTCTCATCGGCCCGGGGCTGCACGGTGACACGGTACAGCTTGGAGATGCCGCCCGACGGATGGGTGACAGCCTGCGCAAAGGCACCGTCGTTGGTCATCAGCAGCAGGCCCTCGCTGTCCTTGTCCAGGCGGCCCACCGGGTACAGGCGGGCCGGGATATCGCTCACCAGCTCCATGACGGTCTTGCGGCCCAGCTCATCGCTGGCGGTGGTGACATAGCCGCGGGGCTTGTACAGGGCCAGATAATACAGCTGCTGATCCTTCTGGATGTAGATGCGCTGATCGTCCACATGCAGCACATCACGGTGGGGGTCCATCTTGTCGCCCACCTTCACGGGGTGGCCATTGACCTTAACGCGGCCCTCGGCAATGATCTGCTCGGCCGCACGGCGGGAGCACAGCCCCTGCTCGCTCATGATCTTCTGAATACGTTCTTCTGCCATAGTAGTTCTCCTTGTGCGCCTCCCGGCGCTCAAAAGCGCACTCTGCTGCGAGTGCGCGGTGGTTACGGCTGCGGGGGTTTCCTATCATTTCTATCATCAGGAAACCTCCGCAGGCACGGCGGGTTACTGTGCCGGGTTGGTTTCTTCTGCTGCAGCGGGCACTTCGTCTTTCTTCAGCAGAGCGCTGACCTTTTCCACCAGCTCGGGGATCATGGTCAAGGCGCGGTCCACAGTATTGGTGCCATCGGACAGCTGGATGGTGCGGACGCAGCCATCCTTGACGATGAGGAACGCCACGGGCTGGATGTTGACGCCCGCACCGGCTCCGCCGCCAAACAGATCCTTGTTCGCGGCATTCTTGCCGTCAAAATCCGTTCCTGCGGAAGCAAAGCCAAACGACACCTTGGACACCGGGAGGATGGTGGTGCCATCCTCGGTCTGGATGGGTTTGCCGATGATGGTGTTGGAATCTGCCATCTGGCGGATCTTATCCATCGTCACGTTCATTAAACCTTGAATCGGATGCTCAGCCATAAAATCGGCCTCCTCTTATTTTTGTGGGATCTCTCCCCTGCCCCGCCTGCGGCAGTGCACGGGAACAAATGCACCCTACAGTATTCACCATACAGTGCTATTGTAACATAAATCAGATGAACACGTCCAGCACTTTTTCGCGCCAGAACTCGTAAAGAACGCGCACAGCGGCACAAACGATGAAAAACAGCCGTGCCGATACCCGGAACGAGACCCGGTCTTCCACGGTGGGCTCCGCACTGCCGAAATCCGGCAGGAGGCGCAGCTCCTCAAAATCCAGGAAGATAAAGCGATCCAGAACACCCAGTGAGGTGTAGAGCCAGGCGTTCAGCTTGCCATAGGTGCGGGCCGCCTGCGCGGGGTCTTCTCCCCGGACACCAAGGCAGATGCGGATTTTGGTAAACCGCAGCGCCCCGAAGATTGCCCGGGTCAGCCGCCCGGCTCCCCGCAGCATCGTACAGATGATGTTGAGGGTGAGTTTTGCCTTTTTGCGGGGAGGCGTTTCTTTTTTCGGCTTTGCGGGTTTCGCTGCTTTTGCCGCCGCCTTTTTCGCTTTGCGTTCCGCACGCCAGGCGCGGAATTTTGCTTTCAGTTTACCAAGCGGGCCCTTTGGTTCTTCTGGTTCGGCAGGCTCGGGCTTCGGATACTGGAACACCGGAAATGCAAGGCCCAGTGCTCCCGCCTTTACGGTGAAGACGCCCTGCTCCCACTGCACATCGGCACAGAACGGGCAGAACAGTACCAGCGCCAATAAAACCATCCCGATCAGCAGCAGGATGCCAACCAACTTTAATAGAAAAAGCAGCACCGCCCCCAGTGCGGAAAAGAGCGCCAGCAGTACACTCATTCGTTTGCCTCCTCTGTTTTTGTTGTTTCGTCCTCCACGCTGTGCACCGGAGGCAGGCCCGCCAGGCTGGACAGGCCAAAGCACCGTAGGAAAACATCGGTCGTACGGAAGCTGACCGGGCGGCCCGGCAGGTCCAGACGGCCCGCCTCTTCGATCAGGCCCTTTTCCAGCAGGCTGGTCACGCTGGACGATGAATCCACGCCGCGCACCTGCTCGATGAATGCACGAGAGACAGGCTGATTATAGGCAATGACGGTCAGAGTTTCCATTGCGGCGGGCCCCAGCGGCACCGCGCGGCGGGCATCCAGCAGGCGGCGGATGCAATCGGCCCATTCCGCTTTGGTCGAGAGCTGCCAGCGGGTATCCAGATGGAGCAGGCACAAGCCGCTGTCCTCCCGCTGGTAACGGGTACGCAGGTCTTCCAGTGCCGCTTCCACACTGGCCTGAGGCAGCTGCACTGCCTGTGCCAGTTTGTCCGCGCTGATGGGATCAGCTGCTGCAAACAGCATGGCCTCTACTGCCGCCCGGATCTGTTTCTGGTTCATTTGATCTCCTTTTTGCGGCTCAGATGGCCGCGGTGCATGGTCATTTCGCCCGTCGGGCCCAGCTGTACCCGCCCGCCGCGCACCAGTTCCAGCAAGGCCAGAAAGGTTGCCACGTTGGTGCCGCGGGTCTGGCGGCGGGAGAACAGCTGGTTCATCCTTGCCGCGCCGCCCGCAATGAGCTGGCGCAGGATATACACCACCCGGCTGCTGACCGACACCTGCGGCGCGGACACCAGCGGTTCAAACTGCTCCCGCGTGGGCATCCGGCGCAGAGCGGTACGCCCCATCAGGGCCTGCCAGCAGTCTGCCAGCACCTGCGGAGAGTGATGCAGCAGGTAGGTCTGGTCCCACTCCAGCTGGACCGGGCAGCGGACAAAGACCGGAGCTACCTCCGCCTTTTCCCGCAGCTGTGCTGCCAGCCGACGGCACTGCTCGTACTCAATGAGCTGCCCGGTAAGCTCCTGCTTCATCCGCTCACCCTCTTCGCTGCGGGGCAGGAGCAGATAGCTTTTCATCTCCACCAGATGGGCCGCCATCTCAATGAACGCGCTGGCGATCTCCGGGTCAGCCGCCTGTGCTGCTTCTACCGTGCGGGTGTACTGGTCAATGAGGGTCAGGATCGGAATATGGTGCAGGTCCATCTTGTGCTTGGCCACCAGTGCCAGCAGCAGCTCCAGCGGGCCATCGAAATCTTCGAGGTGGAACGTCAGTTCGTCGGCCATCAGATCACCGCCCCAAGGCTGGCATAATAAGCGGCGTATGCGATGCGGTCAATGTAGAATGTGCCCAGGTCCAGCAGGTTCCAGACCAGATCGTTCAGCACACTGAGAGGGCCGTCCAGAAAACCGCCCCACACGGCGGCCAGTACAATGATAAGGATGACCCGCTCATACTTCATCACCCCAAAATAAACGCGCTGAGGCAGTACTGCCAGCAGGATGCGGCTGCCATCCAGCGGGGGCACCGGAATGAGGTTGAACACGGCCAGCCCTACATCCATATACACCAAGTATTGGAGGAAGCGTGCCACGAGAACCGTTCCTTCCGTGATCGGGGCCCAATAATACAGAAACTTCCAGGCCACCATGGCCAGATACGCCAGCAGCAGATTTGCCACCGGGCCGGCCAGCGCGGTAAGAGCCATGCCCCACTTCGGATTTTTAAAATTGCGCGGGTCGGTAGAAACGGGCTTTGCCCAGCCCACTCCAGCAAACACCATGCACAGCGTGCCCAGCAGGTCAAAATGTTTGAGCGGGTTGAGCGAGAGCCGCCCCTCCCGCTTGGCGGTATCATCCCCCAGCAGCCAGGCCGCCAGTGCGTGCCCGGCCTCGTGGAACGGGATGGCCACCAACGCCACCAGTGTACGGATGAGGTAATAGAGTCCCTGTGCCGTCATGTCTTTCTCCAATCAGCAAAATAATATACAGTTTTATTGTACTATTTTTTTGCCGTTTCGGCAAGCATTTGGAGCCTCTTGAAAAAAAGCCGCAAAAAAATCAAAAAGGGACTTGCTTTTTGCGGCGTTCTCTGGTAAAATAGTCAAGCTGATTATTTTGAATTCCTTATTTCACTGCTAGGAGGTGCAACTACCATGGCAAAATGTGAATGCTGCGGCAAGGGCGTTACCTTTGGTATCAAGGTTTCCCACTCCCATCGCCGTTCCAACCGTACCTGGAAGCCGAATGTCCGTCGTGTCAAGGCGGTCGTGGAGGGTTCTCCCAAGTATATCTACGCATGCTCCCGCTGCCTGCGCGCTGGCAAAGTTACCCGCGCTGTCTAAGTTGATGCATGTTGCCGGTCACTTTGTCGAGTGGCCGGCTTTTTTGTTATAATTTTTACAGGGAGGGACACCAAATGGCATTGCCCAGCGACCCCATCATGCTGTTGAGCGTGGTCAATTTGAAACTGCGGGATTTTTACCCCAGCCTGGATGCGCTGTGTGACGACCTGGATGCGGATCAGGCAGCGCTCTGCGCCAGCCTTGCCGCTGTGGGGTACGAATACGACGCAGCACGGAATCAGTTTGTGTAACAGGAGGATGCCACCATGGATGGTATTTATTATAAGGAATGGAGCGCGGTGCTGGACCGCGCCATGGAGTTTAAGCGCTACGGCCACAGCGGCGTGCCGGTGCTGGCACTGCCTGCCCGGGGCGGCCGCTTTTACGATTGGGAGAACAACGGGATGCCCGAAGCCGTGGCCAGCCTGCTCCACGCGGGCAAGGTACAGCTTTTTTGTGCCGACAGCATTGACGGCGAGAGCCTGCTGGCCGGGAATTCCACTCCCCGCCGCCGGGCCGAGATGCAGGAGAAGTATTTCCTCTACCTGACCACCGAGCTGGCTCCCCGTGTCCTGGCCCTGACCGCCGACGAACCCAAGGCAGAAGCGGACGAGAAAGCGGCTAAGGCCGCATCCACCCCGGTGCTCTGGTGCGCAGGCGTGGACACGGGTGCTTATCAGGCCGTCAACTGCCGTCTGCGCCGCCCGGAGCTGTTTGCGGGTGCCATCGGCCTCTCCGGCCTGTATGACATGAGCCGTTTTATGGGCAGTGAGGCCGATGACCTCATCCTGCGCAACAGCCCGCTGAACGCACTGGCCGAAACGGGCATTTACAACACCGCTGCCCTTGCCAAGGCTGAGGAAAACAGCCTGTTGCTCTGTGCCGGGCAGGGCGCTTACGAAGACGATGCCCGCGCGGACACCAAAGCGCTGCAGGCCGCGCTGGAAGTTGCCGTCCTCCCCTGCCATGTAGAGCTGTGGGGCAATGATGTCTCCCACGACTGGTACTGGTGGGGCAAAGAGCTGGGCATGTTTGCCCAGCGTATTTTTGGGTAAGCAGAACACCCTGTTAAGGAGGAACGACCATGCCGGAATTTATCATTGGAGCACGCGGCCATGATTTTGGCCGTCAGACCCCGGAAGCGCTGTTTTCTGCCATCGGGCAGGCAGGTTTCCGCTGCACACAGCTGGCGTTTACCAAGGCCATTGAGGGCGTTAAAAGCTATGCCGATGTGACCCCCTCCCTGGTAGAAGCTGCCCGCGCGGCGTCCAAAACTTCCAACGTCGGCATTGCTGTAGACGGCACCTATGTGGAGCTGAGCTATGCCGATGAGGAGAAACGCAAAGCGGAAGTGGCCAAAGTGTTGAGCCAGATCCCCGTAGCAAAAGCACTGGGCGCTGGCTGCATGGGCAGCGAGACCACCAATATGGCAAAACAGCCGGGTATCAGCCGGAAAGAGGCCCAGGAAGCGCTGCTGCGGAGCCTGGGTGAGATTCTGCCCGCCTGCGAAGAGCAGGGCGTGCTGTTTGCCGTGGAGTGCGTTTACTACCACGCCATGAACACCCCGGAGGCCGTCAAGATGGTGCTGGACGCGATGGCAAGCCCCAACCTGCGGGTCATCTGCGATTTTGCCAACTATGTCGGCCCGGAGAATGCTTCCGTGGACGCCCAGCGCCGCCTGTGGGACAAAGTGGGCAGCTGGTATGGCGATAAAATCGTGGCGGTCCATTTCAAGGGCCAGAATTTCCAGCCGGACGGCACCCTCTACTCCACCAGCCTCGAAGACTCCTGCGTGGACTATGCAGGCGGTTTTGAAATGCTGCGTCAGATGCCGCAGGCATCGCTCCCGGTACTGCGGGAGGAAGCTGTGCCTGCCCGCGCGGCCAGCGATATTGCATTTATGAAGCAGTTCGTCTACTAAATCCAACCTGCACATGCAAAGGCCCCTGCCTCCGGTTTCGCGGAAGCAGGGGCCTTATACTATCTTATCTTGAATTTTCTGATTTTACAGAGGCTCAGAGGATCGTGATGCGGCCTGCACCATAGGGATTCTCATAATCCAGCAGGTAGCCCGGGTAATCGGCCAGCGGGCTGTTGGCGCTGGTGAGGTGCGGCAAACCATCGCCATCCGCGCCGCCAAACATCATGGCATAGCTGGACATGACCAGATAATCCTCGGAGACATAGTCCTTGATGAGCTCTGCGCCATCAAACATGGCAAAACCGTCGCCCAGATTGCGCAGAGTGTAGTTCATGCCGGCCAGAGCGTATTTCCGCTCCGGATCCAACGGGACATAATCACCCAGGACCTTGTCATAGATCTTGACGTTCTGGACGCGCGGCGTGCCGGTGGCGCTGCCCATCCAGACGTTCTTCTCGTCGGTGGGGACGGTATTGGGGATCTCGGTGTGGATCTCATAGGTCGCGCCTGCCACATGCAGGAAACCGCCGTTCTCCTGGCCGGAGCCTGCAAAGCGGGCGGCAAACTCCAGAGCGTCCTGGATCTGCTTGCCCGTCACGGACATCAGACAGGCCACGTTGCCAAAGGGGCTGACCGTCTTGCAGGTCTTGAAGCTCCAGGCACCTGCCGGGACATCGGCACGGATGCCGCCGCCGTTCATGACCGCGATATCGCAGTGCAGCTCTTCGATCTCATTGAAGTAGGCGTAGATGCCGTCGGCCACAAAGTCGCCGAGGTTGGTCTCTGCCGAGCGGATGCGGCGCTTGCCGGTCTCTGCATCGCTGACATAGAACTCGCCGTCGCCCACTGCGATCTCCTCGCCCAGCATATCGTCCACATCGGCGACCCACTCTTTGGCAATGGCATCCACCACCGGGTCCGCGCCCTCATAGGTGGAGATGAGCGTGGTGGTAATGGTGCCTACAGCACTCTCTGGGTTGATGGTCATGCAGCCGATATTCTTAAAGTAGGAGCCGGTCTGGGTCAGTAACACAGGGGTACCTGCGGCATCGGCAACCATCTCACCCGCCATCACCGTGTGGGAATGGCCGTCGATGAACGCGTTGAAGCCGGTGGTGTGGGCAATGACATCCTTGCTGGTCCAGGGAGCGGACGAGGGATCGACACCTAGATGGCCCAGGCCGATGATATAATCCGCGCCAAGGGTCTTTGCCTTATCGATGGCTTTCTGGACAGCATCGTACAGCTTGGCACCGTCGTCACCGCCGAGGATATCATAGATGTAACGGGTCTGCTTGGCGTTCATGAAGTAGGCCGGAGTGGACTTGGTAAAGGTTTCCGGTGTGGTAATGCCCACAAAGGCCACAAAGGCACCCTTGATATTGAAAAGCTTGATGCTGGGCAGGACCCGCAGACCGCTGCGCCGGTCGATCCAGTTGCAGGAAACGTACGGAAAATCCGCTTCCTTGAGGACCATTTTTGCGCGGTCCATGCCGTAGTCAAACTCATGGTTGCCCGGCGTGGCCAGATCATAGCCCGCCTCATTCATCAGCCGGATGATGGTGGCGCCATCGTCCATGGAGCCGTATGCCGTGCCCTGGATATGGTCGCCAGCATCCACCAGCAGCACATTCTTGCCCTGCTCCTCATAGCTCTTCTTGAGGGCTGCGATGGAAGCATAGGTCAGCTCCGGGGATTTGTGGTCGATGTAAGTATGGACATCGTTGGTATAAAGGATGGTGATTTCCGGCAGCTTGCCTTTGCCAAAGCAGGCAGACGCCGAGGGAGCTCCTACGGCCACAGCGGCGGCAGCCGTAGTGACACCAGCGGTTTTCAAAAAGCCGCGGCGAGAGATAAATCGTTTCACGAAGAACGACCTCCTTTTGTTTTTTCCGGTTTTGGCAGCGACGGGCTCTTTCCCCTGCGCTGCACTGTTGAGTTAAGCTTAACACAAAATGCAGCTTCCGGCAAGAGCAAAATGTCAAATATGCGTAAAACTCATTCACAAAAAGTCGTTCTTTCTAGAAGCTTTCCTGAAAAAGAAAAGAAAAGCCGGGCCCTGCCTCCTGCCTCAGGAGAACAAAGCCCGGTTTTTCCGAAAAGAGGAACGACCCAAAACAGGTCTGGGAAACATCAGATCGCGTTATATTTCTTGAGGAATTTTTCAAGGTCGGTGCCCTCGATCTTCCGCAGCGCTTCTTTCAGGGCAAGTTTCTTTACAAACGGCAGCTCCATATCCGTGAGCTTTCTGCCGTCCCGGAGCTTGACCGCGGCATCAATCAGGCAGCGGACATCGTAGGTGCTGCCCCAGACCTCGGGCACGCCGCGGTCAATGCTGAGCAGGCTGTACACCGCCACCATACCGGTGCGCATGGAATACTCCGTGGTGAAGATGGTATCCCGCGGCGTCTCGGCAAACTGGCCCAAAAATGCGAAGTTGACAGCGTCTTTCGGCACCACGTCGGGCCGGTCACCAATGGCGCGGGGCATGAAGAACGCATCAATATAGGGCATCATGACCGGCACTGTGTTGGCGCTGTGCTCGGCCAGTTCCTCGATCTTGTCCGTCGGCACGCCCAGATGGTACAGCCACTCCATGCAGATCTCCTTGCCGGTGCAATCCCGCATGGATTTCTTGACATAATCGCCGGGCTTATCGCTGAACAGGCCGTAGACCCAGACACAGAGCTGATTTTTGGGCTGATCCCGGAACTGCTGTTGGCGATTGAGAGTCCAGCTGAGGAGCCAGCTGGAATCCTTGACCGTGACGATGCCGCCCGTGACGGTATGGCCGCTGAACGGATCCCGCTTGCAAATTTTTTCGATATACTGCGGGATGGTATCGTCCAGCGTGGTGATGGTCGCACTCTCCCAGTTGGATTCCTCGGGTTTGGAGCAGAACTTATCCGGGTTGCCGAACGAGGGGTCCTGCGCCGCGACCCGCCGCCAGAGATCCCAGCCATTGCCCGGTTTGATGGTGGGGTCAAAGCCCGCCGCCTTGTCCTGCGCACCCACGGTACAGCTCTCCACACAGCCGCCGTTGGTAATGAAAAGCAGGTCATTCTCGGTCAGGTCGATGGTCTCCACCTGGCCCTTATGGTCTACCGTGATGGAGCTGGCCTGCTTGCGGCCGATCTCAATGTTGAACTGCACATCCGTTACCTTTGTCTCATAAAAGAACTGGACGCCGTGGTCTTTCAGGTAACAGGTCATGGGCAGGATGATGGACTCATACTGGTTATACCGGGTAAAACGCAGGGCCGTGAAATCCGGCAGACCGCCGATGTGGTGGATATACCGCTTGAGGTAGAGTTTCATTTCCAGAGCACTGTGCCAGTTTTCAAAGGCAAACATGGTGCGCCAGTAAAGCCAGAAGTTGGAGGAGAAAACCTCCTCGTCAAAAACATCGGTGATCTTTTTATCCTGCAATTGCTCGTCCGGGGTGAAGAAGAGTTTCATGATCTCCAGCGCGCCCTGATCCGAGATGGCAAATTTGCCATCCGTGTGGGCGTCCTGGCCCTGTTTCTCCGTCGCGCGGCAAAGGGAGTAATTGGGGTCTGCCTTGTTCAGCCAGTAATATTCATCCAGCACGCTGGCACCCTCGGTTTCCAGCGACGGGATAGAGCGGAGCAGATCCCACATGACCTCAAAGTGGTTGTCCATCTCGCGGCCGCCCCGCATGACATAGCCGATATCATATTTATAGCCATCGCAGGCACCGCCGGGGATGGGGTCTTTTTCAAAGATGCCAGTGCAGCTTGTGCAATGGCTTCATCGCCAAGTAAGAGTTGCTTGCTCATA
>OGZB01001618.1_pt1 | contig 12558 bp, 10 predicted proteins | sample 1576691 | NCBI WGS metagenome assembly OGZB01 (sample SAMEA3541479, study PRJEB24748) | human gut metagenome | biome: human gut; feature: human-associated habitat; material: faeces | place: China | collected 2012
CGATCTCTCTGGTCCTGGTTGTCGTCCTGCTGGTCGTTGACTTCTTGATCTACTACCCGTTCTGCAAGGCCTACGACAACGTCCTGTGCAAGCAGGAGGCCGAGACCCTGGCCGAAGAAGAGGCCGAGGAGACCAAGACCGTCAAGACCGCTGACGCCCCCGCCGTTGAGGCTCCTGTTGTCGAGACCGCTTCTGCCACTGAGGCCTCCGCAGCTCCGTCCGCCCTTAAGGGCAAGGATCTGAGGGTTCTGGTTCTGTGCGCTGGCGCCGGCACCTCTGCACTGCTCGCCAACGCGCTTAAGGAAGGCGCCGACGAGCTGGGCATCGACATTACCGCCAACGCCGGTGCCTACGGCAGTCACTACGCCATCATGGACCAGTACAACGTCATCGTCCTGGCTCCGCAGGTTCGCACCTATTACAACGAGATGAAGGCCGACACCGACCGCCTGGGCATCACGCTGCTGTCGCCCAAGGGCAAACAGTACATCGACCTCACTAAGGATCCCAAGGGTGCCGTCGCCTGGATCGAGGAAAACCTCGAGGCATAAGACGCTGACACCACCTGCCGCTCGCAGACAATAAATGGCCCGTGCATCGATGTGTGATGCGCGGGCCATTTTGTTTAGACCGCACCCGTCCTCCCGTTCATCTCAATCTGTAACATCTAGCCGAGTTTTCGGGTCCCACCTGTTACAGATTTAGACGAGCAGGCCGAGCACGTCTACGCCCGCAGATCCCGCACGCTCGCGCGCTCGACCAACACACCCGAGACGAGCGTACGGCTTCTGGAGCTCGGGGCTTCCAGACCTGCGACGACCTCGTTAAGCGCACGGATGCCCAGCTCGCGGTGGCGAAACTTCACCGACGTCAGAATCGAGTTGGGAATCGTCTTGTAGAGCTCATCGTCGAAACCGATCACGGACACGTCGTCGGGCACATTGAGCCCTTTGTCACGTAGAGCCATCATCACGCCGTTTGCCATGCAGTCGTTAGCAGCGAGGACCGCCGTGCAATCGGGCTTATCGGCAAGCACAAGGCCCGCGGCATAGCCACTATCCGCATTCCAATCGCCTTGCAGAGGCTCGGGCGGCTCAATGCCACGCGCCTTGAGGGCCGCAAGCCAGCCTTTCATACGACATTGACTCGACAGCGACTCTTTCTTACCAGAGACAAAGTACACGTTCTTGTGCCCGTGATTCAAGAAGTACTCGCACGCCATGCGCGCACCACCCTCTTGATCGTCACTGACGGTAGAGCAGGTAGGATGCTCCATCGGTGTGATAATCACCGTCTTGAGGTCTTTCGGAGCCTCGAAGGTATCAAAGTCATCGACCATCTGACGCAGGTTAAAGATCATGCCATCAACAGGCAGCTGCGACATCCTACGCGCCGCATCGGCAAGGGTCATCTTTTCCCCTGCGCGCTTCTTAATCATCGTGAGCGCAAAGCCGCGTTCTTCGGCGGCATCGGCGATACCGTCGATCATGTCCACGGCACCGCCCGACAAGTGGAACAGCACGACGCCGATGCACCCGTAACGGCCCAACTTGAGCGAACGCGCGGCAAAGTTGGCTCGAAACCCGAGCGCCTCCATGGCCGAATGAACCTTATCGCGTGTCGACTCTCGCACGCTATCGGGCTCGTTAATCACGCGCGAAACCGTCTTGAGAGAAACACCAGCGGCAATCGCCACATCATTCATTGAGACATTTTTCTTGTCCATCGTTGCCACTGCTTCTCCAGTCGGTTTTACATCGCTTGTTTTTGCGTTCTAGCATACACTACCTGCCTGACTGATAAATCAACCGTTTACCGAACAATATCGACCACTCACCCGTATATCCTTGTTGCTCTTCCAAAAATGTCTTACGTTGTCATTAACGAAATGACAACGTTGTCATTTCGCAATGCCTTCCTTAAACAGGAAGGTTTCCGGGCAGTCCTGACCATCCATCGACGACCAGTTCCATCCACATGCATCGCGCATCAAGTAGCAAAGGAGCTCTATGGACGCCATCGTAAAGATGCTCGAAAAGCATCAGCCGTTCTTTGAGAAGATCTCGAGGAACATATACCTCCAGGCCATCAAGGACGGATTCCTTGGGTGCATGCCCATTGTCCTCACCTCTTCGATCTTTCTGCTCATTGCCACCCTTCCCGGCGTAGTCGGCATCACGCTGCCCCAGCCGCTCATCGACTGGTGCAACAAGCTCTACAACTTCACCATGGGCGTCATGGGCATCATGGTTGCCGGCACCACCGCCAAGAACTTCACGGCATCCATGAACCGTCGAATGCCCGCCGGCAAAGTGCTCAACGACGGTTCCACCATGGTGGCCGCCCAGTGCAGCATGCTGCTGCTCGCAGTCACGCAGTTCACCACCAAGTTCAACGGCTCCGAACTTTCGGTCTTCGATTGCACCAGCATGGGCACGCGCGGTCTGTTCTCGGCCTATATCGCCGCGTTCATTACCGTGTGGGTCTATAAATTCTGCGTTTCGCGCGATTTGACCATTAAGCTGCCCAAGGAGGTTCCGGGCGCCATCGCTCAGAACTTCCGCGACATCATCCCCTTTGGCGGCGCCGTCATCATCTGCGGCATCATCGATGTCGTCGTGCGCAACCTCATGGGCGTTCCGTTCTCCGAGCTGCTTATCAAACTGCTCTCCCCGCTCTTCACCGCTGCAGAAACCTATCCTGGCCTTATCCTTATCCAGGCAGCCACCGCGTTCTTCTGGTTCATCGGCGTCCACGGCCCCTCGATCGTCCAGCCGGGCATCGACCCCATCCGTCTTGCCAACCAGGCCGAAAACCTGCAGGTTCTGCTGGCAGGCGGCCACCCCGCCCACTCCCTCACCTTTAACATGTCGCTCGTGGGTGAGTTCGGCGGCACCGGCGCCACGTTCATCGTGCCGCTTCTGCTGATTCTCTTTATGAAATCCAAGCAGCTCAAAGCCGTCGGCAAGGCCTCGATCGTTCCTGTTGCCTTCGCCGTCAACGAACCGCTGCTCTTTGGCGCGCCGATGATCCTTAACCCCTACATGCTCATCCCCTTTGTTGCCGCCGGCTGCGTCAACGTGAGTGTTGCCAAGTTCTTTATCGATAACGTGGGCATGAACGGCTTCTCCTTCGTGGTGCCTTGGGCTACCCCTGCCCCCATCGGCATCTTCATCACCACGAACTTCCAGCTTATTGCCCTGGTATTTGTCGCGATCATCATCTTGCTGGACGCCATCATCTACCTGCCGTTCTTGAAGGCATACGATAAGCTGCTCTGCGACCAGGAGGCCGAGCGCGCCGCCGAGCTGGGTCTCGAGTCCAATGGTGCCGCTGCCATCGCCGCCGACGCCTCTGCGCCCGCTGTCGAGCAGACTACCGCTTCCGTCGAGACGACCGCCGCTGCCACCGACAGCAAGCCTGTCGCCGATCAGCCCGAGCCTGCCGCCGACGCATCCGCCAAGAAGGATGTCGACGGCCTGAAGGTCCTCGTCCTGTGCGCCGCGCCGGCACCTCTGCCATGCTTGCCAACGCCATCAAGGAAGGTGCCGCACAGACCGGAGAGAATATTGCTTCCTCCGCAGGCGCCTATGGTCAGCACACTGCCATCATGGATCAGTACGACGTTATCGTGCTTGCCCCGCAGGTCCGTAGCTACTACAACGACATGAAGGCCGACACCGATCGTCTGGGCATTAAGCTGCTCGCCCCGCGCGGTAAGGAATATATCGACCTTACCCGTGACCCCGCTGGCGCCATCAAGTGGCTCCGCGAGAACCTCGACTAGTTACCTCCCTCTGTTGGTGCCCGAATCCCCAGTTCGGGCACCTCTCCCTATTCGTATCCCACAGAAAGGATGACTCATGACCAACCCCATGCAGTTCCCCGACGGCTTTGTGTTTGGCGGCGCCACCGCTGCTTACCAGGTTGAAGGCGAGACCCGTACACACGGCAAGGGCAAAGTGCCCTGGGACGATTTCCTGGCTGCTCAGGGTCGCTTCTCCCCCGATCCTGCAAGCGACTTCTACAACAAATATCCGGTCGATATCGACCTGTGCCAGCGCTTCGGCATCAACGGCATCCGTGTCTCCATCGCCTGGAGCCGCATCTTCCCCAACGGCACTGGCGAGATCAACCCCGAGGGCGTCGCCTTCTATCACGAGCTCTTTGCCACCTGCAACAATGCCGGCGTTATCCCCTATGTCACGCTCGATCACTTCGATACGCCCGAGGCCTTTTATCAGGACGGCGGCGAGGGCTTCCTGACGCGCACGACCATCGATGCCTTCGTCGAGTACGCCAAGTTCTGCTTTGCCGAGTTCACCGAGGTCAAGCACTGGTTTACCTTTAACGAGATTCCCGCGACCGCCGAGGGCAGCTTTATCGTCGGCAACTGGCCGCACGGCGAGAAGTATCGCTTGGACAAGGCCTTCCAGCTCATGCACAACATGATGGTGGCCCACGCCAAGGCTGTCGTCGCCTTCCATGAGGGCGGCTTTGAGGGCGAGATCGGCATCGTCCAGAACCTGGAGCCCAAGTATCCCCTCGACCCCAACAGCGCTGCCGACTGTGAGGCAGCTCGCATGGCCGACGTCATCAACAACCGCTGGGTACTCGACGCCACCTTCCGCGGCCACTATGCAGCCGACACCATGGAGGCTGCGACCAAGCTGGCCCATATCGCCGGCGGCGAGCTCGACGTCCGCGATGAGGACATCGCCGCGCTGACCGCCGCGCTCCCCTACAACGATTGCCTGGGCGTCAACACCTACAAGTGCCAGTTCCTGCGTGCCGCCGAGGGCGAAAACGACATCAACCACAATGGCACCGGCGACAAGGGCTCCTCGCGCTGGTTCCTCAAGGGCGTGGGCGAGTCATGCGTGCGCGAAGGCGTTCCCACCACCGATTGGGACTGGATCATCTATCCTGAGGGTCTCTACGACCTGCTGCTGCGCATTAAGAACGATTACCCCAACTACAAGAAGATCTACATCACCGAGAACGGCATGGGCTATAAGGACGACTTTGAGGACGGCTTTATCGACGACGCCCCTCGCATCGATTACATGCGCCAGCATCTCGCGTGGATCCTCAAGGCGATCGACGGCGGTGTGAACGTCGACGGCTACTTTGTGTGGTCGCTGCAGGACCAGTTCTCCTGGACCAACGGCTATAACAAGCGCTACGGCCTGTTCTACATCGACTTTGAGACCCAGAAGCGCTATCCCAAGGCAAGCGCGTACTGGTACAAGAACGTCGCGGAGACCAGCCTGCTCATGGCCTAATTCAAGCCGCGCACCCTCTGTCTGCCGCATGCGAATCCCTCAACGGGTTCGCATGCGGCCTTTTTATTTTGGCTCGGCCCGAGCAGGCCGTTTGTCTCAATCTGTAACATCTAGCAGGGATTTTCGACCCCAATTGTTACAGATTGAGATGAACGGGAGCACCCGGTTCGAAATATCTAGATCTGTAACATCTGACTCGCTTTTGGCCGCCTAGATGTTACAGGTTGAGACGATTCGACGGCACCGGCAGCATGGACACATCGTGGTACAATTGTGTCCCAACGCAAAGGAGGTACCTATGTCAGTTTGTGTGCCCGTCCGAGATATGAAGGACACTGCTGCATTCACCACGCTTGTTGAGTCTGAGCGCGACGTCACCGTAACTAAGAACGGCTACGAGGCCATGCACTGCATCAGCAGCGACCAGTATCGCCTCATGCAAGAAGAAATCGCCAAGGCAAAACTGCTGTCTCGCATGATGTTGGCAGAAGACGAAATATCGCAAGGCGACTACAGCGACTACGACTCCTTCGCGACCGCGATGCGAGACAAATATGGCCTATAACGTCGTAATACTCAAAAGCGCACGATATGAGTACGAGAGTATTGTCGGATACCTTGCTCAAATCCTCAAGAATCCGCGTGCAGCAGGCAATTTTGTCGCTGAGTTTGAATACCAGCTTGACCTGCTTCGCGAGCAGCCGCTTTTACGTCCCCTCTCGCACATGCAAGAGCTGGCGGCACGTAATTACCGATCGTTTCCCGTCAACAACTACGTGTGTCTATACAAGTTTGAGCACGAAACAATCTATATCGCCCACATCTTTCATCAGTCACAGGACTACGCCCGCCTGGTCTAGCCCACAAACTGAATATTTGTTTTGAATCAATGCGTTGAGAAGGCGCACCTTGATCAAAAACTCTTTGATGCATGCGCCACGAGCAAATCGAGTTCTATCTTCGTGGGATTTGGCAAGGGCGAGCCAATGTCCCGTTCGGACCCAAAGGAAGCAGAGTCATTTGCATCGTCGGCCTAGCGGAGATGACCTTTGGGTCACATAGATGGAAGGCAGTTTGTCGGTGACTCGGATAGCGCCAATGCGATCTCACGACGGTTGCGCTCATTGTCTCAATTAGATACTCAACGAAATACGGCCCCGCAGCTCAATAAGCTGCGAGGCCGTACTACGCACCGACGGATCAACGACGAAGTGCATCCGCTATTTGGCCAGCTCCTGAACGATCCAGTCAATTGCACCTTCGGGATCGTTGGTAAGGTCGATATACTGCTTGCCCCTTGTGGTGAGCAGTTTAATTCCAAGGCGATCGGTATCGGCCTTCATAGCGTCATAGTACATGCGTGCCTGGGGCGCCAGAACAATCACGTTGTACTGATCCATTGTCTCATAGTGGCTTCCGTACGCGCCGGACTGAGAAACCAGATCAATACCCTTAGCAGCGGCACCTTCGCGGAGAGCATTTGCCAAAAGAGTCGAAGTGCCGGCACCCTGGCAAAGAACAAGCACGCGGATCTGCTCCGCTTTGCTCTTTACTGCCTCGATAGCTTTTGCGGCATTTTCTTGTGCGGCAATAGCATCTGCATCCGAGGTTCCTGCAGCTTCCTTTGCAGACTCCTCCAAACAAAGCTGATGGTCATACGCCTTGCAGAACGGATAGTAAATCACAAAGTCAACGACCAACAGCACTGCCATCAATACGAGAGAACGTAGATCGAGACCCGTGGTGAGAAATGCACCGATTGGGCCGGGAAGCGCCCACGGCATGGTATACATGGGAGCGTTCATTCCAATTACGTCAATGAAAAACTTACCGATTATGGCGTTGACCATAGGAGCCGCTAGGAAGGGCACGAACATATAGGGATTGAGAACGATCGGCATACCGAAGAGAACGGGCTCGTTAACTCCAAAAATCACCGGGATAATCGATGCCTTGCCCATGGCTTTAAGCTGCTTGGAACGCATAAACATGATCAGGATAATAGGAACGATGAACGTGCAGCCAGAACCGCCCAGACCGCCGATGAAGCTTGTAAAGTCCTGCGTGAGAGCAATTGACGGGTGTCCACCTGCTTGGAAAACCTCAAGATTGGTAACGGTATTGCCGTAGAGCGCAGCATTGATCGGGCTCATGACAACCGAAGCACCGTGAATACCCATAAATTGGAAAAGTGCGACCGCGCCTTCGATAAGCGCCATGCCAGGATAGGTGTCGACCGCGGAGAACAGCGGCGAGATTAGAGCAGATACCAAATTGGCGAACGGCACAGCAAGCAGCGTACGGCTCGCGAGATCGATAACGGCGCACGCAAGGATTGAAAACCCAAACGCAAAGATATCGCGAAAACTCTGCGCAATAGCGCCAGGGACCTCTTTGGGGAGCTTGATCGTCACATTATGGCTAATGCACACCTTATAGATATTAACGGTCAAGAATGCGGATACGAACGCAGCGAGAAAACCCTTGGTTCCCATATAGCCGGTTTCAAAAACAGATGTATCTGCTCCGCCAATCGAGACAACATCGTTCGTCACCGATAGCAAGAACATGCCGCACATGGCGCAAACCATGCACGAGGTGGGGTTAAGAGATTTGCCCGAAGGCATGCGGCGGTTCATCGACATGGCAAGTGAGCTCGCCGTGGTGCCGGCCACCATAATGCCAAGAAGCCCCATGGTATATGCATAGATTTTATTAAAGAAATCCAGCACCTCAGACGGAAGCGCGATGCCTACATAGGCAGGGAGCGTCGAAAGAAGAAGGAACAGGCTCGAGAACAGCACAATTGGCATATTCGAGAGAAAGCCATCCTTAATCGCCACCAGATAAATGTTCTTTGAGATTTTGTCGAAGAGAGCCTGGTGTTTTTCAAGGAATTTGACGATAGCGTCCATAACGCATCCTTTCATGATTGCCGGGCACACAACGATTTATCCGGATTCAACCGTCGTCATCCCAGTTTGTATCCGCTTATGTAAGTGAATACGTTCTCGTGCGAAATGTAATATCATTTGCGCGATTTGTCATAACCAATTCTTTTTCCGCTTTGTCGACATGTCAAGAATTTAAATCTTTATTCGGTGAACGGCAGTTGCTTAATTTTAGATTTGTCCAGCTAATAGCTATTTTTTTGGAGCAGTACAATAAGTTTGTAACCGTTTACCGATTGGATATAACATATTAAATATATTGTTGTAACAATATTAGGGACAATGTCACAAGCCTGTCACTCTAGTCAAAGGAAGTAATAATGCCCAAACGATTGCTGAACATGTCCGCATCCGATTTTGCCGCCACGTCACCCATGGATCTAAAGCAGGCAATTCTGGCTTCCGAGGGACGTACCATCATGGCAGAAAACGTACCCTCTTCCCAATTTCTCGGCGGCGTTACTAATGCCGAAATCGAACGTGCCGCAGGTGCCGACCTGCTTCTGTTTAACGCGCTCGATGTGTTCAATCCAGTGATTGCCGGCATTCCGGATGAACTCACCGAAAACCCGGTCACTTGGGTGAAGCGAGCATGCGGAAGGCCCATTGGCGTCAATCTGGAACCAGTTGATATTGAGGCTGAAATGTCTGAATCCCGTACAGAAATCCCTATGGGTCGGCGCGTCTCTCCCAAGACCCTAGAAAAGGCCAACGAACTCGGATTTGATTTTATTTGCCTCACAGGCAACCCTGGAACTGGCGTCTCCAACGATGCAATCGCCCATTCGATTAAACTCTCCAAAGAGCATTTCGATGGCCTGGTCATAGCCGGGAAAATGCATGGAGCGGGCGTTGCGGAACCTGTCATGACACTCGAAATAGCGCGCAAGTTTGTTGATCTCGGCGTCGACATCCTTCTCGTGCCAGCCCCCTACACTGTCCCTTGCTTCCAAGAAGCAGACCTGCGCGCCATCGTAGACTTTGTACGATCCCACAACGTAGACAAGTCAATTGAAGAAAAGGTTCTCGTCATGGCGGCGAACGGGACAAGTCAAGACTCCTGCGACAGCGAGACCATTAAGAAAATAGGCCTTGCAGCAAAAGCCGCTGGCGCTGACCTCCAACATATCGGGGACTCCATGAACGGTATTTGTCTGCCCCAGAATATCTTCACGCTTGGACAAGCCCTTCGTGGCTACAGGCATCAGATCGTCATGCTGAGCCGCTCTGTGATACGTTAAGGTAGCCTCGCCCACGCTACATCCCGACTGAGGCACCCATCGGATACCACCAACATGCAAACTGAGGCTCCAATGCTCGATACACACGAAAAACGGCCACTCTATTTACAGCTCACCGACGCGCTGCTCAAGCAGATCGTCGATGTATATCAAGCAGACGATAAACTTCCAACAGAAATGGAACTTTGCGACGAATACGCCGTAAGCAGAACAACCGTCCGACTTGCCATGAGTGAGCTGGAGCGTCGTGGAAGTATCTATCGAATCCAAGGTAAGGGATCGTTTGTTGCACCGAAACGCGTTAGCGAGCTCAATTCACTTTTAGACTTTGACTTTGCAAGCCATTGCGATGGTGTTGATCCGGATACCATCACCAAACATTTCGGCGGCCGCACATCAGGTCGTCCAATTTCCGTAATGATGCTCCAGCAATTTGGATGCCAAAGTCGTGATGAGATTCAGCGTCTTGAACTGACCTACGAACTTGAAGGCAGCTTCATAGGCGCTGATACGTTCTTCATTTCAAAGTCGCGCGTTCCGAATAATCAGTTAGATTTTCAGGCATTTAGCAAAATCATGGACGAGTTGTCCAAGTCTGTCCAATCTGCTCGAGAAAGCTATAGAGCACGTCAGCTTAGCGATTCCGAAGCCAGCAATTATGGTGTTGCAAAACTTCCGGTCATCGAACTAACTCGTCATGCTTATGACTCCGGAGGCAAATTAATTGCCATTACTTGCCGCACCGTCTTAACTGGACAAATCCCTTATCAAAACTTTATTTTCAAGTCCTAATGTTCTTTTTCTTTTGTCTCGATCTGTAACACGTAGCCGAGTTTTTAAGTCCTAACTGTTACAGATTGAGACAATTTGATAGTGAAGTCCCCATTTGCGCTTCATGTCGCGTTGCGTTGACACGCCAATCCCTCGCCACGGCAGGGCAAACGTATAGCCCACAGCGCTAGCTAGCAGATGACCCGCGTGTGTTCCTCGATGGCGGCACGATCCTCGGCGGCGATACCTGGCTCGCACACCACGGCGTCTAAATTGTCCAGGCGACAGAAGGTATAGAAATCGCGCTTGCCGATCTTGCTGGAGTCGGCGATCAGATAGCGCGAGTCTGCCTTGCTAAAAGCGAGCTGCTGGATACGGCCCTCGTCCATGTTGGACGTAGACACGTCACCGTCCAAGATGCCGTTGGCGCCGATAAACGCCGCATCGATGCCCAGCGCGCGCAGGGTATCCTCGGCCGTTGGTCCCACAAAAGCGGCGGTGCGGCGACGGTACATACCGCCCACGAGGCACAGCTCGCAGTCTTCGCGCGCCTCGAGCAGGTTAAACACCGAAAGCGAATTGGTCACAATGCGCAGGCGAAACGTCGGCAGCATCGAGGCCATCTGCTCAACCGTGGTGCCCGTGCCCAAAAAGATGGTCGAGCCCTCCTCGATAAGCTCCACAGCACGGCGCGCAATCTGCAGCTTTTCCTCGGCATGCTTAGTGCGCTTTTCGCTGTGCGAATACTCATGGCGCAACATAGCGTGCGGACGGCCCTGTGCACTGCGGGCTCCGCCGTGCACGCGCTCGATCTCGCCTAGGCTCGCAAGTTCTTCGAGGTCGCGGCGAATCGTCATGTCCGAGACACCTAGCGCATCCGAAATCTCCTTGACCGAGACCGTGCCCTGCTCTTCGAGCAGCTGCCGAACCTTATCCTGTCGTTCTGCCTTAATCACGATGAATCCTCGCCGTTCTTTGCGCGCATATCATTCAAACAGTAACGAACAAATTGTATCAGACTCGTGCGCGTCAAAAATGAACGCCCGCACAGCTCCAATCATCACTTTTTTGAGAAAAATACCATCTGCTTTAGTGGGGTGTAGTGATAATCTTGCCTGTTCGCGCTACAGTTTGTCCGAAATACCTCGATGTTAGGAACCAAATGATCACTTCCGAGCTTTTCGGCACCGCGCCGTGCGGTACCCCCGTTCATCGTTACACCCTCAACGGGCCCGAGATCTGCGTTCGCATTATGGACTATGGCGCCACCGTGTTGGGTATCGACGTGCCCGACATTCCCGGCAACGTGCGCGATGTGGTGTTGGGTTTCGATAAGCTCGAGGATTACTTTGACAACCCCGCCTGCTTTGGCGCGACTATCGGCCCCGTGGCCAACCGCACTGCGGGTGCCACGATCACCATCGCCGGCACGGACTGGCATATGTCGGCCAACGAAGGCATCAACAACCTGCACAGCGATCTTGAGCATGGTCTGCACAAGCGCGTGTGGGACGCTGAGCTCGACGAGACTCACAACGCCGTGCGTATGACCACCTCGCTTGAGGATGGCGAACTGGGTCTTCCCGGCAACCGCACCTTTACGGCCGTGTTTACCGTTACACGCACCGGACGTTTCCGTATCGAGTATGGCTGCGAGAGCGACCGCGCCACCTACGTGTCCATGACCAACCACACGTACTTTAACCTTGCCGGTCATAACGCCGGCATGGACTGTGAGCACTTCTTTGTTGCTAACGCCACTCACTACCTGCCCATTAACGAGCAGAATATCCCCACCGGCGAGATTGCTCCGGTCGAGGGAACACCGTTTGACTTTCGCGAGCTGCGCCCCGTCGCTCCCGGCATGGAAGCCGACGACTCGCAGATTAAGCAGGCACGTGGCTACGATCACTGCCTGTGCATCGATAACTATCAGTACGGCCGTAATCTACGCCGCGCGATGCACGTCGAGGAGATGTGGACCGGCCGCGAGCTTGACTACTACACCACCGCCCCGGGCGTGCAGCTCTACACCGGCAACTGGCTGGGCGACGAGCACGCCAAGGACGATGCTAACTATGGCTGGGGCGCCGGCTTTGCCCTCGAGGCAGAGATGTACCCCGACACGCCGCACCAGCCGCTATTCCCGCAGGGCATTGTTGGCCCGGGTCACCCCTACAGCAATGTGATCGAATACCACTTTATGAGGCCCTAAGCCCGCAACGTTACATACCGCACAAAAATGCCCGCCGATGTTTTCATCGACGGGCATTTGCCCTTTGTATGATAGTAACCATCTCTACTACGATT
>OGZB01001629.1_pt1 | contig 12508 bp, 10 predicted proteins | sample 1576691 | NCBI WGS metagenome assembly OGZB01 (sample SAMEA3541479, study PRJEB24748) | human gut metagenome | biome: human gut; feature: human-associated habitat; material: faeces | place: China | collected 2012
AACAAATCAAAATCAAACCGAAACGGCCATGAGGAAGCGTGTGCCGGTGCATCCCAGACGATAACATTATACCTGTTCTCGAAATACTGAATCTGCTTATCAAACAATCTATGGTCTGCCGTCAATCCCGGTAGAAAAACAAGGGTAATTTCATCCGAGTGTGAAACGTTTGTCCAATAGTGGATTGTTCCGCAAGGAGTCTGATATGTTTTTTCTTCCATTGATTTTCTCTCCAAAACTTCCGATTTTCTCAATTCTCCAAACTTGAAGTTAACTAATGGATGCCATTTTATCAGTCGGCCATGATCTCCTGAGAGCCACATAGGAGATTAAAAAGTTTGCAAGCCAACCAGCTGGTACCGCAAGCCAGACAAAGGCAATGCCGAAACGTGGTGCACAGATCAGGGCAACGGACAGACGAATCGCAAGGTTCACTATGTTTGCAACGAGGAACGGACGCATAATGCCGAGACCGCGAAGAACGCCATCGGTTGCCATCTTGATACCCATGAAGATGAAAAAGTAACCAAGCCACCTCATATAATCACCAGACACCTGATAGGCCAACGCCGTTCCGTCTTTTCCTAAGAACAGTGAGGAGATCTGCGTATGCAGCGCTTCAATGGTCACAAACGCAATGGCCGCAAAGCACAGATCCAGCACCAGCGCCGCATGGTAGCCTTTTTTGATGCGTTGGGGTTTGCCTGCGCCAAGATTCTGGGAAACATACGGCGAAACCGCATTGCCGATGGATACAAAGATCAATGAAAAAACATTTTCCACCCTCATCGTTGCTGTATACCCGGCGAGTGCCTGTGTACCGAAAGGATTTACCACTGCCTGCACAATCATCATACCGATGGACACTGTGGACTGCTGTAAAACCGATGGCACCGCAATGCGAAGCATGGAATACAGCTCCTGCCGTTCAAACCTGTTAAAGGGGCTTTTATATTGCTGCATCCGTGCAAAGAAAATCAAAAACGAAAACACTGCGGAAATTCCCTGTGCAATCAGGGTTGCAATAGCCGCACCGAACACACCGAGACCTAGCCCGGCTACCATCCAAAGATCCAGTAAAATATTCAGGATGGACGAAAAAATCAGCAGTCCCAGAGGAATTTTGGATTCGCCGATGGAGGTGAACATGGTAGAAAGAATGTTATACATAAACAGAAACGGAAAGCCCACAAAATAGACCCGCAGATACAGTACGGCATCACCCAGTATGTCGGCAGGGGTTTGCAGTCCACTCATCATCGAGTTGGCGAAGAAAAAGCCAAAAACACCAAGGACGATACTTAGAAGCAAAAAGCTAATCAAGGAGGTTGACACGATTGTTTTCATTTTGCCATACTCCCTGGCTCCGAAATAACGGCTCACAAGCACACCGGCTCCGACACCGGCTCCCAGTGCCACACAAATGAACACATTGGTCAATGCTGCACATGCACCGACAGCTGCAAGTGCGGAAGAACCAACAAACTGGCCGACAATAATAGAGTCGGCCATATTGTATACCTGCTGGAAAAAACTTCCAAGAATCATTGGCGTTGCAAAAACCGTCAACGCTTTGAGGGGCGTATCGGTTATCAAATACTCATCTTTCGACATTATCCTATTCCTCCATGGTATCTTGTATCGTGGTATACCATTCACGTACCTTCTCAAATTTATCATCCTGATTATACCACAAAAAAACCGCCCATGCCAAATCCGGCAGGGGCGGTGTGTATTGCAATCAGTTCTTCAATGCCTGCATCGGGGCGGGGATGCGGCCGCCGCGGTGGATCATGACCGCGGGGCTGTACTGGCTGATGGGCATGATGGGCGCGTGGCCCAGCAGGCCGCCGAAGTCCAGCACGTCGCCGGCCTTGTGGCCGATGGCGGGGATGACGCGCACGGCGGTGGTCTTGCTGTTCACCATGCCGATGGCGGCCTCGTCCGCGATCAGGCCGCTGATGACCTCGGCGCTCGTGTCGCCCGGGATGACGACCATGTCGATGCCGACGGAGCAGACCGCGGTCATGGCCTCGAGCTTTTCCAGCGTCAGGCTGCCGCAGTTGGCGGCGTTGATCATGCCGTCATCCTCCGACACGGGGATGAACGCGCCGGACAGGCCGCCGACGTGGTTGGACGCCATGACGCCGCCCTTCTTGACCGCGTCGTTCAGCAGGGCCAGGCAGGCCGTCGTGCCGCAGCAGCCGCAGCTCTCAAGGCCCATCTCCTCCAGAATGTTCGCAACACTGTCGCCAATCGCGGGCGTCGGGGCCAGCGACAGGTCAATGATGCCAGCGGGCACGCCGAGGCGCTCACTGGCGAGGTTCGCTACCAGCTGGCCCAGGCGGGTGATCTTGAATGCCGTGCGCTTGACCAGCTCGGCCACCTCGTCCATCGGGGCGTCCTTCGGCAGCTTGGCCAGCGCGGCGCGCACCGCACCGGGGCCGGAGACGCCGACGTGGATCTCACAGTCCGGCTCGCCCGCGCCGTGGAACGCGCCCGCCATGAACGGGTTGTCCTCGGGCGCGTTGCAGAACACGACGAGCTTTGCGTCGCCCATGCACATATTGTCCTTCGTCAGCTCGGCGGTCTCGCGCACGACCTCGCCCATCAGCTTGACGGCATCCATGTTGATGCCCGATTTCGTCGAGCCGATATTGACGCTGGAGCAGACAATATCGGTCTCGGCCAGTGCACGGGGGATGGCGGCGATCAGCCGCTTATCGCCCGCGGAAAAGCCCTTGTGTACCAGCGCGCCGAAGCCGCCGATGAAGTTGACCCCCACGGCTTTGGCCGCGCGGTCCAGCGTTTTGGCGTACTGCACGGGGTCGGCGTCGGGCGCGGCGCCCAGCAGCATCGCAATGGGCGTGACGCTGATGCGCTTGTTGACGATGGGGATGCCGTATTCGGCGCTGATGCCGTCCACGACGGAGACCAAATTGCCCGCCAGACGGGTGATCTTGTTGTAGATTTTCTCGCACGCCTTGTCCGCATCCGGGTCGATGCAGTCCAGCAGGCTGATGCCCATTGTGACGGTGCGCACGTCGAGGTTCTCGGCGGTCAGCATCTCAATGGTCTCCATAATGTCGCGGCTGTTGATGATTCTCATGTGGCAGCCCCCTTAAATGGTGTGCATGGCATCAAAGACTTCCTGCCGGGTCACGGTGACCTGCATCTTCATCTCTTTGCCCAATGCCGCAAAGCGGTCCCGGACCTCGGCGGCCTCGGCGTTCGCCTTGCTCAGATCGACCAGCATGATCATGCAGAACATATTCTGCATGATGGACTGGGAAACGTCCTCAATGTTGATGTTCAGCTCGGCGCACACCGCGCTGACCTTGGCAACGACACCCACCGTGTCCTGCCCGATGACCGTGATGACTGCTTTCATAAAATGACCCCCTCAAAATGTCCGATGATAAACGGAATACTGCCATTATAACAAAATTCCGCAAAAGAGTAAAGAATATAACGAGAAGTGATACTTTTTAACGAGCAACTGCCTGCGGGGCGTCCCCGACGCCCCCTACAACAGCTCCGTAGGGGCGGATTCCATATCCGCCCGCGGAACCTGACGGCGGCGGTCACGTCCGCGGCTTTTAGGCAAACAGCCAACAAGCTGCCGCTTTGTAGGGGCCGCACATGTGCGGCCCGCAACTGTACGGCGGACGAACGCTTGCCTTTCACGCGCGGGCCGGGCATGCCCGGCCCCTACAGGGCATCGTGAACATCAAAACTCCGCCGAATGCTCCTCCGCCCGCACATCATCCCGCTGCAATTCCGCCAGCAGCTCATCCTCGCCGCCGTGGAGAAGCAGCTTCTCGCTGTACTGCTCAAACCGCTCGCAGTCGTTTTCGGCCAGAAACGGCGCGGAGTCGGGGCCGAGTGCCAGCTCGTTGACGAAGACGACCATCTCCTGCCCGTCCTCGAACGCCTGCTCCATAAAGTCAAAGGCAAATTCCAGCGCGTTGCTGGCGGCGGAGACCGCTTCCTCGCGGCGCTGCACCTGGGTGTTGAACGCGCCGCGCACCGTGTCAAACGCCTCGTCGGCGTCCAGACCGTTGTCAAGGCTGCGGCTCCACGCGGTCAGCAGCGCCAGCGTGCGGGTGCGGGCCGCGGCCTCGTCGGGCAGCAGCGCCCCGGCGGTCTTGTCGGCCTCCAGCTTGGCGCGGTAGGCGTCGCACCGCTCGGCAAACAGGTCGGCAGGGTCGGCGTCGGGCTGCTGGGCCAGCGTCCGCTTGAAGCTGCGCAGCTGCTGGTAGCAGGCATCCGTCACCGCACCCGTGGCGCGGGCGTCGGCAAAGCGGGTGTTCAGGCCCGCCAGCAGCAGGCTGACCAGACTGATGCGCTCGTCAAAGCTCGCGTCCATCGCCCGTGCAATGACGGCGTCATAGGGCTTGCCCTGCAAAATATCTTCGACGCCGTAATCCTCGTGGTACTTGCGGTAGAGCACCCAGTAGGCCGCAAAATCCCGCGCGACCTCGGGGTGGCGCAGGTACTGCCCGATGACCCCCTCGTCCACGGGCAGCGCCAGCCTGTCCGCAGCCTGTAAATAGGCGGACAGATCCTCCCACCCGCGGGCGGTCACGAACTGCACGCCGTCCACATCGTTTTCGATTTTGTAAAAATGCTGCGGGCGCAGCTCCAAGTAGGCCGTCACGGCGGGGTGCAGCCGGTGGGCGCGGGCGTAGTCCTGCCAGACGCTCAGCTTCGGCTCAATGTCGATACGCCGCACGCGGTCCAGCGTGACAAGGTCAAACTCCCGCACGCTCTTGTTGTACTCCGGCGGATTGCCTGCGGCCACAATGACCCAGCCGCCCGGCACAGCCTGGTTGCCGAAGGTCTTGCACTGCAAAAATTGCAGCATCGTGGGGGCCAGCGTCTCGCTGACGCAGTTGATCTCGTCGATGAACAGGATGCCGTTTTTCTTGCCGGTGCGCTCCATGGCGGCGTAAACGCTGGCGATGATCTCGCTCATCGTGTACTCGGTCACGCTGCGGGTGCGCCCGCCGTAGTTCCGCTCCCGGATGAACGGCAGGCCGACGGCGCTCTGGCGGGTGTGGTGGGTGATGGTGTAGGCCACCAGCGCAATGTCGCACTCCTGCGCGATCTGCTCCATGATCTGGGTCTTGCCGACGCCCGGCGGGCCCATCAGCAGAATGGGGCGCTGCCGCACGGCGGGGATCAGCGGGCGGCCAATGTCGTCCGTGGCAAGGTACGCCTGCACGGCGCGCTTGATTTCCTCTTTGGCACGTTGAATATCCATGGTTCATCGTCCTTTCGGGTCAAATTCTTCGGGCTGCAAGACCAGGCGCATGGCCCAGGGCGGCACGTCGGGCGGCGGGGTGCCGTCCTCCAAAAACAGGAACGCCGTCTCAAACGGCGGGCGTTTGGCGGGGTAGATGCCCTTGCCGTCGGTAAAATACAGCACGCCCTGCAGGTCCCGCAGCACACCGTTCTGCCGCAGCTGCGCAATGCGGGCAAACGCGGGGCGGAAGTCCGTTCCGCCGCCGCCCACCAGCGTGAACTGCGCCGTATAGCGGTCCAGCGCGTCCAGATCGTTCAGCCAGACCTCATCCCGCACAGCGTTGTCCGCCTGCATGACCAAAATGCGGCACTGCCGGAAAAAGCTGTCCTGACTTTTTAATAAGGTGAACGTCTCTTTTAAGAACGCCTTGACCAGCTCGCCCGCCGTGGATTCGCTGGTGTCCACCACAATGACGAAGTCGCGTATTTTCTTCACCTCGCGGCTTTCCAGCGGCTCTATCAGCGGCAGGTTGCCGTAGGTGCGCAGGCCGTAGCTGTAAAAGCCGAGGTCGAATTCCTCGGGGTCGAGGTGCGGCTCCTCATGCCAGACGGCGAACCGGCGCAGGAAATCCCGGTAGGTGCGGCGGCTGCGCCCGGCCTGCACCTGCGCCTGCAGGGCTTGCGCGGCGGTGTCCTGCCCGGCGCGCCGGCCGCTTTCCTCCATGCTCAGCTCCGTCTGGCGGCCCAGGTTCTCCCACTGTTTGCCGCGCATCTGGGCGGCGGGGCTGTCCGGGTCAGCGGGCCAGAGGCGGTGGCTGTCGGTGTAAAATTCCCGCTGCCATTTGTTTAAGGTCTCCGCATCGGTCTGTGCTAAGACGCGGTAGATGGGGCCTGCCGCTAAAAATTTGCACTTTTCGCGCAGCTGTGTGTAGCATTGCTGCCGCACCCAGCCGACGGGGCGCTTCGCGGCGGGGGTGTTCAGGGTGTCCAGCGTGGCCTCCACGGCGATGTCACAGGCCAGCCCCCACAGGTCGGGGTCGCGCCTGTCCCGCAGCCAGAGATGCCGGAAGATGCAGTGGAACAGGCTGTGCAGGTAGGCCCGGGGCAGGTACCGCCGGTTCCTGCGGTAGGTGTCCAGCAGCCATGCGGTGGGGTAGTAGAGTGCCCCGCCGTCGGTGGCAAAGCTGCCGCCGCTCTCCCGCGGGGCTGCGGGCAGTGCACCGAGCGCTGCCGTTAAGTAGCGCTGGTCAAGGTACAGCTCCCCCCGCAGCTGCTCCATGACCCGGCGGGCCATCGTCTGCTCCCATTCCGATTGGGTTTGGATGTGTTTGGCTATAGTGGACACCTTCTTCCATGACTGTATGCAGGGGCCGGGCATGCCCGGCCCGCGGGCTTACGTGGCTGCCCGGCAACGGGCTGAACCCCTCCGGCCTGCTTCGCGGCCACCTCCCCTGATGGGGAGGCTTTCCTCGCGGGCCTGCGAGGCCTGAGGGGCTTTGACGGGCCTTGCGCTGCCACCCGCTTATGGTCTACAAATCGTCAAAATCATACGTTTTTTTCGCTCGCTTGGCCCTGCCTAACAGCACCGCCGCCCCGGCGCTCCACCCGACGCGGGCGCAATAGACCGCGGCATCTGCTGTCGGCAGGCTCAGCCCCACCAGCAGCCGCAGAGCGGCCTCGTCCTGGTCATCAATAGCACGCCGGAACGCTGCCTCCGGGTGGGCGGTCAGGTAAAGCTCGTAGTCCGCGCGGGCGTCGTCACCCAGTCCAAACGGCTGCACAAGCCGCCCGAGTGCTAACCGGCAGAGCTTGTCCTCGCTCTCGCCGACGCAGGCCTGCGCAAACGACGCATCAAACGCGGCGTAATCCACCGCGCCGCCGGGCGTGAAGCACTGCCGCATCCGGTAGCCCTCGCCCTCAATGCTGTGGTTGAAGATATGCGCGGGCGTGTTCTCGTCCAGAAACTCCGAATACTCGGGGTAAAACAGCTGCGCACCGTCCAATTCCACCGTAATGTCCGCGCTGACGGCCCCCAGCAGCTTTTTTAAGCCCGTCGGGGCATCGGCGGCAGCCCGCAGGCGGAAGGTCTGCAATTGGCGGCAGTTCGTAAATAAATCGCTGCCAAACCCCTCGACCCCGGGCCCCAGCGTGACCCGGCGCAGCCTGCGGCAGTTGTAAAACGCCGCGCTGTCCAGCACCCGCACGGTGTCGGGCAGGGTGACCTCCTCCACAAAATTGCCGGTGATCTCATGCGTGTCGTCCCCGGTGCGCCGGGCCCCGGGCCTGACCGGCCTGTCCGCAAAGCAGTACGGCCCCAGCTCCGCAACGGGCAGCCCCTCAATTGTGCCCGGCACAGCGGGGCAGGGGGTATCGCCCAGCAGCCGCAGCAGCCGCGCACCGCCGGGACAGGACTCCCAATAAAGACCCACAAAAATCACCTCTTTACATTAGGGCCATTATAGCATAAAATGTGGTTGCGAGAAACAGAAAAGTGAGAGAATTCTATGAAAAGCGTCAAACAAACGGATATTCTGACGGGCAGCATCCCTAAACAGCTGCTCCTGTTCTTTCTGCCCATCTGGTTCGGCACGCTGTTCCAGCAGTTGTACAACACGGCGGACACCCTGATCGTCGGTAACTTTGTGGGCACAAACGCGCTGGCCGCGGTGGGCGCAACAGGGCCCTTCGTCAACCTGCTGGTGGGCCTGTTCGTCGGGCTTTGCAGCGGCGCGGGCGTCGTCATTGCCCAGAGCTGGGGCGCACATGACCCCGATGCCGTGGACAGGCAGGTGCACACGGCGCTGGTGCTGAGCGCTGCCGTTGGCGCACTGCTGACCGTGCTGGGCCTTGTGACCGCCGCGCCGATGATGCGTCTGCTGGGCACGCCGGACGAGATTTTGCCCGATGCAGCGCTGTATCTGCGCATCTACTTTCTGGGCATGATCCCGCAGATGCTCTACAATATGGGCACCAATATCCTGCGTGCCATCGGCGATTCCAAGCGCCCGCTGTACTTTCTGATCGCGGCGTCGCTCGTCAACATTGTGCTGGACGTCGTGTTCATTGCGGTGTTCGGCTGGGGCGTTATGGGCGCGGCACTGGCGACGGTGCTCAGTCAGGTGGCCAGCGCGGTGCTGACGCTGCGCTGCATCGTCGGCTCTCAGGGGATGCCGTGGCACATCCGCGCCGAAAAGCTGCGGCTGCACGGCGACGTTTTCGCGGCCATCTGCACCATCGGCGTGCCCGCCGCCGCCCAAAGCGCCATGTACAACATCAGCAATATGTTCATCCAGAGCAGCATGAACAGCTTCGGCACCAGCACGATTGCGGCGTGGGGCGTCTACGGCAAGATCGACTTTGTGTTCTGGATGACGATCAACTCGCTGGGCATCGCCATCACGACGTTTGCGGGGCAGAACTTCGGCGCACGGCAGTATGACCGCGTGCGCCGCGGCGTGCGGGTCTGTCTGGCAATGGCCGCGTGTACGACGCTGGTCATCAGCTTTACATTTTACAATCTGGCGGAGGTGCTGTTCCGCCTGTTCAGCCAGGACGACGCGGTGGTCGCCGTCGGTGTCGGCATGATGCACGTTCTGACGCCGGTCTACATCACCTACGTATGTATTGAGGTGCTGGCCGGTGCGCTGCGCGGCTGCGGCGATGTCCGCGTGCCGACGCTGATCACCGTGTTCTTTGTCTGCGGTCTGCGGATGCTCTGGCTGTTCATCGCCGTGCCCATCCGCCACGAGGTCGCCACGGTGGAGATGAGCTATCCCATCACCTGGTCCCTCGCGTCCGCGCTGTTTATTCTGTACTACGTCAAGGGCGGCTGGATGCAGCGGTGCGCGGAGAAGTGGGAGAAGAAGCAGGCAGGGTGATGCCGCGTAAATTGCCGCCGCACCTGTAGGGGCCGGGCATGCCCGGCCCGCAGGCTTGCGTTGCCGCCCCTTTAAGGATGGCTTTGTAGGGTGGGGTCTTGACCCCTCCGCGGCGGCCTGAGGGCAGGCCGCCCTACATCCCCCTTACAAACAATACGTGGGGCGGGGCGACCTCACCCTGCCGCGGGGCGTCGGGGACGCCGCCCCCTACAGCAAAACCCCCATCGGAGCAATATCCGATGGGGGTCATTTTTTGCAAATTACAGCTTAAAGCTGTCCTTCAGCGTGACGATTCGATTGTACACGCCCTCATGCTTGCTGTCCGGGGTAAAATACCCGTTGCGCACGAACTGGAAGCGGTCACCGGGCTTGGCGTCCTTCAGGCTCTCCTCGAGCTTCGCACCCTGCAGCACCTTGACGCTGTCGGGATTCAGGTAATCCTTGAAATCCGCGTCGTCGGGGATGCTGTTCATGTTGGCCTCGGTGAACAGCTTATCATACAGCTCGACCTCGGCGTCCAGGCAGTGGGCGCAGCTGACCCAGTGGATCGTGCCGCGCACCTTGCGGCCATCGGCGGGGTTGCCGTTGCGGGTCTCGAGGTCGGCCTCGGCGTGGATGGCCACGACCTTGCCGTTCTCGTCCTTGTCCACGCCGGTGCAGCGCACCAGATACGCGCCCATCAGGCGGACCTCGCTGCCAAGCGTCAGGCGCTTGAATTTCGGCGGCGGCACCTCAAAGAAGTCGCTGTTCTCGATCCACAGCTCCTTCGTGAAGGCGACCTTGCGGGTCGTCGTGTCGTTGGCGTCGCGGTTCGGGTTGTTGGGCAGGTCAAAATACTCGCACTGGTCGGCGGGATAGTTGTCGATGATCAGCTTGACAGGCTCCAGCACGGCCACGCGGCGCTGGGCGTTCAGCTCCAGCTCGGCGCGCAGCACGGCCTCCAGCTGGCGCATATCCACGAGGTTGTCAGCCTTGGAGATGCCGGCCTCTTTCACGAAGGTGAAGATGCTCGTCGGCGTGTAGCCGCGGCGGCGCAGGCCGGACAGGGTCGGCATACGGGGGTCGTCCCAGCCGTCCACGATGTTCTTCTCGACCAGCTCGCGCAGGTAACGCTTGCTCATGACGGTGTTCGTCACGTTCAGGCGGGCAAACTCGCGCTGCTTCGGGAATTCTTTGCCGAACAGGTTCGTGATGACCCACTCATACAGCGGGCGGTGGTTCTCAAACTCAAGGCTGCACAGGCTGAAGGTGATGCCCTCAATGGCGTCCTGAATGGGGTGCGCAAAGTCGTACATCGGGTAGATGCACCACTTGTCGCCCTGGCGGTGATGCTCGACATGCTTGATGCGGTAGATGGTCGGGTCGCGCATGTTCATGTTCGGGCTGGCCAGGTCGATCTTGGCGCGCAGCGTTTTTTCGCCGTCGGCAAACTCACCCGCGCGCATACGGCGGAACAGGTCGAGGTTCTCCTCCGGCGTGCGGTCACGGTAGGGGCTCGGGCGGCTGGGCTTGCCGGCGTCGTTGCCGCGGTACTCCTGCATTTCCTCGCGGGTCAGGTCATCCACGTAGGCCTTGCCCTCCTTGATAAGCTGCTCGGCGTACTCATAGCAGCGCTCAAAATAGTCGCTGCCGTAGAAAATGCCGCCGTTCGGCTCGGCACCCAGCCATTTCAGATCCTGCAGGATGCTCTGCACGTACTCGTCACCCTCGCGGGCGGGGTTCGTGTCGTCAAAGCGCAGGTTGAACAGGCCGCCGTAGTGTTTGGCAATCGTATAGTTGATGAAGATCGCCTTGGCGGAGCCGATATGCAGGTAGCCGTTCGGCTCCGGCGGGAAACGGGTATGCACGACATCGACCTTGCCCTCGGCGAGGTCGGCATCGATAATATCCGTCAGAAAGTTGGAAAATTTTTCGTCTGCCATGATTACACCCCAAAATTAGTAAGCGTCACGTTGTTGTAGGGGCCGATGCCTGCATCGACCCGCTGCAAGGCTATAGGTACGCTAGCTTTGATTATCTTACTATTATACATAGGTTTATAACATTTAGCAAGAGGTAAAAACTTGCCTGCACCTACTGTTATTTATAAAAGGTTTGTGCTATAATCAATACTGATTTACAATGCCTAAGATTTGCCGTTCTTACAAATCCTAACAAATCCTAACGAAAGGGGGCTGTGCCATGCCGACCCCGAATGACCGCGGGCCCCACCGCCCGCGCACAAATATACAGTACCATGTGGAGAATGGCTGGGCGGTGCCCGACCAGCCGCAGCCGCCGCCGCGCCGCACCCCCACGCAGGAGCAGCGCCGCGCCGCCGCCCGCCGCGCGCGGGCAAAGCGCCGCAGACTCCGTCAGCTGGCGCTGATCGGTACGATGTGCGGCATTCTCGTCGTGTCGGGCGTCATCACGGCGCTGCTGCCCGCTAAGGGTGCGGACGCGCCGCCCACCTCCGATGCCCCCGCCAACACGCGCCTTGTGGCTCCCGTGCCCTACGCGGGCAGCAACGGCAGCGCAGGCACGGCACAGGCCCTGAACTGGGGCACTGTCGGCCCGCAGCGCCAGAGCGCCGACACGGGCTACACCTACACGGCGCTGCCCGCCGCCCCCGCCGCGCTGCCGGAATTTGGCCGCGTGGACACAAGCTGGTTTGCGGATGCCGCCTTCCTCGGCGATTCGCTGACCGCGGGCTTCTGCGTGAACGAATACAACATTGATGTGGGTGGTGCGCTGGTCTGCGGCTATGAGGGCATCAGCCCGAACACCGTCGTCAACCGCGCCACCGTCACCAGCCCGGACCGCGGCGAGGAGGTGCCGCTGGACGTTCTGGCCGCGGCCCAGCCCGCGAAGCTGTACATCCTGATTGGCACGAACGCCTTGGTCCAGCCCGGCAACGATGACAGCTTTTTGGCGTACTACGGCAAAATGCTGGATGATCTGCGCACCGCCCTGCCGAACACGGTGTTCTATGTGCAGTCGGTCCTGCCCGCCACGCAGGAGAAGGCCGCCGACAGTCTGCCGGGTCTGGCCCCGGACCGTCTGGCGGTCATCAACGCGGCCATTCAGCAGCTTTGTGCCGAGCGTGGGTGCTATTATCTTGACCTCAGCGCCGAGTTTGCCGACGACGCCGGGTATCTCTCGACGGAGTTCTCCCAGCCCGACGGCGTGCATCTGACAGTCTCCGGCTACAGCAGGTGGGTCAGCTATCTCTGCACCCATGTGCCCTATAGCAAGGACAACCCCTATCAGGCCGGGAGCACCTACTATTTAAGCGAGGATATGAAGGGACTGCTGAGTGATCTGCCGTAAACCGGGAACGGCAGCCTCCCGGAAGGTTGTTCTTTCTTTTGGCAGCAAAAGAATCGTGCTGCACGTATGGAAAC
>OGZB01001641.1_pt1 | contig 12465 bp, 10 predicted proteins | sample 1576691 | NCBI WGS metagenome assembly OGZB01 (sample SAMEA3541479, study PRJEB24748) | human gut metagenome | biome: human gut; feature: human-associated habitat; material: faeces | place: China | collected 2012
CGGGTTGCAGGCGGCAAAATCGTACTGCCCCTGCTCCGGCCCGGCGGTGCAGAGCTGCCGCAGGTCGCCGCAGACCGGCGCGATGTGCGCGGCGTCGGCGTTTTCGGCCAGGGCCGCGGCGCAGAGGGCGGACGCGGCGGGGTCGATCTCCAGCGCGGTGCAGGGGCCGCGGTGCCCGGCGTCGTGCCAAACGAGTGAGACGATGCCGCACCCGCTGCACAGGTCGAGCGCGCGCTCGTTTCTGCGGGGCTGCGCGAAGCGGGCCAGCAGCAGCGCGTCGGTGCCGAATGTCGCGCCCGGCGCGGTCAGCACGCGGGTGCCGTTGTCCAGGATTTCAACGCCCATTCAGACTTTTACGCGCAGCTGCGCGTATTTCAGCAGCGCGACCTGGGTCTTGCTGTCCTTGATCGTGCCGTCCATCACAAGTCCGAGGGCCTCGTCGAACGGCATTTTGACGACATCAAGGAACTCGCCCGCGTCGAGGTGCTGCGCTGTGCTGTGCAGGCCGGTGGCGGCCCACAGATAGATTTTCTCGCTGTCGTAGCCGACGGTGGCATAGACGACGCCGAGGTCGATAAAATTGTCGGCGGTCAGGCCGCACTCCTCGCTCAGCTCGCGCTTGGCGGCCTCAAACGGGTCCTCGTCCGCCTCGAGCTTACCGGCGGGCAGCTCCCAGATCTCCTCGCCGAAAGCGTAGCGGAACTGACGTACCATCGTCACGCTGCCGTCGGCGTCCACAGGCAGGATGCAGGCGCCGCCGTGGTGGTGGACGATCTCCCGCGTCGAGGTCGTGCCGTCCTCAAGCTGTACCTTGTCCACGGTCACGCGGATGACGCGGCCATTGAAGATTTCCCTGCTTTCCAGCATGGTCTCGGTATGTGCCATTGTTTTTCTCCTTTGCAGAAAGGCCCCGCCGTACAGGCAGGGCCGATACTGCTTCTATTTTACAGCAGACGCAGACAATAATCAATAAAGTCGAGCGTATATTTTTGGCTGCGCAGCCAATCAGAGGCGTGGCCGTCATCGAGGTAGGTCAGCAGGGCTTCGGTCAGGATGGGGTCCTGCATCAGATACTCGCGGCAGTACTGCCCGTCCGGCTCCAGGATAGCCTGGCAGAACACAACGCCGCGGCCCTGAAAAACATTGACGCACATCGACGGAGTCAGCGCCAGCTGGGCAGGGTCCACGATGCGCAGGGTGCGGCGGTCAGACTCCGCAGCGCGGCGCAGCCGCAGGAGCAGCTCCCGGCGGGTGGGAATGTCCGGCGCATCGCACAGATCCGGCGGAATGTCGAACATTTTCCCGGTGCGTACAAACTGCAAAAGACCTTCCTCACAGAAATAGAGGTCCGGGGCTTGGGCGCTCCACATCTGCAGGTGTTCGAGCAGGGCGGGCAGGGACTGCAGCACGGCGCCGGGCCGGACAAACTGCAGGGCCATTTTCTCGTCGGCGAACAGGGTGAACGGCGGCTGGTAGCGGATCATGGAGCAGCGGCGCTTTTCCGAAAAGAGGTCGTTGTACAGCGCAATGGATTCCGAAAAGTCGTGGGCATCGGTGGCGAGCTTCAGCACCGATGCGGCGTTGAGATATTTGCGGCTGAACGCAAGGCGCAGATTTTCGACGGCCTGGCGGTCCATGATGATGTAGGCCTTCTGGCCCTGGATGTCCATCATGACGGCGGCCTTGGGCAGCAGCAGATAGACAGGCATCAGCGTGCCGGGGCTGGGCTCGGTCATGACGTGGCGCACGACGCGGGCCTCGTAATTCAGCTTGGGCAGGAAAAGGAACGGCAGTGTGCGGGTCAGGACGGACACGCCGGACACCCATTCCCGGGGGATGTCGCGGTTCTCGGCATAAATCAGCAGCTGGGACAGTGCGACGGGGGCGCCGTCCGCTGCCGAAAAGCGTTCTACCAGCACATGGTCCAGCGTGGGGTTCGTGAACGGCGAGAGGAGCAGCGGGCGGGTATCGCCGGACAGAATGTGGTTGGCCACCAGCGATGCCACGGCGGCGGCGACTGCGCGGCTGCCCTCTATGTACTGCTCGCTGCAGCGCAGCTGGCTGGCGGCTTCGTTGGAGATAAGGCCCTCGCGGTGGGTAAAATCCTCCACCCGGAAAGAGACCTCCAGCAGGTGGTGCAGCTCGGCGCGCAGCCTGGGATCGGGGCCGCGGCCACGCTGCTTGTATTGCAGCAGCAGGGCGGATCTCTGTTCCTCGCTCAATTCCAGCGCGTCGGCCAGGTGCTCCAGCTGGAACTCCCGCGGGGTACGCTGACCGCTTACAATTTTGTACAGCGTGGAGCGGTCGATCGACGCTTTGCGGGCCAGCTCGGCCATTGTGCCGGGGTAGCGGGTGACGAGTATCTTCAGGGTCTGGGTCAGTTCGCTCATGGGGGCGGCCTCCATTTATGGAATGCTATTACTATACCGCGAAAGTGCCGCGCTGGCAAGTGTAAACTTTTTTGGTACATCGTTGCGATATGCCGGGAAATTTGTTATAATCTGGGAAAGTGAAAACGAGGTGACCGTTATGAAAAAGCATCCTCTTTTGGCGGCAGGGGCCGCGGCGGGCACGGCGGTGCTGGGCGCGGCGTATGCCGTCTACCGCGTTGCCTTTTACCAGAAGCCGACGACGAAGGTGCCCTCCCCGGCGGATATGCCCACGCGGGAGTGCTACCGCAAGGCCATGGGCCCCGACGCCGACGCGCTGGCGCGGGATATGTTCAAGGCCGTGCACATCACGGCGCAGGACGGTACGCCGCTGGCCGCACGCTACTACCACCACGCCGACGGCGCGCCGCTGGCAATCATCTTCCACGGCTACCGCGGCTATGCGGAGCGGGACGGCCTGGGCGGCTATACGCTGTGTACGGCGCTGGGCTACAATGTGCTGCTGCCCGACCAGCGCGCCCACGGCTACAGCGGCGGCCATACGATTACGATGGGCGTGAAGGAGCGCTACGACGCCCGCGACTGGACGGTCTGGGCGCGGAGCCGCTTCGGCCCCGAGGTGCCGATCTTTTTGATGGGCGTCTCAATGGGTGCGGCCACCGTGCTGCTGGCCGCCGGGCTGAACCTGCCGGACAACGTCTGCGGCATTGTGGCGGACTGCGGCTACACCAGCCCGCGGGAGATCACCCGCAAGTGCCTGCCGGAGTATCTGCCCGGCATGCCGCTGGAGCTGACCTATGCGGTTGGACGGCTGGGCGCGATCCTGTTCGGCCACTTTGACCCCGAGGACGCCGACTGCGAGGCCGCCGCAGCGCAGAGCAAGGTGCCGATTTTGTTTGTCCACGGCGACGCCGACGGCTTTGTACCCTATGATATGGGGAAGCGCAACTATGAAGCCTGCCGCGCGAAAGGCAAGAAATTTTTGACGGTACACGGCGCAGAGCACGCCGTGAGCTACTACCACGACAACGACGCTTACACGAAGCAGGCAACGGAGTTTTTGCAGGATTGTCTGGCCCGGCGCGGCTTTGTATGGCCGCCCGAGACCGACGAGCCTGAAAAATAATATAGGGCAACACCGCATAATTCCCGCCTTACGGCTTAAGCACCGCTCCGTCGGCTGCGGCACGGCATCTGCGTTGCCAAAATGCTCGATAATACACAAAGTATTATCTGCGCTTTTGGCTTAGCAGCTGCCGCACCTCGCTCGCCGTATCGGCACTTAGAATTATGCGGTATTGCCATAGAGGAGTGTTTAGTATTATGAAGCGTATTGCTACCACGAACGCACCCGCCGCCCTGGGCCCCTATGCCCAGGCTGTTGACACCGGTGACACCGTCTATTGCAGCGGCCAGCTCGGCCTGGAACCCGCCACCGGCGCATTGGCCGAGGGCGTGCAGGCCCAGACGCACCAGGCGCTCAAGAATCTGCAAGCTGTGCTGCAGGAGGCCGGTCTGACGCTGGACAATGTCGTCAAGACGACAGTATTTGTGCAGGATCTGGGGGATTTCGGCACCGTGAATGAAATTTACGGCACCTACTTCCACGGCGGGTTCCCCGCGCGCAGCTGCGTGCAGATCGCCGCGCTGCCGAAGGGAGCGCTCGTCGAGATCGAGTGCATTGCGGTGCGGTAATAGCGCATTGACGCGAAAAAATGCTTTGCAGGGGCGGATTCCCTGTCCGCCCGGGGATGCTTCCGCCGCCGCGGACGGCGCGGGCGCATATAAAATGCGCCCCTACGGAGGCTCCGTGAGGGGAAATCGCAAATGGGAAACGCGGATTTGTAGGGAACGGTCTTGACCGTTCCGGGCCGTGAGTGCCGATCGCAAAGCGCCGCGGAGGGGTCAAGACCCCTCCCTACAGAAAAAGATAACCGGCAGGCCGTTGAATCGAACGGTCTGCCGGTTTCGGTTATTTCCCGTAGCTTGCCAAAAACTGCCGGGTGCGTTCCTCTTTGGGGTGGTCGATGAGCTCCTTGGCGTCGCCCTGCTCGACGACGACACCGCCGTCCATGAAGAGGATGCGGTCCGCAGCGTCGCGGGCAAACTTCATCTCGTGCGTGACGATGATCATCGTCGTCTTGTGCTCGGCCAGCTCGCGCAGGACGCGCAGCACCTCGCCGGTCAGCTCGGGGTCAAGGGCTGAGGTCGGCTCATCAAAGCAGAGGATGTCCGGGTGCAGCGCCAGTGCGCGGGCAATCGCCACGCGCTGCTGCTGCCCGCCGGAAAGCTGGTGCGGGTAGTGGTTCTCCCGGTCAGAAAGCCCCATCTGCGCCAGCAAGGCCTTTGCCTGCGTTTCAATGTCGGCCAGAATCTGCCGCCGGTTCTGCTTGTAGTCGGGGCGCTCCTTCGCCAGGAGCTGGCCCGCCAGCATGACGTTCTGCAGTGCCGTGTACTGAGGAAACAGGTTGAAGCTCTGGAACACAAGGCCGAAGTGCAGCCGTTTTTTGCGGATGGCTTCTTCGCTCTGCGTTTTGGTGTCGGCGGCGCTCCACAGCGTTTCACCCGCTACCGTAATGCTGCCGGTGTCGGCGGTCTCCAGAAAGTTCAGACAGCGCAGCAGCGTTGTTTTGCCGGAGCCGGACGAGCCGATGATGGCGAGAGCCTCGCCCTCGGCCAGATCAAACGAGATGTCGCGCAGCACCTTTGTGGCACCAAAGCTCTTGCCGATGCCGTTTACTTCCAACAATGCCATAGCCGCGCCCCCTTACTTGAAATAGTCCAGCCGCTTTTCCAGCCAGCCGAACAGCAGCGTCAGCGCACCGACGAACACGAGGAAGAACACCGCCGTGGAGAACAGCGGCCAGATCAGGCCCTTGGCGCTGTACTCTTTCGCCATCATGATGATGTCCTTGTTGGCGATGACGTTCGCCAGCGAGGTATCCTTGACCAGCGTGATGATCTCATTGCCCATGGGCGGCAGGATGCGCTTGATGACCTGCAGGAGCGTGACGCGGAAGAAAATCTGGGTCTTTGTCATGCCCAGCACCTGCCCGGCCTCGGTCTGGCCCCTGGGCACAGCCTCGATGCCGCCGCGGTAAATTTCCGAGAAATAGCAGGCGTAGTTGATGGCGAACGCCACGACGGCGGCGACCAGACGCCCGCTGCCGCCAGACGGCCATGGACTGGTGAAGCCCAGCAGGCCGGGCCCTAAGTAGATGACCAGGATCTGCAGCATCAGCGGCGTGCCGCGGATGACCCAGACAAACGTTTTGACGACGCCGCGCAGCGGGGCAAGCCTGCTCATGGAGCCGAACGACACCACCAGCCCCAGCGGCAGTGCGAACAATAGAGTCAGACCGAACAGCTGGCAGTTGAGCCAGAACGCCTCGGTCAGGCGGCCCCAGATGACTGCTGCCTCGCCCATCAGTCGGCCAGCGCCAGGCTGTACTTGTCGGCCAGGGCCTGCATCGTGTCGTCGGCCTTCAGCTCGTCAAAGGCGGCGTTCACGGCGTCGGCGGCATCGCTGCCCTTGCGGAAGGCGACGCCGTACTCCTCGGCGTTCAGCTCGTCCTTGATGGCGAGGTTTGCGTAGTCGGTGCCCTCGCCGATCATGGCGGTGGCCAGCGTCAGATCCAGCACGGCGGCGTCAGCCGTACCGGCGGCGACCTCCATCAGGCAGTCAGTCTGGACGGACTTGCTGACGTAGTCGGCCTGAGAGAGGCTCTCGTCCTCGCTGATGGCGCTCTCACCGGCGGAACCGGCCTCGGCCACGATGGTCTTGCCGACAAGGTCGGCGGTGGAGCTGTAATCGGCATCGGCCTTCATGACGACGACCTGCGCGTTCTTGGCATAGGCCTTCGTGCAGGCGGTGTTGGCCATGATGTCATCGGTCAGGGTCATGCCGTTCCAGATGCAGTCGATGCTCTTGGCGTCCAGCTCGACAATTTTGGTGTCCCAGTTGATCTCAACAAAGTCGGGTTCCACGCCCAGCTTTTCGCAGACGGCAGTGGCAAGCTCGGTGTCAAAGCCGGTGAAATTGCCGTCGGCGTCAGTGTAGTTCATCGGCTCATAGACGGTGTAGCCGATGGTCATTTTGCCCTTGTTTTTGATGTAGGCAAGGTCGCTGTCGGCAGTGGTTTCAGCGGCGGAAGCTGCGGTGCTTTCCGTAGAAGCTGCCGTGGATGCGCTGCCGCCGCAGGCGGCCAGGCTCGCGGCCATGCCGAGTGCCAGAACGGTGCTGATGAATTTTTTCATGATACTTCCTCCTATACTTTGCACAGATCCCTCACACTGCCGGTTTAAAGCGGCGGTATGCTTTAATAGTAATGCAAAACCGCGGGTTATGCAAGAGGTTTGGGAGATTTTTGCGGAAAAAAGAATATTTATGCAGGGGAGAGGCGGCAGACTGCGGCTTGACAAAGGGACAGCACAGCGTTATAATAAGTATAGAAAAAGGCACTGCGACAAGCGGTTGGTCTCTTTCCAATGAAAGTTCTTATTTATCACCTAAGAACCGTCACTTGGCCGAGTGGCGGTTCTTGCTTTTTACAACGATGCTCAATGTAATAGTCTTGCGACCAACATAAAACGTGAATGTAAAACGCATGATCTCACCTCCTTTCGGAGGGTAGAGACCAACCGCCTGCCGTATGTGCAGTGCCCGCCGCATAAAGCGGCATAAAAAGAATACCATGTTTCGACGGTTTTTGCAACCGGGAAACATGGTATTTTTTATTGCGTTTTTTACTTGATGACCCGTACCATATCGCGGGTGATGGCGTCCAGCGTGGGCGCACCGCACAGGCGCATCGTGTCGGCCAGCTCATTGCCGAGCTGGGCTGTGTAGGCGGCGACGCCGTCGGCACCAGCACCGTAGACGGCGGTGACGAAGGGCCGCGCGATCAGCACGGCGTCTGCGCCGAGGGCCAGCGCCTTGAACACGTCGCTGCCGGTGCGGATGCCGCCGTCCACCAGAATTTTGGCGCGGCCATCCACGGCGGCGACGATGTCGGCCAGCACCTCCTGCGTGGCGGGGCAGTCGTCCAGCACGCGCCCGCCGTGGTTCGAGACAACAATGCCCGCGGCACCGGCCTCGATGGCCTTTTCCGCGCCTTTGACGGTCATGATGCCCTTTAAGATAAACGGCACGCCCGCGGCCAGGGCAATTTCTTTTAACTGCTCCACGGTCTTGCTGCCCGCGGGCGGGTCAAGGTGCTGTAAAAACGGCAGGCCCGCCGCGTCGATGTCCATGGCCATGGCAAAGCAGCCGGAGCTGCGTGCCAGCGCTATTTTCCGGGCCACCGTGGCGTTGTCCCACGGCTTGACGGTGGGGATGCCCGCACCGCCGCAGGCCGTGATGGCAGCAGCCGCGCCCTCCATGACCTTGTGGTTTGTGCCGTCGCCGGTGAAGGCAGCAATGCCAGCCGCCGCGCAGGCGGGGACAAGGATATTGTTGTAGTCCAGATCGTTGTACTTGTCGCCGTAGTGCAGCGTCATGGCACCGACAGGCCCGGCAAAGAACGGATATTTGAAGCTGCGGCCAAACAGCGTCAGGGATGTGTCCGGCTCAAAATTTTCATGGATGGTATCCATGTTCAGCCGTACATTGCGCCAGGCGTCAAAGTTGCGGACGGCTACCGTGCCGCTGCCCTTGGCACCGGGGCCGGGGATCGTGCCGCCGCAGGCGCGGCCATTGCAAACCGGGCAGGCGCGGCAGGGGCCCATCTGACCCTGGGCAGCCTGTAAAACTTCTTTATATGTCATCTGGATTTTGCCTCCTGTGCTGCGAGCCGATGCGGGCATCGGCCCCTACAAAAATCGGGTAATTATGCTCCGCGCCCATTATAGCGCGTTTTGCCCGCTGCCGCAAGGCCGCTGACGACGACAAGTGCGCACAGTACACAGAGCCCTGCGCCCGCCTGGCCGGTCAGGTCGCCCACAAGGCCCACAAGCGGGCTGGCGGGGATCATCAGCAGACTGTAGGCCATGCTGTCCACGCTGATGAGCGTTGCGCGGCGGTCACTGGGGATCGTGTCGTTGAGCCGCTGCATACTGTGCAGGAACCAGACGGAGAGTGCCCCCTGCACGAGTACCGGCCCAGCGGCGCAGAGCAGCGCCGGGGCCGCGCCCGCCAGAAGCGTGCCTGTGCCGACGAGCAGCGCACAGCCGAAATAGAGCGCGCGCAGCCGTTTGGGGTGCAGGCGGCGGCCCAGCGATGCGCCCGCCATGCCCGCGGCCCCGGCCAGCAGACCCGGCAGGAACAGCCATTCCATGGCCCAGCCCTGCTGGGTCAGCCGCTGCTGGACGAACATCGAGGTCAGGTAGGACGGCAGCGAGATGACCGCGTCGGCCATGATAATGCGCCGCGCCGGTGTGCTGCTGCACAGGCAGTCGAGACTGTCCAAAATGTGCACACGCAGCCGGGCGGGCAATTCTTGTAAGATGTGCTTTTCGCGGGCGGCCTGTTCGTCGGTGACGACAGGTTCGGTCAGGTTGGCCGCGGCCAGGGCGGAGACGGCGCTGACCGCGGCGTCCGCAAGGTAGTAGCCCGCCGAGGTCAGCACCCCGGCCAACAGGCTGGCCAGTGCGCCGAGGGCGGAGGCTAGCTTCATGAAGATTGACGCTTTGGCGTCAACTTTAATGTAGTCGCGCTCCCGTCCGGCGGCTTTCAGGCTGTCGTAGGTCAGGGCTTCCGTGGTGCCGGAGAGCAGGTTGTAACCCAGCGCTTTCAGCCCCATGCCCGCGCAGATGAACGCGAGACTGGGCGCAAACGCCATGGTGGCGGCGGAGGCAACGCCCAGCGCACCGCCGAAGATCAGCGTGCGCCGCCGCCCCAGCAAATCGGCGGCCATGCCGCTGGGGACCTCACACAGCAGGCTGACGCCGTGGAAAACGCCCTCGGCCAGGCCGATCTGCGCCAGCGTAAAGCCGCGGGCCGCCAGCAGCGCGACCCAGACGGCGTCGGTGAAGTGCAGGGTAGAGGTAAATGCGTGCAGATACACGCAACGAAGCTGTTTTTGTAAATTCATGGGGGAACACCCTTTCGTGATAGTATACGAAAACGTGCCCTTAAATTTTGTAAAAAGGCAGCAAAAAGCGCCCCGCGGCAAAGCCACAGGGCGCAAAAACTGCACACTTACAGCGTTACCGAGGTAAAAAAGGGCACACTTACAGCGTCAGTACGTCAGGGGTTTCCTTTTTTCTGGAACACAACACCAAACTGCCAACGCATAAGAGGGTGCTCTCCTTCCTCGGTGGATTTGGGATAAGTATAGCACAGCGTTTGCCAAATGGCAAGAAAAATTGTACAATAGGGGCATGATTTTTGAAAGCTAAGGGGAACGGGTATGAAACGTCTGGTCGTTGGGCTGCTGGCACATGTGGACAGCGGCAAAACTACATTGGCCGAAGGGCTGCTTTACCGCGCGGGGGTGCTGCGCAAGCTGGGGCGCGTGGACCACAGGGACGCCTTTCTTGATACCGACAGCCAGGAGCGGGCGCGGGGCATCACGATCTTTGCCAAGCAGGCCGTGCTGACGCTGCCCGCCGCGGACGGCACCGACGAGACCGAGCTGACGCTGCTGGATACGCCCGGCCACGTGGACTTTTCCGCCGAGGCCGAGCGCGCCTTGCAGGTGTTGGATTACGCGGTGCTGGTCGTCTCCGGCACCGACGGCGTGCAGGCCCACACCGAGACATTGTGGAAGCTGCTGGCACGTTACCGCGTACCTACGTTTGTATTTGTCAACAAGATGGACCTGCCCGGCGCGGACGCCGCCGTGCGCCTGCGGGAGCTGCGCGGGCGGTTCGGGGACGGGTGCGTGGATTTTTCCGCCGCGCCCGACCCGGAGGCGCTGGCTCTGTGCAGCGAGCCGCTGATGAACGAGGTGCTTGAGACCGGCGCAGCAGCGGCGGAAACCGTGCAGACCGCTATTGCGCGGCGGCAGGTGTTCCCGGTGTTTTTCGGCGCGGCGCTGCGGCTGGACGGGCTGGACGGGCTGCTGCGCGGCCTGCAGACGCTGACCCGCACCCCGCCCCGGTGGCCGGAATTCGGCGCGCGTGTGTTCAAAATCAGTGAGGATGCGGGCACGCGGCTGACCTGGCTGAAGGTCACGGGCGGCATGCTGCATGTAAAAGATGTGCTGCCCGGCGGCGAGAAGGCCGACGCGCTGCGGCTGTACAACGGCGGCAAATTCCGGCTGGTCAGCGAGGCGCTGCCCGGCATGGTCGTGGCCGCAGCGGGGCCGGTCAGTACGCGGCCCGGGCAGGGACTTGGCGCGGAATCCGACGCCGAGACGCCGCTTTTGGAGCCGGTGCTCAACTACCGCGTGGACTGTGACGCCGACCCCCATACCTTATTAAAGGCGCTGCAAACGCTGGAAGGCGAGGACCCGCAGCTGCACGTTAACTGGCGGGATGACCTGGGCGAGGTACACGTCCAGCTGATGGGCGAGGTGCAGCTGGAAATTTTGCAGACGATCTTGCAGGAGCGGTTCGGGCTGACCGTGGCGTTCAGCGAGGGCGGCATTTTGTATAAAGAGACGCTGACAAGGGCGGTGGAGGGCATCGGCCACTATGAGCCGCTGCGCCACTATGCCGAGGTACATCTGCTGCTGGAGCCGGGGGCGCGGGGCAGCGGTGTGCAGCTGGCGGCGGACTGCCCGCCCGACACGCTGGCCGAAAACTGGCAGCGACTGATCTTAACGCATCTGGCCGAGCGTATCCACCCGGGCGTGCTGATCGGTGCGCCGCTGACCGATGTGAAGATCACGCTGGCGGCGGGCCGTGCCCACCAGAAGCATACCGAAGGCGGGGACTTCCGCCAGGCGACCTACCGCGCCGTGCGGCAGGGCCTGCGGATGGCTGAGGCGAAGGACGGCGTGCAGCTGTTGGAGCCGTGGTATGATTTTACGTTGGAGCTGCCCGCCGACGCGCTGGGCCGCGCCATGGCCGATGTGCAGAGGATGTGCGGCAGCTTTGAGGCACCGGAGACGTCAGGCGGCACGGTGCGGCTGACGGGCCGTCTGCCTGTGGCGACGGCGCGGGGCTATGCGCGGGAGGTCGCGGCCTACACCCACGGGCTGGGCCGCTGGGCTGTGCTGCCTGCCGGGTACGACGCCTGCCATAACGCCGACGAGATCGTCTCCGCCGCGGGGTATGACCCCGACGCGGATGTGGAAAACCCGGCGGATTCGGTGTTCTGCGCCCACGGGGCCGGGTATCTGGTCAAATGGGACGAGGTGCCCGCCCGGGCACATCTGTCCACCGGGCTGGAACGGCGGCTGAACGGCGAGACGACGACAGAAGAAGCCGACGCTGAGGACGATGCCATCGCGCGCCGCCGCCGTGCCGACGCCTACCGCGGCACGCTGGAGCAGGACAAAGAACTGTTGGCGATTTTTGAACGAACCTACGGAAAAATACGCCGCCGCGGCGAGACGGGCGACGCGAAAAAGGCGGCCCGCGCGGCCCTGCACACGGCCCCCGCGGCGGTGTCCGTGCCCGCAAAGCCCGTGCCCGCCGGGCCGGACTACCTGCTGGTGGACGGGTACAACGTGATTTTTGCGTGGGATGATTTAAGGAAACTGGCCGACGGCAATCTGGACGCCGCGCGGCGCAGGCTGATGGATATTCTGTGCAACTACGCGGGCTACCGCCGCTGTGTGCCGATCCTGGTTTTTGACGCCTACAAGGTGCGCGGCGGCGCGCGGGAGGTGGAGCAGTACCACAATTTGTATGTTGTCTACACCCGCGAGGCCGAGACGGCGGATATGTACATTGAGCGCGCGACCCACGAGCTGGCGAAGGAGCACCGCACCCGCGTTGTCAGCAGCGACGGCGCGGAGCAGATCATCGTCATGGGGCACGGTGCGCTGCGCGTGAGCGCCCGGGCGTTTGAGGAGGAAGTCAGGGCCGTGGAGAAGGAGATACGGGAGTTTTTGGGGGAATAAAACGAAGGGTAGGGGCGAGGCAGGCCTCACCCGCAGCTTACCCATGAGATGGAGCTGATGGGAAAGCTGCGGGCCGGGCATGCCCGGCCCCTACTTTTTTTGCAGCGGAAAACTTTCAGAAA
>OGZB01001648.1_pt1 | contig 12440 bp, 9 predicted proteins | sample 1576691 | NCBI WGS metagenome assembly OGZB01 (sample SAMEA3541479, study PRJEB24748) | human gut metagenome | biome: human gut; feature: human-associated habitat; material: faeces | place: China | collected 2012
GTATTGAGTGATCTGTTGCATTTCGGAGGCAACCGGATTGATGAATCGATCATTACTTATGTGAAGAGAACCTATAATCTTGTGATTGGTCAGAAGACCGCACAGGCATTAAAAGAGAAGCTTGGTTCCGGTATTCCTGGAAATACAGAAACCATGGTCATTGTAGGACGTGATGTGGTAAGTGGACTTCCGATTGAGATGGAGATCACAGGGGAAGTTGTCTACGAGGCGATCAAGGATAACTTAAACAGCATCTGTAATTCCATCAAGATGATCTTAGAGAAAACTCCACCGGAGCTTGCAAAAGATATTATCCATTCCGGTATTTACATTACCGGTGGAAGCTCCCAGATACATAATCTGAGCCAGTTGTTCAAAGATATCACCGGCATTGAGATCAACACCTGTGAGGAGCCGGAAGAGTGCGTTGTCCGTGGACTGGTGAAGATTGTAAGTGACCAGAAGTACAAACATCTGGCGTTCAGCATGAAAAATAAAATCTTAAAATAGAATGTAATGCAGGATACGCCTGCATACGTTGTTAGAAATTGAGGAATGGAATGAGACGAAAATCAAAATTTTTTCTTCCTGCAAGATACCTTCTTCTGATCATGTCAGGGGTATGTATTATCATCATGTTATTAAGTTTTACTTTAAATATATCCGGTGGTCCGTTAAATGCGGCAGCCGGTTATGTTTTTGTGCCAATGCAGGAGGGAATCAATAAAGTTGGCACCTGGATCTCCGACAAGGCGGTAAATCTGAAAAACTTAAGTGATGTCATGGCAGAGAATGAGGATCTGCAGAATCAGGTAGATGAACTGACAACAGAACTGAATACAATTAAACTGGAGCAGTACGAGTTAGACAACTTAAGGGAACTTTACAATCTCGATCAGAAATACCCGAGTTATGAGAAAGTTGCAGCGAATGTAATCGGAAAAAACAGTGGAAACTGGTTTAATACTTTTACAATCGATAAGGGTAGTAATGATGGAATTGAAGTGGATATGAATGTTATGGCAGGAAGCGGACTTGTTGGAATTGTCACAGATGTCGGACCAAATTATGCCAAGGTGACATCGATCATCAACGATACCAGCAAAGTCAGCGGAATGGTTACGACCACTTCGGATAACCTGATCGTGTCCGGAAGTCTGCAGAAAATGAATGAAGATATGGTGATCGAATTCAATAATTTAAATGACAAAGACAATGAAGTTTCCATCAATGATCCGGTGGTCACTTCCGCGGTTTCTTACAATTATCAGCAGGGAATCTTAATTGGATATATCAGCTCGATCGAGACAGATTCCAACAATCTGACTAAATCAGGAACTATTACACCGGCGGTTGATTTTGAGCATATCGAAGAAGTACTTGTCATTTTGAACAAGAAACAGACGGTGGAAAATTAAATCAGGGAGGATGACATGCGAAGAAAAATAACTGTATTTTTAATCATAGCTGTCTGCTACCTTTTGCAGAGTACCGTATTTCAGGCACTTTCTTTTGCATCAATCTCTCCGAATCTGATGATTGTTGTTGTCTCTGCATTTGGTTTTATGAGAGGAAAAAAAGAAGGACTGTGGATTGGCTTTTTCACAGGACTTCTTTTAGATATTTTTACAGGAAGTATTTTGGGATTCTATGCACTGCTTTATATGTATGTGGGATATTTCAACGGATTTTTCCGCAAAATGTTTTACCCGGAAGATATCAAACTGCCGATGCTTCTGATCGCGGTCAGCGATTTCTCATGCAGTCTGATCATTTATTTCCTGTTATTTTTATTCCGTGGAAAGTTTGATATTTTATACTATCTGTTAAATATCATGATACCGGAACTGGTATATACGATGGTTGTGACCATTTTTTTATATTTTATTATTTTAAAAATTAACCAGAAACTTGAAACAATAGAAAAAAGGAGCGCTGTAAAATTTGTTTGATAATATCAAAGAGTTTTTCCGTACGATCTTCAAATCGAGACTGCTTGTCGCAGCAACCGTGATGGTTCTTTTGTTTTCTGTGCTGATTTTCCGGATGTTCCAGCTGCAGATCATAATGGGGGAAGAATATCAGGACAATTACACGTTAAAGATTGTCCGGGAACGTACGTTAAACAGTACCAGAGGAAATATTTTAGACCGGAATGGCGAAGTGCTCGCCTACAATGAACTCGCATATTCCATTACGATCGAGGATAATGGTTCCTATGATTCCAACAGTGAAAGACATAAACTTCTGAATGAAGAGATTGCATGCCACAGTGTCTTTTCATCATATCTTTAACGGCAAAATGGCAGCAGTTAAAGACAGAATCTATATTAGTGTTACATATTCTGTGCCACTCATCTTCACTCATATCCTGAAAAAGCCCGACAACGGATATTCCGGCATTGTTGATAAGCACATCAACCTGACCGAAACGCTGAAGGCACATGTCAAACATTTTCTGTACATCACTGTAATTTCCCATATCGCCTGCAAATGTTTCACATTCACTTCCTTTTTCCTCAATAATGGATTTTACTTCATTTAGTTTATCCACATTATTCACACAGTTAATAACAATATTAGTATCTTTTCCAGCGAGTTCTATTGCAATGGCTCTTCCGATTCCGCGGGAAGCTCCTGTTATAACTATAGTTTTTTTCATGATAATATGCCTCTCTTAAACGATTTGATTTTAATAATATCGTTATTATAATACAGGAAAACACTGGATATTTCCATATAAAAATTAAAAACATATATTGACAAAAACTGCCTTGTGCATACTTACCAAAAAGAAATTCAGATTGTATTTATTTCAATAATTGCTTGACAGGATTTGAAAATGCCTTGAAAAGTTTTCCACATTTTTAAAGACTGATTTTATCTAAAATAAGACTTATCAACCAAGTTATCCACATTATCCACAATTATCCACAATATTTTGTTATTAATTTAGTATACCTGGAACAGAATAAATGTTTTGTTAATATTTGCAAAAAATCAGAAAACTTACTTATGACACTTGACATATTTGCATAAAATAATTAAAGGACATACTTGTTAATTTACAAATATATGATATAATACTTACATAAAATAAGTATACAGAAATGTATCTTAGGTCGTGTTAGCTGCATGTGTATATATTCTTTCGACACATGTGGTGATTTAAGAAGGAAGAATGTCTGATAGATTTTATAAAGAGAAGGTTGGAAAGGAATTACGATCAGATTCTTACCTCTGCCCACGATTATAAAACACGTAAAGGAGTTGGACATCATGAGATTTATAATTACAGGAAGAAATATTGATATAACAGAGGGATTAAAGTCAGCAGTAGAGGAGAAGCTTGGAAAGCTTGACAGATTCTTTGCGCCAGAGACAGAAGTTAATGTAACTTTGAGTGTGGAAAAAGAAAGACAGAAGATTGAGGTAACTATTCCGGTTAAGGGTAACATCATAAGAAGCGAGCAGGTAAGCAGTGATATGTATGTATCAATTGATCTTGTCGAAGAAGTTATCGAGCGTCAGTTAAAGAAGTATAAGAATAAGATTGTTGACAAGCAGCAGAACGCAGCAGCATTTGCACAGGAATTTGTAGAGAAAGATTATGATGACGATGAGGTTAAGATTATCAGAACCAAGAGATTCGGAATCAAGCCAATGGATCCTGAAGAAGCATGTGTTCAGATGGAGCTTCTTGGACATAATTTCTATGTGTTCTTTAATTCAGAGACTGAGGAAGTTAATGTTGTTTACAAGAGAAAAGGCAACACATATGGTTTGATTGAACCAGAACTTGATTAGTATGCTTTTTTACGTCATATAGGTTTATCCTCTTTTTCAGAGTACCGTCTGCCGGTTAGTGCCGGTAGGCGGTATTTCTCTGTATGTATAAGAAATCTATTTATAAAATTTTAATGGTTTAACTTTACTTGATAGAATATCTAAATAGTGGTACAATTACAACACAAATAGGCTTTTATAAGGAGATATATAAAGTAATGGGATTAGCTCAGAAATTATTTGGAACACACAGCGAACATGAATTGAAAAGAATATATCCAATTGCTGATAAGATTGAGAGTTACAGAGAATCTTATGGCAGGTTAAGCGACGAAGAACTTAAAGGAAAGACTAAGGAGTTTAAGGATAGATTAGCTAAAGGTGAGACTCTTGAGGATATTCTGCCGGAAGCATTTGCAACAGTAAGGGAAGCGGGCAGGAGAGTTCTTGGTATGGAACATTATCGTGTTCAGCTTATCGGAGGAATTATTCTTCATCAGGGAAGAATTGCCGAGATGAAGACTGGTGAAGGTAAGACACTTGTGTGTACACTTCCAGCATATCTTAATGCACTTACTGAAGAGGGCGTAATCGTAGTTACTGTTAATGATTACCTTGCTAAGCGAGATGCTGAGCAGATGGGTATGATACATGAATTCTTAGGCCTTAAGGTTGGCGTTGTATTACACGACTCAACAAGAGAAGAGAGGCAGGCTGCATATGGAAGTGATATTACATATGTAACGAACAACGAACTTGGTTTTGATTATCTTCGTGATAACATGGCTATATATAAGAGTGAACTTGTATTAAGAAATCTTAAGTACTGTATTATAGATGAGGTCGATTCTGTTCTTATTGATGAGGCACGTACACCTCTTATTATCTCAGGACAGAGCGGAAAATCTACTAAATTATATGAACTCTGTGATATACTTGCAAGGCAATTACAGCGAGGCGAATATAAGGGTGAGAGAACTAAGATGCAGGCAATCATGAACGAGGAAGTTGAAGAAGATGGAGACTTCATCGTTAATGAGAAGGATAAGGTAGTTAACCTTACTGAACAGGGTATTCACAAGGTTGAGCAGTTCTTCCATATAGATAATTATGCAGATCCTGAGAATCTTGAAATTCAGCATAATGTTACACTTGCACTTCGTGCTCATAATCTTATGTTCAGGGATAAGGATTATGTTGTTAAAGATGATGAGGTACTTATAGTAGATGAATTTACAGGTCGTATTATGCCAGGCCGTCGTTATTCAGATGGTCTTCATCAGGCGATAGAAGCCAAAGAGCATGTTAAGGTTAAGAGAGAGAGTAAGACTCTTGCAACTATTACATTCCAGAACTTCTTTAATAAGTTTGAGAAGAAGGCTGGTATGACAGGTACAGCTCTTACAGAAGAGAAGGAATTCCGTGAAATCTATAACATGGACGTTGTTGAAGTGCCGACTAACAAGCCTGTTATAAGAGTTGATTATAATGACGCTGTATTTAAGACTAAGAAAGGCAAATTTAATGCTGTTGTACAGTCTGTTATTGAATCTCATGAAAAAGGACAGCCTGTTCTTGTCGGTACAATAACAATTGAGACGTCTGAGCTTCTTAGTGAGATGTTAAGAAAGAAGGGCATACCTCATAATGTACTTAATGCGAAGTATCATGAGTTAGAGGCACAGATAGTATCAGAGGCAGGACGTCATGGTGCAGTTACTATTGCTACTAACATGGCTGGTCGAGGAACTGATATTAAGCTTGATGATGAGGCTGTTGCTGCAGGTGGTCTTAAGATTATTGGTACAGAAAGACATGAAAGCCGTCGTATTGATAACCAGTTACGTGGACGTTCTGGACGACAGGGAGATCCTGGTGAATCAAGATTCTACATTTCTCTTGAAGATGATCTTATGAGACTGTTTGCACAGGAAAGACTTATGAATATTTTCAACAGTCTTGGGGTATCTGAGGATGAGCAGATTGAGCATAAGATGTTAAGCAAGGCTATAGAGACAGCTCAGAAGAAGATTGAGACTAATAACTTTGGTATCAGAAGCCATCTTCTTGAATATGATCAGGTTATGAATGAGCAGAGAGAGATTATGTACGCAGAACGTAGAAGAGTTCTTGATGGAGAAAGCATGCGTAATTCTATCATGAAGATGATAACTGATTATGTAGAGAATGTAGTTAACCGCTGTGTAAGTGAAGATAAAGATGCTAACGAATGGGATTATGATGAGATTAATGAGCTTCTTCTTCCAACTATTCCTATTGAGAGAGTGGAATACAGAGAGAATATTAAGAATAAGAATGAATTAATACATGATCTTAAGGAAAAGGCTGTTAAACTCTATGAGGATAAAGAGGCACTCTTCCCAGAGGCTGAGCAGATAAGAGAAATCGAGCGAGTAATCCTTCTTAAGGTAATTGACAGAAAGTGGATGGATCATATCGATGATATGGATCAGTTAAAGCAGGGTATCGGTCTTCAGGCACTTGGACAGAGAGATCCTGTTGTCCAGTATAAGATGATGGGTTATGACATGTTTGATGAGATGACTGCAGGAATTACAGAGGATACCGTAAGACTTCTTATGCATATTCAGGTTGAGCAGAAGGTTGAAAGAGAACAGGTTGCCAAGGTAACAGGTACTAATAAGGACGAAGGACCATCTGTTAAGGGACCAGCGAGAAGAACAGAGAAGAAGATATATCCTAATGATCCATGCCCATGCGGAAGTGGCAAGAAATATAAGAATTGCTGCGGAAGACAGGCATAAGTTTATAAGAGACATCAGGGCGCGGAATGCTTGAAATATCAGCGTCCGCGCCTATTATTTTGGAGGACATATGGTAGAGTTAGACCAGTTTAGATACAGAATTTCAGGATACGATAAGCCTATGGCTCAGATTAAGAATTCTCTGGATCTTGACAATAAGCAGAAAAGGATTGAAGAATTAGAGGCTGATATGGAATCTCCGGGATTCTGGGATAATCCGGATAAATCACAGAATGCAATGAAAGAGCTTAAAGGCTTAAAGGATGCATTTGAAAGATACAATGAGCTAGAAACAGGACTTGATGATGTTAAGACACTTATTGAGATGGCAGAAGAATCTAATGATCAGTCGCTTATTCCAGAGATAGAAGAAGAGATAACGGGTCTTGAAGACAAGATGGAAAGTTTAAGGATTGAGACATTGCTTTCTGGAGAACATGATGCATGTGATGCCATTCTTACACTTCATGCAGGAGCAGGCGGAACAGAAAGCTGTGACTGGTGCCAGATGCTTTTCAGAATGTATACAAGATGGGCGGAAAGTCACGGATATACAACAGAAACACTTGATTATCTTGAAGGTGAAGAAGCAGGAATTAAGTCGGTTACTATAGAGATAAGAGGAGAGAATGCATATGGACATCTGAAATCTGAACATGGTGTTCACAGACTTGTAAGAATATCTCCATTCAATGCGGCAGGTAAGAGACAGACTTCTTTCGTATCATGTGACGTAATGCCTGATATTAATCAGGATATAGATATTGAGATTAATGATGATGATTTAAGAATTGATACATATCGTTCAAGTGGTGCAGGTGGACAGCACATTAATAAAACGTCATCAGCAATCAGAATTACACATCTTCCAACAGGAATTGTTGTACAGTGTCAGAATGAAAGATCTCAGCACCAGAATAAAGATAAAGCTATGCAGATGTTAAAGGCTAAGCTCTATCTTTTAAAGGAGGCTGAGAATGCAGAGAATCTATCTGGAATCAGAGGAGATGTCAAGGATATTAATTTCGGAAGCCAGATAAGAAGTTACGTTCTTCAGCCATATACAATGGTTAAGGATAACAGAACTAATAAGGAAGTTGCTAATGCGGGCAGCGTACTTGATGGCAATATCGATCCGTTTATCAACGCGTATCTTACATGGATAAGCACAGGAAAGACTGAAGAATAATGAAAGGTGGTATATCAGTATGGCAGATTACATAAAACCAGTAATTTTCAGATTAGGGAATCAGCAGTTTGGAGTGGATATTAATCTTGTTCAGTCTATAGAAAGAGAGATTAATATTGTAAGAGTTCCCAATGCAATGAAATATATAAGTGGAATTGTTAATCTGAGAGGGGAGGTTATTCCTGCATTCAGTTTAAGAAAAAAGTTTGGCACAGATGACAATGTTGGCGTGATTGGAGAAGACAGTACAGTAATTGTAAATATACCTGGTGTTGTCAAGCTTGCTCTTGAGGTTGATGAGGTGCTTGAAATAGGTGATATTGATGCTCAGAGCATTGTACAGATGCCGGCGCTTGCGAAGACTGTTGATACGGAATATCTTGACAGGGTTGCCAATGTTAATGGACAGCTTGTTATTCTTCTTGATGTTGAAAAATTACTTACGCAGTCAGAAGCAGAGAATGTTAAGAAATTCACAGAAGATATGAATGATAATGACGGAGGTGCTGCTAATGTCTGATAATAAGTTTGAGAGAAATGCAGGCATACTTATGCCTGTAAGTTCATTACCATCACCATATGGTATAGGAACATTTGGCAAGGATGCATATGATTTTGTTACATTTGTTAAAGAATGTAATCATAAGTACTGGCAGGTACTTCCGTTAGGACCAACTACTTATGGTGACAGCCCATATCAGTCATATTCTGCATTTGCAGGTAATCCGTACTTTGTTGACCTTGATATGCTTATTGAGGCTGGATTCTTGTTAAAGTCAGAGGTTATTTCAAGAGACTGGGGTGATGGAATTGTGCCTGTAAATGTTTCTGAAGATGACGCTGTTAATGGAAGATTCGGAACCTACAGAGATGGAAATATTGGTGACGAAAGATATGTCAGTTATGAAAAGATATATAATAACAGATTTGACATATTAAGAATTGCTTATAACAGATTTAAGGCTGCATGTGCAGAAAGCAAGAAGACGCTTGCAAAGGGGCTTCCTCTTTATAAGCAGTTTGATAATTTTGTTAAAGATAATGCAGACTGGCTTGAGGATTATGCTCTGTTTATGGCATTGAAGTCCCATTTTAACAATGTCTCATGGGGTGAATGGGAAACTGACATAAAGTTCAGAAAGCCTGAGGCAATGAGCCGATATGAAGAGCAGCTTTCTGATGATATAGGATACTGGAAATTCATACAGTTTGAATTTTACTTACAGTGGAATGCGCTTAAACAATATGCTAATAGTAATGGTATAGAGATTATAGGTGATATACCTATTTATATGGGATATGACAGCGTAGATGTATGGGCTAATCAGGGAGAATTCCAGCTGGATGAAAATCTAACACCAATAAAGGTTGCGGGTGTACCACCTGATGCATTCTCTGATGCGGGACAGAAATGGGGAAATCCTCTTTATGATTATGATAAAATGGAAGCAAATGGATTCAGCTGGTGGAGAAAGAGAATGGCAGCTTCAGCAAAACTATATGATGTCATAAGAATTGATCATTTTATAGGAATTGTGAAGTACTATACAATTCCAGCAGACATGCCTGATGCAAGACAGGGTGAGTACAGACAGGGACCAGGACAGAAGCTGCTTGATGTTATTAATGAATCTATCGGTGATAAGAAGATTATTGCTGAGGACTTAGGTGTTGAAGTTCCTGAAGTAGCAAAGATTCTTAAAGAAAATGGATATCCGGGCATGAAGGTTCTTGAATTTGCATTTGGTGGAGACAGAAAGAATCCGCATCTGCCATATAATTATACACAGAATCTTGTATGCTATGGTGGAACTCATGATAACGAAACGCTACTTGGTTTCTTTGAGGACAGAGGTGACTGGGAGTTAGGATATGCTTATGACTATCTTGATACAAGAGATAAGGGAAGAATGGTTGATCAGGTATTCAGGGCTGCGTATTCAAGTGTTGCTGTTCTTACAGTATTTGCAGTTCAGGACATTCTCAAACTTGGAAATTGGGCAAGAATGAATCTGCCATCAAGCATGGGCAATAACTGGAAATGGCGAATGCAGAAAGGACAGTTAGGCCAGCACGAACTGGAATGCATGAGATATCTTGCAAGTGTATTTGATAGAGAAAGAAAGTAATATTAGACGGGGCAGGGAATTATCAATATATTTCCTGCCCCTTTTTTGAAGAAAAAACAAAAAATAGTATAATAGTACTATTTACATATTCCTGATTAGTGGTATTATATTCATATAAAGAGACAAGTTAATATATTGGCAAAGTAGTCGAAAGGCTATGACGCAAAGCCAAGGGTCTTAACTGATTTTATCAGAATGACAGCCGGTTGCATTACAATCAACGCAAATGATTCGTATTATTCAGGCATCCGGTAATCGGATGTTTTTTTATTATATGGTTCAACGGGGGAACTGATTATGAAAAAGAATAATTCTAAAAAGTGGATCAAAACAATAACAATAACAACAGCGGTACTTGTATTTGCAGCTGGTGCGGTATTTGCATTTAAGTCAGCAGGTACAGCTAATACAGATAAAGATAGTGCTGATACAGTAGTTGCGGCAGCTAATGAAACAACAGATTTAGTGGTTAAAGAAACAGCTTCAGAGAAAGAAACAGAAGTTATTACAGAGACAGCCGCTACAGAGGCAACAACAGAAGAAGCCACTGAGGCAGTAACAGAACAGAGCAGTACAATTGCAGAGATTCAGCCACAGACAGAGGCTGCAACAGAAACAGTTCAGGAGCCAGAAGCTACGGAAGCTGTTACAGATGTACCTGTTGTACAGACTCCATCAGATGTAAGAGTTGCACAGGTTATAGCAGGAATTAATGCTGAGCGTACGGCAGCTGGCGTGGCAACAGTTACATATGATGTTACACTTACAGATATGGCACAGGTAAGAGCATCAGAGAATGCAGCTAATGATTACTTTGTTATAGAGAATGGTAAGCATAAAAGACCAGATGGAAGAAATGCTTCTTCAATATGTGAAGATTATGGACAGAGTGGAAGCTTCGGCGAGGTTATGGGAAGATATCAGGAAACTCCTGATGAGATAGTAACTGGCTGGCATAATTCAGCAACACATTATGCATGCATGACAAGCAGTAAGTATAACAGAGTTGGTGTGGGTATTGCAGCAGATTCAGAAGGATATCTTTACTGGGTAGCAATCTTCATGGATTAATTTTAAATAGACAATAGATTACATAATATAGATATAACTTAATATGGTAAGAACAATGTATTTGCGGCGTTGTTTTTATAAAGCTTCATTAGAAGCGAAAACCCTCACATTCCTCTCCCGTTGTGTGAGGGTTTCTTTTTGCGCTGAAATTAAAGAAAAGACAGGCTCCCCTTATTTATTATATATCTGGAAACTGCTAAATTAGAAGCAAGAAAAGAAATCAGAAAAAATTTGATAAGATATCTGGCAAGATGTTCAATTGAGCATTTAAAGAGAAAGACTCTTGCAATGTGTATACATATATGGTAATATTCTTTGTACGATAGACAATTGTTTATCAGAGAAAGACATTGAAGAACAATTGTCTTTGTAAAACGGACAATAGAAAGGTATAGACGCAGTATGGCAGATAATATTAAGTATTATGTCGTTAAGCAAAAGGCTCTGCCTGAGGTTCTGCTTAAGGTAGCAGAGACGAACAGAATTATTGAGACTGAAAATATATCTGTTGCAGATGCTACAGAGAAAGTTGGAATAAGCAGAAGTTCTTATTACAAGTATAAGGATGATATTTTTCCGTTTAGAGAGAATGTAAAGGGGAAAACCATTACATTTGTATTGTCTATGGATGATGAACCAGGGCTGCTTTCCCTGGTATTGAAGAAGGTTGCAGAATTCAAGGCAAATATTCTTACTATTCATCAGACAATTCCGGTTAATGGGATTGCATCACTGACACTTAGTGTGGATATTCTTCCGACTACGGGAGATTCTTCAGAAATGATAGAGCAGATAGAAAGACTTAAAGGGGTAAGATATCTTAAGATATTAAGCAGTGATGCATCTATCTGATATATAAGCAATTAAAGAAAACGGAGGCAGATATGGCAAAGATTGCAGTGTTAGGTTATGGAACAGTAGGATCAGGAGTGGTTGAGGTATTAAATACCAATGGTGCTTCAATTGCAAAGAGAGCAGGAGATACTATTGAGGTTAAGAGTGTACTTGATTTAAGAGATTTTCCGGGAGATCCAATTCAGGAAAAAATCGTTCATGATATAGATCTTATAATTAATGACCCTGAGATAGAGGTTGTTGTTGAGGTTATGGGTGGTGTAGAGCCAGCATTTACATTTGTTAAGAAGGCACTTGAAGCAGGAAAGAGCGTGTGTACATCTAATAAGGCACTTGTTGCTGCACATGGTCCGGAGCTTCTTGAGATGGCTAAAGAAAGAAGACTTAATTTCATGTTTGAGGCATCAGTAGGCGGTGGAATTCCAATTATCAGACCGCTTAACCAGTCTTTAACAGCAGATGAGATTACTAAGATTACAGGTATTCTTAATGGAACAACTAACTATATTCTTACTAAGATGAGCAGAGAAGGAATCTCATATCAGGAGGTTCTTAAAGAGGCACAGGCACTCGGATATGCAGAAAAAAATCCTGAGGCTGATGTTGAAGGTTACGATGCATGCA
>OGZB01001649.1_pt1 | contig 12440 bp, 10 predicted proteins | sample 1576691 | NCBI WGS metagenome assembly OGZB01 (sample SAMEA3541479, study PRJEB24748) | human gut metagenome | biome: human gut; feature: human-associated habitat; material: faeces | place: China | collected 2012
CTCTGCTGTGGAAGTTCTGCAGACTCTGGTGGTCGCTCTGGGTGCCGGTCTCGGCGTTTGGGGTGCAGTAAATCTGCTGGAAGGTTATGGCTCGGATAACCCCGGTGCCAATGCTCATGTGCCATAAAGTAACACCACAATATGAAAGACGGCTATCCCCATTATTCCGTAATCAGTAAAGGTGATTTGACATTTTTCTTGAAGCGGTGTATACTTTTCATGCAAGTATGAAAAACATGAATTAAGGAGATGCTGTACAATGTCCATGCCAAAAGGAAAGCACATATTTGGAACTGTTAAGGTTGGGGAGCGCGGACAAATTGTCATTCCCAAAGAAGCGCGAGAAATATTTGACATAAATCCCGGAGACACGCTACTCGTTTTAGGCGATGAGGAACAAGGAATAGCTGTAGTCAAAGCTGATGTAATGAAAGAGGTTGCTGTAAAGATTTTGAAAGGTTTAGGCCACTTCAAGGGAGGAAATGATGATGAAACTAAATGAAACTACGCTTCCCTTTTTAGAAGTGGATTGTATTCAACAGTTTGGGCAAGAAAAAGGAAAGCTGATTTTTGAGCAAGCAGAAAAAATTTATCAAGAACTTCTGAATAACGCCGACTATCGCAATAACGCCGCAATTCAAAATCATTTGCAATTAAAGCTATTTCCAACGTTGGCTTATTACAAGGCACTTCGAGGAGAGGGTATAAACCAAAATGAAGCGTTAGAATATGTTAGAAACGAAACCCATAAAGCCGCAAACGTTCAAAAAGAAGAAATGAAAAAGTTAGGAAGTATGCCTTTTGCATATACCATCTATCGGTTAGGTGTAAAAAAGCATATGCGAAAAAATTTTCCCGATGACGGTTGGACAACGGAATGGGTTAAATGTAATGGCAAAGAGATACACTTCAATTTGCATAATTGCATTTATTGGGAACTAACAAAAATGTATGATTGTCCAGAGTTATGTTGTGTGTATTGTGAAAATGATGATATTTCTTTTTCAGGTTTATTACCCAAAATTCGTTTTGAACGAACTGGCACATTAGGAAATGGTTCGCCATATTGCGATTTTCATTTTCTAAAAGTGAGGTAAAACCAATGATTAAGAATTATTTACCACACCAGCTATTCCGATGGCAGCGGGCAGCAGTTCATCACGCTGGTCAGCAAGTCGGGTGCGACTTTTTATCTGGTCATTGGCCGTAATGCCAAGGGACAGCAGACCGTCCACTTCATGAATCTGGTGGATGAAGCCGACCTTCTGACCCTGATGGAAGAAGAGGATACCGAAGCCTATACTGCTGAAAAAGAAGCTGTGGCGCAGGCCGAAAAAGAAGCCCTTGACCCCGATGCAGACTACACCGAGGACAAGGGCGATTTTGAGATTCCGATGGAGGATGAGCCGGAGGAACCCGGCGAGGAGGACATGGCGGGAGAATAATTTTACTGGCGGCGTTTGCCGCCTTACATATTGAAATTCAGATAATCCAAATCGGGACGATATAGTTATCTCGATCTAGGATACCGACTTTTGGCTTCATGCAGACAATAGCACCTTTCCCGCGTGGGACAGAGGCTTTGTCCAGCAAAGAGAACACCTTCGTCAATTCGGTGCCGGGATTCGAGGTCTTTTTGATTTCGATGGGATTCAGAACACCATCCTGCTCCAGAACAATGTCAATCTCTTTTGCATCTTTGTCGCGGTAGTAGTACAAAAACGGCTCTCTGCCGGTATTCAGATAGGTCTTTGCAATTTCAGAAACAACATAGTTTTCGAGGATTGCACCGTTCATAGCACCGCATTCCAGAACCTCAGCACTGCTCCACTTGGTCAGGTAGCAGACCAATCCCGTATCATAAAAATAGAGCTTTGGGGTTTTTACCAAACGCTTCAGAAGGTTATTGGAATAGGGGTGCAGGTAGAAGATGATGCCCAAGGTTTCCAGAATGTGCAGCCAGTCTTTTGCCTGCTTTTGATTGATGTCCGCATCCTGTGCGATCTCAGAAACGTTCAGCATCTGGGAGCAGCGGGCGGCAACGGCAGTCATAAAACGCAGAAATTTCAGTGCATCAATGGCATCGGAAAGCTCTTTTACGTCACGTTCAATATAGGTAGAAAGGTAGCTGCTATAAAAAATCTGGCTGTTGGTATTTTTTCCGCTTGCAATAGCGGGCATGGAGCCCCGATAGATACGCTCAAAGATATCTTTGGTATCTGCGGGCACAGCTTTTTCCTCGCGGTTCAGCAGAGCGTCCAAATCTACACGGAATGGCTCGGTATCTGCACCGTTTATTTCTGACTGCGAAAGAGAAGTCATTGACAGCACTGCAACACGCCCGGCAAGTGATTCCTGTACCCCGTGCATCAGCTTGAACACCTGTGACCCGGTCAACCAAAAGGCACCCGGCTCATGGTGAGTATCTGCATAGACTTTGATATAGGTAAATAGTTCCGGTGCATATTGAACCTCATCAATCAGAACCGGCGGCTTATGCAGCTGCAAAAACAATTCTGGATCATTTTTTGCGAGTGCCCGCTCGTTCAAATCGTCCAGTGAAACATATCCACGGGAAGTTCCTTCCATGAGTTTTTGCAGCATAGTTGTTTTTCCTACCTGCCGGGGGCCGGTCACAAGCACAACCGAATATTCCTGCGTGACCTGCTGCACAACTTTCTCAAGACTTCTGGTAATATAGCTCACGTTCGTCACCTACTTTCAATTGTTTCGGCTGATTTTTCATCTGATTACATTTTAGCCGAAGCAATATGCTTTTTCAAGTGAATTTTGCGAAAAAATCAAGAAGAAATGGAGGAATACTTATTGTCTTATCGCTTAGTAATCGCAGAAAAGCCCTCAGTCGGGGCTGCTTATGCAAAAGTTCTCGGTGCGACAAACCGCCAAGATGGCTATTGGGAGGGAAACGGTTATCTTGTCAGCTGGTGCATGAACCGTTACGTCCGGCGTGGTTCCAAGGGCATTGCGCTGCTGGATGAATCCGGCGGATACCCGCGCCTGTACTATGTCTTTGATGTGTCTGATACGGCACCGCGGCGAAACGCCCTGTACCCGGACCTGTGGCAGATCAATGAATCCCTGAAAGAGCCGGTCAGGTCTATGTTGGCAGAAAACTATGGCGTTCACAGCGAAAGTTTTGGTCAGCAGCTGGCGGATGTGGCCGGAAAACTGGTGCAGTCCTACCGGGACAACAACAGCAGTGACATCCTCGGCATCGTTGACGGCTCGTATTTTCTGCCGAACCTGACCTTGAATCGGCCCCGGAAGCAGCTGAACCGGTACGGAAGGATGCGCCGGAACTATCTGATGGAACAGCGCCCGGTGGTGTACAGCACGATGCTGCTGAACGGGACCCTGTACCGCAAGTCGGGGTACAGTAAAAAGCTTTTGGAAGCCCACCGGGAGGAAATCACTCTGCACAAGGCAGCGAAAGCTGCCTTTGACGAAGCCGGGATGAAAAAGCTGCCAAAGGTCAAGGAGCTGGATGCAGAATACGCCGAACTGCTGATCAAGAAGAAAGCAGCCTACCCGGACTACCGCAAAGTACGGAATGAGATGCAACACTTGATGAAAGCACAGAAAAATGTGGAGTTTTTCTTTGCGGAGGACAAGAGCAATCTCCGACCGCAGCATACCCGATAAACGAATACCGCCGAGGAGCTTTCCTACTTGGGAAGCGTCCTCGGCGGCTTTTTTAGTTTATGTAGCAGGTTTAAGATGTTGGATTTATTCTGCTAAAACTCAGTCCTACTCTCTGCCGGTCACGGCATCCAAGTCAACGCCCTGCTTTTGCTGCCCGGTATTTTCCGGCGGAGAACGGCAAAGTTTTTTTACTTGAAACGGTGCGCGGATACGATATAATAAGGATGGATAGAAAAATAACATTCGAGCAGCTCTAAGGTTCTGCTGCCCGGAAAGGAGCTTACTGTTATGCGCTATACCATCAGTGAGATGGCATCTCTGCTTGGTGTTACAACCCATACTTTGCGCTACTACGAAAAAATGGGCCTGATCCACCCCGAGGTCAACGAGGATACCGGCTACCGTTACTATACAGTCACTGATACCCGGCGGTTCAACCTGTGCAGGGAACTGCGGGCGGCAGAGCTCTCGCTGGAAGAATGCCGGGAGCTGATCGGCGCACCCACGGTGGAGCAGAGCGACACCATGTTCAACCATCAGATCGCCCAGCTGCGGCGCAGGCAGGTGCTGGACGAACTGGCCATCCGTTTTTTGGAACACAAGCGGGAGCAGTACCGCACACTGGAACAGAATGCCGGGCGCATCTGGGTGCAGAATTTCCCGGAAATGTGGCGACTGACCTTCTCACAGGAAGAAGCAGCAGACCGGGATAAAGAATTGCAGCAGGAAAAGGCTGAATGGCTGGAATGTATGCCTGCGACCCGCTGGGTGAGCCGCCTGCCCCGGCGGGTGATGGAGCAGTTTCGGGTGGGACGCAACGAGTACGACTACGGCCTTATGATTGAGGCCGATGCCGCCCGCAGGCTGGGGCTGAAGCGCACAAAGCATGTGGAGGTGGTGTGCGGCGGAGACTATCTGACTACTATTTGGAAAAAGGATTATCGCGGGTCCTTTGGGTGGGACTCGCTGGACGACCTGCATGCGGAGATCGTGCAGCGCGGTTTCCGTGCGGTGGGCGAGACCTTCAGCAGCATCGCTGCTAGCCGGGAGCAGCCCGATGGGAGCATCGTGAATTACCATCTGACGCGGACAAAAATATATACATAAAATTGCAATATCACGATAATTTGTTATATCATACAAATTCTCGTGATATTTTTGTCAAAATGACCCTTGACCTTCGCGCTGCTCTAACGTGTAAACTTTGTTTAGCAAGTAACAAAGTCGGACTTCCGGCTTTGCTGCTCTGACAGAGTACACGATTGAGAAGAAAGAGGAGAACACACTATGAGCGAAAAGATCTCTCGCCGCAACTTCCTGCGCACCGCTACGCTGGGCGCAGCAGCTGCCGGTCTGCTGGCAGGCTGCGGCAGCGCTTCCAGCAGCACCGCCGCAGGCACCTACACTGCAGGCACCTACAGCGCCACCGCTACCGGCATCAACACCGCCACCCCCGTCACCGTGACCATGACATTCAGCGCTGACGCCATCACCGATGTGCAGATCGACGTTGCAAACGAGACCAAGGGCTACGGTGCCGACATCGCCGATGAGATGGTCAAGAAGATCCTGGACGCACAGTCCAGCGAGGTGGACGGCCACTCCGGCGCAACCATCACCTCCGACGCCATCCGGAAGGCTGCCGAGAGCTGCATCAATCAGGCCAAGGGCGTGGCCGTTGCCCCCACCGAGGCCAACAAGGCCGAGACCGTTGTCCCCGACGGCCTGAGCGTGGAGGAAGTGGAGTCCTCTGTGTGCGAGCTGGGCGACATCACCCCCGACGAGACCAAGGACTTTGACGTGGTCGTCGTGGGTGCCGGTGCTGCCGGTGTGCCCGCCGCAGGCTGGGCTGCCGAGCTGGGCGGCCATGTGGCTCTGCTGCAGAAGCAGAGCATCGTGGTCAGCCAGGGCAACTGCGGTTCCGCCATCATCAAGTCCAAGTCCACCGACGCGGGCAAGAAGATGTGGGTGCACATGACCAACGGCCTGTGCGACTGGCGCGCTGATACCAGCCTGCTGAACGCCTACGTCGAGAACTCCGAAGAGGCCCTGATGTGGTATCTGAACCGCGCCGGTCTGACCGACCAGACCGAGTACGGCGACGGCAGCCTCGTGGACAGCAACAAGAACCCCTCCGACCTGCTGCACAACGACGAGAAGGAGATCTTCGCCTACATGTGCACCAGCCAGGATCTGACCGGCGTGTGGAAGGACCGCATGGACACCTACGACTTCGGCGATGAGCACTGCTACTTCTTTGCACCGTGGATCGGCCCCAAGCCCAAGAACGTGGGCGACGTGCTGGCCACCGTGCTGGAGAATGTGCAGGCCAAGAACTCCAATCTGGAGACCTTCTTCAACACCCCCGCCGTCAAGCTGGTGCACGCCGACGGCAAGGTGACCGGCGTCATCGCCAAGGATGAGAGCGGCAAGTACATCCAGTTCAACGCCTCCAAGGGCGTCATCCTGGCCACCGGCGACTACATGAACAACGAGGCCATGGTCAAGCGCTGGTGCCCCGATGTGGACGGCTTCGACAAGAAGCAGTACCAGAAGACCGGCGACGGCCACATCATGGCCATCGATGCAGGTGCAAAGATGGAAAATCTGGGCCACACCAAGATGATGCACGACTTTGACTCCGGCCTGATGTACGAGGAACCGTTCCTGTACGTCAACATGGAGGGCAAGCGCTTCTGCAACGAGGACACCGGCTTTGTCTACATGGGCAACATCACCAAGTATGTGCCCAAGTTCAACGGCAACAACGTGGATGCAAACCATCCGGACGGTTCTCTGGGCTGGTACTGCCAGATCTACGATAACGACTACATGAGCTACGCCAACGGCCCCATCCCCGAGCAGGTGATGACCAAGTACATCCCCGGTGCCGTGGAGAACCCGCAGGGCGTGTTCACCAACCTCATCGATACCTACAAGGCCGACACCATCGAAGAGCTGGCCGGTCTGCTGGGCGTGCCTGCAGACGAGCTGCAGAAGACCATCGACCGCTACAACGAGCTGTGCGACAAGGGCACTGACGTGGACTTCGGTAAGAAGAGCGCTTACATGCACAAGATCGTCACCGCTCCCTTCTGGGGCATCCGCAAGCACATCCGCGTGTCCTCCATCGACAGCGGCGTGAACACCAACGCCAACGGTCAGGCTCTGGATGCTGACGGCAACGTCATCGACGGCCTGTACTGCGTGGGCAACGTAGGCGGTGTGTTCTACGGCGGCGCGGACTATCCGTTCCACCAGACCGGTCTGTCTCTGGGTCGTTGCTACACCTTTGGTATGCTGGCTGCAAAGCATGCTATGGGCCAGCTGTAATTTAAGAAAAAGCTGATTTTGGGACTGTTGCAAAATAGCATCCCTTTATCGAAAAGCCGATCAATCTGAATGTTTTTGTACCGCCCCTCCGAAAATATCGTTGATGCGGATAGAAAGCTGTACAGAAGGACGTTCTCAGACCGCAGCATACCCGATAAGCGAATACCGTCGAGGACTCTTCCCATTGTGGAGGTGTCCTCGGCGGCTTTTTTTGTATATAGGGCAGCAATTCTTGACCGTTTTTTGTGAAGGTGATGAGTTACGAGATGGAGCACAGCTTTCTCCGCAATGATCTCGATTGAAAACAACTGCACATATAAAGCAAAAAAAGGAATATTCTTACTTGTCAATCTGCTGTAGAAAATCACCTGAGTTTGGGCAAAATTGATAAAGTGAAAAAGAAACCCGTTCCCATCTTGACATTCCGCAAAGAATATGGTATTGTAAACAAGCATAGAATAAATTTCCATTTGAGTGCTTAATTTGTTCGTGCCTTACAAAAAAGAGAATTGTACGTGAGCAGCGTCGTTGGATTGTTACCGTTTGGCGGGCTAGACCAACTCTGCATAGCACAAGCCGAAAGCGTGTTTCAGCCTTCGGTATGTTTGCTGTGTCACGAGTGGTCTTTTTTTATTGCCTTTTCCAACCTGAGGATAAGAAACAATGCAATATACCGTTAAAAAACCGATCAACAACAACATCCTGCGCGTGGTGGACCCCACGGGCTGTGAGCTGATCGTCACCGGGCGCGGGCTGGGCTTTGGCGCTAAGCCGGGCTATAAAATCGAGGCCGAAACCGTGGAGCACAGCTACCGCATGACCAGCCCTGCCGTGCAGCAAAAGTTGGTGGAACTTCTGGAACAGATCCCCTATGAGCATCTGCTGCTCACCGATGAGCTGGTGGCAATGATCCGCAGTCGGGTGAACTACCCGCTGAACGAAAGCCTGCTCATCACGCTGGCCGACCACATCAGCTTTGCCATTCAGCGCAGCGAGCAGGGGATTCGCTTTTCCAACCCGCTGATGGCTCCCATTCGGGAATTCTACCCGGAAGAATATCTCCTTGGCATGGAGTGCCTTGCTGCCATCCGCCAGCGCTGCCATGCAGACCTTTCGGACGACGAGGGCGGTTTCATTGCGCTGCACATCGTCAACGCAGAGCTCAACACCACCATGAGCGTGGTGAACGATGTCACCCGCTTTGTGGATGGCTGCGTGCAGGTGGTGGAATACTTTTACAACTGCCATTTTGACCGGGATGCACTGGATTTCAGCCGCTTTACAGTGCATTTGCGTTTTTTTGCGCAGCGCGTATTTCAAGGAAAACAGGAACAGGAAAACGATACCCACGACGAAGTGTTCCGCACCCTGATCGCCCGCAACTGCAGCGAACACTACAAATGCGCCTGCTGCATTGCGGAGTATGTCCGCAACACCTGGCACAAGGAGCTTTCGGACGAGGAACTGGTGTTCCTTACGATCCATCTGAAACGGATTCGGATGGGAAAATAAGATTTTTTGCTTCACCTTTGATTCTCCACAGGTCTTTCCTGTGTGGATATATATGCTGGATATGAACTTGAGAAAAGGAGAACTGAAGATGAAAGACAAGATCTTTGGCGTGCTGCAGCGCGTGGGACGCAGCTTTATGCTGCCCATTGCACTGCTGCCTGTAGCGGGCCTGCTGCTGGGTATCGGCAGCTCGTTCACCAACGAAACCATGCTGGCGGCCTATGGCCTGAACAGCGTCATCCACCCCGGTACCCTGATTTACACCATTCTGGACGTGATGAGCCAGACCGGCAGCGCCGTGTTCAACAATCTGGCGCTGCTGTTCGCCATGGGCGTGGCCATCGGCATGGCTCGCAAGGAAAAAGAGGTGGCCGCCCTGTCCGGCGCAGTGGCCTATATCATTATGAATACGGCCATTCAGGCCATGATCAATGCGGCAGGCGGCGTAGAAGCGATGCCTGCCAACTCCACCACCACCATGCTGGGCATCACGACCCTGCAAATGGGTGTGTTCGGCGGCATCGTGGTCGGTCTGGGCGTGGCGGCGCTGCACAACAAGTTCTATAAGATCGAGCTGCCGCAGGTGCTGGCCTTCTTTGGCGGCACACGCTTCGTGCCCATCATCAGCTCCATCGTGTATCTGGTGGTCGGCATTGCCATGTTCTATATCTGGCCGGTGGTGCAGAGCGGGATTGCCGCGCTGGGTGCACTGGTGCTGGCTTCCGGCTACGCAGGCACCTTTATTTACGGCCTGCTGGAGCGTGCGCTGATCCCCTTTGGACTGCATCATGTGTTCTATATGCCGTTCTGGCAGACCGCTGTGGGCGGCACCGCCATTATCGATGGCGTCACCGTGACCGGCGCACAGAATATCTTCTTTGCCGAGCTGGCTTCCAAGTCCACCACGGTGTTCTCGGTCAGCGCTACCCGTTTCATGGCCGGTAAGTTCCCCTTTATGATGTTCGGTCTGCCCGGCGCAGCGCTGGCGATGTACCAGTGCGCCAAGCCGGAAAAGAAAAAGGCGGCAGGCGGCCTTCTGCTGTCTGCTGCGTTGACGGCTTTCCTCACCGGCATCACCGAGCCGCTGGAATTTACCTTTATCTTTGTGGCACTGCCCATGTACGCGGTGCACTGCGTGCTGGCCGGTCTGTCCTTCATGCTGATGCACATCCTGAATGTGGGCGTGGGCATGACCTTCTCCGGCGGTCTCATCGACCTGGTGCTGTTCGGTGTGATGCAGGGCAACGCCAAGACCCACTGGATGTGGGTGGTCGTGGTCGGTGCGGTGTACTTTGTACTGTACTACATCATTTTCCGCTTTATGATCTCCAAGTTTGACTACAAGACCCCGGGCCGCGATGATGCCGAGGAAGTCAAGCTGTACACCCGTGCGGACGTGAACGCCCGCAGCGCCGCTTCCGGTAGCACCGCCCCCGCAGGGGATGATCCGGTCAGCGCCCTGATCGTAGAAGGTCTGGGCGGTGCCGCTAATCTGTCCGACGTGGACTGCTGTGCAACCCGCCTGCGCTGCACCGTCAAGGATGTTGCGCTGGTCAAACAGGATGTGCTCAAGGCCTCCGGTGCCTCCGGCGTGATCTGCAAGGGCGACGGTGTGCAGGTGGTGTACGGCCCCAAGGTGGCGGTCATCAAGGCAAAGCTGGAAGATTATCTGGAAAATTCACCCAAGACCTCGGCAGCGACCGCAGCACCCGCCCCGGCAACGGTTCCCGCAGCCCCGGCAGCAGCCGCAAAGGATACCGTGCTGTCTGCCTGCCTGAACGGCACCGTCGTCCCGCTGGCCGAGGTGAAGGACGAAGCCTTTGCCAGCGGTGCGCTGGGCGACGGCATTGCCATTGAGCCCAGCGACGGTGAACTGGTGGCACCTGCTGACGGTGAGATCTCCTCCACCTTTGAGACCCACCATGCCGTGGGCATGACCACCGTTGACGGCGCGGAACTGCTGATGCACATTGGCATCGACACGGTCAAGCTGGGTGGCAAGCACTTTACCTACCTCGTCAACGAGGGTGACAAGGTGAAGAAGGGTCAGCCGCTGATCCGCTTTGAACTGGAAGCCATCAAGGCCGAAGGCTATCCTGTGACCACACCGCTCATTGTCTGCAACACCGATGACTATGCCGCTGTCGCGGCTAAAGCCAGTGGCACCGTAAAGCAGGGCGATGCGTTGCTGGAACTGAAGCACTAAGCGTTTTTCTTCAACGGTAAGGCAGGGTTGTTATAAAGGAAAAGGGCAGCTGCACGAACTTGTGCAGCTGCCCTTTTGGCTTTATGCGCAGAACACCCCGGAGATGAAAATCTCCAGACCGATGCCGATGAGGATGACGCCGCCCAGGATGGATGCCTTGCCGGAGAGCTCGGTGCCGAACTTCTTGCCGATGTTCAGGCCCGCCATGCAGAGGAAGAAGGTGACCACCGCAATGATGATGGATGCCGCCAGCGCCATCAGCCAGCCGTACTCCGAGATGGTAAAGCCCACCGAAAGCGCGTCGATGCTGGTGGCTACGCCCTGCATGAACAGGGCACCGGCACTGAGCTCGGTGGCCTCCTCGGCCTCTTCACCCTTGATGCCGTTCACCAGCATCTTGCCGCCGATGTAGCCCAGCAGGGCCAGCGCGATCCACGGGATGAACGTTTCAAAAGACGAGAACAGCTCCACGATGGTGTGCACACAGATCCAGCCGGTCATGGGCATCACGGCCTGGAACACGCCGAAGGTGCCCGCGATCCTGCACATGGTGTCTTTGCCCATTTTGGGGTCATGCAGACCGTTTGCCATGGACACCGAAAACGCATCCATCGCCAGACCTACGCCCAGCAGGGCACTGTTGAGGAAAAACACAAAACTCCATTCCATATTGTCTGCCTCCTGTTTGTTGACCGTATTCCAAACAATACAAAAACCCGGTCCCGGGCGCGTTGTACGTCCGGGACCGGGTGATTTTTTGAAATCCACTCCATGTGCACGGGCGCAGCAAACACGCACCAAAACACATGAGTCTCGCAAATGAAAGCAAGCCAGACCGAAACAGTCATTGTGTTGACTTGCTGCGCCCTGCAAAAGCGCCTGCTACTCCCCCACGGGTATTGTGATTTTGTTTATTCTAGCACAGTTTCAAGGCAAAGTCCAGACAAACCTGACGGTGGGACGATTTAGAATGCCCGCCGCATGTGCTCTGGGCATCTTCAGCGGAAAAATTATTTTAATAGAGCAAAGCCGGAGCGTCTGCGGACGCTCCGGCTTTGTATTTTCACGGGTGGGGTCGTAACGGCAAACGGCAGTTGCAACGCCGCTTTCTGCGAAAGTGCGGCGCTGCGGAGCACGAACCCTCTCAGGCTCACTGCGTTCGCCAGCTCCCCCGAAGGGGGAGTTTTTGGCTATCTGACGGTCAGCACAAATAAAGCTCCCCCTTTCGGGGGAGCTGGATGCGACCATCGGGAGCAGCCTGAGAGGGTCCGCTTTGCCGCAGGCCTTGGCCTGTTTCAAGTCAATTATTCCTTTTCTTCCGGGTCTGCCTCCGGGGTTTCGGTGGCGGCGGCAGCATCGGCGGCCTCCATCTCAGCCAGCTGCTCGGCAGTGGGCTCTGCCTCGGCCTCGGAGGCGTCGATCTGTTCGGTCTGTGCCTCGTCGTCGTGGTCGGTGCGGGCCAGCACCATCACCTTGTCGTTCTCGCCCAGACGCATCACCCGGACACCGGAGCCGTAGCGGCTCTGCAGCGGGATCTCGTTGACGTGCAGACGGATGATGATGCCCTCCTGGCTGCTCAGCAGCACGTCGTCCACGTCATCCACGATCTTGACAGCGGCCACCTTATCCTTGGAGGCATCGTAGTTGCGGATGCCCTTGCCGCCGCGGGCTGTGATGCGGTAGGTGTCGATGTCGGAGCGGCGGCCCTTGCCGTTTTCGGTCACGG
>OGZB01001656.1_pt1 | contig 12415 bp, 9 predicted proteins | sample 1576691 | NCBI WGS metagenome assembly OGZB01 (sample SAMEA3541479, study PRJEB24748) | human gut metagenome | biome: human gut; feature: human-associated habitat; material: faeces | place: China | collected 2012
GGTCTTCGGACCAGTATTCGAAGCAGCGGCCGCCAAGCGGGTTGCGCTTGATGTTCACGCCCGGACCGAGGATTACGGCAACCTTCTCCTGAATGCACTCTTCGGCCATGGCTTCGCCGACCCGGTAGATGAGTTCCGGGTTCCACGAGCTGGACAGACCAGCGGCCGGCGGAAAGCAGGTGGCAGGCACGCAGTTGTTCAAATCGACTTCGCCGGTGGTGGCCGAGTTGGACTTGCGCAGGCCGTGGGGGCCATCGGTGATCATATAGCCGGGAATGCCCTTGGCTTCAACACCCTGCAGATGCCAAGCGTCGCCGCCGGAAGTCAGGGATGCCTTCTCTTCAAGCGTCAGATCATTGATGGAAGGATAGGTTTTTTCGCTCATACGTTCCTCTTTCGCATCGTTTTCTTGAGTTCGTATCGGTTAACCGATCTGCATGAGACCTCAACCCCGAAATCTCTACTAACCGGTTGGTAGGTACTTTATCAAAACCAACACCGCAACACGCCAATCTTCTTTGAAAAATCAATTAACCGACCGTAAAGTAACTGCAGTATTTACAACTTGAGAGAAATGACGATTCATAAGCATTGCAGCGCACATGAATCGCCATCAATGAAGGGCAAGAGAGGGAATCATCATGGCCAACGAAGAAGTCGACCGAAGGGCGGAGATTCTCAACGCGGCCGTCGAACTGTTTGGGACGCTCGGCTATTACGGCACTTCCCTGCAGAAAATCGCCGATCGCGTAGGACTCACCAAGGCTGGCGTACTGCATTATGTCGGCAGTAAGGAAGGACTGCTCACAGCCGCGCTGGACGAAGTCTACGATTCCGAAACGGAAGACATTCTTACCGACATGGTACGTGAGCCACGACCGTTGATCGCCGACATGTGGCGCAGAATCGTGGCGGTGAACGCACGCAGACCGCTTCAGGTGCACATGTTTTCCACGTTGAGTGCCGAAGCGATCGACCCGAACCACCCTGCACACGAGTACTTCGCCAATCGTGAGCTGCATAATGCCGATACCGCGCTCAATATCCGTTGGCGTGTGCCCGAAGGCGTTAATACGCGTCGGCTGCTTAATGCGGGATTCGCCATGATGGATGGCGTGCAGCTGCGTTGGCTGCGCACGCCCGGCCAAGATCTGAACGCCATGTGGGCGGAATGCGAAGACACCCTGTTCCCCCTGCCCATGTGGGAGGGCTACCGCTAAGCCTCTGCCCCGGCACTGCATTACTGTATGGATGCAGACGTAGAAGGAGGCATGTATGCGGATTTTGCTGGCACCGGACTCGTTCAAGGAGGCCGCTTCGGCTGAAGCAATCGCACAGGCGATGGCTCGTGGCATTAAGCGCGGCGACCCGCAGGCCGAATGCCGGCTTTTGCCGCTTTCCGACGGTGGCGAAGGATTGACGCACGCCTTGGTTCATGCCACCGGCGGCACGTTGCATGATGTTGAGACGGTTGATGCGGTCGGTCGCCCGATTATTGCGCAGTTCGGGTTTCTTGGCAATAAGCACACTTCCCGTACCGCCGTGGTCGAGTTGGCTTCGGCAAGCGGACTTGAGCAGGTCTCCCCTGCCGACCGTGATCCAATGGCTGCATCCACGTTTGGCACAGGCTTACTGATTCGCGCTGCGATCGACGCCGGCGCGGATCGCATTGTGCTCGGCTTGGGAGGTAGCGCCACCACGGATGGCGGTACCGGATTGGCTCACGCATTTGGATTTCATTTTCTTGATACGGCAGGTCATGATATTCCGCTTGGTGGCGGTTCTCTTGTTGATTTGTCGAGGATTGATGATTCGGAAGTTCCCGATTTTGTAAAAAACGTTCCGATTGTTCTCGCTTGCGACGTCACCAATCCTTTGACCGGCCCGGAAGGTGCCGCCCATGTGTTTGCCCCGCAAAAAGGCGCGACCGCAACACAGGTCGAGCTTCTCGATCAGGGGCTTGCGAATCTCGCGCGCGCAATCATGCAATATAACGGCCGCGATATCGAGCACACTCCGGGAGCGGGCGCTGCGGGAGGTACCGGAGGTGGCATGCTTGGCCTGTTCAACGCAACAGTGAAGCCGGGAATCGAACTCGTGCTTAATCTTGCACATGGCCGTGAAGCGTGCGCTTGGGCTGACGTCGTCATCACCGGAGAAGGTTCTATCGACAGTCAAACGCCATACGGCAAAGTGCCAAGCGGCATTGCAAAATTGGCGCAATCGCAAGGAAAACCAACCATTGCCATCGGCGGAACGGTAACCCGTGACCCACACACCGTCGAAGCGCTGAACGAAACCGGCATTATCGCAACATTCGGCATTGCGCCCGGGCCAGCAGATCTTACAACGTTGATCGCCAACACGGAACGCAATGTCGAAATCACCTGTGCCGCAATCGCCAGCACATTGCGCATCACCGCAGCTACTTCACCTTGCGAATCAACATGATGAACACCGCACCCAGCAGCACCGCGACCACAGCGATCGGGAACAGCGCCGCATAACTGCCAGTGGCAAGCACAATCGCACCGACAGCCACAGGCGCAAGCACCTGACCAACGGTGTTGGCAAGATTCAGAATGCCCAGATCCTTACCAGCTTCTTCCTGACTTGGCAACACATCGACGTTCAACGCCTGATCGACGGCAATGTAAATGCCATAACCGGCACCGCCGATGCCTGCAAACAGCATCATGCCCAAAGCATTCGGCATGAAACACGGAATGGCCACACCAATCGCGATAATCACCGAACCGATCGCCACGATGACCTTGCGGCGCTGCAGACGGTCCGACAGCGGACCCGACACCATGGACGTGACGATCAGCACAACCATGGAAATCACCGACATGGTGGAAATCGTCGCCGCGGAATCCTTTACGCTCAACCCGCAGTATTTCTGCAGAATATACAGCTGATAGCCGGAAATCATGTTCCAACCCAAGATAAGCAGCAATCTGCCCATCAATGCCAAGTAAAAATCTCGGCAATTCTTGGTAGGAGGAATGAACGAACGCAGCAACTGCTTGACGTCGAGCTTTGCGGTGGCATCCGAAGACTCGACGGAAGCCACAGAAGCAGCCGAGGAGCGTTCGCGCGGCCAGATCAGCACGGTCACGATACCGGTGACTGCGAACAGTGCCGCACCGATCGCAAATCCGGTGCCCATGTTTTCAATGAATTTCGATCCGAGGAACGTTCCGGCGGATGATCCGACGATCTGCGCACCACCATAGAATGCGGAGAACGTACCACGCACGTTTTCCGGAATGCGGTCGGACAGCACTGCCACAGCCGGAGCGATCATCATGTTGACGCCGACCTGCACAATGCACCATCCGGCCACAATACCCACCAACTGCGCACTGGAGAAGGCGAGCACATAGCCGGCTGCCGTAATCAGACCACCTGTCACAATCCATGGCGTGCGCTTGCCGAAACGCGAGCGCGTGATGTCGCTTAACGCACCAAAAATCACGTTGGAGAACAGTGCGAATACGCAGCCTACGGAATTCATGGTGCCGAGAATCACTTCGGGCACGCCTATGTTCAGTTCGGTGAATCGTTGCGGCAGCAGCACGGCCGATCCGGAAGTGCCTGCGACCATCCAAATCAGCGAGAAGAGCACGAAGCCGACGCCGAATCGCCATTTTTCGGTGGATGTCAGTTTGCGGCCGCTGTCAGGTGCGATATCACTCAATACTGCGGTGCTTGGCTCGCGTGATGCGTTTGCTGTCATGATTCCCCCCTTGGAAGCATGTTCTTTTTTTGAAATATTGAAATAATTTGAAATATACGATGAAGAAAGCTTTTTTCATTTTTGGTATGATCGCAGTCCTGCCGACGCCGACTTTTATTTGGCTTCAGCTTCGGCAGGACTTTCGTTCATACGATTTCACACGATTCCGTACGATTACAGCGCCATCTGCAGATGATGCGTTCCCGCAACAAGATCGACGCGCTCATGGTCGACGATATCCACGAATGCCGTGGTTCCGGCAGGTACCGCAACCGTCAGATCAAGCACATTGTCGTTGACTTCCCATTGCACTTCCGCCTTGCCATATGGGGTGATGTGAGAGGTTTCGGCATGGGTGAGATCTCCCCCGATCACCGGAGCGATACGGAACCGCTTCCAGCCGGGTTCAACGGCTTCAAGGCCGCCGATATGCGCATGCATCCATTCCGCCACCGATCCGAGCGCGTAATGGTTGAACGAGGTCATGCCGCCGGGGTTCAGCGAACCATCGGCCCGCATGGAATCCCAACGTTCCCACGTGGTGGTGGCCCCCATAACCACTTGGTAAAGCCAGCTTGGGCATTCGGTGGAGGTAAGCAGCGCGTAGGCCTCGTCGTTATGGCCGGTCATGGTCAACGCCGGAAGCACGAATGGCGTGCCGGCGAATCCGGTGCTTACCTTGCCGCCGGATTCGCGCACCAGGCAGGCGAGTCGATTGCCGGCCTTCACGCGGCGCACCGGTTCGCCGTCAAGCAGTCCGAAGGCGATGGCGAGCGCGTAGGCGCACTGGGTGTCGGATGTCATGGTGCCGTCAAGGTTGGTGAAACGCTGCAGGAATCCATCAATCACACGGTCACGCAGGGCGGCGAATCGAGTTTCATCATCGGTTTTGCCGAGAATATGCGCGATGTGCGTGCCTTGCATGCAGCTGCGTGCGTAGAACGCGGTGGCGACCAGTTCCTTTTCGGTCATGGCCTGCGTAGGATCTTCCGGAGGCGCGGTCGGATCAAGCCAATCGCCAAGCTGCCCGAGCGGATAGTCCGGCTTGCGATCCCATACGCCATCGGGCGAAAGGTACCCTGCCACTTCATCGATCCAATCACGGATCAGATCGTAGGAATCGGCGAGCACCTGCACGTCCCCGCTTTCCATGTACAGCGTCCACGGCACTTCCACCGCCGAATCGCCCCACGTGGAGATGGCTTGTGGATGCGCCCATACGCCCAACGGCACGAACGGCACGTAGAACGGCACAGTGCCCCACTTGACCTGGTCGGCACGCACGTCTTTCAGCCAGCTTTTCAGGAACCCGTATACGTCATACAAATAAGCCGCGGTAGGCACGAACAGGCAGATGTCTCCCGTCCAACCCATGCGTTCGTCGCGTTGCGGGCAGTCGGTTGGAATGGACACGAAGTTGGAACGCATCGACCATACGGCGTTCTCGTGCAAACGGTTGAGCAGCGGATTCGATGTGGTCAGTTCGCCGGTGCGTTCCATCACGGAATGGTAGACGCGGCAATCCATGTCGGCTGCGGTCAGTTCTCCTGCGAAACCTTCGATCTGTGCATAGCGGAAGCCGTGCATCGCGAATCGTGGCTCCCACCAAGCGTCGGAACCGTTGGAAGTGTACACATCGCACTGCTGGCCTCTGCGCAAGGTTCGCGTGGCGATGGATCCGTCCGGTTCCAACACTTCCACATGACGTAACGTCACGCTTTGTTCTGCTTCAAGATCGCGCATGTGCAGGCGGATGCGCTGCGAACAGTTCTGTCCGAAGTCAACCAGCCATATGCCACGACCATCTTCCGTGTTGCCGATGCGTTCGATGCTGACCGGCTCATGCGATTCATGCGCGCGCACCGGCGATGTTTCAGGATTTTCAATACGTGCCGGGTCATACATGACTTCCGCGACCGGCTGCCAGGAGCTGTCGTCGAATCCTGGTTTCGACCATCCCGGCTGTTCCAGTCGAGCGTCATATCGTTCGCCTTCGCACAGATCCGAGCAGACGATCGGTCCGAGCGTCGCCTTCCATTGGCGGTCCCATGCGTTGGAATATATGTTCTGCATACTGCCGTCGGCATATTCGACCTCAAGTTGCGCGAATACGGCAATACGATCGCCATAGAAGTTGGAGTAACCGCCATCGAAGCCGAGGCGTCCGCGGTACCATCCGTCACCGAGCCAGAATCCCAATGCGTTGGCACCGGACTGCAGTTCGTCGGTCACATCGTAGGTGAAGCATTCCACGCGCTGGTTGTAGTTGCTCCAGCCTGGTACGAGCGCGTCATTGCCGACTTTGACGCCGTTGATTTCGGCTTCCACAAGACCGAGTGCGCTTAGATATAGGCGTGCGCGTTTGGGTTGTTCCTTCAGTTCGACTTCGGTGCGCACTAATGGCAGGTGACGATGGTCAGTTTCGGATTCGCTCCACGATGGTCCGACGAAATCGGCGACATGCTCATGTTCTTCCAATAGTCCGACTTCGAAATGCAGGGTTGCGCTCGGTTTGCCCAATGGCTGGTGACTTGCCGAAACGGCCTGCATGGTGGCGAACACTTCTTCGCGTGAGGCGAGCGGCGCGAACTGCCATGGAATAAGCACTGAAGTGTCAGTGGGCAGGTAGGTGCGTTCTTCCACAGGTTGCCCGCCGGGAACACGTCGTGTCACTTTGAGCAGGATCTGCGCGTCGATTGGCAGCATGCCGGAGCACACCCATGTCATGCGTGGGGCTGCGGTGGCGATGCCGAGCGCATCTCCCGGGTAGTGTTCCACGGTGAAGCTGATGATGTCAAGATCCGAAGCCAGCGTACTGGGCACAATCTGCGGATCAGTAATGGCCATGATGACCCCTTTGTCTACAAAAATAATAGATCACTTGTTTGTGATGGTGGGAAGCCAAAGTCCGAGCCATGCCGCAAGGAGAGAGAAACGAACGGCGACGATGGCTGGGACTTTGGCTGGCAATCGCAAGGTATTGCATAACTGACTTGCGATTGGAGATATTGAGTTGTTATGTGATTGCTGTTGCTAATCAGGCTGCGATCTTGCGTGCCTGACGTTCTTCGTCGGTGCCGTACTTCTTCTGAGCACGGATCATGATGGTACCGGCGATGCCTTCGATGATTACGATGCCGAAGAAGCACCACATAGTGGTCTGAATGGTTTCAGGAAGCACCAGAGCCGGGGTGATGAGCGCGAACAGGCCACAGCACAGGCGGGAGAAGCCGTTGATGAAGCCCTGGATGGAGGCGCGAATCTCGATCGGGAAGGATTCCTGGGTCCACACCTTGTACAGTGCTTCGCCTGCCAGCGGGGATCCGAGGTTCATGAAGGCTGTCGCGCCGACGATGACCCATAGGTTCGCACCGCCCATGGCCATGGCGGCCATGGCGATCAGCGAGATCACGATGCCTGCGAAGAACGCCTTGTTACGATATTTGCCGCCTGCGATGGACGCGAACACGATGTTGAGCACGAGCGTCACGAAGTTGAGGATGATGCCCAAGCCGGTGGCCAGGGACTGGGCGGCTCCGGCCTTGGAGAACATGTAGGTCTGGAACTGGCCCCACGTGTTGGCCAGCAGGTTCCAGCCGACGTAGAAGATCACGATGGCAAGGAAGTAGGTGAGCAGCACCTTCTTGTCGGCGCCGAACAGCACCTTGGTCACGGAAACCTTGCCGTTGCCTACAACAGCCGGACGTGCGGCGTCACGAACGTCGGCAGCTTCATGGAAGCGGCGGAAGGTCGGAGAAAGCAGTCGCCACAGCCATGCGATCACAGCGAATACTGCGAGGATGGCGAACACCACACGACCACCGGTGGCACCCTGCATGGCGGAAACCAGGAACGCGCAAATGAAGGAGATGAACACACCCACCTGCCAGAACACCTGGGTGGTGGAGACGAGCTGTGCGGCGGTGGCCTCGTCTGGAGCATCATGGGAGACGATGGTCATGGAAACCGGCAGATCCGCGCCGGAAGCCAAACCTGCAATGATCAGGCCGATCAGTAGTACGGTGAAGTTCGGGGCGAACACGCAGATGGCGGCACCGATGGCGTAGAACAGGTTGATCCAGTTGAAAAACAGCACGCGGCCGATCTTGTCGGCCAAGCGGCCTCCGAACAGCGAGCCGAAGGCGATGGCGAAGGTCAGAATACCGGAAAGCAGGCCGACCTGCGTGGTATCGAGTCCAAGGCCTTCCTGCCAGACCACAATGGTTGCCGACAGACCGACGATGATGCCGGATCCCAGCATCGATCCGATGCCTGCGGCGAAGGCGAGCGGCATGTATTCGCCCAATCCTTTGCCCTTCTTGGTTGAAGTATTCATTGCTCTTTCCTTACTTTTTCATACTTGCATGCGTTTTTTCACACAAGTATGTCCTTCTTTTTTCAAATGGTTTTCACTGCGTTTTCAAATTGCCGAGGCATCTCCTTTGATCTGTCCAGCATTCAGAAAACACTGCGATTCCATTGTTTTATACACCAGAACATTCTGCCGTCCTCAGCAGCACCTCCAGTGATGTTGTAGTTGAAATACTACATTCGTTTTTGAAAATTTCAAAATCGTCGCGCGTTTTTCAATATACAATTTCAAAAGAGAGCGCGTAGACTATTGATACATCAAGGAATAACCGGTTTATGTACGAACAGGAGCAATCTCATGCCAGCATCAAAACGTGTGGGCGTTTCCGACATCGCCAAACATGCCGGCGTCTCCATCGGCACCGTATCCAACTATCTCAACTACCCCGAACGCGTATCGGACACCTTAAAAGAGAAAATCGGCGCAAGCATCAAAGAACTGGGCTACACCCCCCGCAGAAATACGCTTCTCCCCCAGCGAGAGAACGCCGGACCGCGCCTCATCGGCTATATCATGACCGATATCGAACATTCCCTGTTCACCTTCATCCATGAAGGAGCGCAGGAGGTCTGCGAAGAAAACGACCTGCAGCTTATCGCCTTGAACGCATCATCCGACGCGCAACGGCAAAACGAACTGGTGAAAACACTCATCGACATGAACGTGGCCGGAATTCTGCTCAGCACCATATCCGACTCCCCCGAAGACGTGGCCGCGGCACGAGCGGCCAACATTCCCATCATCCTGCTCGACCATACCAATCCCCGTCACGCCGATCAGGTGTGCTGCGTGCTTGAAAACAATATGGCGGCCGGGCAGATCGCAGCCGATGAACTCATTCGCATCGGATGCAGCCGCATCGCGTTCGCCGCACACTCATTCGACTATGAATCCGTACAAGATCGGCAGATGGGCGTCGAAAAAACCATTGCGCGCACGCATGGAAGCACGCAATTGGAACTCATCAATTCCAAAGGTCTGATGTTTGAAGACGGTTACCAGCTCGGCCTGGACATCATCGACACAATGAAGCGTAGCGGCCTGGACGCCATTCCAGACGGCATCATCACCGTCTCGGACGCGCTTGCCGCCGGCGTGCTGTCGGCATTCCATGACCATAACGGCCCACGGGTTCCAGAAGATGTTTGCGTCATCGGCATGGAGGGGGCACGGTTGGAGACCAAATGCCCCATGTCGCTGACCGTAGTGAACGCGCCCGCCATCGACATGGGGCGCAAGGCCATGGCGCAGATGCTCGACTACATCGACAATCCCGCCGCACACGTGCACAGCACCACGCTTATCGAGCCGACTCTAATCCGACGCGAATCCACACGCGCATAATCGCATGCGGAACACTGTTAGCACAGCCCAACTCGACGCAACACAACGGCAAGGTGGGTCTCCTTACCTGGCGAAACCCACCCTTACTACTATTCTGCAGCGTTTGAAAATTTCAAACCATCAGACTGCGGCACGGGACTTGTCTTGCAAGTCACCGAATACCGGTGTGGCCGAACCAAGCCAGTCGCGCTGTTCCTCATTGCCCATGGCATTACCTCCTACCGCCATTCATCGTCGAAGCGGCATATCATTCAGGCTCCGCATCCTCACGGAGCAACCTCACGGAATGATAGACTTTGCCCCGAGGGCAAGGTCAACACGAACAGTGAAGCCCACGACAAGGAGACAATACGTGGCCGGCGATGATGACGAGCTGCTGACGATTGGCGAAGTGGCCAAATTGGACGGCATCACCGCCAAGGCGTTGCGCTATTACGATGCGCATAACATCTTGAAACCAGCCGCAGTAGATCCGGCTACCGGCTACCGACTACCGACTACCGATACTACACCCCGATCAAATGCTTGACGTCGATGTGATGCGTATCTGCATCGCCGCCGGCGTGCCATTGGATTCGTTGGAGAAATTCCGTTTCGAAGACGGTTCGCTTGATTGGCGAGCGTTACTTGCCGCAGCGCAGTCGCAGGTGGATGAGCGCATTCAGCAATTACGACGATTGCAGACGTCAATCACCGATTATTCCGGGGAATTGGTACGCAAGGCCTTCTCCCCCGAAGACGGGTTGGTGCGTGCCGATTTGCTGCCGACTTGGCTGGTTGCACAACCTTGCCTCTACGGTAATGTTTGCGATATAAAACGATATTTACGCATAATGACGTCGTTGCGTACCTTGATTCGCGATGCGCAGGCACCGCATTTGCTGCGCAGCGGCATACTGTTGGATTTGGTGGAATGCAAGGCGTTCGCTTTTCAACAGTTCGCGCCAACGTAGCGCATGCTTGATATTTTCCATTCCGGCGATCGTTCGCAAGTAACCTACGATTACCACTTTCCCACTGGAACCGTTGTTATCAATCCTCCCGGAGGTCCTGCGGAAAGTCACGTAATCGAGCGTGAATCGTTGGCGTAATGCTTTGAGGATGGCATGGCGTTGGCTGAATCGCTCGACGCTGAGGATTGGCCGCATGTCACCATGACTGAGATTTGGGGCAGTCATGCCCCAAATGGTTCGGCTTGCAGGCTACTCCTGAGCACGCTTCACCGAGAAGCGGAACATGAGCAACGCCAGAATCTCACCGCATACGGCCATGCCGAAGAACACCCACATGCTGGTGGAGAAGCCAGCCACATAAGCGTCAGCCTGCTGCATGCCGGCATTCATGTTGGCGGCCGAGAATTCGGAAATCAACGTGGATGCCACAGCCGTGCCGATGGCGCCTGCGAGCTGCTGCATGGTATTCATCACCGCGGAACCGTCGGCGTTCATGGAAGACGGCAACTGGTTCAACGCATGCGTCTGATCGGGCACCAGCACGAATCCGGAAGCGGCCATGAACAGCGCGTATGCCACGGCAATGGCTCCTTCGTGCGAGCCGCCAAGCATCATCGCCACATCCATCACCGCCACGCCAACAAAACCGCAGGCGATGAACTTCGGCGGGAAATGCTCTTTCAACGCGCCGCCGATCAGTGGAGCCGACACCGCGCCAATCACAGCGCCCGGCAGCAAAATCAAAGCGGCCGTCATCGACGTATGCCCCAATCCTCGCTGCAGCAGAATCGGCAGCAAGAAGTTCACACCAAGCACACCGCCGGAAGACATGAGCAGAATCACCATGCCGAGCGTGAATCCCGAATATGCAAACGTACGCACTTCCACCAACGGATGAGCCATACGCAACTGCAATACGGCGAACACCGCCAACACCACAATGGCACCGATAAGCACACTCCAGAATCGCCAATCGCCATTCCATTGCGCGAAGAAACTGGCCGCAACAATAATGCCGGCCAAGCCAACAGCCACCAACAGCAGTGATGGCACCGACAGATAGCCCTTCTCACCGTGACGGATGTCAGGCACGGTAGCCGCGCCAAGCACGAACGAAATCACCAGGAACGGAATCATGGCATAGAAAATCCAATGCCAGTTCAGGAATTCCATCACCAATCCGCCGAACACCGGCCCGATGGCCGGAGCCGCGCACGTCACCAAACTCACCAACCCAAGCATCATGCCGCGCTTGTGGAATGGAGCCTTGTCGAGAATGATGTTGGTCAGCAGCGGCAGGGAAACACCCGTGCCGAGCGCCATGATCAGTCGTGCGGCAAGCAGCATCGGAAAGTTCAATGCGAGCGCGCCGACGAGCGTTCCCACGGAAAACAGCGCGATGGCCATAACAAACAACGCTTTGGTCGGGAATTTGCGCACCATGAACGGTGACGTCGGAATGGCCACGGAAAGCAACAGCAGATACCCGGTGGTCAGCCATTGCACCACGTCGGCGGAAATCGCAAACTCTTCCATCAACGCCGAATATGCGATGTTCAGCGAAGTTTCCGACAGAATGCCGAGGAAGGTGAGAATGGCGAGCGTCACCACCACGATGGTGAGTTTGCCTTCGCTCATACACTTGTCGTTGATTGCGCCGCTTTGTACGCCGTTGGTGGCGGAAACCGTGCCGTTTTCGGCATGTTCGATGGGTATGTCTGATGGTGCGTTCCTCTTATCCGTAGACACTCTGCTCCTTCGATAGAAAGGTTGTGTAATAGTTCTTGCTTCGAAATTGTCGACGATATTCGCATGCCGGCGCGGCTACAGTTTGCGCCGGCACACACCACACATTACGTAAGGCAGAACATTATGTAAGGCAGAAATGTTACGTGAAATTGCATGAGCCGCCTACGATCAGCATTTCGTAGGCGGCTCATATCAGTCTGGCGTGTCGATTATCGAGTTCTGCGACACGGTTTATTTTGGTTGCTTATGCGACGG
>OGZB01001672.1_pt1 | contig 12327 bp, 10 predicted proteins | sample 1576691 | NCBI WGS metagenome assembly OGZB01 (sample SAMEA3541479, study PRJEB24748) | human gut metagenome | biome: human gut; feature: human-associated habitat; material: faeces | place: China | collected 2012
GACCTGCAGAAGTAACTGCTGGAGATATTCTTACTGATAGTGACATCGAAATTGTAAACCCTGATCATTATCTATTTACAATCGGAGAAGGAGCATCTTTGAAAGCAACGCTTACTGTAAACAGTGGACGTGGCTATGTTCCAGCTGATCAAAACAAAAAAGATGATGCACCAGTGGGAACACTTGCTGTAGATTCAATCTATACGCCAGTGACTAAAGTCAATTACCAAGTTGAACCAGCACGCGTTGGTAGCAACGATGGCTTTGACAAGCTAACCCTTGAAATTTTGACAAATGGGACAATCATTCCAGAAGATGCCTTAGGTTTGTCTGCCCGTATTTTGACAGAACACCTAAATCTATTCACAAACTTAACTGAAATTGCTATTGCAACAGATGTTATGAAGGAAGTGGATACAACTTCTGATGATCGCATTTTAGAACGTACGATCGAAGAATTAGATCTTTCAGTTCGTTCATATAACTGTTTGAAACGTGCTGGCATTAATACTGTTTACGATTTGACTGAAAAATCAGAAGCAGAAATGATGAAAGTTCGTAACTTGGGACGTAAGAGTCTTGAAGAAGTTAAAATCAAACTTGCCGACTTAGGCCTTGGGTTAAAAAACGATAAATAGAGGAGGAATACATGGCTTACCGTAAACTAGGACGCACTAGCTCACAACGTAAAGCGATGCTTCGCGATTTGACTACAGATCTTATCATCAATGAAGCAATTGTAACAACTGAAGCACGTGCGAAAGAAATCCGTAAATCAGTTGAAAAAATGATTACTTTGGGTAAACGTGGTGATTTGCATGCACGTCGTCAAGCTGCTGCATTCGTACGTAGCGAAGTTGCATCACAAAACTTTGATGAAGAAACAGGTAAATACTCAGAAACAACTGCACTTCAAAAATTGTTCTCTGAATTAGCACCTCGTTATGCTGAGCGCAATGGTGGATATACTCGTATCCTTAAAACTGAACCACGTCGTGGTGATGCTGCGCCAATGGCTATCATCGAATTGGTATAATATCATCAATTTTGTTGAGTGTTATGATGATGGAATAGCTTAGCTTTTCTTAGTCTAGCTCTGGTCTACCGCTGGGCAAACGCCTAGCGGGAACACTCATCATAAAAATGGGAATAAATAAGCATGTAACGCTTGTTTACGAAAGGTAATACTGTTATTTTTCGTAAGCAGGCGTTTTTTTGGGCTATAAATCGTCTGAATATTTTGATATAATGAAATAAGCTTATTTCAAAAAGGGGGACATTATTTTGACAACAGCCAAGGAACTGCTTAAGCAAAGGTATTATGAGCCAATTAAGGAGCAACCCGAATTATTTGTGGGGATTGAGTTGGAATATCCAGTTGTTAATTTGAGTGGTAATGCTACAGATGTCTCTCTTACAAAACAGTTACTAGTCTATCTCTTGGATAATTTTGATTTTCAAGCTGATAAGTATGATTCTGATAACAATCCTATTCAGCTTATTGATAAAGCTTCTGGAGATATGATTCTTTTTGAAGTCTCCTACAATACGATTGAGTTTGCTTTTGCAAAGGCTGAAAGAATCTCTGAAGTTGAGGAACGTTTGGATACTTACCTTGGTATAATCCAACCTTATCTGCAGAATCATAATCATGAGTTGCAAGGTTGGGGAGTGAATCCAAACTGGGCAAAAAATGACAACAGACCTGTTAAATCTCCTCGTTATGAGATGCTTATGGATTTTCTCGAGCTATCTAAAGCAAAGAACGATTCTTTCTTTCATGATTATCCAGAATATGGTTCTTTCATCTGTGGGAGTCAGGTACAGTTAGATGTTTCAAAAACGTCCTATTTAAGGGTTTTAAATGCTTTTAATCAAATAGAGGGACCCAAGGAAGTATTATTGGCAAACTCTGAATTTTGGGGTTCTGATTGGGATTTAGCGATTTCCCGTGATGTTTTCTGGGAGAATTCCATGCATGGTGTGTTTGAGGAAAATGCTGGTGTATTTCCTAAGGTGTTTAAGAGCGAAGATGACTATTTTTCTTACTTGTCTGAGACAGCCATTTTTACTGCTAAGCGTGGTGACGAAACCTACTATTTTGAACCAATACGTGCTAAAGACTACCTAAGTACGCCATCTGTCAAAGCACACTCTATTCATGGTGAAGTAGTCACTATTGAGCCAAGTGAGGAAGATTTTAAGACTCACCGTTCTTATCAATTCCAAGATTTAACGACGCGAGGAACTATTGAGTTTCGCAGTGTTTGTACCCAACCTTTCTCATCAACTTTTGCGCCGGCAGCCTTTCACCTTGGTCTTTTAGTCAATTTGGAAAATCTGGAAAATATTTTGAATGACTCACCTTTTTTTGAAGCATTTGACTATGATTTTCCTAGAATTCGTCGTTTATTTTCGAAGAAGGATATTTCTGCTACAGACCTCAAAATGATTTTACCTTTGACAGAATCGTTATTGGCTTGTGCTGAGGATGGCTTGAAATCGCGTGGTTTTGGAGAAGAAGTCTACTTAGCTCCCCTTAGAGAGAAATTAGATAAACTGAATAAGAGTTTAGCTTAACCTTTGATAAGAGATATAATAGATAACTTTTGCTAAAAAATTTAAAAAAAGGCAAAAAAGTATTGACGTCAGTAAACAATAAATGGTATTATATGATAGTTGTTTCGAAAGAGACAAGAGAAAGTTATAAAAAACTTTCAAAAAAGTATTGACACGAGTTGTCAATCTTGATATAATAACTAATGTTGTTAGCGGAAATGGCGGAATTGGCAGACGCGCAGGACTAAGGATCCTGTGACCGCTTTAGGTCGTGAGGGTTCAAGTCCCTCTTTCCGCAGAGTAACCAGTCAGATGACTGGTTTTTTTGTATTAAAAAATCAAAACGCTTACAAATTGTAGAAAAGCTAGTTTTTTGAGTCTAATTGTGATAGAATAAACTTGTAAACGGGTTCAAACCCAAAAAAATATAGGAGGCCTTTATAATGGCAATCGTTTCAGCAGAAAAATTTGTCCAAGCAGCTCGTGATAATGGTTACGCAGTTGGTGGATTTAACACAAACAACCTTGAGTGGACTCAAGCTATCTTGCGTGCAGCAGAAGCTAAACAAGCTCCAGTACTTATCCAAACTTCTATGGGTGCAGCTAAGTACATGGGTGGTTACAAATTGTGTAAAGTTCTTATCGAAGAATTGGTTGAATCAATGGGTATCACTGTACCAGTTGCTATTCACCTTGACCACGGTCACTACAATGATGCTTTGGAATGTATCCGTGTAGGTTACACTTCAGTTATGTTTGACGGTTCACACCTTCCAGTTGAAGAAAACCTTGAAAAAGCAGCTAAAGTTGTTGAATTTGCACACGCTAACGGTGTATCAGTTGAAGCTGAAGTTGGTACAATCGGTGGTGAAGAAGATGGTATCATCGGTGATGGTGAATTGGCACCAATCGAAGATGCTAAAGCTATGGTTGCAACTGGTATCGACTTCCTTGCAGCAGGTATCGGTAACATCCACGGTCCTTACCCAGAAAACTGGAGCGGACTTCACCTTGACCACTTGCAAAAATTGACAGAAGCTGTTCCTAACTTCCCAATCGTATTGCACGGTGGATCAGGTATTCCTGACGATCAAATCCAAGCAGCTATCAAACTTGGTGTTGCTAAAGTTAACGTTAACACTGAATGTCAAATCGCATTTGCTAACGCAACACGTAAATTTGTTGCTGAATACGAAGCAAATGAAGCAGAATACGACAAGAAGAAACTCTTCGACCCACGTAAATTCTTGAAACCAGGTTTCGAAGCTATTACAGAAGCTGTTGAAGAACGTATCGACGTATTCGGTTCAGCAAACAAAGCTTAATTAGACTATATAAGCTTGAAAATAAAGGGTTTGTCCAATGTGGGCAAGCCTTTTTCTTGTGTTTTGCCCCCATTTTGCCCCCGATTTCTAAATTTCAGTTCGTTTTGATTATAGAAGTAGCGCAAACAAAGCTTAATTAGCTTATTAAAACAAGGTCCTTTTCGGATCTTGTTTTTTTGTACTAAAATAATTAGTTAGTATCTGCCAATCAATCTGTGATTGAGAGTGAACAAATTTTAAAGAGTGGATATGGCTTTGGTTGATAGATTCTATTTCCTAACTTTTTAAGATATGCTATAATATGAATATGTTTGATAATTATATTGTACCTGTATTTTTTGGTGGTGGAGCTCTTGCTCTACTAGGTTTAGTGTTATTTGGTTGGGCTTTGCCTTCATTTTTGAAGGGTAAGTGGTCTTATTTGATTTCTTTGCTAGGTTTAGGTTTGGTTGCTTTTGCCTATTTTGATTCGGCGATTGTTATCACTTATAAAATCTGGCTTGGATTGCTAGGTGTTATCATGGTTGGTTGGGGACTTCCTTTCAACAATCGTAAGGGACGCCGTGCGATGACTATTTTTTGGGCTATCATGGCAATCGTTGTAGGTATTGCTGCTATTGCATTCACTATTGCTTATGGTGTTATTAACCGCCACTAACATGAAACTGTAAAACATGCTATAATAATGGCATGTTTTATTTTATGACCCTATCATTTATTATCATGCCTGCCTTGGGCTGCTTCTTAATAGGCTTAGCTTTTGCTAAACCAGATCGTTGGGACTTTTCTTGGATTTTATCCTTAATTGGTTTGGTGGCCTTTATTTCTTCTTTTTGGCATATAGCACGTGTAGATTTATGGTTTATGCTAAGTTATAGTGTTGGTCCTTTTTTGATGGGATTTGGTTTCTCCTGGGACCTAAGTAAGAAACGCCGTAGGCAGTTATTATTATTAGGGGCATTTTTCCTTGTCTTTTTTGTGATTCTGTACTATCTTATTGTGAGAATCTTGAATACAGCTGTTGTCTAAAGGAGGGCTGTTGTGATGTTGCTAGATTTAGAAGAGAAGACACGTGTGCTTGTAGAAGATATTGTTGAACGTTCAGCTATTGGGAGAGGAGCTATCTTTGTCTTGGGATTGTCTTCCAGTGAGGTTGCTGGTGGGACTATCGGCAAAGCCTCTAGCCGTGAAATTGGTCAACGAATTGTGAAAACTATTCTTGAGGTTTTGGAACCTAAAGGGATTTCCTTGGCTGTTCAGGGCTGTGAACATTTGAATCGTGCTTTGGTTGTTGAGCGTGAACTTGCTATAGCTAAAGATTTGGAAATTGTGAATGTTCTTCCAACCTTACACGCTGGGGGAAGTGGTCAGCTGGCTGCTTTCGACTATATGAAGGATCCTGTTGAGGTGGAGGAAATTGTCGCTCAGGCTGGTATTGATATTGGGGATACCTCTATTGGTATGCATGTGAAGAGGGTCCAAGTTCCTCTTCGCCCTATTATTCCAGAATTAGGTGGTGCCCATGTGACTGCTTTGGCGAGTCGTCCTAAGTTAATTGGTGGTGCTCGTGCGGAGTATTTAGCAGATCCTATCCGTAAAAACTAAAAAGTATCGGACATTCTTGTCCGATACTTTTTCTATTAGCTGGGCTTTTCGTTTTAATGATGGCGCTTGGCATAATCAACAAATTTGAATTTTTCAAGTTTGTGGCGACTTTCCGTAAATTGGAACTGTTTTCCATTGTTTAAATAAACTTTTGAACGGACACAGACAACGTGCTGGTCCTTACCTAGGTCGATAAGAATCTTATCCTGATCGGTAGCATTATCGATAGTGATTTCTTTAAAGGCGTGGGAAATGCTAAGGTTGAGCTGATTCTCAATGTAGTCGTAAATAGAGTATTCAGCAATGCTACGGTTTAGTTGCGGAACAAGGCTGGCGTCTAGGTAATCAATATCTATAACAGAGGCACAGCTGTCAACGACTCTTTGACGAACAACACGCCAAACCTGTCGGCTATTAGAAAAACCAGTTCTTTCTGAGAGTTTTGAATCAACAATGATTTTATCCAGAGAAATAACATTGGTTTGCGAATTAAGGCTTTGTTGTTCTATTAGTTCTTGGTAACTAGTAAGGTCAGACACAGGAAAGTTGATTTGTTCCTGGTTAATAACCTGAGAGCCAGAGCCATGAATCTTTTTGACCAAGCCTTCTTCAACGAGTAAGGTTAACGCCTTTCGTATAGTGTCTCGACTAACCTGGTAAGATTGAACCAATTCTTGCTCGGTGGGGAGAAAGTCTCCCACTTGATACTTTTGCTCATGGATAGCTTTTTCTAAATCCTTATAAATAATCTGATATTTTTTCATCTTTCTCCTCATTTGTAGGTAAAAAAACATACAACCGATGTTTTTTTACAAAAATATGTTAAAAAAATCCCGGAACACTTGCAGACAAATTTGTAATCGTTTACAATCAGTTTATCAAGTCAATTAGATATTGTCAAAAAAGAAAAGGAGATTCAAATGGGTAAATTTGAACAAGAAGCCAAAGATCTGCTTGCTGCAATTGGTGGTAAAGAAAATGTGACTGCTGTCACTCACTGTGCGACGCGTATGCGTTTCGTTCTTGGTGATGATAAGAAGGCAGATGTGAAAACAATCGAAGCCATTCCTGCTGTTAAGGGGACTTTCACCAATGCAGGTCAATTCCAAGTTATCATTGGTAATGATGTGCCAATCTTTTATAACGATTTCACTGCTGTATCAGGGATTGAAGGTGTTTCTAAAGAAGCTGCTAAATCAGCTGCCAAGAGCAAGCAAAACCCAGTGCAGCGTGTTATGACAACCTTAGCCGAGATCTTTACACCTATTATTCCAGCCCTTATCGTTGGGGGATTAATTCTTGGTTTCCGTAATGTTCTTGAGGGTGTGCATTGGTCTATGCTTGACGGTAAGACAATTACCGAGGTTTCTCAGTTCTGGTCAGGAGTGAATCACTTCTTGTGGTTGCCTGGTGAAGCTATTTTCCAATTCTTGCCTGTAGGTATTACTTGGTCTGTTTCTCGTAAAATGGGAACTAGCCAAATTCTTGGAATTGTTTTGGGTATCTGTCTGGTATCACCACAATTGCTTAACGCTTATTCAGTAGCATCGACACCAGCGTCTGAAATTGCTAAGGATTGGGTTTGGGATTTTGGATTCTTTACTGTTAATCGTATAGGTTATCAAGCGCAAGTTATTCCTGCCCTTCTTGCTGGTTTGTCACTTTCTTATCTTGAAATTTTCTGGCGTAAACATGTACCAGAAGTAGTATCAATGATTTTTGTACCGTTCTTGTCATTGATTCCAGCCCTTATTTTGGCTCATACTGTTTTAGGTCCTATTGGTTGGACTATTGGCCAAGCTCTTTCAACAGTGGTTCTTGCTGGTTTGACAGGTCCTGTAAAATGGCTTTTCGGTGCTGTTTTTGGTGCCCTTTATGCGCCGTTCGTTATTACTGGTCTTCACCACATGACCAATGCAATTGATACTCAGTTGATTGCGGATGCTGGTGGAACAGCTCTTTGGCCTATGATTGCTCTATCAAACATTGCTCAAGGTTCAGCAGTCTTTGCTTACTATATTATGCATCGTCATGATGAACGTGAGGCTCAAATTTCACTTCCAGCTACTATTTCAGCTTATCTTGGTGTTACAGAACCAGCCCTCTTTGGGGTTAACGTCAAATATATTTACCCATTTGTTGCGGGTATGATTGGTTCATCTATTGCAGGTCTTCTATCAGTAACCTTTAACGTTACAGCGGCCTCCATTGGTATTGGTGGGTTGCCTGGTATTCTATCAATTCAACCTAAGTATATGATTCCATTTGCAGGAATTATGCTTGTTGCTATTATTGTACCTATGGTCCTAACTTTCTTCTTCCGCAAAGCGGGTCTCTTTACTAAGACAGAAGATGATACAGAACTTAAGGAAGAATTCGCAGCTCAAGAAGAAGCTGAATTTGCATCACATACTGCTACTCCAACGGTTCTTGCTGAATCAGCAGAGGTTGTTAGTCCACTTGCTGGTCAAGTTAAACCACTTAGCCAAGCCACAGACCCTGTCTTTTCATCAGGTGTAATGGGACAAGGTATCGTCATCGAACCAAGTCAAGGGGAATTGGTTTCACCAGTGAATGGTACAGTGACAGTACTCTTCCCAACTAAGCACGCCGTAGGTATCGTTTCTGAAAAAGGTGTTGAAATGCTAATGCACATTGGTATGGATACGGTTAGCCTTGACGGAAAAGGTTTTGAGGCTCATGTTGAACAAGGTGATAAAGTTGTTGTTGGTCAACAATTGATTAGCTTTGATATGGATGTTATCAAAAAAGCTGGTTTGGTCACTGAGACTCCAGTTATCATTACAAATCAAGATGATTTCCAAGCAGATGTTGAAGGGGATCTTCCACGTGATATCAAACGTGGTGATGTTCTCATGATTGCTCATCGAACAAAATAAGCTAAGGGGTGAAAACGTTACGGTCCACCCTTTGATAAAAAAGAGGTTAAATAAATGGCATTAGATAAAACAAAGGTTGTATACCAAATTTATCCAAAATCATATAAGGACACGACAGGAAATGGAATCGGTGATTTCAGAGGGATCATTGAAAAGATTCCTTATCTAGCAGAGTTGGGCGTGGATATGGTTTGGCTCAATCCTTTCTATCCGAGCCCACAACGTGACAATGGTTACGATATTTCAGACTATACAGCCGTTAACCCTGTCTTTGGAGACATGACTGATTTTGAAGAAATGGTCCGTGTTGGAAAAGAGCACAAGATTGATTTCATGCTAGACATGGTGCTTAACCATTGCTCAACGGAGCATGAGTGGTTCCAAAAGGCATTGGCTGGGGATAAGTATTACCAAGCTTTCTTCTTCATTCAGGACAAACCAACCGATTGGTTATCTAAATTTGGTGGTTCTGCCTGGGCTCCTTTTGGAGATACGGGGAAATATTACCTTCACCTCTTTGACGTGACACAGGCGGACCTCAATTGGCGCAATCCCAATGTCCGCAAGGAGTTGTTCAAGGTGGTCAACTTCTGGCGTGACAAGGGAGTCAAAGGTTTCCGTTTCGATGTAATCAATTTGATTGGGAAAGATGAGGTCTTGGTAGATTGCCCTGAAAATGAAGGGAAACCAGCTTATACGGATAAACCAATTGTCCATGACTATCTTCGTATGATGAATGAAGCGACCTTTGGTTCTGATGATAGCTTTATGACAGTTGGAGAGATGTCATCGACAACCATTGACAACTGTGTTTTGTATTCAGCACCGGAGCGCCACGAGTTGTCTATGGCCTTTAACTTCCATCATCTTAAAGTAGACTATGAAGATGGTCAAAAATGGACCATTACTCCCTTTGATTTTGAAGAGCTCAAACGTCTCTATCATACTTGGGGCAAGGAAATGAGTGAACGTGGTGGTTGGAGTGCCCTTTTCTGGAATAACCATGATCAACCTCGTGCCTTGAATCGTTTTGTAGATATCAAGAACTTCCGCAATGAAGGAGCGACTATGCTAGCAGCTAGCATTCACTTGTCACGTGGAACCCCTTATATCTACATGGGCGAAGAGATTGGCATGATTGATCCAGATTATGATTCTATGGCAGATTATGTGGATGTCGAGTCCATCAATGCTTACCAAATGCTCTTGGATCAAGGCAAGTCACCTGAGCAAGCCTTTAAGATTATCCAAGCTAAGTCACGAGATAATTCTCGTACGCCAATGCAATGGGATGCTTCTGAAAATGCAGGTTTTTCAACAGGAACTCCATGGTTGAAAGCTGGCAAATCTTACAAAGACATCAACGTTGAAAATGAAATCGATGGACCAATCTTTAAATTCTATAAAGAATTGATTCGCTTGCGCAAAGAAATGCCCATCATTTCAGAAGGTAGCTACTTGCCAGCACTGGAAGATAGTCAACAAGTCTACGCCTTTGAACGCCACTTAGACGGTCAAAAACTCTTGGTACTCAATAATTTCTACGGAAGTGAAGTTGAAGTGGAGATTCCAGCAGAATACCAGTCAGGGGGCGTGCTCTTATCAAACTATGACGATGCAGAGCTTGCTGAAAAGGTAAGTCTTAAGCCTTATCAAACCCTAGCAATCTTAGTAAAATAAGCCAAACTTTCCTCAGTAAATGCTTTTGCTGGGGAATTTTGTTATAATGAAAGCACTTTTAATGTTGATGGAGGAAGTGTAATGACACGCTTACAAGATGATTTTTACCATGCGATTAATGGTGAGTGGGAAAAAACAGCAGTGATTCCCGATGATAAGCCACGTACAGGTGGTTTCTCAGATTTAGCAGATGAAATTGAAGACCTTATGCTTGAAACGACTGATCAGTGGTTGGCAGGAGAGAATATTCCAGACAATGCTATTCTACAAAACTTCATTAAGTTTCACCGTATGGCTGCGGACTTTGACAAACGTGAGGCATTGGGTATCGAGCCTGTTAAACCTTGGATTGAAGAATACAAGAAGCTTTCCTCATTCTCAGAATTTGCTTCGAAAATTGCTGAGTACGAGATGTCTGGTAAACCTAATGCGTTCCCATTCGGTGTATCTCCAGACTTTATGAATGCTCAATTAAATGTCCTCTGGGCAGCAGCGCCAAGTATTATTTTACCTGATACAACCTATTACACTGAGGATAATGAGAAGGGCAAGGAGCTTTTAGGAATTTGGCGTGAAATGGAAGAAGAACTCCTTGAGAAATATGGCTTTACAGCTGAAGAAATCAAAGATATCTTGGACAAGGTTATCGCCCTTGATGCTAAGTTGGCCAAGTATGTCCTTTCGAGTGAAGAATCTTCCGAGTATGTGGAACTCTACCACCCATATGATTGGGAAGACTTTACCAAGCTAGCACCGGAACTCCCACTTGATAACATCTTCACAGAAATCTTGGGACAAGTTCCTGATAAAGTTATCGTTCCTGAAGAGCGCTTCTGGACAGAATTTGCGGCAGAATATTATTCAGAAGATAATTGGGAGCTACTTAAGGCGAGCCTACTTATCGATGCTACGACAATTTGGAATGCCTATTTGACAGATGAACTTCGTGTTCTATTTGGAAAATATGGTCGTGCGCTTTCAGGAACACCACAAGCCTGGGACAAGAAAAAAGGAGCCTACTATTTGGCACAAGGACATTACAATCAGGCTCTTGGACTTTGGTATGCAGGTGAAAAATTCTCACCAGAAGCAAAAGCAGACGTTGAAGCCAAAGTGGCAACCATGATTGATGTTTATAAATCACGCCTTCAAACAGCGGATTGGTTGGCACCGGAAACACGTGAAAAAGCTATTACGAAACTTAATGTCATTACGCCTCATATCGGTTATCCAGAAAAACTACCTGAGACATATAATAAGAAGATTATTGATGAGAACTTGTCACTTGTTGAGAATGCACAGAAGTTAGTCGAAATTTCAATTGCTCATAGCTGGAGTAAGTGGAACCAACCAGTTGATCGAAGTGAGTGGCATATGCCTGCCCACATGGTTAATGCTTACTATGATCCACAGCAGAACCAAATTGTTTTCCCAGCAGCTATCCTTCAAGCACCTTTCTATGATATTGCACAAAGCTCATCAGCCAACTATGGTGGTATTGGTGCTGTCATTGCTCACGAGATTTCCCATGCCTTTGATACAAACGGAGCTTCCTTTGATGAGAATGGTAGTCTTAAGAACTGGTGGACTGAGGAAGACTATGCAGCCTTTAAGGAACGTACTGACAAGATTGTGGATCAGTTTGAGGGCTTGGATTCTTATGGTGCCAAGGTCAATGGTAAATTGACTGTTTCTGAGAATGTTGCTGACCTCGGTGGTGTAGCCTGTGCCTTAGAGGCCGCTAAACGAGATAAGGATTTTTCAGTTCGTGAGTTCTTTGTTAATTTTGCGACAATCTGGCGTATGAAAGCACGTGAAGAATACATGCAAATGTTAGCTAGCGTGGATGTGCATGCTCCGGCTAAATGGCGCACCAATGTTATCGTGAGCAACTTCGACGAATTCCACAAGGAATTTGACGTTAAAGAAGGCGACGGCATGTGGCGTGCCCCAGAAGATCGTGTGATTATTTGGTAATAATGATGAAATCTGTCCTAAAATGGATGGATTTCTTTATTTTTGTCGTTGTAAGGGTTTACAAAAATTGAATAAAGAGCTATAATAATATTGTTCAAAAGCTTGTGATTTTTTTAACAAGTGCTTAAAAGGAGTTTTATATGACTAAAGAAATTAAACAAACTAAAGATATTCAAACAGTAATTGATGAATTGGCAATAAAGGGGGTTGAAGCCCTCAATGAAATGGCTGACTTTACACAGGAGCAAGTGGATCACATTGTTCACCATGCAGCAATCGCA
>OGZB01001700.1_pt1 | contig 12216 bp, 14 predicted proteins | sample 1576691 | NCBI WGS metagenome assembly OGZB01 (sample SAMEA3541479, study PRJEB24748) | human gut metagenome | biome: human gut; feature: human-associated habitat; material: faeces | place: China | collected 2012
TGGGTGATTTGAAAGATAAAGAATAAAAAGACAGAAACCATGAAACAGGAAACCCGGATATTTCCGGGGCTTTTTTCATGGAAACGGGCGATTGGAAAACAGACTTTGAAAAAAGAACTATCTATGGTATAATAGCAAATAATGCATCATTGTGTCCAAATTCCGGGATGCGTTCGAGACAGGAGTTATCTATGATCAGTGAAGAACGGGTAAAAGAATTATATCATCTTGCAGCATTTGATGAATATGAAAATAAAAAATATCATCAGGCGGGAGAATATACGATGTGGGACTATGTAGGAAAAGAAATTGTAAAAAGTTTCTTTTCGGGAACCATCGCATTTATTCTTCTGATCGTGTTCTGGGGACTCGGGGATATTGATACAATTACGAAATGGATCAATCGCGTGGATCTTACGACGTTCGTCCCGAAACTTATTGTTGCATATGCCGGATTTATGATCGTGTATCTTCTGATTACCGCACTGATCTATTGTGCCCGGTATGCAAAAGGCTATCGCAAGATGAAAGCATATGGAAATCATCTGAAGAGAGCGCGCAGATTACTGCGGGAAGAAAAATAAAGGATGGGGCATAACAGGGAGGATTTATGACGAAGTTGTTGGAAATAAAGGATCAGCTGATCCGGTTTTACAGTAAATATGAAACATATCTGTATCCGATCGTAAAATTTGCCGTTGCACTGGCTCTTTTTACCGTGATCAATACCAATATCGGATTCATGGAGAAAATCAGCCGGTTTCCGGTGGCGTTACTGCTGGCGCTTGTCTGTGCCATTCTGCCGACCAGTGCCATATTATGGATTGGCGCAATTGTGGTGCTTGCGGATATGTATGCGCTTTCCATGGAAGTAGCACTTACCGCACTGATTTTGTTTGCGATTCTGTTCTTTGTATATTTTCGTTTCGCACCGAAAGACGGACTGACGGTTGTGCTTACACCGCTGTGTTTTAAACTGCATATTCCGTATGTGATGCCGGTTGGCAGCAGCCTGCTGCGCAGTGCATATTCCGTGATCGGAGTGGTATGCGGTACGGTTGTCTATTATTTCCTGGACGGAATTCACCGGAATGCAGGAGCACTGATGAGTGCGGCAAATGCAGATGAGGAACAGTCTTCTTCCAAATTTGATATTTCGGTGGGGCAGTTTCTGGGAAATAAAGAAATGTATCTGGTAATCGTTATCTTTGTGATTACTGCCATTGTAGTTTATCTGGTACGCCGGATGGAAGTGGATAATGCCTGGACACTGGCAATTATTTCCGGTGCGCTTATTCAGATTGCCGGATTATTTGTAGGTTATATTGTTCTTGGAGTTACAGGAAAGACATTATGGCTGATAGCCGGCAATATTATTTCCCTGCTTATTGCATTTATCCTTCAGTTTCTGTTTATGAATCTGGATTATGCGCGGACCGAACGGGTGCAGTTTGAGGATGATGATTACTATTATTATGTCAAGGCTGTGCCGAAGAAAACGGTCGCTGTCCGTGAGGTTACGGTAAAACATTTCGGAAATACCGCAAGCATGGGAAAGCGGATTGACCATAGCAGATCCGTGCTGTCTCCGGAAGAGGAAGAGAACAGCCGGAAGGTTATTGCGAAAGAACTGGACATTGATGAGGATTTACTCAAATAAGGGGAACGAAGCATCAAAATAATGAAATGAAGAAAAGAGGAGCCAGATGCAAAATTTTCTGGGAACATTAAGCCAATTTTATGACAATGCAACAGGATTGTTCGGTATGCCGGATATCTCTTTTTCCTTTGTGGATATCGTGGAAATACTGATCATTTCCTTCCTGTTTTATCATATTCTGCTTTGGATTAAAAATACGCGTGCGTGGAATCTGTTCAAAGGAATCATCGTGATTCTGCTGTTTGTACTCGTTGCAGCAATCTTTCAGATGAATACCAGCGGGACGTACTTGTTGTTCTCGATGCCCTCCATCAGGTCGTCCTCACCCACATTGCAGGCGTAAAGGACGGGCTTTGCGCTCAGCAGGCCCATCTCGTGGAGCACGGTCTGCTGCTCGGCGTCGTTCTCGTCGAAGTCGAAGCTGCGGGCGGGCTTGCCGGATTCCAGATGGGCGGCCAGCTGCTGCAGCCATGCGGCCTCGGCGGCAGCACCCTTGTTGTTGCCGCTCTTTGCGGCCTTGGCCATGCGGCCTGCGCGGTTCTGGACGACTTCGAGGTCGGAGAGGATGAGCTCGTAGTCGATGGCGTCGATGTCGGCGATGGGGTCCACGGCCTCGGCCTTGGTCACGTCCTCCACGACATGGATGATGTTGTCGTCGTCGAAGCAGCGCACGACATGGACGATGGCGTCGCACTCGCGGATGTGGCCGAGGAACTTGTTGCCGAGGCCGGCACCCTGACTTGCGCCCTTGACGAGGCCGGCGATGTCCACGAACTCCACGATGGCGGGGGTCTTCTTGTTGGTCTGCCAGATCTCAGCCAGCTTATCCAGCCGCTTGTCCGGCACGGCCACGATGCCGCTGTTGGGCTCGATGGTGCAGAAGGGGTAGTTTGCAGCCTCCGCGTTCTTGGTGGAGGTGATGGCGTTGAACAGAGTGGACTTGCCGACGTTGGGCAGGCCGACGATACCTAATTTCATATAAAATACGCTCCTTCACGTTATGGTAGACATAATAATACATCTACCATTATACGCGAAGGAGCGTATGAGTGCAAGTATCAATCCTTCAGTTTGCTCAAATAGCGGTAGACGGTCGCTTCCGAGGAGCCCAGCTGTGCCGCCACCTCGCTGACCGCGCCTTTCATGTAGAAGATGCCCGCCTGCTGCAGGTCGTCCACGATGCGGATCTTCTCGTCCATGGTCAGCCGATCCGGGGGCAGGCCGGCGGTGCCGGTCACGTCGGTGATGGCGGCCTGCACCGCGTCGGGCAGGCTGCTGACGAAGTTTTCGACGCCCGGCGTGGAGCTGGGCTCCTGATGGGCCCCGCAGAGGGCCAGAAGCTCCTGCGCCATCCGGCTGTACTTGGCGGCGTCAAAGTTGATGCAGAGCATCCCGATAAGCTCGCTGCCATCCTTGATGAACATGGTGGAGGAGCGCAGCCGCCCCTTGGCCTGCGACGCGCCCTGATAGCCTGCCACATAGGGCTGCTTTTCGTAGACTTTGCCGTGGATGAACCGCAGGGCCATGTTGGACAGCGGTGCGCCCTCGGTGCGGCCGCTGATGTTGTTGTTCACGATGGCTGCGATGGTGCCTTCCTCGCTGGTCAGGTCGTGCAGCACTACTTCATAGTCCGGCCCCAGCGCCTCGCCCAGAAACGAAACGAGTGTCCGGTAGGGTTCCAGCCGTGCATCCATGTATGTCACCACTTTCCACGTTGTTTCATGAGGGAAATGATGAGAATTTATTCTCATCCTGCTGCCTATATCATATCACGTTCGTGTGTTGTTGACAATGAGAAACTGAAAACTCAATGCATTTTCGTGAAAGTGCTTCAAAATATCCGCGGAATTTGTCACAAGTGATAATAATTTCTTATCGAGAGAGAAAATTGTTGACTTTTGCCGCCCACCGCGTTAGGATAGGGTCAGGACAAGGGGCATCAAGGCAAGCGATGCCCCTGCAATTCGGAAAAAGGAGAGAGAATTATGAAACAGGCACTCGCCACTGCACAGGCGCCCGCCGCCATCGGGCCGTATTCGCAGGGCATCGCAGCAGGCCAGACGGTCTACGTCTCCGGCCAGCTCCCCATCGACCCCGCCACCGGGGCCATCCCCGAGGGCATCGCGGCCCAGACCGCACAGTCCCTCAAGAACATCCAGGCCATCCTTGCCGAGCAGGGCATGACCCTGGCCGATGTGGTCAAGACCACGGTCTTTCTGGCCGACATGAACGACTTTGCTGAGATGAACAAAGTCTACGGCGAATACTTCGCCCAGCCCTTCCCCGCACGGAGCGCCGTGCAGGTGGCGAAACTGCCGAAAGGCGCACCGCTGGAGATCGAATGCATCGCCGTGAAGTAACAGAGCATCCTATAAGAGAAAGAGACGGTGCAACACTATGGAACAGAACATGTTCATTCGCATCCTGAACAGTGAGATGGAGCTGGCTACCGGCTGCACCGAGCCGGGCGCTGTGGCGCTGACTGCCGCCGAGGCGGGTCAGGCCCTGCGGAAGGCCGGTGTGGATAAGGCCGAAGAGATCACGGTCAACGCCAGCATCAACATCATCAAGAACGCCATGTCGGCGGGCATCCCCGGCACCGATTACGAGGGCATGGACTATGCCGCCGCTATCGGTGCGCTGGGCGGCGACCCGGTCTATCTGCTGGAAGTCATGAACCACGTCCCCCGTGAGACGGTGGAAGCTGCCGCCGCGCTGGTCAAGGCCGGCAAGGTCAAGGTGAATGTGGCGCAGGTGCCGCAGAAGCTTTACATCGAGGTCATTGCCAAGGGCGGCGGCCATACAGGCCGTGCCATCGTCCGCGACCTGCACACCAACGTCGTGCTGGTGGAGCAGGACGGTGTGGCCACCCTCGACAAGCGGGACACGGACACTGCCGCCGCAGGCGACAGCGATGTGGTCACCCCGGAGCAGATCGCGTCCTTCCTGACCGTCCGCTCCATCTGGGACTACTGCACCAAAGAGCTCGACCCGATGAACGACCCCATCGACATCATCCGCAGTGCCGTGAAGGTAAACTCCGTCATCAGCGATGAGGGCCTTTCCAAGGAGTACGGCCTCGCCATCGGACGCAACCTCGACCTCAACTGCCGCAAGGGTCTCATGACCCGCGATCTGACCACCAACTCCATGATCGCCGCCGCTGCGGGCGCAGACGCCCGTATGGCAGGCGCTCCGGTGTCGGTGGTGGCAAACTCCGGCAGCGGCAATCAGGGCATCACTGCGACGATGCCCGTCGTGGCTGCTGCCCGCTGGCTGGACATCGACGAGCCCACCATGCTGCGCGCCGTCACCCTGTCGAACCTCATCGCCATCCGCATCAAGTCGAAGTTTGGCCGTCTGAGCAACCTGTGCGGCGCCACCGTCGCCGGCACCGGCGCGGCCTGCGGCATTACATACCTGCTGGGCGGCGGCTACCATGAGATCTGCTGCGCGATCCAGAACATGGTGGGCAATGTCACCGGCATGGTGTGCGACGGCGCAAAGGCCGACTGCGCCCTGAAAATTTCCACCTGCGTCAATGCCGCCTGTCAGGCAGCGGCCATGGGTACCCGCGGCGTCCGCGTCCAGAGCACCGACGGCATCGTGGAAGAGAACGTGGAGCGCACGCTGGACAACTTCGCCATCCTCAGCACCCACGGCACCAGCGACAGCGTCATCCTCGATCTGATGCTCAACAAAGAACATACTCCGGACGCCGAATAAGCGTCCTCGCAACACCCTGGCAAGCCTGCATCCGCATCCTGCAAAAAACACCCTGCGCCCGAAGCGCAGGAGAATTAGGGGTAAATTATTATGAAAAAGCTATTCAATAACCTGCCGTTCCGGCTGCTTCTCGGTATCATCATCGGCGTCATCCTGGGCCAGGTCTTCCCGGAGAGCGTCATGAAGGTGATCGTCACCTTACAGTATATCATGGGCCAGCTCATCACCTTCTGTGTGCCGCTCATCATCATCGGCTTCATCGCCCCCTCCATCACCAAGCTGGGCAAGAACGCTTCCCGTCTACTGGGCGTGGCGATCGTGATCGCTTACGTTTCCTCTGTCTGCGCAGCCCTCATGAGCGCCGGCGCAGGCTACGCCCTCATCCCGCACCTGTCCATCGACACTGAGGTGGCCGGTCTGCGGACCCTGCCCGACGTCGTGTTCGAGCTGAACATCCCCCAGATCATGAGTGTCATGAGCGCCCTCGTGCTCAGCGTTCTCGTTGGTCTGGCTGCTACCTGGACCAACAGCAAGCTCACCTGTGATTTCCTCGGCGAGTTCCAGAACATCGTGCTGGACATCGTCGGCAAGATCATCATCCCCATGCTGCCCTTCTATATCGCTGCTACCTTCTGCAATCTGAGCTATGAGGGCATGATCACCCACCAGCTGCCCGCCTTCATCCAGATCATCCTCATCGTCATGGCAGGCCACTATATCTGGCTGGCTGTCCTGTATCTGCTGGCCGGTGCATACTCCGGCAAGAACCCCTGGGAAGTCCTCCGCCACTACGGCCCCGCTTACCTGACCGCTGTCGGCACCATGTCCAGCGCCGCCACCCTGGCAGTCGCTCTGGACTGCGCCCGCAAGAGCAAGGTCCTGCGCAAGGATATGGTCAGCTTCGGCATCCCCCTGTTCGCCAACATCCACCTCTGCGGCTCTGTCCTGACTGAGGTCTTCTTCTGCATGACCATCTCCAAGATCCTCTACGGCCACCTGCCCAGCATCGGCACCATGCTCCTCTTCTGCGCCCTGCTCGGCATCTTCGCCATCGGCGCTCCCGGCGTCCCCGGCGGTACCGTCATGGCTTCTCTGGGCCTCATCACCGGCGTTCTGATGTTCGATGACGCCGGCACCGCTCTGATGCTCGCCATCTTCGCCCTGCAGGACAGCTTCGGCACCGCCTGCAACGTCACCGGCGACGGCGCTCTGACCCTGATGCTGACCGGCTACGCCGAGAAGCACGGCATCAAGAACAACGACAACATCCAGAGCCCCGTTCTGTAAAGACTGCTTCAAAGGATTTGAGCGCATTTCCCTGAAAATACCAGAAACCGGGCTGCGTCCCCCATTCTGACCGGCCCGTGATATGCAAAAGGGGCCTCCTGCAAAGGAGGCCCCTTTTGGTGCGTTATAGGGAGACAGGCGGCTTGGGGAAGGGCCGGAGGGCGTCGCTGACACCAGTGATATAGTTCATATCGACGTCGTAGAATTTCGCCAGCTGGATGAGGCACTCGACCGGGATGCGCACTTTGCCCTTTTCGTAGTCGGAATAGGTGGTCTGGGCAACATGGATAGCCCGCGCGACCTGCGTCTGGTTGAGGTCGTGGTCGCTGCGCAGTGCCTTGATGCGTTCCGTGTATAGCATAGGATTCACCTCTTTGTAGAAAGTCTACAAAGGATGGCCTGAATATCTTGATTTTTAACGGATAATCCGTTAAAATAAAAAGTGAAAGAAAGGAGAGATGGAAATGTTTGTGTTCTTTACGATACCCGCGATATTCATAATTATGATGATATTGATACCATTGGCGATAGGTGCCAGCGCGCTTCAATTTATTTTAGACCACATCGTCATCATTTCAATCATCATCTGGCTTCCGGTAGCGTGGGTCACATGGACAATGTGGAAGTATTATGATGATGACGATGACGAAAAGGTGGAGTGTGTGCTATATCCACTTTTTCTGGTTCCGGCGTATGCAGAACTGATACGACTGATAGTGACCGTCCTCAATGCGCTGGATAATGATTTATGGGCTTTTTTCTTGTATCTCCCTACAGCGCCGGTAATGTTTTTGATAATACTTGCGGTGTGCATGGGAGTTGCAGCGGGGCTGGTATGGCTTTATAAAAAGGTTATCAAATCAAAGGTTGTAACGATAGTGTTTGGCATTTTGATAGCCTCATCAATGACATATTACCTCTGGAATCTGAGCTAGTGACAATGAGCAACACGATACTTACCGGTAAGGCGGCTGCCGACATCCTCGCCGCCATGCAGAAAGCCGGACTGAACGGCTGGGAGATGTTCGTACCCGAAGGTGTAGAGGAGATCGCTCCGGGGGCTTTTGCGGGGATGAAGAATATCCGGCGGGTGCAGCTGCCCAAAACACTGCGGAGAATCGGTGCAGCTGCATTTTATGGCTGTGAGAATCTGACCCAAATCACACTGCCTGCTGGGCTGGTGGAACTCGGCACAGCGGCATTCAAGAACAGCGGCTTGCAGGAAGTGAGTGTCCCGACCAGAGCGTTAAAGCTGGGCTGCGAAGTCTTCGCAGACAGTGCTTTGCGGTGCGCCGAGATAAAAGGACGCCAGACGGGAGAGGCGATGTTCCGTGGATGCCGCCAGCTGACAAAATTACAGCTGAACAGCAACACCCGAAAAATCGAGGCCGGAATGTTCCGGGACTGCGCCGCCTTAAAAACGCTCCGGCTGCCGGAGAAGCTGGAGCAAATTGGAATAGAAGCATTCGCGGGCTGCGGCGCACTGGAACGGCTGAGCATCCCGGAAGGTGTGCGCGAGATGGGGGAGGGCGCGTTCCGGGGCTGTGCATTTGAGACGGTCCATATCCCGGAGGCTGTCGAAGAACTGCACTGGGAGATGTTCAGCGAGTGCAGACAGCTAAAGAGCGTGTATATCCCGGCGGGCGTGAAATACATAGAAGCGGATGTGTTTTACGGCTGTAATGCGCTGAAAAATGTCTGCTTCGGTGCAGACCTTGCCGCAATGCAGGCCATCCGCATCGGCGAGGGCAACGAAGCACTTTCAAAAGCGGTTTTGCGCTGTGGGATTTTGAACAAGCCGGAGACCGGAGAAAAGTAAAGAGGGCGGGAGGGACGAACAATGTCCCTCCCGCCCTCTTTGTCTGCCAAAGATTCAAAAATCATACAAAACCTTCTTTATTTTGTCATAACTGTCCCGTATAATAGAATATAGGTCAACATCAGAATTGCGGCCAGCGCCCGGCGGGGGCTGGCTTTGGACTGGATAGAGGAGGAACACTCACATGGCAAACGAAAAGATACTCGTTGTGGACGACGATACCAACATCTGCGAGCTGCTGCGGCTCTACCTGACCAAGGAGGGCTATCAGGTCACGACGGCCAACGACGGCGAAGAGGGCCTTGAAAAGTTCAACCAGCTCAAGCCCGACATGGTGCTGCTGGACGTCATGATGCCCAGGATGGACGGCCTCGAGGTCTGCCGCCGCATCCGCAAGCTGGGCAACACCCCGGTCATGATGCTGACGGCCAAGGGCGAGACCTTCGATAAGGTGCTGGGCCTCGAGCTGGGCGCAGACGACTACATGGTCAAGCCCTTCGACACCAAAGAGGTCGTGGCCCGCATCAAGGCGGTGCTGCGCCGCTGCACCGTCACCACGTCCCAGACCGAGAGCACCGAGGGCGTCATCGAGTTCGACAACCTCCGCCTTGACATGAACAGCTACGAGCTGCGGGTCAAGGGCAAGGTGGTGGAAGCTCCCCCGAAGGAGCTGGAACTGCTGAACTGCCTGGCTTCTCACCCCAACCGGGTCTACACCCGCGACCAGCTGCTGGACGAGGTGTGGGGCTTCGAATACTACGGCGACAGCCGCACCATCGACGTCCATGTCAAGCGCCTGCGCGAGAAGCTGGCCGGTGCTTCCGATAAATGGGAGCTGAAGACCGTCTGGGGCGTGGGCTATAAATTCGAGGTGCGTCAGTAATGCGCAAAAGTGTTTCCGTTGCGTTCTTCTCGCTTATGAGCACCCTGCTCATCTTCGGCACGGTGATCATGGGCGGCTCGGAGCTGGTGCTGTTCAGCAACTACTTCGCCCAGGAGCGGTACGACGTGCTGGACGAAGTGGTCAATGTGGCCCAGCGCACGGCGTCCCATCTGGTGCAGGAAGCTGCTCTGCCGGAAGGCGAAGAACTGGAAGCCCTGAACACCAAGCTCGAGCTCATCGGCGAGAGCGCGGAAGTGTACCTGTTCTTCACCGACTGCGACGGCAACGTGGTGCTGGCCTCAGACCCGGACGATCTGGCCGGGGATGTGGTGGAGGCGTCCGTGCTGGAAAAGTCGGCCAAGGCCAAGGAGAATTATCACGTCTTCGGCACGCTGGACGGCGTACTGACCGAGAAGAGCTACATCTCGGTGCATGAGATGCGCAGCGAGAGCGGCGAGTGTACCGGCTACCTTTTCCTCTGCTCGTCGGGCGACCGGCTGGTGGAGTTCCGCAAGGAGTTCTTCTCGAACTTCTTCCTCTCGGCCTGTCTGATGCTGCTGGTGGCCAGCGTCCTCACCAAGGTGATGATGCATAAGCTCACCGACCCCATCCAGAAGGTGACGGATGCGGCCCAGCGCTTCGGCGGCGGCGACCTGTCCGTCCGGGTCGAGGGCGTGGACGGCGAAGGCGAAGTGGCCGACCTGGCCCGCACCTTCAACCAGATGGCGGACAACATCCAGTCCAACGACAACTCCCGGGGCCAGTTCATGGGCAACATCGCCCACGAGCTGCGCACCCCCATGACCACCATCAAGGGCTTCATCGACGGCATTCTGGACGGCACCATCCCGCCCGATATGCAGAACCACTACTTACAGCTGGTCAGTGAGGAGACGGGCCGTCTGGCGCGCCTCATCCAGAATATGCTGGACCTCTCGAAGCTGGAGAGCGGCGAATATCAGGTGAACGCCCGGATGTTCAACATCTGGGAGACGCTGACCGGCGTGGCCCTCTCGGCAGAGCAGCGCATCAACGACGGCATGATCGACATTGACGGCCTGACCATGGATGAGAAGGTACTGGTCTATGCCGACCCTGACCTCATCCATCAGGTGGCCTACAATCTGCTGGACAACGCCATCAAGTTCACCCCGGCAGGCGGCACCATCCGCTTCGGGGTGGAGAGGCTGGGCCCGGAGGTGGAAGTCTCCATCTGGAACTCCGGTCAGGGCATCAGCCCCGAGGCGCTGCCCTACGTCTTCCAGCGCTTCTACAAAGAAGACCAGTCCCGGGGCCTCCACGCCCGGGGCGCGGGCCTCGGCCTGAACATCTGCAAGGTGCTGGTCAACCTCTCCGGCGGCCAGATACGGGTGGAGAGCAAGCAGGGCGAGTGGTGCAGGTTCGTCTTCACTCTGCCCGTCCAGCCCCCCAACCCCGGCGGCATGAAGCGTCTGCCCGACGAGAGCGGCCGCCCCGGTGCGGTGGAAGACCCGGCCAGCATGAAGCCGGTAGACTAACTTCACAGCGGTCAGACTGCCCCTCAAAGGAGCGGTCTGGCTGCTTTTTGCGTTGTGGAAGAGGGGAGATACGCAGAACTTTACGTCTTTTCCGTGAAAAACACGGCGGCGGGTTTGATTTTTTTGCTGTTTTCATGTAAACTATAATCAACTATGCCGACTGCTCCTGTGGGAGATGCCGCAGGGACGGCGGCAGAGCAAAATTACAAAAATTCTCTAAAAAATAACGGGGAGTAAAATAAAATGACAACGATCAGTCCTTCGATCCTTTCGGCTGACTTCAGCCATCTCGGCGCAGACTGCCGTATGGTGCTGGATGCCGGTGCGCAGATGCTGCATTATGACGTGATGGACGGCCACTTCGTGCCGAACATCAGCTTTGGCGTCCCGGTGCTCAAGAGCCTGCACAAGGCCCTGCCGGACGCTTTCTATGACGTCCACCTGATGATCACCCACCCCCAGCAGTATGCCGAGGCTTTTGCCAAAGCCGGTGCCAGCCTGCTCAACTTCCACCTCGAGTGCGACGACGACATCCAGGAGACCATCGACGCCATCAAGGCCCAGGGCTGCAAGGTGGGCATGACCATCAAGCCCGACACCCCGGTGGAAGAGCTGGGCTACTACCTCGACCAGCTGGACCTCGTGCTGGTCATGAGCGTGGAGCCTGGCTTCGGCGGCCAGAAGTTCATGCCCTCGGCCCTCGACAAGCTCCGCTGGCTCAAGGCGGAAAAAGACCGCCGTGGCCTGAAATTCCTGCTGGAAGTGGACGGCGGCGTGGATGCCGCCACCGCTCCGCAGTGCGTCGCAGCCGGTGCGGACGTGCTGGTGGCGGGCAGCGCCATCTTTGGCGCCGCCGACCCCGCTGCGGCTGTCCGTGCGATGGCAGCTCTCTGAGAGGGGACTGCCCATGGATGAAGCATTGATCCGGCTGCAGGAGGAAGAACTCCGGCGCACCGGCAGATACTATAAGCACATCTGCTTTCTCTGTGTGCCGCTGCTCTGCGTCTCCTGCTACCTCTACGGCCTGCGCCCGCTGCTGCTCTGCGGCTTTGCGGTGCTGATGGGCAACCTGTGCGACCGGCTCATCTCTCTGCTGCGCCGCCGCGTCTATCAGGCCGGGGATTATTCCAACGAGAGCTTTGCCCTCGTCATCACCCTCCTGATGCCCGCGACGGTGGACTGGTATGTCCTCGCTGCCGCCATTCTGGCCGGTGCTCTCATCGGCAAAGAGGTCTTCGGCGGCTATGGCAGCTACCCCTTCCACCCCGCCGCCGTGCTTTTGTACTTTCTCTGTGCATCACACCTCTCTAAGGTCCAAATTGTC
>OGZB01001703.1_pt1 | contig 12203 bp, 11 predicted proteins | sample 1576691 | NCBI WGS metagenome assembly OGZB01 (sample SAMEA3541479, study PRJEB24748) | human gut metagenome | biome: human gut; feature: human-associated habitat; material: faeces | place: China | collected 2012
TAAGTTGTGCGTAATTTTTGCTGAAACTGGATTTTCTCATCTGAAGTAAAGTAATTATAGTAATTTATCACTTCCTTGACTTGCTGTACCGCGTCATCACTCTTGATCACAATATCCAGCTGCTCTTTTAAATAATTTTTTAATGGATATTCAAAACCTTCTGTCAAGAAAAATATCAAGTAATGTTCTAACAGCCAGCAAAATTCCTCATAACTTTGAAAGCTTCTCCCAATCTTTGCGATCTTATATGGAACTTTCGCTGGTTTTGTCTCACACAAAACGATCTTACTCATGATAATCACCTCTTTCCAGCTGTATGACCTGCTGCCACGTCTGATAGCTTGCCTGGCGAATCTGTCCAAACCCAAGATCTGTAATCTTGATCTTACACTGATCTGCTTTGATGTATTCTCCCTGAATTCTTAATTTATATACAAGATTTGGATCTTTCTTCATTCCGTCTAATGACATACAGATCGAAGCTTTCTTGATTCCAGAACGATTTCTGACTTCAAAGATCAATCCATTCACTCCTGATACAAAAATTTCAATCTCTCCACGGCTTTCTTTCCATGGCTTTCCATCCATGATCAAAGGACAGAACATATCTCTTCCATGGTGATGCACGACCAGCCCGATCTGACTGATCGTAACATTTTGTGCAAACACAACCTCATCTCTGGAAACATGTTTATCATTTTCACATAAATACACTGCTCCACATGCAAACAAATGTTTGCTCATAAATACTCTTCTTCCAAGGCACAATGCTTTCGTAGACTGTTTAAACCAGCTTCCTTCAAAGCCCTCTCCACAAAGATAAACTGTAGCCGTCACACCTCTTACCAGTGCCTGTTTGATGATCTGTAAGAATGCGATATCTTTCTCTTCATTCGCCACCGCATCCTTGATCTGTTCCGTATAATCCCTGCTGTCAACTAAAACACGATCTTTTGTCTTGCGGATCTCATAGCAGATAAATCGTTTCTTGGTATAATCAAAAATCACTGAATTCCCACGCAACAGATTATCTCCACGGAATCCAACAACTCCCAACGCTGCTTCTTCTTTGGTAAAAAATCTTACCCTTTCTTTTGTGATTCCTGCACGGATACACTGTTCTTCTGCTTGTTGTACGATCTGCGGCGCTGCTTCATCAAGAACAACTCCGATCGTTCCTTCCTTTTGTGCCTGTGCTGTCGAAATGACAAATTCCACTCTGGATCTGCCATAAGTGACAGGTTCTTCTTCCTTAATCTCTCCTTGATCTGACACACAAATATATGCCAGATCTCCTTCAAAATGTATTGCCGTCTGCATATCTTATTCCTCTGTCATTGGTTTTATAAATTGCACCATCATTGTCTTTGCTGCATATTCCTCCATCATCATCTGGAGTTTTCCATCCTGCTGATGCCGGATCAGTTCATTTAGTTCATAAAAGCGGCTTCCCTTGCAGTACTTCAAATGATCTGTCACGACCACCTGGTCACGATATCTTCTTTCTTCTCCTTCTATGGTTACATAATGGTCATTTAATTCATGATCAAATATAGAAGCTGAGAATACATAATATCCAGGAAGCAGCTCTTTCATCACTTCCTCTTTCCATGCTGCACTTGTCCCATCCATAAAATGGAATATCACTGTCTGCCCACTCTTTGCACGAAATTCTATAAATGTTCTGGCACAAAGATACTTTGGAAGTTTTATCACATCCAGATATTGGAACAACACTGGAAGAACATGATCCGTCTGAACCACCTGATAATCTTTGATCTTCTCGATGCGTCCTTTACATCTGTCACTTAAATTCTCTTTTTTATCTTTATAATAATCAAGATAGAGCTGCTGATACATCCAGTCCATCTTTCCGATATCGATCTTCTTTCCGATCAGTTCATAAAATTCCTCTGGAAGTATCTGATCTTGTTCATATGCAAAATTCACATATTCTACTAACATCGCATCGATCAATGCCGTATCTGTCTGTACCTGCTGAATATAAGTAGAAAATACCTTAAATTCTGTTCCATCCACACCATCTGCGATACAGGCTTTTAACACACTTTCCACAAAAATGCGGTCATACATACCACCTTTGTTTCCTGCTTCAAATATTGCCAGCATCTCTTCCTTGGTTCCGTGGAAATATCTTTGCAGATATGCAACGATCTCACTGTTTTCCTCTCCCCTTGAGAATGCATATTCACACATCTCAACCAACAGTTCTGAGCGTCTGGTACTTAATGTTGTCAGTGCATATAAGCAAATCGTACACAATTGCTGCTTATCCAAAAACTGATATCCGTATTGTTCGATTCCTTTCAAAGCCTCATTATACAATTCCCCTGCTATGAAATAGCGGATCATATGAATTCTGTTTTCGTCTTTTAAGTTCTTCCATTCCACATAAGAAAGTGCACGTTTCAATTCTTCAGACATCTCATGTTCCCAGTAATAATCCAACACTTTTTCAAATAACTGCTGTTCATAGTCTTCATCCAGTGCTCTACTCTTTAATGCAGATAACACAACTGGGAAGTCTTCGTCTTCTAATTGTTGTTTTCTTTCAAAAGCTGCACCTTTATATAGGACAAAATGCTCATTCGTTCCGTCTGCTGCCTCACAATATGCCTGGATCTGCTCCTTCGTCCAGATTGGTTTTAACTGATAAGTCACTGATCCAATGTATCTGTTTTCCTCACTGTCAAAAAACACAAATGATGCATGTTCGTCAAAAATCTCTACATAGATCTTTTCTTCTCTTAAGTAACAAACATCCAGATTCTTCTTCCATCTCTGACTGATCTCCGCTTTCTGGATAAATTCATTATCACAGATCAACTGTCTGACAAAAATAATATTACCTAAATCTTGTCTTGATCTCTCATCTTCCAGCAATTCTTCAAAATAATACCGGTATAATAAGATCAGATCTTCATTGATCTGACCTCTTCTTAATTCTTCTCTTAAAAAAGCTCTGATCAATTCTTCATAATTTGCAAACACCTTATGGTATTTTCTTCTGTTCTGTACAACATTTGCAAACAGGCGGCTTTGATCTTCTTTTCCAAGACTCTTACTATACGTAAAATATCTTAAGATCTCTTCTGGAAGCAATGGATATTGTCCCTTCGGGATCGTTCTTAAAAAAGCTTCCTGCAAGCCAATGAGCTGTACTCCTCTTTGAAGTGCTTCCTCATAATAAGGATGACAGTCCTCGTCCATACAATTGCCCTGGATCATCAGTGCACAAATTCCCTGCAGCACATCACTCTGACGGTATTCTTTATAAATACAAAGGAACAACCAAAGGACTTCTTCGGAAAACACCTTGTTTCTTGAAATCAAAAAACAAATCCTTCCAATGAGTTTGGAATTCAGAATCTTCTCCTCTGCACCAAATTCAAGCACCCATAATTCATAAGAATCTATCTCATCCAACAGCTGTTCATCTTCGCCTAAAATACAGCATCCTTCAAATTGCAAAAGCGGATTTTGACATCCTTCCTGATATAATTCTTTGATTAGTTCCATTCGAAGTTTAGCATCCTTCATCAATTCTTCGCTTAGATTCATATAAAGCCAGAACAGATATCCTTTGATCTTTCCATCTTCGCATTGATCATAGAGTTCTTTGATCTCATCTCTTGATCTTATGATCGTTTCTTCTTCCTTATCATAAAATGCCTGAAGATACCAAACATATCCCTGCGCGATCAAAAGCGGCTCTTTTGATGCATCTTCTGGAATCTTTTCTTCTAAGTCTCCTTTTCCTTCAAGAATAGAAAGATGCAGTTTCATCAGATCATAAATACGATTCTTAACCGGATCATCCGGCATCTTATCAAGAACCATATTTCCTCTCTCATAAAGCTGACTTGTTGTAATCCTTCCTGTACAGAAATCCACATATAATTCGATCAATTTCTTTTGACGGAATTCTTCTTCTTTTTTTCTTTCACTTTTCTGTTCTTTATAGACAACCTCGATCTGCAGAGTCTGATAAACAGTCTGAATGATCAGATGGTCGATATCTCCATCCTTCGGAATTGTTTTCATATCTGCATAAATCGTCAGAGTGCCATCTTCAAAATCCTCTGCCTGAAATGTATTCTTGTGAAGAGACAGGAAAGTTCCGTCACTTTTTATTCTCCCTACCAGATACCCCCATCCTTCTCTCTTGACTTTTATCTCCAATGGTTCATCAAGATTCATGATCGTTGCCTGATAGATCGTCTTTGCTGCACTCAAGAGAACCGGCTTTTTCTGTCCTGAACTCAACAAAAATTCCTCCAAGATCTGATTCCTGTTTCTCCCCAGCAAAAGCTGATGATAAAGCTCTTTTTCTTCTCTTCGATCTTTTAGATATTCTTCTTTAAACGCTTCAGAAAAAAAGAGTGTTTTTGCCTCTTTTATATCTTCTTTCACGATATTTGTAAAATTTTCCAATGATTCTGACATAATCTTATTCTGCTCCTTGCCAACCAAAAGATTTTGTGGGTATAATTATGATGTAAATATCAAAAATACAAATTCAAGTACACCCATGCGTACTTATCGCATAATATGTATTATACCAAATTTCGACACAATAGAAAAGGAAAAGAGGAATTACCATGTCAGAAAAAAAACAAGAATTTCACGGAAGTGATCTTGAGAAAGTAGAAGCTTATTATGGAATCAAAAAAGAAGATATCATTCCCTTTGCCGGAAATGTCAATCCGCTCGGAATTTCTCCTTTGTTAAAGAAAAGTATGGCTTCTCATATTGAATCGATCAGCGAATATCCTGACCGTGATTATAAAGAGCTTCGTTCCACCCTTGCACTTTACTGCAATGTCCCAATGGAACATATCATTGTTGGAAATGGTGCAACTGAGATGATCAGTCTGACCATGCAGCTGTTACGTCCAAAACATGCCTTGCTGCTTTCTCCAACTTATTCTGAATATACAAGAGAGATCGATCTGGTTGGCGGACATGTAGAAGAATATTTTTTAAGAGAAGATCTTGATTTTAAACTAGATCTTAATGACCTGATTTCAAAGCTTACCGATGATATTGATCTTCTTGCGATCTGTAACCCAAACAACCCGACGTCCAGCGCTTTGAATACCGAAGAGATCACAAAGATCCTAACTCATTGTAAATTACATGATATCTTCGTTATGATCGATGAAACTTATGTAGAATTTGCACCTGATATTGATACGATCTCTGCAGTATCCCTAACAACAAAATTCGATAATTTCATGATACTTCGTGGAACTTCCAAATTCTTCTGCGCTCCAGGACTGCGACTTGGATATGGAATCTGTGGAAATCTTGCTTTCCTTGAACGTATGAACAGTATCAAAAATCCTTGGACGATCAATACACTTGCTGCTCTTGCAGGAGAAGCTATGTTTATGGATACAGATTATATTCAAACAACAAAGGATTATATACAATCTGAACGTACACGCTGCATTGATATTTTATCCAAACGCGATAACCTAAAGATTTATCCAGCTTATGCAAACTTTATCCTTGTAAAATTATTAGATGGCACAACTTCTTTTGAAATGTTTGAACGTTGCATTAAGTCTGGCCTGATGATCCGTGACTGTGCAAGTTTCCATGGACTAGACGGTGAATTTATCCGATTCTGTATTCAGAAGAAAGAAGATAACGATCGTTTGCTGAATTTATTGACACTCTGATCATAAATATTTTTATAAAAATAAGAAATCCCTGAGAATGAATCTTTTACAACTCATTCTCAGGGATTTCTATAACTCATCTATTTATTTTACTGCGATAACTTCAATCTCGATCAGTGCTCCTTTTGGTAGAGCTCCTGCCTGTACACAAGATCTTGCTGGTTTGTTATCTCCAAATGCTTCTTCGTAGATTTCATTGATTTCTGCAAAATCGTTGATATCTGCTAAGAACACTGTTGTTTTGATAACATTATCTAATGTAAGATCTGATGCTTTTAATACAGCACCTAAGTTCGCTAATACCTGTTTGGTCTGTGAAAAACTCTTTAATGCTAAATGTCCTTTACTTTCGAAAAACTCAAGATACATCTTCCTGAGTTCGTTGACTCCATATGCTCTCAACGTTTCATCCTCCTAGTGTCGTTTCATTATATTTAAGAAGACCTTGCCTTTACGGCTTTTTAGCTGCATGAGCCTGTATTCTCATGCAGCTAAATGATCTTCTCTTAATCATGTATGATCTTATGATTCTTTCTTCTTTGCCTTCGCACGACCGACTCCGAAATAAATTCCTGCCGCAGAGCATGCAAAAAGAATCGCAAACTTCAATACATAAGAGACTAATTCTGATAAAAATGCTGTCATAATCTTGCCTCCTTATCTTATAAAGTCGATTATACCAAATCGAACTTAGAAACACAAATATTTTCTCACAAAGATTACGTTCTTAATCTTCTTTTTCTAATAAATCTGTGTAGAAGCAAGAATAATTTCCTGTATGGCAGGCAGCCCCGATCTGTTTTACCTTAGCAAGTAAGGTGTCTCTGTCGCAGTCAATATATAAATCTTTGACATACTGATAATGTCCAGATGTCTCCCCTTTGATCCATAATTCATCACGGCTTCGGCTGTAATAAGTCATAATCCCTGTCTCGATCGTCTTATCATATGCTTCTTTTGTCATATATGCGACCATCAAAACTTCATTTGTCTTATGATCCTGTACAACAACGGTTAACATTCCGTCGCTGTTTAATTTGAATTCATCAAAACTCATCTTGCTGTTTAATGGTTTTGCCTCATTACTCATCTTATAAGGCTCCTTTCGTGGAAAGTACATCTGTGATCCTTGGATCCATGCTGGTTGCTTCATCCAAAGCTTTTGCAAATGCTTTAAATGCCGCTTCGATCATATGATGATTATTCTCTCCATGTAATTTCTTCAAATGAAGATTCATCATGCTGCCGTAAGATACTGCATAAAAGAATTCTCTTACCATCTCTGTGTCAAATTCTCCAACGCGATCAACCGTAAAATCACAATCCATCACAAAATATGGTCTTCCAGACAGATCGATCGCACATAACATTAATGTCTCATCCATTGGAAGCATGAAAGATCCATAACGTTTGATCCCTTTCTTATCTCCAACGGCCTGTCTGATTGCTTCTCCAAGTACGATTCCGACATCTTCGATCGTATGATGGCAGTCTACATAGAGATCTCCCTCAACTTCCACATCAAGATCAAAAAATCCGTGACGTGCAAATGCATTTAACATATGGTCAAAAAAACCGATCCCTGTATGGATATTTCCATTTCCGTTTCCATCAAGATCAATGGAAAGTTTGATCTTTGTCTCACTTGTATTTCTCTCAATTGATGCACTTCTACTCATATTTTTATCCTTCCTGGTTATCTTCAAATCTTACTTTCATGGAATTCGCATGTGCTGTCAGCTGTTCCTGATTTGCAAAGAATTCGATGTCTTTGTGTACTGGCTCTAAGGCTTCTCTTGAATAGTAGATGACACTTGATTTCTTGATGAAATCATCAACACTTAATGGAGAGAAGAATTTTGCTGTTCCATTTGTTGGAAGTACGTGGTTTGGTCCTGCAAAATAATCTCCTAAAGGCTCACAGCTGTATGCTCCGATAAAGATTGCTCCTGCATTCTTGATCCTTGTCATAACATCAAATGGATTTGCTGTCATGATCTCCATATGTTCAGACGCAATAGCGTTTGCCGTATCAATTGCTTCTTTCATATCGCTTGCAACAAGAATATATCCGAAGGAATCTAAAGATTTCTCCATGATCTCTTTTCTTGATAACTGATTTAAGAATCCGTCAATCTCATCAGATACTTTATGTGCTAATTCTTCGCTTGTTGTAACAAGGATTGCACTTGCCATCTCATCATGTTCTGCCTGGGAAAGTAAGTCTGCTGCCACATATCTTGGATTCGCTGTCTCATCGGCTAACACTAAGATCTCACTTGGTCCTGCAATGGAATCGATACTTACGTTTCCATAAACTGCTTTCTTGGCAAGAGCCACAAAAATGTTACCAGGTCCTACGATCTTGTCTACTTTTGGAATAGACTCTGTTCCAAATGCCATCGCTGCAATTGCCTGTGCTCCACCGACTTTATATACTTTTGTTGCTCCAGCTTCTTTCGCTGCAACTAATGTATTTGCTGTAACTTTTCCGTCTTTTCCAGGAGGTGTTGTCATGATGATATTTTTCACTCCTGCAACGTGTGCTGGAACAATGTTCATTAAAACAGAAGATGGATAAACTGCTTTTCCACCTGGTACATAGACACCACAAGTTTCCATTGGTGTTACTTTCTGTCCAAGCATTACTCCGTCTTCTCTTGTCTCAAACCAGCTCTTCTGAATCTGTTTTTCATGAAAATCACGAATATTCTTGATCGCTTTGCGGATAACTTTGATCAATTCATCGTCCACTTCTTCGTAAGCTTCCTTAATTTCTTCTTCTGTAACTAAAATATTGTCTGCGTTGATCTCCGCTTTATCAAACTGTGCTGTATAATCAAAGACAGCTTTATCTCCATTATCTCTGACATTTTTGATGATCGCATCGACTTTATCCTGAAAATCCCCATAGTTTGTAGGACTTCTCTTTAATAAATCTGATAAAATATTTGCAATGGAATCTTTGTTAACTTTTACTATTCTCATATTTCTCTCCTCCGGACTATTCTTTTTCATCCAAGATCTTCTTTAGTGCAACGATGATCTTGCTGATTCGTTCTTGTTCCATCTTCTGGCTTACCTGATTCACTACCATTCTTGCTGATAATGGGCAAACTTCTTCTAAGACTTCCAATCCATTTTCTTTTAAGGTTGTTCCTGTCTCAACGATATCGACGATCACCTCTGATAATCCAACGATCGGTGCAAGTTCAACAGATCCGTTTAACTTAACGATCTCTACTGTCTGTAATTTCTGATTATTGAAATATTCTTTGGCGATATGTGGGTATTTGGATGCCACACGGATGATCTCATTACTGTTTAAATATTTCTTCGCTTCTTTGGGTCCGCACACACACATCTTGCAAGCTCCAAATTTCAAGTCTAATACTTCGTATAGATTTCTTCCTTCTTCAAGGATCGTATCTTTTCCAACAACACCGATATCAGCTGCCCCATATTCCACGTAAGTTGGCACGTCACTTGCTTTGGATAAGAAAAATTTTAATTTTAATTCTTCGTTTACGAAGATTAATTTTCTTGTTTTCTCGTCTTTCATTTCCTCGCATGTGATTCCGATCTCTTCTAATAAAGCCATCGCTTTCTTTGCAAGGCGCCCTTTCGCCAGGGCAAATGTAATATATCTCATGGTCTTTTGTTTCCCTTCTTTTGCTCGATTTGTTGATTAGATGAAATAAAGAATTCCACCGAGGCGATGCTCTTTAGCAAATCTTTCATAGTCTGCTTTGCTGCACAGATCATTCTTTCTCTCTAAGATGACTTTCTTTCCTTCTTTTCTTAATTCTTCTGCTCGAAGGATCGCATCTTTCATTGTTGCTTCTTTATAAATGATCATTGTATCCATATGATCTGCTTCCATATGAATTCCCTGACGGCTTAATGCCATCATCAGCTCATCTAATACGATCGCAAATCCAACTGATGGGGCTTTCTTTCCGAACTGTTCGATCAGATTATCATATCGTCCACCTTTTAGAACTGCATCTCCTGTTCCATAAGTATAACCTTTGAAAATGATTCCTGTGTAATAATTATGCTTATTTAACATTCCAAGATCAAAACTTACATACTGCTCTTTGCCGTATAATTTTAAGATACCATATACATCGCGAAGTCTTTTGATCGCTTTCTTAGACTGTTCATTCTCAACCATTGCTTCTGCCTGATCTAAGATCGCTACATCTCCATTCAGTTCGTTAAAATGTAAAAATACATCTTTGATCTTATCAGACAGATCTAATGTCTCTACATATTCCATTAATCCAAAATAATTCTTATTTAAGATCAGCTCTCGAAGCTGTGTTTTGACTTCTTCATCTTTGATCGTCTGTGTCAATCCGTTGAAGAATTCAACTTCTCCGATAGAAAGTCTGAAATCAGTCAATCCAGCTGCCAGAAAACAATCAATTGCCATTGCAATAGATTCTGTATCTGCCTGTACAGACGCATCATTGACTAATTCTGCACCTAACTGGCATGTTTCTTTTAACTTCAACTGATAGCTTGAGTTATTTAAAAATACATTTCCTGCATAAGATAAACGGATTCCCATATTCTCTTCATTAAAATACTTTGCGATACAGCGTGCAATGGATGGTGTGACATCCGGACGAAGAACTAAGGTATTTCCTTCTCTATCGAAGAATTTAAACATCTCCCTTGCGGATACGGTTCCTTTTTCACTGTTAAATACATCAAAGAATTCAAATCCTGGAGTTCTGATCCCTTCATATCCGTAAGATGCAAAGACTTTGTTTAATTTTGCTTTCAGCTTACTTCGCTGTCCATATTCTGTTCCATATACATCTCTGACACCTTCTGGTGTGTGGACTCTCTTTTTATTCATATTTTTGCCGCTCCTTGATACTTTATCGAATTAAAGTGCTACTTAGGTAGCACATCAAATTATCTGTATTTTACCAATCCTTAACTTATTTGTCAACCTCGTTCACTCTAATTCATCTTTTGATATGTTACATGAAATTCCTACAACTGAGAAATAACTTCTTCGATCACCTGATCCATGATCTCTACCGGATCATATACAAGGTCCACGCTGCAATATTCACAAATATCCTCTAATGCTCCAAAAATCCATGGATTTCTTGCTTTGATCGTCTTCATTCTTCCATTCTGCTGCACAAAACTGATAAAGAATCCTAATGTTCTGCTGATCTCATCATCACCCTCTTCTAAAATATCCATTGTGATCACACCGCCATCGGTATTATCATATGCCATAAATAAAAGTGGATTCTTTGGACGCTCCCCTTCTTCTTCCCCTTCTACCATAACTGGAAGATAAGTAAAATCTAAAATCACTTCAAGATCGATTTGTTTTTGATTCTTTAATTCATCTTTTAATTCCTGATCTTCTAACATCACTGACGGAAATTCTTTTTCAGCTTCTGGTATTTCTTTTACAAACATTTCCCAAGTATCATTTTCAGTATTATAACGGCGAACGATACCTTCTGCCTGTTCGATCTCTGGGTTTAATTCTCCCTGTCTGACTGCTTCCACTACCATATACAGGTTCTCATAAGTTTCTATAAGAAGTGCAACTTCATCTTCATCTAACTGATATGGTTTGTAACCTTTCTTATAAGAAACAAAGTAAATCCAGTCACTGATCGTCTTAAAACGAATATCTAATTCATCGATAACTTTTCTTTGTTCATCTGGCACATTCATCATGCTTCCCCAGAAACATGTAAGACTTGAATGTTCATCCATCAGATACTGTGCTGGAAGATCCCCTTCTTCACTTCCAAGGATCATATAGAAATCTCCTAAGCCTTCAACTCCATCAAAGACTGCAATTCCTCTTTCTCCGCTGAATTTTCCCATCACACTGCAAAATACAGGTTCTTCTCTGTCTTTTAGCTGAATGGTTACAAGTTGTGTGTCACCAAGGTAATTCCAAGGCTCTAATTTGTCTAGTTTTAATGTAATGTCGTATAACTGCTTCCATGCATTCTTTGACGCTTCTTTTCTCAATGACTTGTCCTCCATAGATTATTTTATTGTACACTTAATATTCATTATAATAAGAAATGATTTTAATTACAACAAAATCCCGACTATCTTTCTATGATTTGTGAATTTGATCGTTTTTTCTTTATACTTTTTCGAATTTCTGATATAATTGTTTGACGGATTTATCTTATTATTTTAAATTAGATAACTGATTTTATTACCAGGAGGTATTTATCATGGCATTCGACGGATTTGTCATTTCAAATATTATATCAGAACTTAATAAACAGATCATTGGTGGCAGAATCTATAAGATTTATCAGCCAGAGGCCGACGAGATCACGCTTGTGATCAAAAAAGAGAGATTGACAACAAGACTTCATCTCTCAGCCAGTGCTTCTCTTCCTCTTGTCTATTTATCGAAAGAAGGAAAAGCAAACCCTATGCACCATATACGGGCAACACTCGCAAGCCATCGGTATATTTAGAATA
>OGZB01001705.1_pt1 | contig 12182 bp, 9 predicted proteins | sample 1576691 | NCBI WGS metagenome assembly OGZB01 (sample SAMEA3541479, study PRJEB24748) | human gut metagenome | biome: human gut; feature: human-associated habitat; material: faeces | place: China | collected 2012
CGTGATCTTCAGGGACCCGCCGCGGGAGGGCTCCACCCCGCAGTTCATCGAGAGCGTGGCCCGCATGGCCCCGAAGCGGGTGGTCTACGTCAGCTGCAACCCGGAAACGCTGGCCCGTGACCTCGCCCTGCTGACGAAAAAGGGTTACCGCGTGGAGAGCAGCACCCCGGTGGATATGTTCCCGCAGACGGAGCACATTGAGGTGGTATGTCAGTTGGTTCTGAGAAACCGGTAACACATATCAACATCGATGTGGACGTAGAGGAACTGGTGCAGGATAAACGAGGAATGGCAACCTAGCATATTTGCAGGATGCAGTTTGCGGATGTTGCTTTTGCATTAAAAACGCAAACTGCCAGAAAAACCGAAAATACACAGCTCCCGGTTGAGAAAAGTGCTGCGGAGTGATACAATAATATTGTATCTGCCCCGTCCGGGGCGTCAGTTCACAGAACGGGATAGATTGCAATGGATAGCTATTTTTTTATTTTAACGACCATTGATCTTTTTGTGCTTGGCTTTATGAGCCTTCTTACAAAGCTGAGCGAATCTTTGAACAAAAAGCAGAAGCGCGGGTTCCTTCTGGCTTTTGCGCTCATTGCGTGCATCTCGGTGCTGGAAGTCATCACCATCGTGGTGGACGGCGCACCGACGGGCTGCCGCTGGCTGAACATTTTGTCCAACTATCTGGGCTTTGGGCTGACACCGGCGGTGGCACTGTGTCTGGTATATGTGCTGGACAAAAAATCCATTATCCGGCGCGGGTTCAAGGCGGCGGTCTGCTGCGAGGGTGCGTATCTGCTTTTTCTGGCGGCAACACTGCCCTATGGGCTGGTATTCTCGGTGAGCAGGGAGAACCTCTACGCCCGGGGAGAATACTTCTATATTTATGTGGCGATGTACTATGCCGCCATGTTGTACCTTATGGTGGCTACGGTGCGCACGGCAACGGCTTTTCAGAACCGCAGCCGCACGCTGATCTGCCCGCTGACCCTGTTTCTGGGGGCGGCGACCGTGATCCAGATCGCGCTGCCATCGCTGCACGTCACATGGCTGTGCGTCACCCTGCTGTCGGTGTTGTATTATATCTATTGCAGCGAGATGTGGAACCAGCTGGACGCCCTGACCGGACTTTTGAACCAGAACAGCTACCTGAACCGCACCGCCGAGATGCGCCGCAGCGGCGGGGTGCTGGTGGTGTTCGATGTGGACAGCTTCAAACAGATCAACGACCGCTACGGCCATTTGCAGGGAGATGTCTGCCTTGCCGAGATCGCAGACTGCATCAAAAAAGCCTATGCCCGCTGCGGGTACTGTTACCGTATCGGCGGCGATGAGTTCTGCGTGCTGCTGAGGGATGCGGCAGATGAAGCCCGCTGCGCAGCGGCGCTGCAATCTCTGCTGGCAGAGCGGCGTAAAGAGATTACCCTTTTGCCGACGGTCTCCTTTGGCTCTGCTGTTTTTTCCGGGGAGGACGTGGTTACGGTGAAAGACCGCGCCGACCGTGCGCTCTACTGTGCCAAAAACGAGCTGAAAGCCCGCGCCGCAGCGGCAATGCCCGCAGGCGGCAGTGGGGAAAAGGATTGAACGGATCATTCGGCGGGAAAAAACGCCCGCACACTTTACAAATGGAGGAACACCGATGATCACCGATTGGAACAGCCCGCAGGGCGATTTTGACCCCACCGAAAAGCAGGGGGAGCTGCTGATGCTGCTGAGCGGCCAGCAGGTGACCGTGCACACCAGCGCGGAAGATGATTTTGACTATATGGAAAACGAGGATGTCGCTTTTGTGGTGAAGAACCCGCACAGCGAGGAGAATCTGCTCATTGAACTGTGCGGCGAGTTTTCCGTCTTTTTTGAAAAGTGGCATGGGGAGTACCCGGCCACCGAGGAGGGTTATGCGCAGATGACCCAGGACGTGCAGGCTGTTCTGGCAGGCAGCGCCGGGGCACTGAGCCTGTACACCGAGGACGGCTGGCAGGGCACGGCCCTCTGCACGGAAAAGCCCGGCCCGGATGCCGACGCAGCCGGTCTGCTGGAGCGCTGCTGGAGCGCCGAAAAGCCCCACAAGCCTCTGGAGAAGGGCAGCCGGGTGGAGCTGGTGTACTGGGACCCGGCACAGGACCGGACCCTGACCGTATAAACCGCCGGACGGCAGAAACAAAGAACGTCCCCGTACTCTTCGGAGCACGGGGACGTTCTTTATAACAGGGCGGGGACTTATAGCTGGTACAGGGCCACCATCAGCGGCATGGTGAAGATACACAGCAGGGTGGTCACCACATTGATGGCGCTGGCGTAGTCGGCATCCTTGCCGTAGATCTGCGCCATCTGGGTGATGGTGGAAGCCGAGGGGGTGCAGGTGGCCAGCAGGCTCACCAGCAGGATGGTCTGGCCGTCCGGCACCAGATGGGCCAGGCCGCTGAGCTTGAGCAGGGCCACAGCTGCCAGCGGGATGCCCACCAGCCGCAGGGCCGTGACCAGCCACAGCCGACGGTAGCCCAGGATCTTTTTGAAGTTCATGCCCGCCATCAGCATGCCCAGGATGATCATGGAGATGGGGCCGATGGCACTGCCCACCATGTCCAGCGAATCCTCGATGACGGCCGGCAGCTGGATGTGCAGCAGAAACAGGGCGGCACCCGCCAGAATGGCGATCATGTTGATGTTGGTGAGCACCTTTTTCAACTCAAAGCTCTTTTCGCCGCAGAGCATGCTCTTGGCGTGGCTCCACAGCAAAAACAGCTGTACCGACAGAAAGGCACTGGAGTAGATCACCCATTCCTTGCCCAGCACCGCCGTCACGATGGGAATGATCAGGTTGCCGGCGTTGGAGTAGATCATGGAGGCTTTTTCCACGGCGTCCAGATGCAGTGCGTGACCCAGCAGGTTCACCACCACGATGATGCCGACGTGCAGCAGAACCGCCGCCGCCAGCGCCAGCAGCAGCCCGTGCAGCACATCCGGGGTGTACTGTACCTGAAAGGCCGAGATGATCACACAGGGCGAGATCAGGTACAGCGAGATCAGCGAGAGGGTCTTGCTGTCCTCGGCGTGCAGCAGGCCCCAGTGCACCACCGCATAGCCCATAAACATAATCAGAAAAAGCGAGAAGATCTTTTCTGCAAGGATCAGACTGATCATACGAGTCACGTTCCGTTTCTGCTGCTGCAAATTTCGCCCGCCGGGGCCGTTCTGCAGACCACTATAATACGCAGGCTGCGAAAAAGCAAGAGAAAATGCGGTTTCCTAAATGATATATTCGTAAGTTAAATTACTGCTCGTTTACAAAAACGGTGCGTAGACCGCTTGGTTCACAAAATGTTAATAATAAATTCATATTCAGTCCACCAAATTTCGGTATAAGTGTGGCAGCAAAGGCGCAAACGGCGCCGAACCCACGCAGGTCTGGGCAAAAAAGGCAGCGGGCAAAAAGGCTGCGGCACATTTTTGCACCAAGCAGGGCTGCACACCCACACCGGCACAGGAAAGGAATTGGATCATTATGAAAATTGGTTTTTGGGAACTCGTCGTGGTCGTCATCGTGGCGTTCGTGTTCATCGGCCCGGATCAGCTGCCCGTCTACGCAAAGAAGATCGGCAAGATGCTGCGTGAGCTGAAGAAGTACACCGGCGCTGCATCCGAGGAAATCCAGAAGAACGTGGTGGAGCCGCTGAACGAGATCCAGGCTCCCCTCAAGGAAGCTGTCGCTCCGCTGACCGATATCAAGAAGGACATCGACAACAGTGTGAAGGACGTGACCAAGGGCTTTGCCGGCATCGGCAAGACCAGCAAGGAAGAAGCCGCCAAGAAGGCTGCGGAGGAAGAGGTCACCGACCTGACTGCCGAAGAGCCGGTGGAGGAGCTGCCGGAAGAGAATGCAGCCCCCGCCGCCGAGCCTGCCGCCGAAAAGGCTGAGGCTCCGGCCGAAGAAAAGCCTGAGACTGCCCCTGTGCAGGAAGAAACCGCCCCCGCACCCGAAGCTCCGGCTGCGGAAGCAGCCCCGGAAGCTGCCGAGGCTGCCCCGGCAGAGGAAACCACCGTTTAAGTTTGGATACACCGCGCCCGCGGTTGTCATACATCAAGCAATAAGCCCGCCACGCGGCGCGGCAAAGTAAAAAGGAGATTTTTATTATGCGTATTGGTACCAACGAACTGCTGATCATCCTGGCTGTTGCACTGCTGATCTTTGGACCCAAGAACCTGCCGAAGCTGGGCAAGATGTTCGGCAAGACCATCAACGGCTTCAAGAAGGGCATGGAGGAGCCGGAGGATTCCGACGATTCCGAGGAGAAGGCTGAGAAGAAGGCCGCTAAGAAGGACGAAGACGAGGAGTAATTGTGGCTACGAACGTTAAGCGCAAAAAGAAAGCCGAAGTCATGGAAGATGACGGCAGCATGACGCTGACCGGCCATCTGAAAGAACTGCGGAACCGGCTCATCATCTGCGCGGTGGTGTTTGTGGCAGGCGTGGTGGTCTCGCTGGCCTACGCCGACCGCCTGATCGATGTGCTGACGGCAATGGGCCGGGACTACTACCAGTTCGTGTCCATTGCCCCCCAGGAAAAGCTGATGCAGTATTTCCGGGTCTCCATCCTGGCTGGCGTGGTGGTCACGGTGCCGGTGGCATTCTACCACATCTACGCCTTTGCAAAGCCGGGCCTGAAAAAGAGCGAGAGCGCCTTTTTCAAGCTGGTCATGCTGCTGGGCCTGATCCTGTTCTGCGTGGGCGTGCTGTTTGCTTACAAGCTCATGATGCCCTTTATGCTGCGGTTCCTCAGCACTGGCATCGAGGGTGCTGAGTACATCCAGACCACCACCAGTATCGAGAGCTATGTGAACCTGTGCCTGACCATGTTCATCATCTTTGGCTGTGTGTTTGAGATGCCCCTGATCACGATCATCCTGTCCAAGATGGGCATCATCAACCCCACGCTCCTCAAGCAGGTGCGCGGTGTGGCCATCGTGATCATCTTCTTCATCGCGGCTGTTGTCACCCCGCCGGACATCGTGTCTCAGTGCATGGTGGCAGGCCCCATGGTGCTGCTGTACTTCATCAGCATCTTCCTGAGCGGCATCTTCTACAAGCCGAAGTCGGACGATGATGAGGAGGACGAAGAAGAGGACGAGGGCGACGAGTAATTCTGGGTCCCCGGTTTTCGGATTCTTGCAAAATAAGGCTGCTGTGCCGCAGGGCATGGCAGCCTTTTTGCGTATGCGGCGCGGCGGCCTCGATTTTAAATCATCCCGGCTATACAAACCACCCGCCCTGTGCTAGAATGGAGCCAACAAACAAAAGGCGGTGAGCGGATGCATCCCCTTGCAGAATATCCCCGCCCGGCCATGCGCCGGGACAGCTGTGAGATCCTGAACGGGCCGTGGCAGTATGCCATCACCCAAACGGCCGAATACCCTGCGGCCTGGCAGGGCAGCATTCTGGTGCCCTATTCGCCGGAGGCCCCGGCCTCTGGGGTGGGGCGCACCCTGCAGCCGGGGCAGTGGCTGCACTACCACCGCCTGTTCGCCCCGCCGGCGGGGGAGGGCGGCCGGGTGCTGCTGCACTTCGGGGCCGTGGATTATGCCTGCGCCGTGCAGGTCAATGGACAGCTGGCAGGCGGCCACCGGGGCGGCTACTGGCCCTTTGCGCTGGATATCACCGATGCGCTGAACCCTGCCGGCCATGACCGGCTCTGGGTGGCCGTGCAGGACCCCACCGGCACCGGCGTGCAGGCCCGGGGCAAACAGACGTTGAAACCCGGCGGGATGTTCTACCCGGCCCAGAGCGGCATCTGGCAGACCGTCTGGCTGGAGCGGGTGCCGGACAACTACATCCAGACCCTGACCGTCACCCCGGACTACGACGCCCGCACGGTGACGGTGCAGGTGCACACGGCAAAGCCCGGCGGTGCGGTCAACCTGTGGGCCATGGTGCGGGCCGGGGGCGTGACCATCGCCGAGGACTGGGGCAGCGACGAGGCCGACCAGGACGGTGAAGTGACCCTGAACATCCCGGAAGAGCATTTCTTCCCATGGAGCCCGGACACGCCCTTCCTTTACGACCTGACGGTGGGCACCAACCAGGGGGAGGAAGCCGAGTTCGACACGGTGCACAGTTACTTTGCCCTGCGCAAGTGGAGCTGTGCACCGGACGCCCACGGGGTGCTGCGCTTCTGCCTGAACGACAAGCCCATCCTGCTCAACGGCCTGCTGGATCAGGGCTACTGGCCGGAGGGCCTGTATACGCCGCCCTCGGACGCAGCCGTGGAGCGGGAGCTCAGCGAGGTGAAAGCGCTGGGCTTCAACCTGCTGCGCAAGCACGCCAAGATCGAGCCGCAGCGCTGGTATTACCACTGCGACCGTCTGGGCCTGATCGTCTGGCAGGACATCGTCAACGGCGGCAGCGCCTATAATTTGTGGTTCGTCACCTACCTGACCAATGTGCTGCAGCCGCTGCTGCGCCGCTTCCCGGACGGGAAGGCTGCCTACAGCCTGCTGAGCCGGGCAAAACCGGCCGGCCGGGAGGAGTACGCCCACGAGCTGGCCGACACGGTACAGGCGCTGCGGTGCCACCCCTGCATTGCCTGCTGGGTGCCCTTCAACGAAGGGTGGGGGCAGTTCGATGCCGGAAAAGCCGTGCAGGCCCTCCGGGCGCTGGACGGCACCCGTCTGGTAGACGAGGCCAGCGGCTGGTTCGACCAGGGCGGGGGCGATGTGCACTCCCTGCACAATTATTTCTATCCGCTGCGCATCCGCCCGCAGAAGCGCACGGTGGCCCTCAGCGAATACGGCGGCATTGCCTGGCCCATGCCCGGCCACGAGCCGCCCCACAAGACCTACGGCTACGGCACGGCCAAAGACCGGCAGGAGCTGACTGCCCGCTACAAGAAGCTGCAGCTGAAAACTGTGCTGCCCCAGTTGGAAAAAGGCCTTTCGACGCTGGTGTACACCCAGCTCACCGATGTGGAGGACGAGGTGAATGGGCTGTTCACCTACGACCGTGCCGCCGTCAAGCCGGACGCCAACGCGGTGCGCTCGGTGAATGCGGCACTGGCCGCCGAGTTTGCAAGAGTGACAAATCCCGCGAAAAAATGAGCAAGATCCCCGGTGCAGGAAACAGAGAACTGCACCGGGGATTTTTTTACCGGACAAGATTTTGTTTTTTGTTTACAAATGGTTGCTTGACATGGAAATATCCATTTTGTAATCTGAAAGGGTATTCAATTTACATGAAATGCCGCTGGAAACGCGGGCCGGTGCACCGGCTGCGTCTGCCAGCCTCCGGGGAAAGGAGCAACACACCATGGACTACCTGCAGAACGTGATGGGATATTTTGACCAGCAGCAGCCGCTGTGTGCACAGCATGATAAGATCAGCAAGGATCTGTATCAGGAATATGGCGTCAAGGCCGGTCTGCGCGATGAGAACGGAAAGGGCGTGCTGGCGGGCCTGACCAACATTTCGGACATCCGCGCCTTTGAGTATGTGGACGGCGTCAAGCGCCCCGCCGACGGCCAGCTGCTCTACCGCGGCTACGACGTCAAGGACCTGATCAACGGCAGCCGCGGCGGCCGCTTTGCCTTTGAAGAGGCGGGCTATCTGCTGCTGTTCGGCGAGCTGCCCACCCCGGAAAAGCTGGAAGAATTCTGCCGGGTGCTGGGCGAGTGCCGTACCATGCCCACCAATTTTACCCGTGACGTGATCATGAAGGCCCCCAGCCACGATATCATGAACGCCATGGCCCGCAGTGTGCTGACCCTGGCCTCCTATGACCCCAAGGCCGGGGACCTGGACACCTCCAACGTGCTGCGCCAGAGCATCCAGCTGGCCAGCATCTTCCCCATGCTGGCGGTGTACGCCTACCACGCCTACAACCACTACGAAAAGGACGGCAGCATGTACATCCACCGGCCCGACCCGCAGCTGTCCACCGCCGAGAATTTCCTGCGGATGCTGCGGCCGGACATGCAGTACACCCCGCTGGAAGCCCGTGTGTTGGATGTGGCACTGCTGCTGCACGCCGAGCACGGCGGCGGCAACAACTCCACCTTTACCACCCGCGTGGTCACCTCCTCCGGCACCGATACCTACTCGGCCATGGCGGCGGCGCTGTGCTCCCTCAAGGGCCCGCGCCACGGCGGTGCCAACCTGATGGTGATGCAGATGATGCAGAACATCCGCGAGAATCTGCACGACCAGGAGGACGAAGAAGAGCTGGAAACCTACCTGAAAAAGCTGCTGCACGGCGAAGCCTTTGACCACAAGGGCCTGATCTACGGCATGGGCCACGCGGTCTACTCCCTCAGCGACCCCCGTGAGGTGGTGTTCAAGGGCTATGTGGAACAGCTGGCCCACGAGAAGGGCCGGGACAAGGACCTGGCCCTGTACGCCAAGATCGAGCGCATGGCCCCGCAGCTCATCGCCGAAGAACGGAAGATCTTCAAGGGCGTCAGCCCCAACGTGGATTTCTACAGCGGCTTTGTGTACGATATGCTGGGCATCCCTATGGAGCTGTACACCCCGCTGTTTGCCGTGGCCCGCATCATGGGCTGGAGTGCCCACCGCATCGAAGAGCTGCTCAGCGCCAACAAGATCATCCGTCCGGCCTACAAGAGCCTGGGCGGCACCCACGACTACATCCCGCGGGATGCACGATAACAGGAGGGCTGTGCCATGAAACAGGAAGCCATGCAGAAGCACCCGGAAGAGTGGTTCTTCTTGCACAATTTTGACGTGGACCGGGTGTTCAGCACCATCCGGCGCACGGATTATCTGGTGCTGTTCTACATCAAGATGCGGCAGGAGAGCCACCCGGACGAGAAACTCTATCTGGCTGACCTTGCCGCCGAGATGGGCGTGAAGGTGACCGAGCTGTCCAAAGGCATCGAGAAGCTGCAGGACCAGGGCTATGTGCGCTGGCTCACCGACCGGGAAGCCGGCCGCACCTATGTGGAGCTGACCAGCAAGGCTGTGGAGCTGATGGCCGAGGAACGCGATTTCATGAAGCGCTGCTATGCCCGCCTGCGCACCGAGCTGGGGGACGAAGAGCTGCGCCGCACCGTGGACACCCTGCAGCACATGCGGGACATCCTGAAGGACGAGCGGGAACACAGCGCATAAACCGCCGCCCGTAAACAAAAGACAACGCCGAAAAAGGCCCCGCTTCCGGGTGTGGAAGCGGGGCCTTTGTGCGTTTGGGGGCAGATCAGCTGTTGCTGGAAGAGGACGGGTTCACGATCTTGCTGGCGGGCATCTTGTTCATGGCAGAGGTGCTGAGATCGTTCTCCAGTGTGCTGCCGTAGGCGGTGAGGGCATCTTCCAGCTCGTCGCCCTTCATGTCGCTCAGGATCTGGGTGCGCAGGGCGTCCAGCGTGGACACCTGCAGCGGGTCAATGCGCATCATCAGGATGATGGAAGCGGCATTGTACTGCACGGCAGCGGCCTCGCCGTACACAAGGCCGCGCACGGCGTCGGCGGCACCGTCCTGGGTAAAGGCACCGGTCAGGTCGCTTTCGGTCAGCAGTTCGGTCTGCACGTTGGCAGCATCCTCGGCGGGGGTGGAGTCCAGCACGGCGTAGATGTCCGGCAGGGCGGCAGAAGCGGCAGAATGCAGGGCGCTGACCTGCTCGGACACCGAGCCGTCCTGCGTTTCACTGCAGCTTGCGGCGGCCGCCTGTGCCAGCTGCAGCATCTGGGCCTTCTGGTCGTCGGAGGCGAACACAAAGGTGCTGGTGTTGTACAGCGGGATGTTCACATAGGCCAGCTCGTACATCTGGCTGTCCAGATGCTCGGTCAGGTCGCTGTCATCCACGGGGCTTTCGCCGTCCGGGCCGTACACCAGCGTCAGCAGCAGGGTGTGCTTGAGCTGGATGCGCTCAAAGGCCTTGAGGGTCTCCAGGCCGATGCCGTTGGCGGTGTAGGTGCTGCCGTACTGGTCCATCAGCTGCTGGGCGTAGTTGTCGGCCACCTGGGTCTGTTCGGCGGTCAGCTCCCCGCCCAGATCGGCAAAGCGAGCGTCGATGGCGGCAAAGGTGCGCAGGGTCTCCAACGTCTTGTCGGCCACATAGTCCTGGACCACGGCGGTCTCGCCGCTGTCGGCATCGGTGGTGATGGTCTCCTTCAGGAAGGCCTTCACGTCAGTGGTGTCCTGGTCCTTGCCAGCCAGCTGGGCGGCCTGCTGATAGGCACTGTACTGGGCCAGCAGATACAGGCCGGAGGACACTTCAAAGTCGCCGACCTTGCCCACGGTGTCCGGGGTGGACAGGCCGCAGCTTGCCAGACTGAAGATCATGACGAGTGCGCATACCAGCGCAAGCAGTTTCTTTTTCATGTGTAATGCTCCTGTTTTTTGAAATTGTAGATGGCTCGCCCTCTCAGGCGCTGACGCGCCAGCTCTCCCAAAGGGAGAGCCTCTGGCGAAATCGCAGCGTTTGCCGTACTGCCAAGGCCTCTCCCTTTGGGAGAGGTGGACGCGAACAACGTGAGCGGACGGAGAGGGCGAGGCTGCAGACCTGAGAGGGTTCTCTCCACAAATTTCTGGACAGAGCACCGCATTCTGTGTATAATATATAGGATAAGGCCGCCGGGACTGCCGCGGCCTGTAAAATGGCGGCGGGCACTGCCCGCTCCCCGGAACAAAAGAGGAACCTTTCGTGAACGAGAAACCCAAAGAGACCAGAGCGCGGGTCTACCTGCGCCGCGCTGTGCTGGCGGCACTGGATGCCGCCATCGTGGCGTTCAGTTTTTATTTTGCGCTGCTGCTGCGGGCCGACGGTGCGGTGGAAGCCGCCTGGTGGCCCCACAACCTTGCCATCCTGTACCGTAACCTGCCCTGGATCGTGGCGGTGTATGTGGCCAGCTTCCTGCTGGGCGGGCTGTACTCGGTGCTGTGGAAGTACGCGGGCGAGCGCGACCTGCTGCGCCTTGCGGTCATAGTGGCGGTGCCCACCGGCATCGTGTATGCGGTCAACCGGCGGTGCATCCACGGTGTGCTGTTCAACTCGGCCAACTGCATGGCGGCGGTGCTCATCCTGCTGCTGGTGGGCGGCAGCCGTCTGGCATGGCGGCTGTTTTTGAACCACCCGCTGGGCGAGCGCCTGCGCGGCGCGGCCAGCCGCGACCCCAACCGCCCCGTGATGATCGTGGGCGCGGGCGAGGCCGGGGCCTGGGCCATCAACGTGTGCAAGACCAACAAGCAGTATGGCCGCCCGGTGCTGGCCGTGGACGATGACCCCGCCAAGCTCCACCAGACCATCCACGGCGTGCCGGTCAAGGGCACGCTGGAGCAGATCCCGGAGCTGTGCAAGCGCTACGGCATCCACACCATCCTGGTGGCCATCCCCACCCTGAAGGGCAGCCGCCTGAACCACGTCATCGACCTGTGCGTGAGCACCCACTGCGCGGTGCAGATGCTCAGTGACCCCCAGCTGGTGGGCAGCGGTGCACCCCAGCAGGGGGCTTTCCGGGAGCTGAACCCGGCGGACTTTTTGTCCCGCGACGAGGTGACGCTGGACATGGAGAAGATCTCCGGCTACCTCACCGGCAAAACAGTGCTGGTGACGGGCGGCGGCGGCTCCATCGGCTCGGAGCTGTGCCGGCAGGTGATGCGCTTCCACCCGGGCAAGCTGCTCATCTTTGACATCTACGAGAACTGCGCCTACGAGCTGCAGATGGAACTGCAGCAGAAGTATGGCCGCGATATCCCGGTGACCGTGCTCATCGGCTCCATCCGGGACAAAAAGCGGCTGGACGAGGTGTTTGAGACCTACCACCCCACGGTGGTGTTCCACGCGGCGGCCCACAAGCATGTGCCGCTGATGGAGGTCAGCCCCGCCGAGGCGGTCAAGAACAACGTGCTGGGCACCAAGAACCTGCTGGTGAGCGCCAGCGAGCACGGGGTGGAGCGGTTCGTGCAGCTGTCCACCGACAAGGCCGTCAACCCCACCAGCGTCATGGGCTGCACCAAGCGCATCTGCGAGATGCTCATCCAGACCTTTGCGGGCAACACCGACATGAAGTGTGTGGCGGTGCGGTTCGGCAACGTGCTGGGCAGCCATGGCAGCGTCATCCCGCTGTTTGAAGCCCAGATCAAAAAGGGCGGCCCGGTCACCCTGACCGATGAGAACATCGAGCGCTACTTCATGACCATCCCGGAGGCGGCCCAGCTGGTGCTGCAGGCCGGT
>OGZB01001746.1_pt1 | contig 12046 bp, 22 predicted proteins | sample 1576691 | NCBI WGS metagenome assembly OGZB01 (sample SAMEA3541479, study PRJEB24748) | human gut metagenome | biome: human gut; feature: human-associated habitat; material: faeces | place: China | collected 2012
CTGCTTCAGGTAGACGGTGATTTCAGACCCGTTCTGAAGAAGGCTGGATTCCTTACCAGAGACCCTCGTATGAAGGAAAGAAAGAAGTACGGTCTGAAGGCTGCTCGTCGCGCACCTCAGTTCAGCAAGAGATAATTCAACCGAATATCGAAAAAGAGCAACAGACCCCGAAAAACATTGTGTTTTCGGGGTTTTCTTTATGTTTGGAGGCGGTCACAAAACAGTCTCAAAATACACAAAATTGTTGCGGTAACTAACAAGTAACACACAAGTAACTGACAAGAAAACAGGTGTCCTCCGTAGGACTTTGCGTGTCCTCCGTAGGACAGCAAAAAAGGAGGCATCAACCGCCTTTTTCAGTGCAATGGTCTATGATGCAAGACCGGACATCCTTTTTCGTGCGACAGTGGAAGGAATACCCGTCCTTGAATATGATGTCATATCCGTCGTGCATGTTTCCAGTGATTCCGGAAATCATTTCTCTGTTTCTCTCTGCAATCTGCATTGTGTCAAACATTCCGCACTGGTCCTTACGGACGAGGTCTTGCAGGTACGCATTGACCGACATCCCTTTATCAGATGCAAGGGTCTTGATGATACTTTTCATTCCTTTCGGAACTTTCAACTCCAGTCGTTCATATCTTTCTTTGTCAAAAGCAAGTTTATATTCTTTTCTATCCATCAGATACACCTCCATCAAATCAAATTGATTGCATCAAGTTTTATCGGGAGTTCAATGTGCGTGTACACCGTTTCGGTGACACCTTGCCCCTTGTGACCGACTATCTTTTTGATGACCCTATCATCAACCTTTTTCTCTGTGAGCAGGGAGACACAGGTGTGTCTTGTATCGTGAGGACGATGTCCGTCATATACCGGTTCTTTCTTTGTCTCGTCAATGATATATTTTCCGAACCCGAACTCAAGCATGAGGGGAATCCAGCATGAATCATAATAATTCCGATATGTGAAAGGCTTGTCATCCGGTGTGCAGATGAAATGTTCGCAATCTCTGCCGAGCCAATATTCAAAGAAAGGAACGATTTTCTCTGCAATCGGCACTTCTCTGATTCCTGCCTCTGTTTTGGATTCCTTGACATAGAACCATCGTTCTTCAAGATGGATGTCAGTCTTTTCAAGGTCGAGCAGTTCTCCGATTCTGACACCGGAATAAATCATGATAAGGATAACAGTCACATACACATTTGAATCCTTACTTTTCCACAAGGCAGCAGTCTCTTTCTTTGAGAATGGCTTGCGGTTGTATGCGTTCGGGTTTCCTGCCTTGCTTATGTCCACATATCTGACCATGTCTCTCTTGTCCTGTGAGACAATCTCGTGCATCACAGCATAGTCATACATGAGACCCCACAGGATTTTGAGTGTTTTCAGTGTAGGGGTATTCTTGCCGGATTCATCGACGACCCGTTGCAGGTGGTCGAGTTTGATTTCAACAAATTTCATCCTCCACAGGTCTCTTGATGTATTAAAGGCTGCTTTGTACCCGTTTGTGTCCTTGATTTTCTCAAAGTAACCATCCGACCATCGCTCATATACCTCCTCGAAAGTAATGGTTGCAAGGTGCAGGTCATACGGGTCATTGTTATATTCTGCAAGAGCGTTCAGAGCATCCTTGCGTGTTGGGTAATATCCAATAGTGACATATAGTTGTTTTGATTTGCCTGTCTCCGGATTGATTTCCCATCCTTTTGTCTTTTTGGCGACATAGGGATTGCGTCGTTTTCCGGATAATTTATAGACAGAACCGAACCCGTTCGGGAGTTTCATTCTATCACCTCCGTAAAAATGAGTATAAAAATAAAACCAATGCAAAAAGCACGGTTTTATGATAGAATGAGTATGTGTTTAGACATTCATCAAGTGCTTTTCGCAAAGTATGAGATAATGTTACACAAGGCGGTTTCCGTTGCAGCGGAGACCGCCTTTTTTTATTGCCTTGCATGTCAATAGAATAATCTTTCACGATAACCTCACCGGAAAGGAGGTGAGGAATGATGAAGATATTGACATGGGAGGCACGAACAAACAAAGGTCTCACATTGATGGAGTTGTCGAGAAAGACCGGAATCGGAAAATCTACGCTCAACAACATCGAGAATGAAAAAGTGTCACCGACACTATTTCAACTGGAGACGATTGCGATTGCACTTGATATGAAAATATCAGACCTCTATGAATCCGAATACAAATAATTGTATCACATCACGACATGAATGTCGGGAACATCGGAACGATTTCCACAATTATGGAAATGAACCTCGATATTTCCACAATCATGGAAATATGTGATATTATCAGTATCGGAAAGAGGGTGGTTGCTATCAAGTACAAAGAGACTATCATTGAGTTAGTCGAAAAGATGCAGAGCGAACGCATCCTCAAGAGGATATACAAATTCGTTTTGTATCTCTACACCCACGAGACTGGCGGTTGAAAAGACCGTCAGTCTTTTTCTTTTATCTCAATAAATTTATCAATAATTCTTTCGAGGGCAACCAGTTCCTCCTCGTCCAGTCGGGCGAATGTCTTGAACAGATTCTTGTGAAACTCATTCTCACCCATCATGATGCGGTCAATGCTTTCCATGATGTCATCGTCGTTCTCAACGAACATTTCACCCTCTCCAGTGGTCAGATATATGTAATCAACACCGAACTCTCGACAGATAGATTTTGTCATCTGCTCAGTGAGATTGTTCACACCGTTTTCGATTCTGCTCATCGTCTGTTTTGTCACTCCGACACGTTCTCCGAACTTCTCAAGTGTCAGTCCGAGAGACTTTCTAATCTCTTTCACACGCTCATTTTGCGTCATGAAATCTCACCTCCTTTTCAATGAATATAACACCGCAACTGACAAAAGGCAATAGAAAAGTTCCGTAAAGTGACAAAAAGGTGTTGACAAGGTCAATAAAAGTGACTATTATGTAACCATACGGAACAAACAAGGAGGAAAAACAGAATGGAACATGTAAGAGTGAACAGTGCAGCAGATGCGTGGAGAATTGCAGCGAGATTCTTCCCTACTGACTACATAAAGAATGAGGAAAGCAGCAAGCGAGCAGGTTATCCGATATATGAAACCACATCGACAGACGAGCAGTTTTCCGGATTCCACATTTCAGACCTCAACACAAGACTTGAGTTGAACATGGGAAATGACACCGTGACGATTTGGATTGAGGATGCAAAAGAAAACGCACCGACACCGGAGTGGGGCATCGAGCCGGAGAAAACAAAGAAAGTCAAGAATGTCATCAAGGGATATATGAGCAGATGCGACATCGAGCAACTCACAGTCATTGAGGACGATGACGATTCAGTGATTTTTTCCGGAAACATTGAAAAGTTCCTACATCCATGCGACACCATGCAGGACGAGGCAAAGAGAATCAAAGAGGCAGCAGTCAAGAGGGTTCTCGAATTTAACGAGGAGAAGTTATTCATTTTCATATAAGGAGTAAAAAGATGGACAATGTCGAGGCATTAAACAAGTACATAGATGATGTGTGTGCCTACTGGAGAGGAGAAAACGACGACTTTCAACCAGTACCGATTCCGAAAGAAGTCGATGACGAGATGCAGAAAGATTCATTTTATTAAGGAGGTAGAGATGAAAGAAATCATGAACAAAATAAAAGAAAACCTCAAGAGACAAGGTTTTCTTTCGTGGTGTGCTTTAGTTGTTGCAATTCTTTCACTGCTCAAGGCGATACTCACCTAAAAAGTGCAATGATGGCGACCATGAGGGCGAGAATAGCAATCCAGTTGTCTATCAAGTACCGTTTGACAGAACGCTTGCGAGCGTCACGGATAGCACTCTCATTCAATTCATCATAAAGTCGTTTGTCCATACTGTTTCACCTCCTGTCATTTGAGAGTGGTTGCACATTTATTATATGGCAGGAGGAGGCAGCAGGACAAGAAAAAGGAGGCAGTCACAATGGAAATCGGACGAATATTGCCGACCGAGGCTGCGGTGATTCTGAATGTGTCACCTCAATTCGTGAGAGTTGCAATGCAGCAGGGGAAACTCCCCATCGGAACAGCAATCAAGATGTCCTCAATTTGGACATATCACATATCAGAGAAACTCCTGCACGATTACACAGGAAAGAACATCGAGCAGGAACTTGAAAGAATCAGAGGAAAGGAGTGACGACAATGTCAAAGGACGAGAGAAAAGACACTGTTGAGAGAATTGCGGAGAAGTTCGCAACCTTGCAGGACACACAAAAGGCATTTGTTGCCGGATATATGGCAAGAGCAGAGGAGGAGGACGCATCGAGAAAAAAAGCGACAGCGGTTGCGACCGCATAAAACAAAATAGCAAGGTATGAGATAAAACAAAACGAGGCGGTTGATTGTTGCAGCGGTCAACCGCAGTACATAACAGGAGAGAGGAATCGGACTGGCAGCAGGACAACACATCATTGAGAAGTGCGACGCAGTAATCGTCGGGTATCGGTTCGGAATTTCGGAGGGAATGGAGCAGGAGATGCGGATTGCAAAAGCGAGAGGCATCAAGATTCAATATCACTCATGAAAAGGGGCAAAGAAAAAGGACATCCGTCGCAACCGGATGTCCGATGCAAGTCTTGTCAGACTTGAAAACCACTAAAAATATTATATCAAATATGACACAGAATTGCAATCAAAAAAAGCGTGAAAAACGCTGATTCTAAAAGGGTTTTAAGGGGTTTAGCGTCCTTGTTATAGATATTAACAAGTCAACGAAAACCTAAATCATTATAGTAGAAGGATGGTGTCAGATGAAAAAGAGAAAAGAGCAGTATGTCTCATATGACTACGAGGCAGCGTTCAATAAATCAATAGAGGATTTGGGTGAGTATTTCATTGAGCAGATGGCAAAGAACAGGAAATCACTTATGTATGCACTCAAGGAGATACGAGCAGGAGAGCAACTGGAGGTTGAAATATATCCGCAGTTCAAGAGCATGGATGAAGTACCGGAGGAGAGTTGGACAGCAAAGAAAGACAACTCACAGGCACAGAGAAACCTCAACGATAAGAACGCAAGAAAGTATGTAGAGAGGATAATCAACGAGAATTTCACCGACAGGGATTTGTGGATAACACTCACATATGATGATGACCACCTCCCTGCGGATGGAGATGTGGATGCAGCAATCAAGAATGTGCAAAAGTACATCAAACGGGTCAACTATCAGAGGAAAAAGAGAGGACTGGACAATGCGAGATATGTGATTGTAAATGCCTACAATCCGGAGCAGGAAATCAGATGGCATCATCACATTGTCATGGACGGAGACATGGACATGGACACGGTTGAGGCATGTTGGGGGCAGTCGAGCAGAAACGAGGTGCGACGACTGGAGACAGACGAGAACGGGCTGTCCGGAATGGCGAACTATATCGTTGAGGAAAAGAACAGAATCAAGTCGGAAAAGAGATGGATATCCTCGAAAGGGTTGAAAATGCCGGAGGTTCGAGTGGTTCATTCCAAGCAGCCGGAAAAGGGCAAGGGGAACTATAAGAAAATCAAGAAATATGTGGATGAAATGCTAAAGGACAGAGACATGATTGAGGTTCAAATGAAAAAGTGGTTTCCGGAATATGATTTCACGGATTCCGGTGTATATTACAACGATTTCAATGGCATGTTCTACATACGGGCGAGAATGAGGAAACGGAGGCAGCAATGAAAGCAAAAAGAAAGAGAAGAATGAGCAGGAGGAGACGGGAACGGACATATATTGCGGTGATGGTATTACTGGCGATCGCTGTGAGCATAGGTCTGACACGCTCTGTCATGCGAGATGACAAGGAATTTGAGGAGTATGAGCAACAGTCGCAGGAGTTCAATGCACGGATGCAGAGAATCGACGAGAAAAGAGAGGCATCCGGACAAAATGCAATGCTTGAGCAGGTGCGAACATGGCAGCAGGAGCAGTACACAGAACCGGACAAGTATGCAGTATTTGACACCATGTCGGCAGACTGGGGAGGTGAGGAGGACGGATTTGTGTTCTATGAGATACCAGAGGAATACAGTCGGACAGGTGGCTATTTTCCGGAAAAGATGCAGGTATATACATATTGCGTCTGCAAGCAGTACGGGGTCAGATATGACCTTGTGGTCGCTCTGATTGAGAAAGAATCCGGATATAAATTCGACAAGGTTGGTGACGATGGTCATTCTATCGGGTACATGCAGATATACGAGGAGTGCCACAGAGACAGGATGGAGCGTCTGAACGTCACAGACCTCACGAACCCATATCAGAACGTACTTGTCGGGATTGATTACCCGTCGGAACTGATTGGGAGATACGGAACGATTCAAGATGCACTTGCAGCGTATAACTACGGGGAGCAGGGAGCAAAACAACACCTATGGAAAAACGGAATCTATGTGTATGAGTACAATCAGACCATCATGAGCAGGATGAAAGAAATTGAGGAGGAACTGGAACAATGAAAAAAATACTGATAGGCGGTTCGCCGTGTACGCACTGGTCAGTGATACAGAACGCAAAGAATAGAGAAATCGAGGCAAGCGGGCAGGGATGGGAATTGTTCAAGAATTTTGTCATCGCACTGCACAAATTCAAACCCGATTATTTCATTTACGAAAATAACAGTTCAATACATAAGAACATCAAAAAGCAGATAGAGAACGAATTGAATGTCACTCTTTTGGAAATTGATTCGCAACTTGTATCAGCACAGAGAAGAAAAAGGATATACGGAACGAATATCAAGGGCGTGACGGTTCCGGAAGATAGAGGAATTTGTTTGCAGGATGTTCTTGAATATGGCGAAACGGACAGGAAAAAGTCAAAAACGGTTCGTGTTGGTGGTAGCGGGTCCGGATGGGGCAACAAACACGAGTGGGATATGCCGAACAAAGACCGAGTATATACGACCACGGAACTGGAACGATTGCAGACATTGCCGGACGGGTACACAAGGGGAATCCCGGAACGTCAGAGGAGAAAAAGCCTCGGGAACGGTTGGACAGCAGAGGTCATCATCGAACTCATGCAACACATGAACATTGACAAGGACGAGGAAATTATCGTTGTGTCGTTATATGACGGAATTGCAACAGGCAGATATTGCCTTGAAAAACTGGGATTCACAAATGTGAAATATTTCGCATTTGAGATTGACAAATATGCGATGCAGGTCGCAGTGAACAACTATCCCGACATTATTGAGTGTGGAGATGCGTTCAAGGTGCGAGCAGAGAAGTGGTGCATCGAGGAGGAACTGGAGCAGGATGCAGGTGATTGAGAGGATTCTGCACATGTTGAGGGTCAAGGATTGCAGACATGTGTGTCTGTTCTGCGAATATTACGAGACATGCAAAACAGAGGGAAATACAGAGAAAGAACGGAGGAATAGAAATGAACATAGTTAGTTTGTTTGACGGAATATCATGCGGAGCGGTCGCCTTAGAAAGAGCAGGAATCAAAATCGGGAGATATGCAGCGTATGAGATTGACGAAAATGCAATCAAAGTGAGCGAACAGAACTATCCAAAAATTGAGCGTTACGGAAATGTGTTCGAGGGAGAATTTGAACGATTTGTAGGTTTTGACATGTTGATGGGTGGAAGTCCTTGCACATATTGGTCGATTGCAAGGTGTACTTCCACGGAAGAAAAGAGGACGAAAAAGTGCGAGGGTCCAGGATGGGAATTATTCAAGCAATACAAGAGGGCGTTAGATGAAATCGAACCAAAATATTTCATTTACGAAAACAACGCATCAATATCGCCAATTATCAAAAACAAAATATCGGAAGAATTAGGAGTGAACTATTTGACGATAAATTCCCGCCTAGTATCTGCACAAGATAGACGGAGATGTTATTGGACTAATATTCCGGTCGTGGGGATGCCGGAAGATAGAGAAATATATTTCAGAGATGTAATAAGCAGAGAACGAAGTGACATGCGACAGATTGGAGAGTGGGTTCACGGCTTGAGGTTCGGTAAGACAAAACTTGCAGCAATGAAACGTCTGGATTGCGAAAAATCCGGAACATTAACGACGAGCAAATATCATCCTGGCAATTATTATCTGAATGACAATGAAACGGAATATACAAATTTGACAGCGGAAGAGTGGGAGATATTACAGACACTCCCTCAAGGCTACACAAGTATATTGTCGGGCGAAAAAAGATATAAGGCAATCGGAAACGGATGGACGGTTGATGTCATAGCCTGGATATTAAGTTTTATACCGGAGGAGGAAAGAACATGAAAATGAGATATGCAATGAGAAGTGAGGACACAGAGCAAATCAATGTTGTGTCGTGGGCGAATTGGAACATGAACCGTTATCCGGAATTGAGATGGTTGTTCCATGTACCGAACGGAGGCAGCAGGAACAAGCAGGAGGCGGTCAAACTCAAACAGATGGGTGTCAAGGCGGGTGTGTCTGATTTGTGCCTCCCGTACCCGAAAGGACTGTACTGTGGGTTATACATCGAGATGAAATTTGGTGATAACAGGCAGCAGGAGACACAAAAAGAGTTTCTCTCCGACATGGCAGCAGTAGGACATTTCGTTGTGACATGCTATTCGGCAGAGGAGGCGGTAAAAGTCCTTGAGGAATATTTGAATCTTTCGGACTGGGAACACATGGAGAGAAATCGGAGAATGAGCATCCCGAACAACAGCATCCTCAAGAACGGGGAAATCAAAGAGAGCAAGCCGAGAGGGAAACAGGGAGGCGCAGCAGGATGACGGTCAAGGATGTTATGACGTTGCTTGAAAGTCCGGACAGGGTTCGGGTCATCAAGGACGGTGAGGAGATATACAACCAGTATTTTGCAAACATGGAGGTTGACAAGGACATCGTCGCACAGATAGGAGATGCAGAGGTCAAGAGATTCCGAGCAATTCCGGAGATCACTCACAGGAAATACAAGGAACGGGGTCTCATTGCACCGATGAAACCGGAGGAAACACCGGACTATTCTTTCAGAGATTTGCAGTTGTGTATATACCACACAATCACGATATAGCGGGGAGGTGAGGACATGAGGAAAATCATCATTGTGGCAGCAGTCGTTGTCATAGCACTAGGAGCAGGGTTCACATATACACTCTACAAGGTGGGCGAGGGGATGCACCTGCACCGCTGCGGATGGAGACAGCCGGACGACAGAGGTTTCATGTAACAGGTAACAAGAGGATAACAGGAGGAACAGAAAAAATGAGAATTATTGCAGTTATGTCACCGAAAGGTGGAATCGGAAAGACAACGACATCGGATGCAATCGCCTACATGTTGGGAGAGGAGCAGGAGAAACGTGTTCTCGTTCTCGACGGAGACCCGCAGGGCGATACATCAAAGACATTTGAGGCATACGAGCCGGAGGGAACAGGAATGAGTGAACTGCTTGAGCGTCATGTGAGTGTGGGCGGGTCATACCGGACAACGGACTTGATAAGACCAACACAGTATAGTCACATTGACATCATTCCTGCAAACGGGTATCTCATGCAGACAGACATGAAACTGCTGCTCAAGCAGGAGGCAAATCAAGTCACGAGGCTGCGGGATGCACTGGAGGAAATATCCGAGGCATACGACTATTGCATTTGTGATTGTGGTCGTCTGCTTGATATGGTGGTCATCAACATTCTACTGGCAGCAGAACTCGTCATTGCGCCCGTAAAGGTCGGAGGATATGAAAATGAGGCGATTCACAATTTGCAGGAGCAGGTTGACGACCTGCGGGAAATTAATCCGGAACTCCGAATCAAGGGTCTTGTGACCATGAGACAGAAAAACAAGACATCACTGGATTTCGAGGAGTGGATGAAAACCAGTTCCGGATTTGACATGTTCGTCACACCGATTCGTCGGTCGATTGTAGCGGAAAAGGCATCCATGAGAATGGCAGTCCTCCCGCAGTTTTCAAAGAACTGCATCGTGTCACAGGACTATCGCAATGTGGTTCATGAATTACTCAAGGAACTGGAGGGGTAGACATGGCAGGAATGAGAGCGGTGCATAAAAAGAACGGAACAACATTCAAGTATAGCGGAGATTTGAAAGAGACCATCGAAAAGGCAGAAAAAGAATTGAAAGAGAAAGAGGGAACAACACAATGGCTTTTTCTTAAATGGCAGTACGACAATGCACGGAAAGCGTTTGAGAAGTACAACCGCAGACTGAAAGATTTGAAAGATTTCATAAAACTGGCAAAAGAAGAACTTGCAAAAAGAGAGGAGGCAGCAGGACATGGGCGAGACAATACAAATCCTTGAATTATTCGGGGGAATTGGTTCGCCTCGATGTGCCTTGAGAAATTTGAACATCCCAACAAAAGCAATCGACTATGTGGAAATCAATGAAAAGGCAGTCCGGTCATACAATTCGATGTTCCGTGAGGAATTAGAATATAAAACACAGACGGTCGTCGGATGGAATCTGAAACCGGATATTTTGATTCATGGTTCGCCTTGTCAAGACATGAGCATCGCAGGACATCAAGGGAAAGCGACAGGAGACGGAAGAATCAACAGAGGGAAAGGTTCAGACGAGGGGAGCGGAACACGTTCCTCTCTCATGTGGGAGACAATACATATCATTGAGAATATGGGAGAATGGCGACCTCGTTATGTGATATGGGAAAACGTGAAGAATGTGAAATCAAAGTACATGAGACCGAATTTCGACAGATACATGGTCGAGATGGAAAAACTGGGGTACACGAATAATTATGCGGTTTTAGATGCAAGAGAGTTCGGATTGCCACAGGCGAGAGAAAGAGTGTTCACGGTTTCTGTTCTGAATGGTGAAAAATTTGAGTTCGATGACCTCATAAGGACACCGATGCGAAACCTGCAAGAGTTCCTTGAGGATGACGTTCCGGACATCTACGATGTGACGCAACCGTCTGTTCTTGCATGTATCGGAGAAAAAGGAATCCGGAGAGCGACAGTCATCAAAGATTGTGCATACACAATCACGACAAGGCAAGACCGGACACCTGCACAGGTCATTGACCGAGGAGATGGACGGTATCGGTATTTGACAGAGCGTGAGTGTTGGAGATTGATGGGATATTCAGACGAGGATTTTGACAGGGCGAAAGCAGTTCAAGAAAGAAACGGGAAATACTACAAGGCTTTATATGACCAAGCAGGGAACAGCATCGCAGTTCCAATATTTGAGAGCATATTCAGAAAGATAATTTTGCAGGAGGCCGCATGAGAGCGACAGAAAGAGAGGATTGAACATGGGAAACATCATCAACACAGCACCGTGTCGATTCTGCGGACAGATGGTGCAGATCGAGAGCGAGGAAAAACTGACAGAGCCACAGGCAGAGGAAAAGGCGACAATGTCCTGCACCTGCGAACAGGCGGTTGAGTATCAGAAAGAGAAACAGAGGAAAGAAAAGGCGATGCAGAACGTCGCTGCATTGTTCGGAGAGGCAGCAACACCGGAAAAGAGATGCGGTGAGGGCATCGTGAAGATTCTCAAGGCAGCAGTTGAGGAGATATACACCGGAGGACTGGCAAAGGTCACTCTGAACCTCCGAGGCGGGGTCAAAGCATCTATATCGCAGAATAGCAAAGGCGAGATAAACGTCGAGCGTACAGAGACCAAAAAGCAGAAATTAACAGAATAGGGGAGCGGGTGCGTGTGACCGAAAGAGAGATATGCGGGTCATTCCGGAGAGCAGAGAATCAAAAGCAACAGATTCAGATTTTGACGGAACTGACCTGCAAGAGTAAATATCAGATAATCGGTATATTGCTGCGGAATGGCGAGAAAGTACCGAAAAGCATTGAAAACCAGTTATTCAAGAGACTGGATGCACTCGACGCACAGATTTTCGAGTGTGAAATGGAATACAAAGAAATCGTGACCGCATTGACGGGAGAAAACAGGAGGAAAGAAGATGGCAACAGGATTCAGCGTCATGGACGCACTGAACAAGAACAGCAAGGCAGCCAGGTAACTTCTCAAAGTGTCGGCCTGGATAGAGTCCAGCGAAATTATCTCATT
>OGZB01001752.1_pt1 | contig 12035 bp, 9 predicted proteins | sample 1576691 | NCBI WGS metagenome assembly OGZB01 (sample SAMEA3541479, study PRJEB24748) | human gut metagenome | biome: human gut; feature: human-associated habitat; material: faeces | place: China | collected 2012
GCAGCCGCCGGAGCGGTGCTTAAGCCGTAAGGCGGGAATTATGCGGTGTTGCCTTTACCCGATATTCATATCCACCGGCTTCGAGATCCCCTTGACGCTGCCGGAGCCTGTGTACTGCCATATATTGTGCTTGTAGCTGAAGCTCAGCGTATCGCGGTACTGGGCGATCCAGATGTTGTACTTGCTGATGTTCGCAAAGTTCAGCGCGTTATAGAACCAGCTGGCATAGGAGTAAACGCCCGCGCTGTACCCCGCGCTGCGGATCGTCTCGCAGAAGGCGACGGCGCAGGCCGTGCGCTCGGCGGCGCTCAGGGCATTGGCGCGCCCGCCGCCGACACTCTCGGTGTCGTAGTAGACGCCCAGCGGCAGGCTGTAGCCGCTGACCAGGCTCAGCACCATGCTGGCCTCCTCGACGGCCTCGGCCTCGTTGATGGCCTGACTGTAGAAGTAAACGCCGACGCGCAGGCCCGCGTTGATCGCGCCCTGAATGTTCCGGCGATAGGTAGAATCCTCGACCAGCGCACCGCTGCCGTAGCCGCGGTAGCCGCAGCGGATGATGGCAAACGTGATGCCGTCCGACTTGACGGCGTTCCAGTCAATGCTGCCCTGGAACTTCGAGACATCAATGCCGCGGGCCGTGCGGTTCAGTGCGCCGTCCGCCGCAAAGGTGTAGACATTGCCCTGAATGACCTGCTGGCCCGTGACGGGCTGGTGGGTGGACGGGTCGTAATAATACGTTGCGCCGTCAATATCCTGCCAGCCGGTGTACTCGTATATCGTGGTGGTCGCGCTGGTCACGGCAAAGCCGTAGTTGGCCAGCTCCTGCACCGCAATGTTATCCGGCCAGCCCGCCGTCGGGTCGGGCACCTGGGTGGGTGCTTGCGTCGGAGCCGCTGTCGGGGCTTCCGTAGGGGCTGCTGTCGGGGCAGGGGTTTGCGTTTCGGCGGGGGTCTGCGTCGGGGCCTCGGTGGGGGCGGGCGTCGCCTCCGGGGTCGGCTCGGGCGTGATCTCGGGGGCCGGTTCCGGCGTGGGGTCCGCCGGGACAGGGGTCTCCTCGGCAGCCGGGGCGGCCCCGCCGGTGTCCTCCTGTACGGTCACCGGCTCGTCCGCGCGGTGTACCCACGCCATGCGGGTGTTGGCCGCACCCAGCAGCGTGACGGAATCCGCCGCGCCGGGCAGCCAGGCCGCCGTGGCCGTGTTGGCGGCGTAGTTCGTATCGCGCATTGCGCCGATCAGGTCCTTCGTGCCGTCCTGATAAACGGGCAGGTAGGGCGTTTCGGTGCCGTCGGCCAGCAGCAGATGACCGCTGCTGCTCAGCTTGGCTGTGTAGCTCGTCTTGCTGCCGGTCTCGGTCCTGGCGCTGTCGGCGTAGGTCACGGTGTCGGTGACCTCGTTGACGATGGGGGCCGAGCCCGCGTTGCTGACGCCGGAGTCCTCGGCACTCTCGTTGACCTGGCTTGCCTGGACGATCTTCTCTTTAACGGCCTTGACGTCCGCCTTGTAGACGACCTTTTCTTTGACCGTCACGGTCTGGGCCTCGGGCTGCGTGTAGCCCTCGATGGGCTGGACCGCCAGCGTGTAGTCGCCGGGGGTCACGTCCTCGGCCAGCGCGGTGCCGGTCTCGGTATCCAGCTCGTAATTCGTGGCATTGCCCTTGGCGTCGGTCAGCGTGATGGTTGCCGCCACGCCCAGCAGCGGGGTCTTTTCGTTCTCGGCGTCATCCTCCTTCGCGCTTTTGGACGGCGTCGGGGACGGCGAGGCGGACGCATCGGGCGTGGGGCTGGGCTCGGGGGCGTTCTCGACGTAGAGCGTCACACCGACGTCCTGCTGGATGACGCTGGCCTCCATCGTCAGCGGCTTGTCCGGCTCCGGCGTGGGGCTCGGCGTCGGGGAAGGGGTCGGCGTGGCCGCCGTCTCGGGGGTGGCCGTCACGATGGGCGTGGGGCTGGGCTCGGGCGCGGAGAGCGGACCGACGCTGGCCGCAAACGCGCCCAGGCCGATGCTGGCGGTCAGCACCACCGCCGTGCCGCCCGCGGCCAGCTTATACAGCGGCAGCCGCGCAAAGGTGCTGCCGGAGAAATACCGCATGGGGTTCTTCTTATTAAACATTCCTGTTCCTCACAGTTAAAAAGCGATAAACTATTACAAAATGAATCATACCACGAAAAAGGCCCCCGCCGCAAGTAGGCAGGGGTGGAAAATCGCACAGAAAAACGCCGAAATTTTCAACATCCATAGGGTCTGTTTGTGGATAATTGTGACACCGCGGACACAACTTTCCGGGCATCTAGTGGTCGCGGCTGCCGTCAGGCGCCAGCAGTTGTGTTGGGCAAAAATTCCTCCACCAATAAATCGACACACGCACCGTAGCTGCGCTCCGGCCCCGCAAGAAACGGCCAGCGCCCGGTCAGCGGGTCGTAGAGGTGGCTGTACCCCGCAAAAATTTCGTTTTTGTACTGTTTATTATAGAAGAATAGCACCATGCTTGCAAGCCGGCTGCCTTCCCACGCGGGGGAGGGCTTAGGAGGACTGGATTTTTACGTTGGATTTGCTATAATAAGCGTAGAGGATGCAGGGGCGGATGCGAGCATCGACCCCTGCAGAAAATGGAGAGCAATATAGGAGAGCAATATAAGAGGTAAACACCATGCAATACGTCAATTTCGGCACCACAGGCTTACAAATCTCCCGCCTTGGGTTTGGCGGCATTCCCATTCAGCGCATCGACCAGCCCGGCACGCGGGAGCTGCTGATCGCCGCGCATAAGGCGGGCATCAATTACATCGACACTGCCCGCGCCTACACGGTCAGCGAGGCATGGATCGGCCAGTCGCTGGAGGAGGCCGGGCTGCGGGATGACTTCATTCTGGCGACCAAATGCCGCGCACTGACCAAGGCCGACATGGAGGCCGAGATCGCCACGAGCCTGAAAAACCTGCGCACCGACCACATCGAGCTGTTCCAGTTCCACAACCCGAGCCTCGACGGCCTGAAAACCATTCTGGCGCCCGGCGGCGCAATGGAGGCACTGCTCGAGGCAAAGGCCAGGGGCATCGTCGGGCATATCGGCATCACGGCGCACCTGGCCGCTGTGTTTGAGGCAGCGCTGGACATCCCCGAGATCGAGACGATCATGTTCCCGTACAACATCGTGGAGCAGCAGGGCAGGGAGCTGATCGACCGCTGCGCCGCGGCGGGCAAGGGCTTTATAGACATGAAGCCGCTGGCGGGCGGTGCCATTGAGGATGGCCGCCTGGCACTGCGGTACGTGCTGTCCAACCCGGCAGTCACGGTGTCCATCCCCGGCATGGCGACGGTGGAGGAGCTGAACGCCAACGTGGCGGGCGCGGCCAACACCGCCCCGCTCACGCCCGAGGAGGAGGCCGCCTGCCAGAAGGTGCGCGACGCGCTGGGCACCCAGTTCTGCCGCCGCTGCAACTACTGTGCGCCCTGCACGGTTGGGATTTCCATCCCCAGTGTGTTCCTGTTCCAGGGGTACCTGAACCGCTACGGCCTGCAGCAGTGGGGCCGCGAGCGCTATGCGACGCTGCAGACCAAGGCCGGTGCCTGCATCCGGTGCGGTGCCTGTGAGCCGCGCTGCCCGTACAACCTGCCGATCCGGCAGATGATGCAGAAGGCCGCGGAGGATTTTGGGGAGTAAGGGTAGATAAAACAAGGCGTAGGGGCGGATTCCATATCCGCCCGTGGGGGCTTTCGCAGCCGCAAGCTGCCCGGGCGCATATAGAATGCGCCCCTACAGGGTCAACAGAATAAAGCGGCCTTCCCATTACAGCACATTTGCCGGTAAGCCGCGGGCCGGGCATGCCCGGCCCCTACCGGGTTACAGCCCGTAAATGGGCAATCGGGATGAACTCTGCCCTCATCAGTCCGCTTCGCGGCCAGCTTCCCCCACGGGGGAAGCCTTTTTTTGTTTCTGAATATTGTTTTTTGCTGGGCGAACGTGTATAATTTAATCTGTATAATTTTGTGCAATAATGTGAGGAATGAGTGCTATGCTTTCCGACCCCCAGCTGCATTATCTTGATAACGCCGCCACGTCCCGGGTGGACCCGGCGGTGGCGCAGGCCGTCAGCGAGGCGCTGACTGAGCTTTGGGCCAACCCCAGCAGCCTGTATGACCCCGCCGTTGCCGCGCAGGATGCCATTGCCGCGGCCCGCGCCCGCGTGGCCAAAACGCTGCACTGCCGCAGCGATGAAATCTACTTCACGGCCTGCGGCAGTGAGGGCAACAACATGGCCGTGACCGGCGCGGCCCGCCCGCGTAAGCACTGGGGCAATAAAATCGTCGTCACGGGCTTTGAACACCCCAGCGTGCAGCGCCCTATCCGCGCGTTGAAGGACGAAGGCTTCACCGTCGTCGAGGTCATGCCCGGGGCGGACGGACGCATTGACACGCAGAAATTCCTGGCCGAGATCGACAAAAACACGGTGCTGGCCGCCTGCATGGCCGTCAACAACGAGACCGGCGCCGTGCAGGACATCGCGGCGCTGGGCAAGGGCATCAAGGCGCGCAACAGCCGCACCCACTTCCATGTGGACGCCGTGCAGGCGTGGCTGCGCATGCCCATCGACCTGCAGAAATGGCGCGAGGTCGATACGCTCTCCGTCTCCGGCCACAAGGTCCACGCGCCCAAGGGCGTCGGCGCACTGTTCATCCGGGACAGCCAGCGCCAGACGCTCAAACCGCCCTATCTCGGCGGCCATCAGGAGCGCGGCCTGCGCCCCGGCACCGAGAACACGCCCTACATTGTGGGTCTCGGCGTGGCCGCCGCGCAGGGTCAGCAGAAGCTGCGCCCCCGCATTGCACACATTGCCGCACTGAATCGGCAGCTGCGCGCGGGGCTTGAAGAATTGGACGGCATCACGCTCAATTCGCCCGACGACGCGGTGGGGGAGATCGTGAATTTCTCCACCGGCTGCATCAACAGCCAGACCTTCATCAACTACCTGAACACCCGCGCGGTCTATGTCTCGGGCGGCTCTGCCTGCGACAAGGGCGAGCCGAGCCACACCCTGCTGGCCATGGGCTGCGCCGACCTGACCGTCCGCACCGCCCTGCGCGTGAGCTTCTGCGCCGATAACACCGCCGAGGACGTGGACGCGCTGCTGGCGGGGCTGCGGGACGGATTACAGGAATTGCAGCATATTTGAACGGCTGCCGACGGCGGCCTGAGGGCAGGCCGCCCTACGTACCCCTTTTCGAGCAAATCGTAGGGCGGGGTGCCCTCACCCCGCCGCAGGCTTCCGCAACAGACCGTAAACGGAGTGGCAGCAGCGGCGGCATGAGGGCATGCCGCCCTACATACTCTTACCCCTCCAGCTGCTCCTTATGATATTGCAGCGTGTACAGCTGGTAATATCTGCCGTGCTTCGCCAGAAGCTCCTGATGGTTCCCCTGCTCGAGGATCTTGCCGTGGGACAGCACAATAATGTTGTCCGCGTGCTGGATGGTGGACAGCCGGTGCGCGACGATCAGCATCGTGCCGACGGACCGCATCTTTTCCAGCGAATCCTGAATCAAAAGCTCGGTCTCGGTGTCAATATTCGCCGTGGCTTCGTCCAAAATCATAACGCTTGGCTTGTGGATGATCGTCCGCGCAAAGCTCAACAGCTGGCGCTGCCCGGCGGAGAAGTTGTTCCCGCGCTCGCGGACCTCCTCGTCCAGACCGTGGTCCAGCTTGTCAATGAACTTGTCGGCGTTGACATAGCGGCAGACCTGTAGGATCTCCTCGTCGGGGATGCCCTCCTCCCGCAGGACGATGTTGCTGCGGATCGTGCCCGAGAAAAGGAACACGTCCTGCAACATCTGCCCGAAGTGACGGCGCAGCGACGAAATTTTGATTTTGCGGATGTCGATGCCGTCAATCAGGATCTCGCCCTTCTGGAACTCGTAGTTGCGGCAGATCAGCGAGAGAATCGTGCTCTTGCCCGAGCCCGTCGAGCCGACAAACGCCACGGTCTGGTGCGGGTCAATGTGGAAGGACACGCCCTGCAGCACCCACTCGCCCGGAAGATAGCTGAACCAGACGTCGCGGAACTCGATTTCGCCCTTTACCTTGTCCAACTCGATGGCGTCGGGGGCGTCCACCAATTTGGGCGCAATGTCCATGATGGAGAACACCTTCTCCGACGAGGCCAGCGCCGACTGCAGCCAATTGAACTGCTCAGCCAGATTCTGGATGGGCGTGAAGAATTTGGAAATGTACATGTAGAACGTGACGATGGTGCCGCCCGTGATGGTCTGGCCCAGAAACGTCACGCCGTTCAGATGCCCCATGCCGCCGAGATAAAAAAGACACAGGATCGAGCAGATATACAGCATGTAGACCAGAGGACGAAACACGCCGAACACAAAGATCTGCTCCCGGTTCGCGCGGGCGAGGCGCTGGCTTTTCTCGCGGAACTCCGCCATCTTCTCGTCCTCGCGGCCAAAGATCTGCGTGACCTTGATGCCGGACAGATTCTCCGACAGGTAGGTGTTGATGTCGGTGGTCGCGTCCTTGACCTTGCGGTAGGCCCGGCGGGAGAACTTGCGGAAGATGACCGTAAAAATCACGATGAACGGAACAAAACAGAGCACCATCAGCGTCAGCTCATAGTTGAGCGCCAGCATGGCGACCAGGATGCCGAGGATGACAAAGATGTTCTTGGTCAGCGTGACCAGCAGGTTCGTGAACATCATCGAGATAGCGTTCGTATCGTTCGTCACGCGGGTGACGAGCTTGCCGACGGGAATCTCGTTCAGCTGCTCGTGGGACAGCGACTCAATGTGGGTGAATAGGTCCTCGCGCAGGTCGGAGATGATGCGCTGGCCGACGCGCTGCAGAATGACGGCCTGGAAGTAGGTGCTGGCCATCGAGAAAACGAGCACGCCCGCATAGACGGCGACGCCCGCGAACAGCCGCGGCAGCTCGAATTCGCCTGAGACCAGCTCCTCCAGTGCGCCGACGATCAGCGGCGAGATGATGTCATAGGCAATGGAGAACAGCATTAAAAACAGCACAACGACGAATTTTGCCAGGTACGGCTTGGCGTACCCGGCCAGGCGGCGCAGAATCTCGCCGTCGTTCATCGTGCGCTCAAAGCCCATCGTCTCCTTTTTGTCCTTGATGAGGGCGTAGGCCAGCACCAGCAGCGCCGTGACGATACCGATGACTGCGCCTACCAGCAACAGCGGATTTACATTAGCCATGGCTGCCGCCTCCTTCCTCGTCCTCGAGCTTCTGCAGATCGACCATGCGGCGGTATTCGGCGCAGCTGCGATACAATTCATCGTGCGGGCCGACGGCCTCTACCCTGCCGTCCTCGATAAAGACGATCTTGTCCAGCTGCTCCACCGTCGAAATGCGGTGGGCAATCAGCAGCGTCGTCTTGCCCGCGCGGCTGGTCTTGAGGTTGTCGAGGATGATTTTCTCGGTGCGGGTATCGACAGCCGAGACAGAGTCGTCCAGAATCAGGATCGGCGCGTTTTTCAGCAGGGCACGCGCAATCGAGATGCGCTGCTTCTGTCCGCCGGAGACGGTCACGCCGCGCTCACCGAGTACGGTCTCGTAGCCGTCCTTGAAGTCCACGATGTTGTCCCGCACATCGGCCAGCGCGGCGGCGCGGTCAATGTCGGCCTGGCTGGCGTCGTCCACGCCGAAGCCGATGTTGTGGGCAATCGTGTCCGAGAACAGGAAGTTGTCCTGCGGCACGTAGGCGCAGGCGTCGCGCACCGAATGGATGGACACGGCGTTCACGTCCTGCCCGTCCACAAACAGCGTGCCGTCGGGCACATTGTAGGTGCGCAGCAAAAGGTCCACCAGCGCGGTCTTGCCCGCGCCGGTCTTGCCGACGATGCCGACGCTCTCGCCGGGCTTGATGGTGAACGATACGTCCTTCAGCACGTCGTACTCGCCGTCTGGGTAGCGGAACGTCAGATGGCGGAACTCAATGCCGCCGTGCGGGTCGCGCAGGTCGGAGACGCCGTCGCGGTCCGCCACGTCGATGGGCGCATCCAGAAGCTCGGTAATGCGGTTCAGCGATGCCTTGCCGCGGGAGGTCTTTTCGATCAGCATCGAGATGGCCATGATGGGCCAGACGATGGCCTCAAAGTAGCCGATGTACTCCACAAGCTGACCTGCGTTGAACTGCCCGCGCCAGACGAGCCAGCCGCCGTAGCCCAAAATCACGCAGATGACCGACTCGACGAACAGCGTGACCAGCACCTCGAGCAGTGTTGCAATCTTGGTGTAGGCGACGTTGACCTCCTCGTTCTCCTTGTTGAGGCGGCGGAAGGCAATCAGCTCCTTGAGCTCTTTCACAAACGCCTTGATGACCGCAATGCCGGAAAAGTTCTCCTGCGCAAAGTCGGACAGGTCGGAGAACGCCTGCTGGCGCTCCTCCCACCGTCTGGTCATGACTTGGCTCATGACGGTGCCGAGTACGAACATGACCGCCGCCGGGATCAGCGCCAGAAGTGTTAATTTACAGTCCATCCGCCACATCTTGACCAGCGCCATAATGCCCAGCACGGCGGCGTCAAAGAACATCAAAATGCCGTCGCCGAAGCACTCCTGAATGGTGTCGAGGTCGTTGGTGTAGAGGCTCATCAGGTTGCCGACCTTGTTGACCTGATAGTACTGCTGGGACAGGCGGCGGCTGTGGTCAAACATCCGCTCCCGCAAATCGGCGGCCACGCTGACCGCTGACCCGAAGAAACAGACGCGCCACAGGAACCGCCCGATGACCATGAGAACGACGATCCAAATCATTGGCAGGCAGATGTGCTGAAACAGCACCTCCCTGGTAAAGGGCAGTGTCTGGCCGTCCACGACCACCTGCCCCAGATTTACGCCGTTGATGACCAGCCGGTACAGCTCCGGGATGAGCAGCTGAATGTAGTCCACCGTCAGCAGCGACAGAATGCCCAGCAGCAGCACCGGCGCGTGCTTGAGATAGTATCGGTTGATCGCTTTGCCGAAAATCACGGCAATCCTCCCTCCTTTTCCTATTTCTGCTTTGAACAAAGTACGACAAAATGCCGTAAAATATAAGTATATCGTACAAGCGCAGGTTCGTCAATGGGGACACAAAAAAGCGACCAGCCATAAAGCTGATCGTATTCCCTTTACTGTGCAGGCTTTTCCAAAATCAGGATATTTTCCCGCAACTGATATTTATGGGAGGTGGAATTTTTCATTTGCCATAAAACAACCTCGGCATTGACATAGCCAAGGCGTTCACCGACGATGCGCAATAATTCGGCTGTTTGGATATGCACCATTTTAAATGCGTGAGAATCACTTACCAGCAGGGAAATTTTCCCGCCGGGACGCAGAACACGATAGCATTCGCGCAGCGTGGCGGCCATGCCGCCGAAGTATTCCCAAATCAGCTTTGTGTATAGCTTCTCAAAGCCGCTGGTTGCGCCGTCGCTTTTTAGGCGGGCATCAATCAAATCAGTGATTTGTCGGATTTCAGCAATGTCCTCAACCAATGCCCGCTCGTGATCCTCCTTGTAGATGTTGGTGGTAGAGCCGCGAATCATACGTTTTTTGATTGTGCGGAAGGAGGCAAGGTCAGTAGCATAGCCTTGGAAAATCAGTTCCAGCTTAGAGTGTTTTGTGTATTCGTGATCGCCGGGATAGGGCGGCGAAGTAATCATAAGGGATATGCTGTTTTCTGCGACATAATCGGTCAGAGAGCGGCTGTCGCCCAACAATGTCGTAGCAAGTGTTCGACGCTGCACGTCCGTCACGCTACGCAGATCGGTAAGCATCATATTTACCTTGTCGCGGAAAGCTTGTAGTACATCGGCATCTTCCTTCGGCTTGCCGATGCCGAACCCTGGACCATACTTTACGTTAGATACGGGGACAAGAATAGACGAAATAGCGAACAAAAATAAGTCTCGCTCGGCACCTTCGGTCTGCGCCTTTACGGCGGCTTTCAACAGCTTGATTTTTACCAGTGGTTTGTCAGAAATATAGCGGCAATCCAGTGCTGCTGGGCGGTCAGTATTGGCAAGGGCGGCCAGGTGATCCCTGTCGTCCCAGTCAATACCAGCTGCCGCAGCGAGATAAGTGGCAATGATATGCTGCTTTGCTGCTTCGATGGCGTCACAATTAACATTCCAGTTCAGCTTTTGCTGTGCGGCGAAAACCATAAAGTTATTAGCATCAATACCATAGGACGGAATGCCTTTCAGTTTGCAGACAAGCTGCGTTGTGCCGGAACCGTTGAATGGATCAAGCACAATGTTTCCGTCTCCAGCACGAATCCCTTCCCGCTGTAGCATATATTCCGGGAAGACTGGCGTATAACCCAGTACGAAATTGTACCAGTCATGAAACGGGTAGCCGTTTGCCATGCAGGAACGCCCCTCAAACGTGCCGATCAGAGGCTCTGCCGGATACGCTTGAAGAAGATGCTCGCATACTTTACAGCTGCTTCTTGTTGGGGGATGGTAACTGAATGCCATCAAATACTACCTCACATTTTTACTTTTTCTGCCATGCGGCCAGCGGTGAATCAAGGCGGACACGGACAATCTCTATGATATTGAACATGGCGGCGTCTTTATTCCTTTTGGCGTCGTACAGCGGATTATGATCCAATACAGCCAGTAGCATACCGGTAGGTTCCATTTTAGCAGCGATAGGACGTACAACCAGGTTGAAATCATTGCGCTTATATTTCGTGATAAACGTTTGATACTGACCGTACAGTTGGACAAGATTGATGTCGTCAGAAGTGCTGATCGCTTTGGCCTCCAAAGGATACACATAGATGTTGCGGGAAGTCTCCGCGACATAGTAGCCGTCGATTTCGTTAGGCTGCCATTTCATGGGAGACTGCACGCGCTGGACAGTCTGTCCGAGTATCTGCGAAAGAATATCGCAGTAGTCAATGACACTGAACAGCGATGCCTCGTCGTTGGAAATAAATTTCTGAACAAGGAGGGGAACCTTGTTCACTATCGTGACTTCACGGTCAGGTATTCCCCATTCCAGCCAATCCTGAATGGGAATGGTCTGGCCGTTGGCATCAAATCCGCGGTAAACAAATGTACCGCAATAATTATCACCGCTTTGTCCACCCGGGACGGGACCTGTTTTTTTGCGCAAATCGTAGCCGTATTGGATTACGTGCGCAGGTAGGCGCTGTGCAATGGTGTTTCTCTTCCGCGTCAGGTCAAACACAAAATTTGACCGCGAAGTGGGCGTAGTGCCGCCGGTGGCACGAATCCCCTCACCGACTTCCCGCAAGGTGAAATCAATATCTTCCCCAATATGCTGCGTGCCACAATTGGTTTTCATGTCAAACAGATATGCGAGAACAGCGTGCTTATTGTAGTTTTTCTTTGCCATAGTGAGCCTCCCGGTGGCCGGGCATACAATAGTATGCCATATTTGTTACTTATAGTCAACTTCTTTTTCGAAGTCGAAGAAGTCCCTCATGGAAATATCCAAGGCAATTGCAACTTTTTCCAGGCTTAGCAGTGTAGCGTTGCGCTTTCCGGTTTCGATACCTGCCAGGTATGTCCGATCAATACCAGCCTTTAGGGCAAGTTTCTCTTGGGAAAGACCGCGCTGCTTGCGCAGTGCGCGAATCCGATTTCCAACCTGTTCTGTAATCATAACGACATCCTCCGTTGCATTTCAGCATACCGGATTGTAGCCTATGATTCAACGGACTATAAGTAACAAACTTCATGGAGAAGACAAAGTTTGACAAAGATTATTTTATCAACTGCGGCACTGTGTAACGTATCAGCTCATAGGAGAAGGCTACATTAAAAGAATCCGCGGCGGTACGACTTAGAGGGGGGACGGGGGCGCAGCACGCCCGGCCATGCGGCAGTCGTTCAGCTCCCGGGTCGATGACGAGCATCGACCCCTACATGCAGAAGCGGATGCTTGCATCCGCGGAAACAAAAGAAAAGCCCCTTGCCGAACGTATCGGCAAGGGGCTTTCTCTGGTGCGCGGTACAGGACTCGAACCTGTGACCTCCTGCACGTCAAGCAGATGCTC
>OGZB01001754.1_pt1 | contig 12029 bp, 8 predicted proteins | sample 1576691 | NCBI WGS metagenome assembly OGZB01 (sample SAMEA3541479, study PRJEB24748) | human gut metagenome | biome: human gut; feature: human-associated habitat; material: faeces | place: China | collected 2012
ATTAAAGATTACTACAGAAAAGGGGAACTTTTCTTCTTTTCCCTACGTCGGCACTGCCGTAGCCGGAGGCATCACCATCGGCCAGCTGAGCATCTTCCTGAACTACGCCAACCAGTACACCAAGCCCTTCAACGAAATTTCCGGCGTCGTGACCGAGCTGCAGAACGCTCTGGCCTGCGCGGCCCGCGTGTTCGAGCTGCTGGACGCCGAAGACCAGACCCCCGAAGCGGAGAACGCCGCAAAGCTCGTGCCGGACGGCCACGTCCAGATCGAGGACGTCTCCTTCCGCTATCTGCCCGACCGCCCGCTCATCGAGGGCCTGTCTCTGGACGTCAAGCCCGGCCAGCGCATCGCCATCGTCGGCCCCACCGGCTGCGGCAAGACCACCCTCATCAATCTGCTCATGCGGTTCTATGATGTCAACGGCGGCTCCATCAAAGTCTCCGGCACCGACATCCGGGACGTGACCCGCGCCTCCCTGCGCGGAAGCTACGGCATGGTGCTGCAGGACACCTGGCTCCGGGCCGGCACCGTGCGGGAGAACATCGCCTACGGCAAGCCGGATGCCACCCTCGACGAGGTGGTGGCTGCGGCCAAGGCAGCCCATGCCGACAGCTTCATCCGCCGCCTGCCCGAGGGCTACGACACCGTCATCGCCGAGGACGGCGGCAACATCAGCCAGGGCCAGAAGCAGCTGCTCTGCATCGCCCGCGTGATGCTCTGTCTGCCCCCGATGCTGATCCTGGACGAGGCCACCTCCTCCATCGACACCCGCACCGAGGTGCGTATCCAGGCAGCCTTTGCCCGGATGATGCAGGGCCGCACCAGCTTCATCGTGGCACACCGCCTTTCCACCATCCGGGAAGCCGACGTCATCCTCGTGATGAAGGACGGCCGCATCGTGGAGCAGGGCGACCACGATACCCTGCTGGCGCAGGGCGGCTTCTACGCCAAGCTCTACAACAGCCAGTTCGAGGGCGTGGAGACTTAACGCTTCAACTTATAGCAATTCAACTTTTTAATGCAGCAGCGGTGGATTGCATATCGCAAAGATGCCGTTTGAATGCTGCACGAATTTCTTGACTTGTAATAAAATTTGCGATAAACGATTTTGGGAAGGAATATAATCGTGTCGAAAGATGAATATTTGATTACAGATCCACCCCTTAAAGCGCTGACTGTTTTTGCGATGCCGATGATCCTTGGCAGCTTTTTTCAACAAGTATACAATATGGCCGATTCCATAATCGTTGGTCAATTTGTTGGCTCCTCGGCACTTGCGGCTGTTGGTGCTTGTGCTGCACTGACCAATGTTTTTATTTGTGTGGCGCTTGGTGCTGGTGTGGGCGCAGGTGTGCTTGTAAGCCGCTGTTTTGGTGCAAAAAATTATGGTAGAATGAAAACCATTGTGTCAACGTCCCTGATCAGCTTTTTGATCTTAAGCGTTGTCCTTGGTGTCTTTGGCTTTTGCTTTTCCCATTTCATGATGAGCGGATTACAGACCCCTGCCGATATATTGGAAGAAGCAGTATTGTATCTGCGTGTCTACTTTGTGGGTTTCCCGTTTCTATTCATGTACAACATTCTTTCCACCATGTTCACTTCCATCGGTGAATCCAAAATTCCGTTGGGACTGCTGATATTCTCATCTATCCTGAATATTTTTATGGATCTCTGGATGGTGGCTGGTCTTGGTCTGGGGGTGTTTGGTGCAGCCCTTGCGACCTTGATCGCACAAGGAATTTCTGCCGTGTTTTCGTTTTTGATCTTTCTGTCTCGGATGCGGCAATACAAGAGCTCCTTTCGCAGGTTCGACCGGCAGGAGCTGTATTCCATGCTTCGCATTGCGGTACCATCGGTTTTGCAGCAGTCCACAGTGTCTATCGGTATGATGATCGTGCAGGCAGTGGTAAATCCCTTCGGCACACAGGCACTTGCCGGGTATGCGGCAACGATGCGGGTAGAAAATGTTTTTTCGCTGATCTTCGTATCCATCGGCAATGCAGTTTCGCCGTTTGTATCCCAGAATCTTGGCGCAAAGAAAATTGAGCGTATCAAAAAAGGTTATCATGCTGCACTGGTGTTGGATCTATGCTTTGCAGTTCTTGCTTTCGTGGTCATTGAAACACTGCACACACAGATCTCCTCGTTGTTCCTGGGAAAAGACGGAACCGCGTTGGCCTATCAGGTGTCCGGTGATTATATGAGATGGCTTGGTTACTTTTTCATCTTCATGGGCATCAAGATGGCAACTGATGGCGTTCTTCGCGGACTTGGAATCATGCGGCCGTTTCTTATTGCAAATATGGTAAACCTTGCGATCCGCTTGTCTGTTGCTTTGATTTGTGCACCGCGTTTTGGCATTGCTTTTGTTTGGCTTGCAGTCCCGGCAGGTTGGCTTGCAAACTTCCTTATTTCCTATGCGGCGCTCAGAAGATCACCGTTTCTGTTGTAGTTGGTTCATTGCAGTTTCAGCTTGCAACAAAAAATGAGATAGGCAACCCCTTTCGGGGAAGTCTATCTCATTTTTTCGTTGGGGCTATTTTGCAACAGCCCCATTTTTGTTTGCTCTGTTTTATTTTTTGCGGGTCGGCAATAGTTTCTTTTTTACCTGTTTTCGGCTTTCAGCACCGTTGCCTCAGCAGGCGGCGGCGTGAGGGTGGAGTGGGCCAGAATAAAAGCAGCGGCGCGGCTGGATGCGATGCGCTGGGCGGCGCGGCGGCGGTCGTTGGAAGCAAAGGTGTGCTCCCCGTCCCGCTTTGCGTCCCAGTGGGCAAGCTCGTCGTCCACCTCGGCTTCCGTCGGCCAGAGCTCTTCTTTCTGCGCCACCAGCAGCAGACCCATCCGGCTGCGCAGCTTGCGCTCGGCCTCGGCGTGGAGCCAGGCTCGGAATTCTTCCACCGTCTGGCCCTGCACCTTTAAGTACTGGTCGAAATTGACGCCGTTGGCCTGCATCCGCAGGTTGAACTGGCGCTGCTCGGCAAAGTAGTTGCCGGCCACCAGCTGCTTGGGCAGCGGGCCGGTGACGTGTGTACCCAGCTGGGCGATGAGGGCCTGTTCGGCCACGGCGCGGGCCTGCTGGCAGCGCTGGGCGTAGATGTCCTGCGTCACCCTGGCGCGGAGGGCGCGCTTGCCCTCGGCGTCAGCGGCGCGGTCTTCGTCACCGTGGCGGCGGTTTATTTCAAGCTCGATGGTCAGCTCCCGGATAGGCCGGGGCTGGATGGGCTGGGTAAAGCCGGTGTACTCTCCCAGTTCCAGCGGCGGCAGACAGAAGAACTGCACCCCCGCCCGGAAGCCCTCGGCCCGGTTGACCGCCAGAAGTTCAAAATCCGGGTCGGTGACGGGCTGCAAATCGTTTTCTTTCATCAGCTGGGCGAACAGGGGCGAGAAACCCTCCAGAATCGCCCGATTGACCGCCGCCGTCAGCAGGTCGTCCTCGTCCTGCGGGGCGTCCGGGGCCGCTTTTTCGGCCTGCACCGCCGCTTCCAGCTCTTCTGCTGCGGCGGAAAAGACCACCCGGCAGTCACCGGGTTCTGCCATGCCAAAATGTTCGAGTTTCATTTTCTTCTCCCCCTCTCAGCGGACGATGCCGGCCATCAGCACCAGCAGCACGATGCCCAGCACGACGTACAGCACCTCTGCACCCAGGACGGACTTGTCCCCCTCGACATACATCTCGGCGGGGTCGTCAGGGTTATAATAAAGGGTGACGACAGCTCCCTGTGCAAGCTCTCTGCCCTTGGCAGACTTGGGGTAATGGAGGCGGTGGGTGCCGCCAGCAGTGGAGAATTCCAGCAGGTAGGCTTCGCCGTCCCGGCTCCGGACGGTGCCTGCCACAGCGGCCTCGACCTTTTCGCCCCTGGTCATGAGCTTGCGGCGTCTCGACCAGCTCCGCCATGCCATGTAGAACATGATGCCTGCACCGATGAGAAAGATAATGATGTTGAACATTCGCAGTTTCCCTCTTCCGTAAATAGTCCCGCCGGGCCGCTGCCCCGCAGGGATAATATTTATTGTATCATACTCTGCCGGATTTTTCGCCCCATTCGGCCTATACGGAATGCAACAATTTTCGCAAAAAAATTTGTCGTACTATTTTTGCAAAAAACGCTTGACTTTCTTTGCACCTGTGGTATAATAAATATCGTTCCGAGCCGAACGGCAGCGAACAAAACAGAATATGCGGATATGGCGGAATTGGCAGACGCGTTAGATTCAGGTTCTAATCGGGGCAACTCGGTGGAGGTTCAAGTCCTCTTATCCGCACTCTTGAACGACAGCTTTCAAAAAGGCTGTCGTTTTTCTTTTACCTGTAGTCCTTTTGGAAACTTTCTACCAGCGGATAAGAGGACTTGAACAGCAGCTTTTACAGAGAAAGGACCCCCATGCAGAGAATCGACCTCTTCGGCGCAGCAGCCGCCTTTGAAACCGTCCGGATGCCGGACGGCACGGAAGCGGCCATTCCAACAGAACACGCCGCAGTTATCTATGTAAATGAACAGCCGGCCTTCCGGGTGGTATGCACACCCCAGCTTCTGCCGCAGCTGGCTCTGGGGCGGCTGCTGACCGAAGGATGGATCGCCTCCGCAGAGGAAGTGGAACAAATTGCCGTCTGCGCAGAAGGCTTGAAAGTCAATATCTACCTGAACCACCCGCTGACGGCCCGCCGCGCGGCGGCACAGGAGGTTTCCAGCTGCTGCACCGACAATGTCGCGCTGGGCAGTCCGGTGGAAGTGCAGCCGCTGCGCGCGGTACCGCATCTGGACGTGAAGCCGGGGTGGGTGGACGCCCTCGCCGCCGCCATGAGCGCGGGCCTGCCGCTTTATCAGGCCACCCATGCAGTCCACAGCTGCTTTGTGCTGCACGAGGGCCGCATCCTCTGCGCCTGCGAGGACATCGGACGCCACAATGCGCTGGACAAGGCCGTGGGCAGCGTGCTTCTGGCCGGTGTCCCCCTCAGCGAATGCGTGCTCTACACCAGCGGCCGCGTACCGATGGATATGGTGCGCAAAGCCATCCGGGCCGGCGTTCCGGCACTGGTGAGCAAGACCATGCCCACCGTCCAGTCGCTGGAGCTGGCCGCAGAATACGGCTTACAGCTGCTCTGCGGCCGGAAACATCCGCTGACATCGTCAAAAAGTGCGGGGTGACATCGGTTCGCGTTGACTTACTTCCAGCCCGAGTGATAATATATTAACGAAAAGACCGCTCCGCTGTTGCAGCAGCTGGGGCGGCCTTAACTGTTGTCCGGGGAAACCCGGGCAGAAAAAAACAGGCAGGTGATAACATGAAGCAGGCAACCAACCCGTTTGCTCCCGTTCCGCTGTGGCGCAAGCGGCTGCCGGGCTACGCAGCCATGGGCGCTGCGACGATCGCAATGGCGGTAGGTCTTATCGCAATGCAGCACGCACGCACCACGGTTGCAGGTACCCTGCTGCCGGTGTCGGAGGCGGATGCAGCCGCCTACGGCATCAGCGCAGTGTACCAGCTCGACAACGGCAGCTATCGCGTGGAGGGCTCTCAGAAGGGCTTCCAGAGCGATGTGCAGGCTGCCGTGACCCTTGACGCCGAGGGCAATGTTTCCGCTGTCGAGATCCTCTCGCAGGCAGAGACGGACAGCCTCGGCGGCCAGTGTGTCAACCCGGAGTTCACGTCCCAGTACCAGGGCGCAGCTCCCTTTACGCTGGCAGGCAAAAGCTATACCGTGACCGACCCCCTTACCGGTGCCGCCTATGCCGCTGCCGGTGCGGCGGAGGAGCAGCCCGCTGCTGCGGAGGATCTTGACCCCGCGCAGTGGAACGTGTCCGACACCTCTCCCGAGGCCGAGGCCACCCGCAGGATGTACGCAGCAGGTCTGACCCTCTCGGCACTGAACGGCGAGCCGCTGGCTGACGAGCTGATCCCTCCGATGGATACCAGCGCCGAGGCTGTGGCACGCCGCAAGCTCTACGCTGCCGGTCTGAGCAAGAGTGCGCAGGACGGTGAGGAGCAGGCTCTGCCCTATGCGGACTGGTCCGCAGAAAAGCAGGCCGCTTATCAGCTGGCACAGGCCGAACTGACCACCGGGCAGACCAGTGCCGGCGCTGTCAGCGCAGACCTGACCGAGGTGGACGCCCTTTCCGGCGCGACCATCACCTCGACCGCCGTCACCAACATCGTCAACAACTCGTATTTCTATGTAACTGAGGTGCTCCGCGCAGAGTGACCTCAACGGAGGAATGGAACCTATGGCAAAAACTGATTTTCTGACGGCTGACATGACCCGCCGTCAATTTATGAAGATCTCGGGCAAGAGCCTTGCAGGGCTCACCCTCTCCGCATCCATGCTGTCCCTCTTCGGCTGCTCGCAGAAGCAGGTGGACAGCGGCGCAGTGGCTACCTGGGCGCTGCCCCAGGGCCTGCTGGTGGTCAACGCCGACCTGTGTACCGGCTGCCAGCGCTGCGAGATCAACTGCACGCTGACCAACGACGGCGTGTGCTCCTCTTACATCAGCCGCGTAAAGATCCAGCGCCGTCTGAATCTGGACGGTGCCGGCAACGGCCTGCTGTCCGGCACCGACAACTGCTTTGTCTACTTCCCGGATACCTGCCGCCAGTGCGAGGACCCCGCCTGCGGCAACGCCTGCCCCCAGAAGGCCATCACCACCAATGACCAGGGCATCCGCGTGGTGGACACCGACAAGTGCATCGGCTGCGGCGCCTGCCACGAGGCCTGCCCCTGGCATATGCCCACCGTCAACCCCGAGACCGGCAAGTCGTCCAAGTGCATCGCCTGCGGTGCCTGCGTGGCAGGCTGCCCGTCCGGCGCTCTGTCCATCGTGGACTGGGACGCCGTCACCAGCGCAGCACAGGCTGCCTACATGGACCTGTAAGGAGGAACAAGAATGGCTGAATATTATGGCTGGGCAGGCAAGATCCTGCGCGTTGACCTGACCACCGGCGAGATCACCACGCAGGATGACGCAAAGTACCATAAGTATATCGGCGGTATGGGCATGGCCTACCGCATCATGTATGAGGAAGCTCCCATGGACCTCGACCCCTACGACGAGAAGGCACAGGTCATCTTCGGCGTCGGCCCCCTGACCGGTGCCGGCGTGCCCTGCTCCGGCCGCATGAACGTCACCTTCCGCTCCACCTGGTCCAAGGGCAGCTCCATCATCGACGCCCACATGGGCGGCCACATCGGCCCCATGCTGAAGTATGCGGGCTGGGACGGCATCGTCATCACCGGCATCTCCGCAAAGCCCGTCTACCTGCGCATCGAGGACGACCAGGTCTCCCTCGAGGATGCTTCTGAGATCTGGGGCAAGGGTACGTTCGCGGCCAACAAGTGGATGGTGGAGCAGAACGGCCGTGAGTTCGAGACCGCTTCCATCGGCCCTGCCGGTGAGAATCTGGTGGACTACTCCACCCTGAACACCAGCTTTGGCAACTCCGGCGGCGCCGGTCTGGGCGCTGCCATGGGCAACAAGAAGCTGAAGGGCCTGGCCATCCGCGGCACCGGCAGCGTCAAGGTCGCCGACCCCAAAAAGGTGCTGGAGCTGTCCAACTACATGATGGGCAACCTCATCGGCGGCAACAACAACCACAACGTCCCCGCACAGCCCCAGAGCTGGGCCGAGTACAGCGCCACCTCCGGCAAGAACCGCTGGTCCGGCGCACCGGGCCGTATGTGGAAAAAGGCTCCCGGCGGCCCCGTGGATACCGGCGAGCAGCCCTACAACGACATCAACAAGATCGCGCTGCGCTGCTTCAAGGGCTACTTCGACTTCGGCGCACCGGCTGCGGAGTACACCGTGAAGAACGGCGGCTGCTCCTCCTGCCCCATCCGCTGCTACACTGAGTACGATGTGGATCCGCTGGCCGATTACGACCTGCCCACCCACAACTCCAACACCTGTATGCCCGTGCTGTACGGCACCCGCGTCTACCCGGACGGCGTCCACGACTTCAAGTACGAGGGCGACGGCACCATGGTCATCAACCTGGCATGGTCTCATGCCGTCGATGACATGGGCCTGTGGGACAACTACGGCAACCTGAACCGTGACCTGCTGTGGATCCTGCGGATGCCCCGTGAGGAGGCCACCAAGTACATCAGCGAGGAAGAGTACGACTCTCTGCCCTGGGCATGGGAAAAGGCCGGTGACCCCCGCTGGGAGGTGGAGCTCATCCGCCGCATGGCTTACGGCGAGGGCGACCTGTCCGTCATCGCAAAGGGTACGCTGGCCATGATGGAAAAGTTCGGCCTGCCCAAGAGCTGGCTGGACCGCACCGACGGTGCCACCAACTCCAACCTGATGTACAACGGCTTCCCCAACCACCACGGCCCCGCAGAGGCATGGCAGGTTGGCATGCTGTACAATCTGGTGTATAATAGAGACTGCATGATCCACGAGATCGTCTGCGAGACCGGCTCCGGCGCACCCTACGAGGTGACCAAAAAGGTCATGGAGGACTTCTTCGGCGAGGGCTGCTACGACAAGGCCAAAGCCTACACTCCCATCAACGAGAACAAGGCAAAGCTGGCCGCCTACTGCGTCAACGATAAGAACTTCCACGACTCTGCCACCCTCTGCAACTGGATGTGGCCCATGACCCAGTCTCCCTCCAAGGAGCGGGCCTACCACGGCGATCTGGACCTGCAGGCAGATTTCATGACCGCCGTCACCGGCGAGACCTACACCCAGGCCGGTCTGCAGGAGGCAGGCGAGCGCATCACCCAGATGCTGCGCGCCATGACCGCCATCAGCTTCCAGAAGAACTGCGGCAGCGCAAACCTCCGTCAGGAGCACGACGCCATCTGCGACTGGGTCTTCGACAAGGAACCCGACTTCAAGGCATTCGAGGAAGGCACCACCAAGCTGGACCGCGCCGACATGGAGAAGGCAAAAGACCTCTTCTATGACATCTTCGGCTGGGACAAGACCACCGGTGTGCCTACCCGTGAGACGCTGGAGAAGTTCGACCTCGGCGATATGGCCGACGATCTGGAAGCACGCGGCATCTACGGCCAGACCGAAGCCGCCGCCCAGTGATCTATTCTAAAAACGAGAGGAACTATCATGCTGTTTGGCAGACGCAAACCCGGTTATACCACCACGGTGGACGCCGCCTCCGACCCTGAGCAGGTCATCCTCGAGCTGCAAAAGGCAGAGATGGCCGCGAAAAAGAAGCCGAAGGCCGAGGTCTTTGACATCGACGCGGCCAGCGAGACTGCCCGCCGCCTGAAGGAAACGGGCAGTATGTTCGACGGCAGCGCCGCAAAGCTCGGCGAGGACGTCATTGCCGCCGTGCAGAAGGAGACGGATGCTCTGGCCGCAAAGCAGGCCGAGGCACAGCCCGCTCCCAAAGAGACAGCTGCACCGGACGCCGCCGAAAAGCCCCAGCTGCTGGATTTTCTGGCTCCGGACGGTAATCGGCGACAGCGGCACATAATATGGCAGCATCGCTACTCGGGAATGCGGTTATCGCCGCTTGGTACATTTCCCCGGCAGACTCAACATCGATTCGTTTAATAGCCGGATGATGTGTTTTTAAAGAGACTGGACCAGCGACCAAAGTCACCTCCGCCCCTCTCTCCGCACAAGCTTCCGCTAAAGCGAACCCCATCTTACCGGAAGAGTAATTACCTATAAAACGTACGGGATCTATCTTTTCATATGTCGGACCTGCTGTTATTAAGATCTTTTTTTTTTCAAGATCTTTTTGAGCGAAAAAGAAGTCTTCCAAAACCTCGATAATCTTATCGGGTTCTTCCATCCGGCCTTTACCAACCAAATGGCTCGCCAATTCCCCCTCGGCAGGTTCGATAATCCGGTTACCGAATGAACGCAAGCGCTCCAGATTCTGTTGGGTACTCGGATGAGCGAACATATCTAAATCCATGGCCGGAGCCACGAATACAGGGGATTTGCAAGAAAGATAAGTAGTTATCAGCATATTATCGGCGATTCCGTTCGCCATCTTACCGATCGTGGAAGCGGTAGCCGGAGCAATCAACATGGCATCCGCCCAAAGCCCCAGATCCACATGGCTATTCCCTGTACCATCCCTATTGGAAAAAAACTCGCTGATTACAGGGTGGCTACTCAACGTCGATAACGTAAGCGGAGTGATAAACTCTTTTCCCGCCGGCGTGATAACCACTTGTACCTCGGCTCCTTTTTTCACCAATCCCCGGATGATATAAGCGGCTTTGTATGCGGCTATACTCCCCGTAATCCCTAATATAATATGTTTATCTTTCAATGTCATATATCGAATCAATTTATCTTTGCCAGTAGAGACGTAGCACGTTGCGTCTCTACAACCTCAACAAAAGAATCTCTTTGGCTACTTTTGAGTTTATATTGCCATATTCGCCAAGTTTCCATCCCATTCGATCGATAGGTTCCACCAAAGCATCCAAGTCGGACTCCTTGATCCCATAGTCGGAAAGACGGGTCTTTAATCCCATGAAATGGAAAAAATCTTCCGTAGCCTCTATTGACTTTTGCGCCTTTTCATCGGCAGATCCTTCGGTAATACCAAATACGACCTCTCCCATCCGGATCAGTTTCGCCGTTTTCTCCTTACGCATATAGGTCATGACACCCGGCAAGATAACCGCCAAAGTCTGGGCATGATCCAAGCCGAACTGCGCCGTCAATGCATATCCCATACGGTGTGAGGACCAGTCTTGGGGTACTCCTTGGCCAATCCAACAGTTCAAGGCATTCGTAGCCGCCCACATCAAATTAGCACGAATATCATAATCATTCGGGTTTTGCAAGACCTTGCGGCCTTCTTCCACGATTGTCTTCATCAATCCCTCGGCAAAATAATCTTGAACCTTAGCGTTCACCGGATAAGTCAGGTATTGCTCGACCACATGGATAAACGAATCAACGACACCGTTAGCCACCTGTCGCTCTGGTAAAGAATAAGTTACCTGCGGATCTAAGATAGCGAACTTAGGGAACACCAACGGAGACATGAAATTCAATTTCTCATGAACAGATTCCCGGGAAATTACCGCCCGTTCATTCATTTCCGAACCGGTAGCGGCCAAAGTCAGCACTACTCCTAAAGGAAGCGCTTTCTTTATCACGCCACCTTTCGACAAGATATCCCAAGGATCTCCCTCGAAAAACGTAGCCGAAGCGATAAATTTCGTAGCGTCGATCACTGATCCGCCGCCTACCGCCAGCAAGAAATCGATATTCTCCCTCTTCACCAACTCAACAGCCTTCATACAAGTCTCATAACGGGGATTCGCCTCGATACCACCAAACTCATAGGTATGGAAGTCTTTCAAAGCTGCCGTCACCTGCTCATAAATGCCATTTTTCTTAATGCTACCGCCACCGTATACCACCAGAACCTTACTTCCTTCTGGAATTAACGCAGACAAACGGGCAATACTTCCTTTGCCGAACACAACCTTTACAGGATTGCAAAACTCAAAATTATTCATCGCCTTATTTTGAATTAAAGTCTCTCAAACGGATCTCTGTCAACATTTTCTTCGTATTCAACGGGAAATCGCCATTCATGATCCAAGAATAATAACCCGGATCCGACTTCAAGATCTCCGTTACCAAACGGCCTTTATACTTACCGAAGTTAATAACCTCCTCGCCTTTATCGTTGTAAACCATACGTCCGGCGAAATCCACATTATTCGAGTAGCAGGAATATTGGGAAAGGAAAGCTACGTCATTCTTCAAATCCGGATAGCGATCCAGCTGCGCTTTCAACACCTCATACGTAGCCAACGTATCAGCCTCAGCCGTATGAGCGTTCTCCAAGCTTTTATTGCAATAGAATTTATAAGCGGCAGATAACGTACGTTGCTCCATCTTATGGAAAATCGTCTGTACATCGATAAATTTGCGCCGGTTCAAATCGATATCCACACCCGCACGCAGAAACTCCTCGGCAAGCATGGGTATATCAAAACGGTTGGAATTATATCCGGCCAAATCACATCTAAGAAGAGTTCTTAAACTTTCAATTATGGATTTTAAGACTAATACTAGTTT
>OGZB01001759.1_pt1 | contig 12021 bp, 7 predicted proteins | sample 1576691 | NCBI WGS metagenome assembly OGZB01 (sample SAMEA3541479, study PRJEB24748) | human gut metagenome | biome: human gut; feature: human-associated habitat; material: faeces | place: China | collected 2012
CCCAACTGCGACAAGATCGTGCCCGGCATGGTCATGGCCGCCGTCCGCATGGACGTGCCCGCCGTGGTCTGCTCCGGCGGCCCGATGCTGGCAGGCCGCTACGGCGGCGAGGAGGTCAGCCTTTCCAAAATGTTCGAGGCTGTCGGCGCGTACAAGGCCGGTATGATCGACGACGCACAGCTTGAGGACTGCACCTGCAACTGCTGCCCGGGCTGCGGCTCCTGCTCCGGCATGTACACGGCCAACAGCATGAACTGCCTGTGCGAGGCCATCGGCATCGCGCTGCCCGGCAACGGCACGATTCCCGCCGTCTACGCCAAGCGCCTGCAGCTGGCCAAGCACGCCGGTATGGCCATCATGGACCTGGTCAGCCGCGGCGTGACCGCGCGCCAGATCATCAACGAACGCTCCATCCGCAACGCCCTGACCTGCGACATGGCGCTGGGCTGCTCCACCAACACGGTGCTGCACCTGCTAGCGATTGCGCAGGAGGCGGGCTGCCCGATTGACCTGAAGCTCTTTAACGAGATTTCCGCCAGAACGCCGAATCTCTGCCATCTGGCCCCCGCCGGCCCCACCCACATGCCCGACCTGTATGAGGCGGGCGGCATCCCGGCGGTGCAGGCTGAGCTGGCGAAGAAGAACCTGCTCGACCTCGATGTTCCCACCGTCACCGGCAAAACGCTGGGAGAGAACATCCGCGGTGCGAAGATTCTCAACGACAAAGCGATCCGCTCCATCGACAACCCGTACAGTCAGACCGGCGGTCTGCAGATTCTGTGGGGCAACATTGCGCCGGACGGCTGCGTCGTCAAGCGCAGCGCCGTTGCGCCCGAAATGCAGGTCCACAGCGGCCCCGCGCGCGTCTTTGACAGCGAGGACACCGCCATTGCGGCCATCTACGCAGGTGACATCCACCCCGGCGACGTAGTGGTCATCCGCTACGAGGGCCCCAAGGGCGGCCCCGGTATGCGCGAGATGCTCAACCCCACCAGCGCACTGGCGGGCATGAAGCTGGATACCACTGTGGCACTCATCACGGATGGCCGCTTCTCCGGTGCGTCCCGCGGCGCGGCCATCGGCCACGTCAGCCCCGAGGCAGCCTCTGGCGGCCCCATCGGTCTGGTCAGGGAAGGGGACACCATCGAGATCGACATTCCGAATGCGTCCATCCACCTGGCCGTCAGCGGCGACGAGCTTGCCGCCCGCAAGGCCGCCTACGTCCAGCCCGAGCCGAACATCAAGACCGGCTGGCTGGCACGGTACGCAAGGTTGGTCACCAGCGCCAATCTGGGCGCGGTGCTGAAGTAAATTCCATAAAAAACAGGATGCCGTTTCGCAAGACAGCATCCTGTTTTTTTATTGCTCTGTAGGGGCCGGGCATGCCCGGGGGGCAGCTTTGCCGTTGGCGCCCCTTTAACGGTTGATTTGTAGGGAGGGGTCTTGACCCCTCCGCGGCGGCCAGAGGGCTGGCCGCCCTACGTCTCCGGCAAAAGCGCATACCGCAGTTATTTTGCCTCTGCGTGCGCCCTCGCCAATTCCAGATATTCTTCTTCGTTGGCCTTGATGGCGGCAGTCTGTGCCGCGCTGACGGGCCGCACGACCTTGCCGGGCACGCCGATGACAAGGCTCCCCGCGGGCACCTGCATGTTCTCCGGCACAAGCGCCCCCGCGGCGATCAGGCAGCCGTCCCCGATGACCGCGCCGTTCAAAATCGTCGCGTGCATCCCAATCAGGCAGCCGTCGCCCACCGTGCAGCCGTGCACAACGGCCCCGTGCCCGACGGACGTTCCGCGCCCTACCGTCACATCCAGCCCGGGGCCGGTGTGCAGCACGGCGTTGTCCTGCACATTGGAGTTTTCCCCAATGGCAATGCGCCCGGTGTCCGCCCGCAGCACCGCGCCGTACCAGACGCTGCTGTTTTTCTCAAGCCGCACGCTGCCCGCCAGTGTGGCGTTTTCGGCCACAAACGCCGCGCCGTTGTCGGCAGGGGCATGGTGGTTTATTGTGATGAAAGCCATACTATTGCATCTCCGTTCTTTTCGCGCATTCCCGCACGTTGTAGGGGTCTGTGTCCTCGACGACCCGGGCCGTTCACGGCCACCGTCAGGTTTCGCGGGCGAGCACTGCTCACCCCTACAAAACTAAGGCAACACCGCATAATTCCCGCCTTACGGCTTAAGCACCGCTCCGGCGGCTGCGGCACGGCATCTGCGTTGCCAAAATGCTCGATAAGACATCCAGTATTATCTGCGCTTTTGGCTTAGCAGTTGCCGCACCTCGCTCGCCGTATCGGTACTTAGAATTATGCGGTATTGCCCTAATTATAACGCGCCGAAACAAAATTGCAAACACCCTGCCAAATGTGCTACAATATTCCCGTAACCACAAAGGAGTTGTATTATGGCAATCAAAATGATCTGCAGCGACATTGACGGTACGCTGCTGCAATATGGCCGCAAAAAGCTGGAGGGCGAAATTTTCGACCAGATCCGCGCCCTGCATGACCGCGGCATCCTGTTCTGCCCGGCATCCGGGCGGCAGTACACCAGCCTGCGCCTGCTGTTTGCGCCGGTGGCCGACTGCTGTGTTTTCCTGTGCGAGAACGGCGGCGTGCTGTTCAAGGACGAGCACTGCATCGCCGAGAACCCGATGCCCCGCGCACTGGCGGAGGAAATCGCCCACGACCTGTGGGACCGCAGCGACGGCCAGGGCGAGGTCATGCTCTCGGGCCAGAACTGCGCCTATCTGATGGAGCGCGGCCTCGGTATGCTGGACCGCATCCAATTTATCGGCAACCGTTACAAGGTCATCTCCGACCCGTCCGAGATCCCCGAGGAGATCGTCAAGGTGTCGGTCTACCTGCATGAGGGCGTGGAAAAGTACGCGGACCGCTTTGTGCCGCGCTGGCAGCAGGCCAACTGCGCCGTGGCGGGCCCGTACTGGATCGACACGACCACCGCCAACAAGGGTGTCGGCGTCGAGTCGCTCTGCCGCGTGCTGGGCTTCGCCCATGACGAGGTCATGGCCTTCGGCGACAACTACAACGATGTGGCGATGCTCGACCTTGTCGGCACGCCTTACATCATGGACGGTGCCGCCGCGCCGCTGCGCGCACGCTACCCGCTGCACACGCCCCGCCCGGAGGATGTGCTGCGGGAATTTCTCCGGAAATGATGATTCAACCCATTTATGGACGAATCGTACACATTCCACACATTTTTTTATTCAAAATAACCAAAGATTCAGCTTGTTTTTGGAGCTTTTTCCGTTGACGTTGGCGGCAGAGTATGTTATTATAATAACAGCTTAATTATTTGCGCTGCGCCCTACCGCACCGCATCTATGGGAGGAAAAAGCTATGAAAGAATTCACCTATACAATCAAAGAGCCCGTTGGCATTCACGCACGTCCCGCCGGCATGCTGGCCAAGGAGGCCAAGACCTGCCAGAGCACCGTCACCATTGTTGACAAGAACGGCAAGTCCGTTGACGCCACCCGTCTCATGGCTCTGATGGGCATGGGCATCAAGTGCGGCGACACCGTCACCGTCAAGATCGAGGGTGCCGACGAGGACACCGCCGCCCCCGCTCTGGAGAAGTTCTTCACCGAGCATCTGTAATTCCGGCATCATGTACGGCCGCGGCCGCCGCAGCAAGACGGCAGCCGCGGTTTTGATTTGAAGGAGGCTCCCCAATGATCACGATTCAAGGCAAGGGCGTTTCCGCCGGTGTCGGCGTTGGCCCGCTTTACTTTTACCGCCGTGCCACGGCGGAGATCAAGCGCTACACGGTGGAGGATACCGACGCCGAGTGGCACCGCTTCAAGGGTGCGCAGACCGGCGCAATCGAGCAGCTGGGCGTGCTGGCCGAGCAGGCCCGCAAGGAGGCCGGCGACGAGGCCGCCATGCTGTTTGAGACCCACCAGATGATGGCCGAGGACCTCGACTACGAGGAGGCCATTGAGGATCGCATCGTCAACCAGAAAATGAACGCCGAGGCCGCCGTCTCCGACACGTCAGAGCAGTTTGCCGAGATGTTTGCCTCGATGGACGACGCCTATATGCAGGCCCGCGCCGCCGACGTCAAGGATGTCAGCCAGCGCATTCTGGGCATCCTGTGCGGCATCGTGCAGGGCGGCATTGCGTCCGATGTGCCGGTGCTGCTCTGCGCTGACGACCTGGCCCCGTCCGAGACGATCCAGCTGGACAAGTCCAAGGTCCTGGGCTTCATCACGGCGGGCGGCTCCGGTTCGAGCCACACGGCCATTCTGGCCCGCACGCTGGGCATTCCCGCCATCGTCGGCATGGGCGACGCGCTCAAGCCCGAGTTGGAGGGCCGCGCCGCCATCGCGGACGGCAGCACCGGTGCGCTGGTCATCGACCCCGACGACGACACCCGTGACCGCCTGCTGAAAAAGCGCGACGAGCAGCTGCGCCTGCAGCGCCTGCTGGAAACGCTCAAGGGCCAGGCCAACGTAACGAAGGACGGCAAGACCATCCGCATCTACTGCAACATCGGCTCGCCGGAGGATGTGCATGCCGTGCAGGTCAACGACGGCGGCGGCATCGGCCTGTTCCGCTCCGAGTTCCTCTACCTGAACACGACGGACTATCCCACCGAGGATCAGCAGTTTGAAGCCTACAAGCAGGTGCTGTCTGACATGGACGGCAAGGAGGTCATCATCCGCACGCTGGACATCGGCGCGGACAAGCAGATTGGCTACTTTGACCTGCCCAAGGAGGATAACCCCGCCATGGGTATGCGCGCGCTGCGCATCTGCCTGACCCGGCCCGAGATCTTCAAGACCCAGCTGCGCGCCCTGTTCCGCGCGTCCGCATTCGGCAAGCTGGGCATTATGTTCCCGATGGTCACCTCCGTCTGGGAGGTCCGTGAGGCCAAGCGCATGTGCGAGGAGGTCCGCCGCGAGCTGAAAAACGAGGGCATCCCCTACAGCGAGGATGTGCAGATCGGCATTATGATCGAGACGCCCGCCGCGGCCATCAACAGTGACCGTCTGGCAAAGGAGGTCGACTTCTTCAGCATCGGCACGAACGATCTGACCCAGTACACGCTGGCCTGTGACCGTCAGAACAACGACCTGGGCCGCTTCTACGACCCGCATCACCCCGCGGTGCTGCGCCTGATCCGCCTTGTGACCGAGAACGCCCACAAGAACGGCATCTGGGTCGGCATCTGCGGTGAGCTGGGCGCAGACCTGACCCTGACCGAGACCTTCCTCGCCATCGGCGTGGACGAGCTCTCCGTCACGCCGCGCTCCGTTCTGCCCCTGCGCAACGCCGTCCGCATGACGGACACCCGCGAGAGCAGCGAGCGGATTCTGTCTGACCTTGATTCGGATTATACGGCACGATAAAACGACAAAAAGTAAAGAGACCGTCTGAAACAGGCGGTCTCTTTTTGGTTTATCCAGTTGTTTGCGGGCAGTCCTCTGGCCGCCGTGAGCGCTTGCGGCCACGGGAAAGTCCACGGGCTGCCACCGTAGGGGGCGGCGTCCTCGACGCCCCGCGGAGGAACTGCTAAATGGGCAGCGACGGCAAAGTCGCGGGCCGGGCATGCCCGGCCCCTACAGCTCAACCTTTACTCCAGCTCAAAATCCCCAACTACCAGCAGCTCCAGGCTTGCGTCCGGGTCGGCAACAAGCCGCTTGGACTGGTTCAGAATGGCCTTTTCCAGCGTGTTGCGGGCCATGCGTCCGTTGCCGTTCGTGGCGGCGTCCTCGGCCTGCTTGCGGTCAAAGTAGGTGACCAGCGGCAGCTCACAGGCTGCGTCCAGCGTGTAACCCTTGGATCTTGCAATCGAGCACAGAATCTTGTACAGCTCCGCGCCCGTGTAGTCTGGGAACTCGATCTGATTCGGGAAACGGCTGGCCAGGCCGGAGTTCGCGCTCAAAAACAGCTGCATCTCTTTCGTGTAGCCCGCCAGAATCACGACGAGGTCGTCGCGGTGGTCCTCGATCCCCTTGACCAGCGTGTCAATCGCCTCAAGGCCGAAGCTGTCCTCACCGCCGCGGTAGAGGGCGTAGGCCTCGTCAATGAACAGCACGCCGCCCAGCGCGCTCTGGATGACCGAGTTCGTCAGCGGGGCCGTGTGGCCAACATAGCGGCCCACCAGATCGGCGCGGGTGACCTCCACAAGCTGGCCGCCGCGCAGTGCGCCGATGGCCTTGAGGTACTTGGCCAGTATGCGGGCAATCGTCGTCTTGCCGGTGCCGGGGTTTCCGGTAAAGATCATGTGCATGTTGACCTCGGCAACCTTCAGGCCCTGAGCCTTGCGGCGCTGCTGGGCCTGCACGTTTTTGGCGATGTCACGCACATAACTCTTGATCTCATCCAAGCCGATGATGCCGTCCAGCTCAGCCTCCACCGCGTCCACATCGCCGCGGTACTGCTGGGGCAGCAGCGCCAGCAGGTCAAAGGAGTCGCCGCCGTTCACGGCCATGCACAGCCTGCCGTTCTCCGCCGTCAGCGCGGCAGGCGTGCCGTCGGTGGGCGTCTCGTCGGCATCCAGCACGTACTCGGCAATCGCGCGGTAGACTGTCTCGCAGTAGTCGCGCATAGCCTGCATACCGCTGGTCTTGCCGTACTGCGACGCCAGCAGGTCACGCACATCTGCGCCCATGGTCAGCGCCAGTCCGCACTGCCTGCGGGTGCGCTGGGCCAGATAATTCAGCTCCCGCGCGGCCACGGCGGCCAGCGCCTCGGGGGTGAACGCCTCGGTGCGGCAGATGTCGCCCGCAACGGCGTCCACAAACTTTGCCCCAAAGTGGTCGGCCAGCGCGGTCTCGCCCTTGTTGGAGTAGAACACAAAATACTTGCCGCCGGCCTGTAGCTCGCCGATGGCACCGGGGGCCAGCGCCGTGCCGACATCCACGAGGATGCCGCGCTGCAAAACGTACCGGCTCGACAATGCCAGCGTGCCGTCCATCGCCAGCGTCGCCAGCATATTCAGGTAGTTGGCGGCACAGCTCTCGTAATGCTCAAAGGTCAGCACCTCGGCGTCGGACTGCAGCGCCGCGTAAAGGTCCTGCAAAAACAGCTTCTCCTGCGCGGGGCCGGGGTAGAGCGCCAGATCCAGCGTCTCCACGGCGGCGCTGTGCAGCACACCGCGGGCGGCCAGCTCGTCCACCACGCATTGCAGCGCATAGTGGCGGCCCGTGCCGTTGGGGCCGCAGAGCAGCATCACGCTGCGGGCGTGGGCGGTGTCGTCCGCCGTGCCCAGCACAAACGGGCGGCGGAACGCCTTGACCAGCGCCGAGACAAAGGCATCCTGCCCCAGCACCTGGGCCTTGATCTTTTCGGTCACTCCGGCAAAATCCGCCTTGGCGGGCACAGCCGGGGCAGGGGAGGGCGCAGCCACGGTGCCGCCCAGCAGACCGTCCTGCTTGAGCGACTTCGTCAGCTCGCTGCTCATCCTGCGCACGCTCTCCGCCGTGGCGGCCCCTGCCTTCTGCACGGCGTTCAGTGCGCTACCCGCGGCAGTCTGGCGCTTCTGGGCTTCGGTCAGGGCGTCCAGCTGGGCCTGCATCTGCTGCACGGCGTCGTTGGCGTCCTCAGCCTGCTTCGGTGTCGCGGCGTACTTGCCGCCGCCCATCAGGCCGCGGACCCAGGCATCGTATTGGTCTTCCAGGCTCATCGTTTATCCTCGGTTTCCGGGCCGATGCAAGCATCGGCTCCTACAGATTTTTTAGGGAGCTTCACGGTGTAAAAATCCTTGACGCTGCACCCGGCGCGCCCGCCGCCTGCACAGGCGCAGGCACACGCGCAGCTGGACGCACACGCGCAGGCACAGCTGCTGGCACAGCCGGAATGGTTGCTGTGGTGGCGGCTCACACCGCCGCCGCGGGTCTTGCCGCCGCCCGCCCTGAACTCCGGCGGCGGGTCCGTGCGGTGGTAGCCACTGGGCGGGGGTGCAGAGCGGGCGCAGCGGATCGTGTGAACGCCGTTCGTGTACCAGAACCAGTCGTCGGGGTCGATCCCGCTGCCGAAGCCGCCGCCCCACTCCGGGGACTGGGAGGCTATCGCAATGATGATGACGGCAATTGCCAGCAGCACCACAACCAGCGTCACCAGCATACCGATGATCTCGTCCAGGTCCTCGCCGCTGTCATAGTCGTCGGTGGTCATGGCTGCGCCGGGGTCAAACGCCGCGGCGTTCGTGACAGGCACCGTCACATGCACCATGGCCTGCTGGCCGTGCCCCATCGCGCCGAAATCCCAGGTCAGGTAATCGCCGTCCACGCCGGTGTTATCGGCGACAAAGCCGTCGTAATTGTGCCAGCGCACCTGCATATTTTCAACGCTCAGGTCGTCGAACCAGCCGGGTGCAAACGCAAAGTTTGCCGTACCGTCATCGTTTTTTGTGAACAAATGGCTTTGGTGCACGCTGAATGCAAAATGTACGCTGCTCTCCCCGCCGTTGGCGGCGGCCACATCGGGCGCGTAGTAACGGTGACGGAACACGACCTTGGCGTAGCTGCCGCCGTCGCTCGTGTACTGTAAATCAGAGATCGTATCGGTCAGCGGGGTCAGCTCGTCCACGCTGGAATTGGCCAGGCCGATCTTGACCCAGCTCAAATAATCGGTCTTATCGCCGTCGATGACCTGCCAGTCGATGTCGTAGGTGATGTCTACGGAGCCGTCCTCCCGCGGGTCAACGGTCACAACATAGCTGCGGATGTAGTCCATGTCGCCGTCCTCGGCGTAGGGGGCATCAGCCTCCGCGGCAGCGGCGGGCAGGGCCAGCAGCATACCGCAGGTCAGCACCGCGCACAAAAGCGCCAACCGGCGCAGAAAGTTCATCTTCATCAGCAGCCCTCCTGCATCGGGGTAGCCCCCAGCTGGCAGCGGCGCTCCATTTTGGCGCTCTCGCCGCGGATGGCGCGGCAGGCGCCGCTGTGCCAGATGCGCGGCCAGGGGGTACGCAGCATATTGCCCAGTCCCTTGCCGGTCAGCCAGCTCTGGCAGGGCAGCACCGTGCCGTCCGGCGCCACGGCCATGTTGGACAGACAGGCGCCGCAGCTGGGGATTTGGGTAAAGCCCAGCGTGCGCAGCGTCTCCTCGGGCAGCCAGCCGGGGCTTGTAAAGTTGATTTCCATGCCGTTTGCGGCGGCGTACTCCATGGCGGGGCGCAGTACAGCCTCCAGCTCGGCGGGAGTCAGGCGCACGGCGCGGCTGGCGTCGCTCTCGGCATTGCCCGCGGGGATCAGCCCGCTGCAGGTCAGGTAGCGGATGCCCAGCTCATGCGCGAACCTGACCACCGACAGGTAGTCCCTGTTCAGGCTGCAAAGCGGTGTGTTCAGGCTGACGTTCAGGTCCGCAGCCAGCGCATTTTTGATGCCGTTCACCGTGTCGGTGTAGCCGTCCACGCCGACCAGCGCGTTGTGGATGTCGGCATCAGCGGAGTAAAACGTGATCTGCACCGCGTCCAGGCTGGCGGCGTGCAGGTCCTTGCACATCATGCTGGTCAGCATCCGGCCATTGGTGTTCAGGCGGGTGACAAACCACTGTGCCGCCTGCACGAGCTTGACCAGATCGTGGCGCAGCGTCGGTTCGCCGCCCGTAAAGGTCAGCTGCGGAATGCCGGCGTTGCGGCATTTCTCAATGACGGCCAGCCACTGGTCGGTGTCCAGCTCCGGCACGGCGGAAAGCGGCTGGTTGGCGGCGTAGCAGTGCAGGCATTTCTGGTTGCAGTGCCACGCGCCGTCCTTGACCATCGAGCTGACCATCAGGTCCATGCGGTGGGGCGCGGCCATCCGCGGTGCATAATCGGCCAGACTGACCGGTTCAATCGAGAGCGGCGGCTCCCCGCCGCGGGCAATCGTGCACAGACAGTCCACAAGCGTTTTCAGGTCGCTCTCGATCTGCGCGTACTCGGTCTTGCGGTAAATTTTGCGGGTCGCAGCCACGGCCTGCGCGTTGATGGCGCTCCACTCCTCCGGGCGTATCTCCTTGCCGGTGTAGGGCTTTAAAGCCTCGATGAAGTTGGTCAGCAGAATGGCCCAGCTGACGTTGAGCGGCAGGATGTCCTGCCCGTTCAGAATGGCCGTGAACGGCGTCTCGCGGTCCGGCTTATGGCAGGGCACAAGATGGATGCGCACAACGCCCGGCCCATCCGGGTCGAGCGTGATATGCCGCACTCGGTTCAGCCGCGCCCGCAGGAACATACGTTCCGCGTAGGCAAGGTGTTTTGAATATCTCATAAAGAGGTTCCCCTCGTAAATTTTGTTTGTAAGCAGCATGGTGATACTTATAGAAAGTATACCATATTTACGGAGTGATTACAACTGTATGCACAGAAAAAGCACCCGCCCAAAAGAGGACGGGTGCGATGCAAAGGCTTCCCCCGCGCAGGGGGAAGCTGTCCGCAAAGCGGACTGATGAGGGTCGGGTTTGCCACAATTGCCCGATAGCGGGGTTACTGCTTCGTAGGGGCCGGGCATGCCCGGCCCGCGGCCTTCCCGCAGGTGCGAGCCTGCCTTTCCGCGGAGGGCCGGACATGTCCGGCCCCTACAGGGCGGCACAGCTTTAACTGGCCGCCGTGGGGGACTCCGCCCTCATCCGGCCCTACGGGCCACCTTCCCCCTCGGGGGAAGGCTCTGGTTTTTCAAATCGCCCGGAAGCCCTTGCCCACGATCTCGCTGCTGTTCACAATCGTGATAAAGGCGTGGTCGTCCAGACCGCGGACGTGCAGGCGGAGCTTCTGGGCCTGACCGCGGGTCAGGACCGTGGTCAGCACCCATTTTTCATCGTGGGTGTAGGCACCCTCGGCCTGTTCCATCGTGGCGGAACGGTGCAGGTCGTTCACGATAAAATCGCGCACCGGCTGCGGGTTGGAGGTGACCACCGTGCAGACCTTGCGCAGATTGATGCTTTCAATCGCGCTGTCCGCGACGGTGCTTTTCAAGATCATGCCCAGGATGCAGTACAGCCCTGTGGCAGGCCCGTAGAGATACGCGCCCACCAGCACAATACCAAGGTCACTGACCATCAGCGCGCGGCCAACGGGCATGCTTGTGTACTTGTTCAGGATCATCGCCACAATATCTGTTCCGCCCGTAGACGCGCCGATGTTGAACACGATGGCCGCACCGACGGCGGACAGGATTACCGCGAAGCAGAGCTCCAGAAACGCATCGTTCGTCAGCGGCGCGGAAAGGGGGCAGACCCGCTCACACAGGCTGACGTAGAACGACAGCGCGAACGACGAGTAGATCGTCCACCCCATGGACCTGATGCCCAGAAAGACGAACCCCAGCACGACGAGCGCCGCGTTGATGAACCACATGAACGCGCCGACATTCCACCGCGGGAACAGCGTCGCCAGCACAATGGAGAGACCCGACGTGCCGCCGAACGCAAAGTGATTGGGCGTTTTGAAAACGGCGATGCCCACCGCCGTGGCGACCAGCCCCAGATTCAGCAGGAAGAAGAATTTCGCATCCTCCCACAGCTCGTGCAGGGTCAGGTGTTTTTTCAGCTGCGCCAGCATTGGAAACACCTCCCCTTAGAACGTCAGGTTGCCGAACTCGGAGAGCTTGAGCGCTTCATTGTGCTGCTCGGCCCAGTTGATGCTCCACGGGCTGCCAAAGAGCAGCAGCGGGTTGCCCTTCATATCCTCGATGGCGCGGGTGTCGCTGGTCACGTCCAGATGCTTGATGTCCAGTTCTTCCGGGTCGTTCAGCACCCAGCGCAGATGCTCGTATGGCAGGGTCTGCATACGGATGTCTACATTGTACTCGTTTTTCAGGCGGTACTCCAAAACCTCCAGCTGCAAAACGCCGACGACGCCGACGATGACCTCCTCCATACCGGCGCCGAGGTCGCGGAAGATCTGGATCGCGCCCTCCTGGGCGATCTGCTCCATGCCCTTGACGAACTGCTTGCGCTTCATCGTATCGACCTGGGTCACGCGGGCGAAGTGCTCGGGGGCGAACGTCGGGATGCCCGCAAACTGCACATGCTTTTTGCCGGTGCAGAGTGTGTCGCCGATGGAGAAGATG
>OGZB01001766.1_pt1 | contig 11994 bp, 9 predicted proteins | sample 1576691 | NCBI WGS metagenome assembly OGZB01 (sample SAMEA3541479, study PRJEB24748) | human gut metagenome | biome: human gut; feature: human-associated habitat; material: faeces | place: China | collected 2012
CATATTTAAAACCATTACCATTTTCTTTTTTTCTTATAAAAACTAAAGCACTTGGTAATCCATTAAGTTTTTTTGATTTTAAAGTTATACTTTTTCCATTCGTTGAAAATAAAATTCTATATCCCTCTATAGGCTGTAACTCTTCTGAAGAATACTTGTTAATAATATTAACGGTACCTTTCCAGTCTCTCTCTATGTCTTTTTGAGATTGATACAAAGTAACACCTATTTCTTGGTAAGAAGGCCAAAAATATTCCTTCAATTCGTTTATCTTTTTTTCGGCAATCATTTGTCTTACTCGCTTATACTCTTCTACCACTTTCTGTTCTATATTGGGTATTTCACGCAAATCGACATACTCGTTCCATGTTTTGATTTCGTATGGCACCTGTGCTTCAAACTCTTTTTCTATTTTAATCTGCGATAGCCCTTCTTCGGGAATCACTATCTCAGGCAATTCAAATACCTTATGCCATGTTCTGTTACCCATACTATCCAGTTTCTCAGTAAAATCATAATATCCAATTTCTAGTCTGAAAGGTTTATCATTCATTATAGTTTTCCTACCCGGAAATGGTTTCAGATTGATTGATATACTTTGTTTGCCGGATTTGAATATTACCGGATTTATGGTTATGGATGTTTCACCGATATTTACAGGTTCTGTAACTTCTGCTGATACATTGTCGTTTATTCTTAGTTCGAATAGACACCCTCTGTTTCCATATCTCGCATAATAAACAGGCCTACTTTCATTTTTGTAAACCATAGAGTCCACCTGCATTTCCATACCTGATTCAGAAGCGAATGTACCGTCTTTCTTTTGTGCTTGAGCGTATCCTGCAAGGCTCATGCCCAGCATCGTTATAATCATTATCGCTTTTAGTTTCATACTGCTTTTCATTTTCATATCTTTAATTTTTAATTGCTGTTTCAAAGTTATACCGCCACCCCTAAACTCCCTTTTTCGTTTTCCGATTATTTTTTGCTAACCGTTCAAAGTAGGAATGAAGTAGCATCCGTTTTTTAAAACCTTGAGTGCTCATAAAATAGAATTTATATCATAAGAGGAATCAGTTTATCAGTCCCTTTTTTCATCCCAAGATGTAACTCAATATATCCATATTCAAATTCAATTCCATTGTTTACTTTTTGGAGAAAAAGCAAAACACTTGGGAATCCACCATATTTATTTGATCGTAAAGATACGCTCCGACCATTACTGGAATATACGATGCGATAATCTTCTATTGACTGAAGCTCACTTGTAGCGTATTCCTTTATAATATTATGGGTACTTTTCCAACTTGTCTCAATATCTTCTTTTGTTTGATATATGGTAATTGCAAATTCTTGATAGGAGGGCATAAAATATTTCTTTAGCTGCTCTGAATCTTTCTGCGCTATTAATTTTCTGACATATTCATACTCTTTGACGATTTTTTGCTCAATATTAGGTATTGTTCTTAAATCAACGCAATCATCCCAGTAAGTATATTGATATGGTACATTTGCTTCGAACTCGCCCTTCATATCAATATATGGCAACCCTTTTTCCGGTATTTCAATATCTGGAAGAGTAAAAACTGTATGCCAAATTCTTTCTCCCGACTCATCTACTTCTTCTGCAAAATCATAATAACCAATTTCCAAGCGAAACGGCTTTTTATTACTTATGACTTCTTCTCCTTTTATGGGCGACAAATGGACTTCAATAGTTTGCTTCCCTGATTTAAATATTGCAGGATTAACGGTTATCAGAGCTTCACCTATATTAGTCGGATAGGTTATTTCTGTCATCAATATATCATTTACTCTCAATTCAAATAAGCAACCCCGATTACCATATTTGGCATAGTATACAGGTCTGCTTTCATTTTTGTAAACATAAGAGTCCACATTTTCTTTGGGTACATTACCAATCTCCTTGACATTCGAGTGCTCTTGCTTATTTTGAGCATTGGAGCATCCGCCAAGCCCAAAACTAAGTAATCCCATAATCAAAAGTGTTATAATATCCATAATTCAACATTTATTATTGCATACTAAATTTACTTCGCCAAAGATACCCCGTCACCTCTCATATCCTTTTTCGTTTCCCGATTATTTTTTGTTAACCGTTCAAAGTAGAAATAAAGTAGCATTCGTTTTTTTAACCTTGAGTGCTCATAAAATAGAATTTATATCATTAAGGGAATCAGCTTATCAGTCCCTTTTTTCATCCCAAGATGTAACTCAATATATCCATATTCAAACTCAACTCCATTGTTTACGTCCCTTACAAAAAGCAAAGCACTTGGTTTTCCATTTTTCTTTTTAGACCGTAAAGTTACACTCCGACCATTACTTGAAAAAACAATGCGATATTCCTCAATTGGTTGAAGTTCTTTAGTAGAATATTTATTTATTATATCAGTTATACTTTTCCAATCTAATTCTATTTCTTCTTTTGTTTGATATATAGTAATTGCAAATTCCTGATAAGATGGAATAAAATACTTCTTTAACTGCTCTAAATCTTTCTGAGCTATTAATTTTCTGACGTATTCATACTCTTTGACGATTTTCTGTTCAATATCAGGTATTGTTCTTAAATCAACGCAATCATCCCAGTAAGTATATTGATAAGGTACATTTGCTTCGAACTCACCCTTCATATCAATGTATGGCAACCCTTTTTCCGGTATTTCAATATCTGGAAGAGTAAAAACTGTATGCCAAGTCGCTTCTCCCGACTCATCTACTTCTTCTGTAGAATCATAATAACCAATTTCCAAACGAAAAGGCTTTGCATTACTTATAACATCTTCTCCTTTTATAGGAGATAGATGGATCTCAACAGTTTGCTTCCCTGATTCAAATATTGCAGGATTAATAGTTATCAAAGCTTCACCTATATTGGCCGATCTCGTGATTTCTGTTATCAGTATATCATTTACTCTCAATTCAAATAAGCAACCCCGATTACCATATTTGGCATAGTATACAGGTCTGCTTTCATTTTTGTAAACATAAGAGTCCACATTTTCTTTGGGTACATTACCAATCTCCTTGACATTCGAGTGCTCTTGCTTATTTTGAGCATTGGAGCATCCGCCAAGCCCAAAACTAAGTAATCCCATAATCAAAAGTGTTGTAATATCCATGATTGTTCTCATATTTGATATTTGAATTTTCGTAATATTTTTAATTAACTCTCTCTATAAAAAGCTATGTATTACTCAGCCGGTCCTTCACCGGAGTCGGGTCAAACTCCCTTTCCGCTTTTACCCACGGAAGAGGTTCTGTTCTTGCCTTAGCCACGGCGTCTTCCGGAATACCGGAAGTCGTGGTGAAAAGCTGGTACATTCCGTACATTTTCTTTAAGTCTTCTTTCTGTTCTCTGGTAAGTTCTGTTACACCCGGATTCACCCTGCCTTCCGCATGGCAGCCGTAAGATAAACAGACAAATCCCATGATAACCAGTATTTTCAGTTTCATATTAAAATTCATTTTCATTGTTTCATTTCAGTTTCTATTCTTTCGGATATTTACCGGTGTATCACCGAGATTCCGCTTGCAGAAATCAGACAGGTAAGACTGGTTTGCAAACCCGCATTGTTCGGCAATCTCCGGTAAGGGAAGGTGTGTAGTCCTCAACAGTTTCAGCACCTGCTCGGCACGTTTTTGCCGAAGCCACTGGGCTACCGGACAGTTAAACAATCTCAGGAATGTCCGACGGAAGGTAACGGTGCTGTTTGCTCCGCATAGTTCCGCCAGTTCTTCTGCTGTCTTTGCTTCAGTATGGCATTCCATCACTTTCTGAATGAAAGAATGGTCGGTATGGATACCGAGCAGTTCTTCCGCTTGCAAAATGATTTTACGGTTGATATGTTCGTAGGAGGCATCGAGCAGTTTGAATGATACCTCAATGCCTTCTGCCGGCTCGGAAGTGGAAGGCATTCCGCATTGTATTCTCGCTTCGCGGAAGTAGTAGAGCATTCTGTGATAGATGGCTTCCAGATGTTCTTCACGATGCCTTTGTAGCAATCGGCATAAGGTCAGTAACTCTTCTACGCAGCAATAATGCGTGTACCATATTTGCAAACGCATGACATAGCGGGTGGATTCTGCTTCACCGGCAGTCATGAACAGCTCCAGCCATCTCTCAAAGTCCGGCTGTTCATGGCTAATTGCTTCGGGAAGCCCGTTCATCCATCCGGCAATCATATTCATGAATTCCATGTCCGATGCAAAGGGACGCAGTTGCCGCTCTCTTCTCTCCTCCGGCATATCCTTGGATATGGTCACACAAAGCATACGCAAACGTGCTTCCTGGGGATCGTCCGGTTGCAGGCGTGAAAGGAGATAACCGCTTATTGAAAAGCCTTTGTCCATAGTAGGGGAAATTTATCGGTTTTCAAACCTGAGGGCCACCGTCATGCGGAATGCCACGGGTTTCCCGTTTTGGGTGGCAGGTATAAACTCGGGAAGCTGTTGGATGGTATATAGTGCTGCAACTTCCAGTTCGGACGATGTGGTCTCCCGGTTTTCCACCTTGGCATCCTTCGCTTTGCCGTCCTTTCCCACTGTGAAGGATACGCTTACATTCCCTTCGGGATTTCCCTGGTTTCCGAGGCCGGCATTATAGGCCATCCAATGGCGCACGGCAAGCCTGAAATCCGGGAATTTCGCGAACGGTCCTTCCTTGAACTTGGGAAGTTCCCCGTTAGGAATGTTCATATATCCTTTGATGGTGTCCGGGACAAGGTCTTCCTCCGTAAAGAGCTCGCCGGTGTCGTATACGCCTGCTGCCGGATTGATTTCCATGCTCCGGACATCTGATGAGAGATCATTGAAATTACACCAGTTACCGACGCTGATGCAGTCGATGAACGGATCATATTTCGTCTTTGTCACCATCAGGCACACTTCATACCAGGTGTGTGGCTGGCTGCCTCCGCCGACAATTTTCCGTTCTCCCTTTTCGTTCTCTTCAAGGTAAATCACGGCATCCTTGTGCTCCGGATTCGGCTTGCGTACATATAGTTGGATAGTCCGGTCATTCACATGCCATCCATAATTCCGATATCCGAAATACTCTTCTGTCACAAAGCATTGGGGACCGTACTTTCCTGCAATGGCATATAGCAGCGAATCGACTGCCGCCGCTCCGTCCAGCCTTCCCAGTGCCAGAATGCCGATCAGTTTTCCTGATTTGTCCGCCACCATGCCGGTATACGGGAATTCAAATTTCCCGAAGCGGGCAAGAACCTCTCCGTAATTTGTTTCTACCGAGCTGTATTCCTGAATGACCGCCTTTTTGCCTTCCTGGGTTTTACATTTCACTTTTTTCTTCATGAAATAGCGGAATGATTCGTCATAATCCCCGTCGTATAGCCTTGCCTTGGAATAATACTTGTCCACGTTCATTCCGAACACCACATTTTCCAAATCGTATGCACCCTCACCCCAGTATTGAGGCTGTGCGGCACTGATGCCGCAAAAGAAACTCAAGATTCCCATGATAAAAATCGTTTTCATGCTTTGCAATTTTTTGTTAATATTGATATACTGTATTAGAAACGGCTGGATGAACCTCCGCCTCCGGACGATCCTCCTCCGAAACTGCCGCCTCCGCCACCGCCTGAGCCTCCCGAACGGCTGGAAGAGGTACTGATTTTCGGTATTGTATAGCCTACCATGTATTCGGCATCGCAATACATACATCGATGGCGGGCCTCCATCAGTCCTTCTGATAAAGTGGTGGCTTTAATAATAGTCCGATATTTTTCTTTCTTGTGCAGCGTCATTTGCCCGCAGGAGGGGCAGCATTCATAGCCGTCCTTTTCAAGCGGTATCCGGATTTTCACCTCTTCGCTGCAAGCGGAGCACCGGTAGATGCGGATGTATGCCGTCTTCAGTTCTGTTTCTTTACGTTCGCTTTCAGTCAGCCGTTTCGTATCCTTTACCAATTCGTGCAAAGGAATCTCCCGGAGGGTTTCCCGGTTGCATTTCGGACATGTCCGGCTGCGCCTGAGGGTCTTTTGTTTCTGTATGCCGAAATACCAGCAGGCAATACCCAGAATGGCGGGCCACACCGGTACCAGCCAGCACAGTCCGAGCAGGGTGCGTACAGTAAAGGGGTTTCGGGTCGCCAGCAAGGTCAGAGCGGCTTCTGTCCCTTCGTCTTTTGGCGTCATCCTGTGTACCGCCGATTTCCATACAAGCCAGTTTATAAGTATCAGCATCAGGGCAAACACGATAAAGACCGGGGAAGGGGTGGTACGCCGGAACTTTTTTATCCATGCTTCCGGAGGTGCTGCCTGATAGTCACTTCCGTACAGAACTGCCGCCACCGCCTTGACACCTTCAAGCATTCCTGTATTCCAGTCATTTTCCCGAAGATGCGGCACCATGGTTTCCATCTGTATTCTTTTGCAAATGGCATCCGGCAATGCTCCTTCCAGTCCGTACCCGGTCTTGAAGGTGATATCCCGAATATCCCGGGTCAGCAGAATCAGCAGTCCGTTGTCATCTTCCGCCTTGCCAACACCCCACCGGTTGAATAGCGTAACGGCAAATTCATGCGGTTCCTCTCCTCCGATACTGTTCAAGGCTACAACTGCCACTTCTATGGTCAGTGAGTCCTCCAGTTGTTGCAATATATCGTTGATTTTATTCTTCGTTTCACTGTCCAATATATGGTCAGGGTCGGATACCCAATTATCCGCATTGTATGTCTTGGGGTTGGGTACATCATCGACCGTTCCCCATGCCATCGGGCAGAAACCCACCAGAACGGCTATACAGATTATAAGTTTTCGTATCATACAGTGCCTCCTTTCTCATTATTGTCCATATCGACCGGTCTGAAAGAACGTCTGTTATCCTTTTCATCGTATTCTTTCAATTTCTCGCCATTCATTTCCAACAGGTAAACGACGAATCCGGAAAATCCAAGCAGGCACATCACGCAGAAAAATAAGAGCAGAAGCATCCAGCCCCAGCCGATATCGTCAAACATAGGTGAGGCAAACCTCATACAAATAATATAGGCAAACCCAAATGCCGCAACCAATATTCCCAATGCCACGATGGGAAGCAGCAGGATTACTGCCAGTGTTTTCCATATCAGTTTGCAGAATTTGGGGTGACGGCCTGTGACAGCATAGCCTGTCAAAGAACAGACGGTGGCAGATACCAGTATCATTATCAAACAGATAAATCCAGCCATCAGCCATTCCACAGGAGAAGCGGCGGCGAGCGACCCTCTGCTCTCTGCAAAGATATTGGCAAATAGCCCTTCATTGATGATAAGATGCCCCAGACTGAACAGTACAGTGGTCAGAGCAAATACAATCATAAAAATAAAACCTGCCGCCAGACAGCCTAATGGCTCTTTGGAGTCCTGCTTCCTTCTCCAAATAATCAGCCCAGTTATCAGGACCTGTAGTACAATCAGGATATATCCTTCCATGGCTTCATTCAGTAAAAGATGACCGGAAGCGAAGCGACAAAGGAGATAGCTTTTCCCTTCCATGTCGCCGGGACATACTTTATGCCGTAGAGGCAGTCGCAGACCGCTTTTTCCAATAGCGGGTGGGGGTCTCCGTTTATTTTTACGTTGCTGGCAACGCCATCAGCCCCGATGGTTATTTCCGCCATCATTCTTCCTGTAATTCCTTGCTCGACTGCCTCTTCCGGCTTCCTGAGCAATTGTGTCAAGACCATGTTCCATTCGTCCGGCATTCCTGTCTGCGGGTTGATGGGCTTGGCTGGCTGGAAATCAGGACTGAAATAATCCACTTCCTCCATCTCTTCCGGTTCGGCCTGCTTTTTATTGTCCGGTGATTTTTCGGTGCACAACCATTCGATAAGTTCGTTGCATCGTTCGCGGTTGATTATTAACCGGGATGCTTCGCCTTCCGATGGGGCAAATACAGTTATCTCGGCAATTTTCCGTCTCTTTTCGACCGGCATGTAGAGCAGCAGGCTGTCCCCCTGCAAGGCAATCCTGTAGTGTTTTCCCGTCACTCCTGCATCATCCGTACCGGTATCTTCTTCTGAAACTTCGTCTTCCATAAAGTATTTCAGGGTCTCTTCCAGGTTGTTAGGGTCGATGCCATTTTCTTTCAACCACTCTTCAAACGTGATTTTCCTTGTACTATTTTTCAGAATCTTATCCAAATCTCCTGTTGTGGCTGTTGAAGAGGACGGCTCGTACCAGTTCCCGTCCCTGTGATAGAGGCGCTTCATGCCTTTCAGTTTGTCGAGAGTCTCTGCGTCTGCGGAAATGATGAAGCCGTTGTTGTCAACCTTTTCTATGGAAAAAGTCTTGCTGCCCCAAGTCACCTGCACCGGTTTGTCTCCAAAATCCTTTATGGGCACTGTGATGCGGTCGTATTCCTGAGGCATATAAAAAGACAAGGAGATGTGTCCGCCTGCAATTTCCTGATAAGGAACAGTCAGTGGTATCTGTAATCCGAACCATATATTCAACATGTCTTTGTTCTTGGCATAGTCGCCGCCCTCAAGCAAATAGATGTCTTTTTCCGGGTGTATATAGGCCGGTTTGCCCTGCTTATCCGTCAGATGAAGCTGCAAATCAGTCTCCAGGTCGAAGAAAAGTTCTTTGCAGAACCCCGTGAAGTTCCCGTTCTCATCCTCGTGATAATACTTTTCCCACAGGCCGGCTCCTTGCCGACCGCCGAAATATGAAGATACATCTTCTTCTTTGCCTCTTAGCATGAGGTTGCAGAAGATAGAAGAATCCTTGTTCGGCTCTATGAATGCCTTGTCAAAGCACATAAACAATCTTGACAGGCCGTTTTTAAAGCTCTTGTGCTTGAATTTGTCCGCCCATTTTTCCCAAGGGAGCATATCCTGTTTGAACTCTTGGTTTTCTGCCAATGAATCAAGCCCGCTGAATGCCGTCCCTGTCTCGAACTGATAGAACACTTCAAGTTGCTCCATGGCCTCTTTTTTCTCTTCTTCTGTCATCTTCTTTTTGTTTTGTGCCCATGCTCCCAGTACGAGACATGCAAGCAGGACGGTTGATAATATTCTTCTCATAATGAATGGTGGTATTGTGTTTATAATCAAAATAATACCGGAATAACTGCGACGGATGCGACGCATTCTCCGTCATATTTTGCCGGCATGAACCTCATGCGGTAAATGCAATCCGTTACAGTTTCGCTCAAAGCCGGATGCGGCGAACTTGTAATTTCCACTTTGCTGACAGCACCATCGGCCTCAATTACCACCGTAGCCATCACCTTGCCCGTAATGTTCTGCCCGACAACTTCCTGTGGGAGCGTAATCATCTGCGACAGTTCGGCGCTCCACTCGCTTGATGTGCCTGTCGTGATATGTAGCGGAATGGCAGGCTGGAATCCGTTTTCAGGCAAGTCTATTGTTTCCGTGTCTTTTTCATACAAATGCCAGTCAATGGCATTGCGCCCCTTGGTCAGTGTCCGGGCATATTCGACACCCATTTTCAAATGTCCCTCCAGATAATCCCTAAAACCTTCAAGCACCCGGTCCTTTTCAAGCCGCAATCCGCTGGCTGATTGTTTTTCAGGAATATCCCACTCGGCACCGGCCCTGTATATTTCAACGGCATCCATTCCGTTCATAAAGACATAACCATAAACTATGTCTTGTTTATATGCTTTGCTCAATTCAGTTTTCATGGTTTTGTTCATAAGACATATCGAGTCGCAGTCCTGACACAGAATTGCATTTTTGAAACGTTCTGTCATAGTCATGGCACTTCTCAGTCCGTCTTCAAAAGCGGAAATGATAGCAGGACGGTTTACCAGGGAAAGGAGCATTGCATCAAACTCCTTTCTATGAGTTTCTCCTATAAACCATTTATATTCCATGATCCAGTCAGCTTGTGCTACGCCTACGGCATACGAAATCATATCGTTAGGTGCCAGCAAGGCATTTCGTTCATCAGGTGTGAGCCTCATGTTGTCTTTCAGTTTGCGGATTCCGTCCGGAGCGGCAGGGGAGTCAAATTTTGCAATTGCCGAAGCCAGGGCTTCCGATTGGGTGATGTCATTGCTTGCTGTGGCGGAATCTATCCACTCTGGAAGAATAAGGGCATCGTCGGCATGCTCTTGACACAGGAAATAAGGTCTGTTGTGATTTGCGATGTCGTAATAGCGTTCTTTCTCTTTGCATAAAAAAGAAAACCATTTATCGGATAAGGTGTCATAGTGCCGGGACATCTCATTTTCAGAAGCGATATGCTTCCTTACCTGTTTCAGCACATCGGAAATTGCGGCGTCGATATAATCCAGTTCCGGATAGGGATTTGTTGAGTATGCTCCCATAAGGGCTCCGGTGCGGAAGCAGGCCCTTTCCATTCCGGTACTCTCTGCGATGCCCTGCAATTGTTTCCGGAGCGAGGAGAAGTTTTTTAGAACGATTCCTTTCCAATGCTTTACGCCAAAGTCATAGCCGGCGTGGATATACGGAGCGTACTCTTTTCTGTAAGTTTTCACCTTGACGGATTTCCGGGCGAGCCTATCATAGGCGGTGGTATAGCATAAACTGTACACGATAGGATCCAGTACATCAATTGTGTCTCCCGGTTGGGGGAATTGTACCTTGGGTGCCGCTTTCTTTTCAATCGCCATATTCCATACCGTATCCTTTGTCACCTTTATATCAGGCTCCTCTTCGGTTATTAGGTTCGTATTCTGAGCTCCGGCTGACAATACCATGCCTGAGAACAATGCTATGAATGCCGTTTTTTTCACAGCAACTTTTACAGGATAAGACACCTTCATATCATTCCAAAAGTGATTGTATAATTTATATATTGCGAGAATCTGATTATTCAAGATAGAGAATAGAAAAGGAAAGTAGGAAAACGCTTGGTTAGCAAAGGTACAGTTCGGCAAACGCAAAATAGTGAAAAGCCATCCTTTCATGGCTATGAATCCGACCGATGCCTTTTGCCGGTAGTAAGAGCCGGGGTTCGTCAGATAATTTTTCTTCTCCCAATCACAGGGGTTGGGAATAAAGCCGGTTTTGACTTTCGGTGGCGGACTGTCACCCCAAGCGTTTTTTATTATGGCAATTACGTTTTTCATAATCTTATCCGTTTTTTCTGCGTAAAAATAGCCAGATCCTACGCATGGTTTCTTATGAATGCTGATAAGTTTTACGGATTTCTATTCATTCATGACCAATTATCCGACAATTATCCAACACACATGGATTCCATTATTGAAAATCAACATTTCGGACTGACCCCATTTTCGCCACCGGACTTGAATGCCACACTATCTAACAAGAAAGTGTGGAGCCGGTTTACTTATTTGTATTAGAGGTTCTGGTAAAACCCGGAAGCAAATAAATGAAAACAGTACCCCACACCTATATCGCATGTCATTCGCATACGGATACATGTGACAAGTGTTACTGCTCAGCCCTGCTTCCATTTTGAAATTTAGCAGATTTCTAATACAAGGTGTTAGCGAAACACATCAACTATATATGTCTGTCGTTTGCACGACTCTACAAAGATAGTCTGTTTTTCGATATAGCAGCAATTCGGGTACTGTTATTTTTCAAAGTTAGGGATTTTTTTATTTGTGCTTTTACGTTTTCTGTTTAATTTTCCGTAAAACTGCTCATTCTTTATAAGTATATTCCTATCGGATTACTTTCATGATTTCCTGATCCAGAAATACTCTGTGATGCTCAACCATGTTGTTCCAGAATATTTTCACTGCATATTATAAGTGAACTAACGTGAAACTGATAAGCAAAGCTGTTTTTATAATATAGTAAAATTACATTTTGTTTAGTCGGAATTTATAAAATATCATGAAAGATAAACGGTTTTCAGTAAGTTCTATGTTTTGTAGGGATTCATAAAAGAAAAAGCTCCAAAAATCAATGATTTTTGGAGCTTTTTCTTCAATTTACTTTTTTTATTCGTACACCCTCAGGGATTCGAACCCTGGACCCACTGATTAAGAGTCAGTTGCT
>OGZB01001767.1_pt1 | contig 11986 bp, 9 predicted proteins | sample 1576691 | NCBI WGS metagenome assembly OGZB01 (sample SAMEA3541479, study PRJEB24748) | human gut metagenome | biome: human gut; feature: human-associated habitat; material: faeces | place: China | collected 2012
ATGAAGTCGTGGCCGTCGGCGCAGCCGTGCAGTCCGGCGTCATCAAGGGCGACCGTAAGGACGTCCTGCTTATCGACGTGACCCCGCTGTCCCTCGGCATCGAAACCAAGGGTGGCATCATGACCAAGCTGATCGAGCGCAACACCGCCATCCCGACGAAGCGTTCCGAAGTCTTCTCCACCGCTGAAGACAACCAGCCGTCCGTGCTCATCCAGGTCTACCAGGGCGAGCGTGAGTTCGCTCGCGACAACAAGCCGCTGGGCACCTTCGAACTGACCGGCATCGCTCCGGCTCCGCGTGGCGTCCCGCAGATCGAAGTCACCTTCGACATCGACGCCAACGGCATCGTGCACGTGTCCGCCAAGGACAAGGGCACCGGCAAGGAACAGTCCATGACCATCACCGGTGGTTCCGGCCTGCCGAAGGACGAGATCGACCGCATGGTCAAGGAAGCCGAAGCCCACGAGGCCGAGGACAAGAAGCGCAAGGAAGACGCCGAGACCCGCAACCAGGCCGAGTCCTTCGCCTACCAGACTGAGAAGCTCGTCAACGACAACAAGGACAAGCTCTCCGACGACGTGGCCAAGGAAGTCACCGACAAGGTCAACGAGCTCAAGGAAGCCCTGAAGGGTGAGGACATTGAGAAGATCAAGTCCGCCCAGACCGAGCTGATGACCTCCGCCCAGAAGATCGGCCAGGCCCTCTACGCACAGCAGGGCGCCGCCGACGCCGCCGGTGCGGCCGGCGCTGCTGGCGCAGGCGCTGCCGGCTCCGCTTCCAACGGCTCCGACGACGACGTGGTTGACGCCGAAGTCGTGGACGACGACAAGGACAACAAGTAATCATGTCCGATTTCAACAAGGACGAGTACCTGAACGACCTGCCCGACATGGATGACCTGTCCGGGCAGGCCGCCCCGGCCGCCGCTTCCGCTGCTGACGGCGCTTTCGCCGATTCCGCCGCTGCCGCCGCTGGCGCAACGCAGGACGGTGCAGCTCAGCCGGCTGCCGCGCAATCGCAAGAAAATGGCGATTCCGCTGCCGCTGACGGTGCTGACAAGGCAGGCGCTGCCGACGGCAAAGCCGACGATACGCTGACCCCCCTTGGCCAGGCCAAGAAGGAAGCCGCCGAATATCTGGAGGCGCTGCAGCGCGAACGCGCGGAGTTCATCAACTTCCGCAACCGCGCGCAGAAGGAGCAGGAACGCTTCCGTCAGCACGGCATCATCGACGTGCTGACCGCCCTGCTGCCGGCCCTCGACGACATCGACCGCATTCGCGAACACAGCGAAATGGACGATTCGTTCAAGGCCGTCGCCAACAAGATCGACAAGGCGTTCGAGAAGTTCGGCGTTGAGAAGTTCGGCGAAAAGGGCGAGGATTTCGACCCGACGAAGCATGACGCGATCCTGCACAAGCCGGATCCGAATGCCGAGAAGGAAACCGTCGACACCGTGGTGGAAGCCGGCTACCGCATCGGCGACCGCGTGATCCGCGCGGCCCGTGTGGTCGTGGCTTCTCCGCAGAACTGATCGCGCATTCGCACAATCCGCGTATCCGCGCGAAACGCATGTGACGAGTAATCGGGCCCCTCTGAAAAACGAGGGGCCTTCGATTACCTGAAACAACGGTTCAACGACAACTGTTTGAAAGTTTGAAAAACTGTACTTTTTACTGCATGAAAACCTCACGAAAGGAGGCACATCATGGCTGAGAATGAATGGCTGAGCAAGGATTTCTATAAGGTCCTCGGTGTCTCCAAAGACGCCACCGACGCCGAAATCACCAAAGCGTACCGCAAGCTGGCGCGCAAATACCATCCCGACCTGAACAAGACGAAGGAAGCGGAGGAGAAGTTCAAGGACATCTCCGAAGCGTACGACGTGCTGAGCAACAAAGAGAATCGTCAGAAATACGATGCGATTCGCCAGTTCGGCATGGGCGGCGCGCGTTTCGCCGGCGGTTCCGGCCAGGGCGGCTTCGACGCGGGCGCGTTCTCCGACATCTTCGGCTCGATGTTCGGCGGCGGCGCAGGCATGGGCGGCAATGGCTCGCGTATCCGCTTCCAGACCAATGGCGGCGGCAATCCGAACCTCAACGACATCTTCTCGATGTTCGGCGGCGGTGCGGGCGGCCCGGGCGCAGGCTCCGCCTACGAACGCTACGGCGCTGACGATTACGAGCAGCCGCGGCCGGAAAACGGCGAGGACCGCAACTCCAAGATCCGCCTGACCTTCCGCCAGGCCGTCAAGGGAGCCACGGTTTCGCTGTCCGCGGACGGTAAGAAGTTCAAGACGCACATCCCCGCCGGCGTGCGCGACGGGCAGAAGATCCGTCTCACCGGTAAGGGCAAGCCGGGCCGCAATGGCGGCAAAAACGGCGATCTGTACCTGCATATCACCGTCGCCGAAGACCCGAAATTCACCCTGCGCGGACGTGACATCATCATGCCGCTGCCCATCACCGTCAGCCAAGCCGTGAACGGCGCGAAAGTGACGGCCACGGATATCGACGGAAACGAAATCGCCTTCAAAGTGCCTGCCGGCTCGTCCAGCGGCGCGGAAGTGCGCATCGCAGGCAAGGGCGTGGCCAATCCGCACGAGAACGGCGATTTGGTCGGCCGTGTGGAGATCCGCATTCCGGAGCATCCGAACCTCGTTGCCAAGCATGCCGCGAAGGAATTCGACAAGGCGTGCGGTGACTTCGCCGACGAGCTCGCTCGGGAGCGCTGACCGCCATGGCACGCTCATCGCGGACTTCCCAAGCCTCCCAAGCGCGCGCCGCACGGCAGATCAAGCGGCTGTATGAAATGTGCGCCATGGCGATCGTGGCCGGCCGGGCCGACCTGGACGGTGCCGCCGAAGTCGGTTTCGACATCGAGCTGCCCGTCTTCTCGGTCGGTGCGGCCGGCGAGCTCGCCAATGTGCATCCGCAGACGCTGCGCCAGTATGATCGCCTTGGCTTGGTCGTGCCGCAACGTACGGAAGGTGGCGCGCGGCGCTATTCGCTGCGCGACATCTCCCGTCTTGCGCAAGCGCAGCAACTCAGCCAGGAAGAGGGCATCAACCTGGCTGGAATCACGCGCATCCTCGAACTTGAGGAAGAGAACCGCGAGCTGCGCCGCCAGGTGGAGCGGCTGCGCAAGCCGGCCGGTTCCAGCGTGTTCGCCGCGGACGCGGACGGTGGCATCGTGGAAGTCGAGCGGTCCCAGCGCGCGCGCATGTGGCGCAGGCAGCTGCGAGCCGATGCACGGCAGCTTCCGTCGCGCGAATCCGTACGGGCGGAACGTGCGGAAGAGGGGGACGATATGGGTTCCAGGTCAGTGGTAGTTTGGGGAATTCGCTGACTTTCCTGAAAAGCGCTGGAAAACCCTAAAAAAATCTAAAAAAACAGCAAAATCGGGCATATATCGCGGGGGTATGCCCGATTTTTGGTATGCAACTACTCATAACGCCGCATCTGTCTCGCAATGATGTCTCTATTGTGAGAAATAATGTTACGTATCCGCATTGAAGTTCGTATTTCTTCCGGCTGGCTCACAGCTTCGATGAAATATGACTGCTTATTTCCGCGAAGAATCGGGGGAGGGCATGCGGTGGATACAGAAAGGTTAGGAGCGTACAGTGCCAAGGGTTGCGTTCACCGCAAAGACCCGCAAATACCTGGGGTCTCTCGATGCTGTGGAATCAGTCACTCAGTATCGAATTCGCTATTCCAAGGAATTCCGTGACGACTGCATGCGCAGGTATGCCGAGGGTGGTTCGCCTGCCGCGATTTTCCGCGAGGCCGGCTTGGATCCGAAGATCATCGGTTACAAGCGCGTCGAGCGTTGCATCGCCCGCTGGAAGGCGGAGGATGCCGAGAAGGCCGCTCAGGAGCAGGAGGCTCAGGAGTAGTCGCACGCAAGTCTTGCGATTCGTCTAAAAGGGGTCTATGACGGATTGCTGCGATTGCGACCGACCGATTTCGTCGGATGTGTTTTTCGTTGCGGAGGCACTTGGGGGATTTCCAAGTGCCTCCGTTGCTATGGGTTGGTTGCTGCGTTGGCTTGCGCGAATTGGCTTGTGCATGAGTCGGTTTGCGTGAACCGATTGGTGCGAGCCGATTGGTATGAACCGATTGGCGGACCGGCTTGATGGAACCGTCCTGTTTTTTCTGCGCGCTGAAGCGCTTCCGTCGTGCCGCTCTGCTGAAATGGTCGTAGCTGACGAAGAATGTAGCTATCGGAGAACGAAGCGTAACGATTGCGAGGAAACGTAATGACCGAGCTGAACAACGGTATCCAGAACGGCGCCCAGGAAGTTTCGAAGCTGATGCTCAAAGCCGTGTTCTGGGACATGGACGGCACGCTGATCGATTCCGAACCGTATTGGCACGAAGGCGAGCTGAAAATCGCAGCCGACCACGGCGGATACTGGGATGAGGACCTCGCTTGGCAGGGTTCCGGAACGCCGGTTCCGGACGTGGCCCGCCGCATGGTGGAGCACGGCTGCAAGCTGTCGATCGAAGAAATCGGCAAGGGCATGATCGATTATGTGGCGCAGAAGGAATTCGAACGCATTCCGTGGATCGATGGCGTCGAGGACGTGCTGCTGTCGCTGAAGGAGGCGGGCGTGCCGTCGATGCTTGTCACCACATCGCCGCGTCATCTGGCGGAAAACCTGATCGCGCAGGCGCCGGACGGCACGTTCGCCGGTTACGTGTGCGGTGATGACGATGTCGAGAAGAAGCCGTCGCCCGCACCGTATCTTGCGGCGGGCCGCAAGCTTGGCATCGCGCCCGAAGACATGAAGTATTGCATCGCGGTGGAGGATTCCATGTCCGGCCTGCGCTCCGCGGCCGCATCCGGTGCCACCACGCTTGGCCAGACCGGCTTCATGCGCATCGACAATTCCAACGGCCCGCAATTCGCCTCAATCAACGGCTACGACGGCATCACCGCCGCCACGCTCGACGCCTACGTACGTAGCCGCAACGCCTGACGCCTCCGCAATGCGTGTGGTGCGTCTGCACAACCGGCGCGCCACACGACATAATCGCCATTATTAATGTTTAATCGAAGTCGATATCGCCGTCGTTTTGCAGAAATTCCATGAGATTGAGGTGACGTACGCCGTCGCGCTGCAATGGTAGCGGATCCAATGTGAACAGGTATTTCGGATACCCGTCCGCCAATTTGCTGAACGGGCGATATTCGCGTTCCTCGACCTGCGGATCCTGAACGCTCATAGACACTTGGATATAGGCGTACTGGTTGCGCTTTCGGACAATGAAGTCACATTCAAGTTTGCCGATGGTGCCGACGCTGACGTCATAGCCTTTCGACCGCAGATGCGTATATAGCGCGTTCTCCAGTGACGGACCGTAGCTGACTCGCGTATCGGTATTACGGGCGAACCGGATACCGGGATCGGCAAGATAGTATTTTTCCCCGCCCCTGAGCGACTTGCGGGATTTCAGATCGAAGCGAGGACACTTGTAGAGGATTTTGGCGCTTTCCAGCAAACGGACGTAGCTGGCAAGCGTTTCGCGTTTGATGCTGATGCCTTCGCTGTGTTTCAGATACGCGATAATGCCGGAAAGATTCGTGGGCGCTGCGAAATTATTGATGAGATAGTCCTGCACACGGGTGAAAGTATCGCGATTGCGTACTTTTTTGTGGGCGGTGATGTCCTTGTTGAAGATCTGCCCGATGACGTCTTGAATATATGCGGCTTTTGCGTCGGGATCGTCATATTCCAGCGATTTCGGGAACCCGCCGTATGTGAGATAGTCGCGGAAGGCTTGCGATACCGGAATTTCCGGTTTGTTTAGGAAATTCCGCATGCCGAGGTATTCCTGAAAGGAAAGGGTGAACATTTCCAGCTTGATATAGCGGCCGGTAAGTTTCGTGGCAAGCTCTCCGGACAGCAGATAGGAATTTGAGCCAGTGATGAAAATGGAGCAATTACCTTCCTCCCGCCAGCCGTTGATGACGGTTTCGAAGCCTTTCACGTTCTGTACTTCATCGATGAACAGATAACGCAGTCCTGCACCGTAGGCATTCGACATGGCTTGTTCGATGAGTTGATCGAGTTGGTCCGGAGTGGTCACATTACGGTATTCGCGGCGATCGAGGTTGAGGTAGATGAGATTGGTTTCAGGGATTCCCTGCTCAAAGAGCTCGTTGAGAATTGTGATGAGCAGGCTGGATTTGCCGCATCTGCGGATGCCGGTGATTACTTTGATGAGACCGGAATCGTTGTAGAAAGGACGGAGCTTGGCCAAATAGTGCTCTCTGCGATAGGTGCTCATGTGGTGCTCCTTGTGACTTTTTAGATACCGATAATCCCTGAGATATGGTTTAACGGGGTCAAAATTGCGAAAATTGCAAAAATGACCCCGTTAAAACGCTAGTTTAACGTATTTTTGGGTTTGTGTGGACTGTTTGACGTGGACTATCGTACGGGTTTTGCGAAAAATGCGATTTTAACGGGGTTAAAATCGTAAAAATCGCGAAAATGACCCCGTTAAATGGTTTTTAGAAGTCGGCATGTATGGCGATTCGGCTGGGTTGCGTTTGCGTGGCCGGTGCGGACGGCGCGGTGCGTGCGTGCGGACGGGCGTATGCACGGTGCGAAGAGCGCTGGAAAGTGCGTATGGGAATCGCAAGAAATACCGGAAACGGCGGAAAACAAAAGAAAAAGCCCGCTGCGGTGGAATGAATGCAGCGGGCTTCGTGGAGCTGACGGTAGTCGAAACCGCGACCTCTTCGATGCGAACGAAGTGCTCTACCAACTGAGCTACAGCCCCATGTGCGTCACCTTGTTTAGCAAGACAACTCTCGAAATACTAGTACGGAGTGTGGAAAAATGCAATTCCACACTCCGCGTGTTGTGCTTGCGTTGTATTCGCCGATATTTTTACGACGATTGAACGCTGCTTATTCGGCGTCGGCGGTTTCCGCAGTGTCCTCAGCAGCCGGCTTCTTCTTGCCGAACTTGGCCTTGAGCAGGCCGACGATCGTTGGAATCAGCGACAGCACAAGAATCGCAATAATCACTAATTCAAAATGCTTCTGCACGGCCGGAATGCCACCGAAGAAATAGCCGAGCAGCGTGAACAGCGTCGACCAGCACAGGCCGCCGAGCACCGAGAACGGCGTGAAACGGCTCCAACGCATGCCGGAAATACCGGAAATGAACGGCATGAACGTGCGGATGAACGGGAAGAAGCGGCCAAGGAACACGGCCAGCGGGCCCCACTTCTCAATCATCTTCTCGGTTTTCTCGATGCGCTCCGGGGTCATGGCCTTGACTTTGCCGGATTCAAGGATGCGACGGCCGAAGAAATGGCCGATCCAGTAGTTGCACTGGTCGCCGATGATCGGGGCGCACCAGACCACCGGCAGCAGAGCGAACAGCGGCAGTGCGGACACGCCGGTCTGTGCGTCGGGGGCGGCGAAGAAGCCGGCCGCGAACAGCAGCGAATCGCCCGGCAGGAACGGGAAGAACACCACGCCGGTCTCAATGAAGACGATAAGGAAAATGAAGCCGAGGGTCGGCGCGACGCCCATGGCAATCCAGCTGGCGATCGCGGTACGGGGGTCCTTGATGAGGTTGACGAAGAAATTGATGATATTCATAGGTCTCTCTGTGTGGTTTTGCGCGGTTGCGCGGGGTCGGTTCGTGTGGCTTGCTTTTCCATCGTGCGCAACGAATGTGCCGTTGCGAACCAATCACAGACTACCAACGGGTCTATGCAGTGTGCGCCGCAGTGCGACGACGGGTGGCAAATCTGCACAAATCGTCAATATGTGCCTATGGGCGCCTATGTGCGTGTGCTTGTAGGCGGTGTCCGGCCGGTGCGTGCCCGGTGGTTGTCTGGTGGTTGTCTGGTGGTTGTCCAGCGTGCTCACCGGCTGTCCGGTGCGTCCGGCGCGTCCGGCGTCCGCGTGGGGCACGCCGGCGAATCCTGGCCTGAACTCGTTGTATTACGGCGATCGTCAGATGGTGCACGAGTCGCGTCCCATCTGATTTTGGCGATTAGGTGGCGCAAAACGTCGCACGTCTTTGATTTTTGGCGGTTATTTTCAAGTCGTGCGACGCCGAATACCCCCTAAGTGCCGGTTTCGCCCGGAAAATGCCAGTTAGGGGGTATTTTTACTCGATTAAATGTCGCACGACTTGTTTTTTGGTCCGAAAAGCGAAGTCGTGCGACAAAAAAGACGTGAAAAGACGCAGAAAAAAACGCAGGAATGGTGATTATTCGGCAATCGCGACGGTCGTGGCAGAGCCGGTCATGGCGGCGGTGGCGTCGGTAGCGGCAAACGTGCGACGCATCCACGCGATCGCAAGTTTCGACCAGACCTGCACGCACGGCTCGACGCCGTTGACCCCCTGCCATGCGGTTTCGGCGGTGCCGAGCGACAGACCGTGGCCGCCGTTGGGGAACAGGTGCGCCTCGACGCTCACGCCCGCCTTCTTGCAGGCGTCGACGAGCATCAGCGTGTTCTCGTACGGCACGCAATCGTCAGGAACGGTATGCCAGACGAACACCGGCGGCGTCTTCGCATCGATATGCTTCTCGATCGAAACCGCGTCGAGCGCCTCCGGATCGGCCTTGCGGTCGCCGAGCAGCGCATCGAAACTGCCGCGGTGGGCGAGCGGGCCGGACGTGACCACCGGGTAGGCGAGCATCAGACCGTTCGGGCGCACCGCATCCGCGTCGTAACCATGCGCCGCAAGCACGTCGTCGCTGGCGGAAGTCGCAAGATTGGCGGCAAGGTGGCCGCCGGCGGAGAAGCCGATCACCGCGATCGCGTCGGCATCGCAATGCCATTCGTCGGCATGCGTACGGATCCGCCGCATCGCTTCGGCCGCTTCCAGCAGCGCGACCGGAAAAATGGACGGTTTCACGGAATAGCGCAGCACGAACGCGTTGAAGCCGGTTGCAAGGAATTGCATGGCGATTGGTTCGGCTTCGCGGTCGGACGTCATTTCGTAGCCGCCGCCGGGAATCACCAGCACGGACGGGCGCTTGCGATTCGGGTCGATTTCGCTGCTGTTGTCAAGGCAGTAGCCGACGAACGTGGCCGTGCTGCCGTCGATTCCGGAAATTTCATCTTCAAAATAACGCATGATTCCATGCTATCGATGGCATGTCCAAAGTCGTGTTGAATCGCCGTCTCACCCCCGTCTGAGAAAATCCGAATCCTACGCAAAGGAAAATCCGAATATTGCAGAAGGGAAAATCCGAATCCGTGGCAAGTCTAGACTTACCGTTGACGAGACAGCAGCGGTAAGTCAACGGCAAATCGATAACGCGTCAGGCTCCTAGCGTGCGTATCGGAATGACGTAGATGCCGTCTTCGCGTCGGTAGGCGAACTCGCCGACGCCTATCAGAACGGCCAGGAATTCCGGCGCTTTGGCTCGGGCCTGGGGGTTCTTCAACAGTTTGGCTTTCATACGATTCAGATTTTCCGCGGCCTGCTCCACCTTGTCCTGACTGCTTTTGATTTCGATACCTGCCCAACGCCCATCCGCAAGTTCAATGATCGCGTCGCATTCAAGGCCGGAATCGTCGTGATAGTAACGTACCGGCTCCATGCCGATATCCGGCAGCGCGCGGGCGTATACCAGCAAATCGCGCATGCACAGGTTTTCAAACAACAGTCCGAAAGTCTGCCAGTCGTTGAGCAGTGCGTGTGGATTGATGCCAAGCAGTGCGGCCGCGATGGAAGGATCGGCGAAGTATCGGCGCGGTTTGGTCAGCATGCGTTTCGGTGAACGGTGTGGCGGCACCCAGCCGGGGATGTCGTCGATGACGAACATATCGGTGAAAATTGCCACGTATTCGGAAACCTTACTTGCGGAAATGAAATCGTCAAGGTGTTCCTCGGTGCCGTACATGTCTTTGCGCAACGTTTCGAATGTTACGGATTGACTGACGTTGCGGGCTAGCGAATTGAGCAGACGTCTGGCGATTCCCGGATCGTACCCCTGTTTCGGAACCCCTTCCGTCAATGTGAGGCGGATATATTCGCGAATAAGGATCTGCGCGTCCTCTGTCGGCATGTTTTGCGCTTCAGGCCAACCGCCACGGCAAGTGATGTCGAACAGTTTCAGGGTGTCGTTGTCCGCTTTCGACGGTTCGAATCTGCCTTCGAACAATCCGGCAAGACTGACTGCCCCGGTTGAGTCCCCACTTTCGCACAGGCTCATCGGGTTCATGCGGATGCGTCCGATTCGCCCAGCTCCGGTATGCTGCGGGCGGGTGTCCTTTTGTGGAGTGGAAGAGCCGGTGAGCAGCCACTGGCCTTTGCTGCCGGGCTCATCGTCGACCTTATGGCGAATTTCGTCCCAGATTGCTGGTGCGAGCTGCCACTCGTCAATGACGTGCGGGCGATCGCCGAGCAGCATAAGCGATGGGTCTGCCTGTGCCATGGGCAGGTTGTTGTCGCGGTCGACGTAGGTGATGCTGTTTGCGTGCGCGCGTGCGGCCCATGTTTTGCCGCACCATTTGGTTCCTGCGATTTCGACGGCTCCGAAAATGCGCATGTACCGTTCGATTTGCTTATCCACGATACGTGGGCGATAGCCGTTCGGCTTGACGTTCTGCTGTGCCATATGTGTTCCGTTTCCGTATCGTTTGTAGGGCTTATCCGGCGTTCTAGAAAATCCGAATCCTAGGCAGTGGAAAATCCGAATTTTGTTTCGATGATAATCCGAATTATATGCGATGGAAAATCCGAATATGCGACGAGTGAAAATCCGAATGTTGCGGGAGGGAAAATCCGAATATCTGGTAGATGCGTTTTTGGTTTTCTGACGGATGCGTCGTATCTGTAGAAATGAACCGACGCACGTTTTTGCCGGTGTCGGGTTAAATGCTGTTGAGGTCGTTGCTGGCGTATTGGATGTGCTGAGATTCGATGAGGGGTTTCAAAAAAGCTTGGCGTGGCGTTTTCTGCTTCCTGGCTATCGCTATGCGGGGTGGGGGTAATCCCCGTCTGCGAACCTTGCCCGGTATGATCGGTTTTGCGGTTACACTGTGTGTTGAATGTGCTCGTTAGAACGCTTGCATAGGGGTTTAGATATGGCTGGAATCAAAGACGTCGCGGAGAAGTCTGGAGTGTCCATCAGCACGGTTTCCTATGTGATGAGCGGCAAGCGCTCCGTGAGGGACGATACCAAGCGCAAGGTGATCGAGGCCGCGAGGTCGCTTGGATATCGTCCGAAGCATGTAGAGCATATGGACCAGTCGATAGCTGCCTTGCTGGGCGTGGGCGATGGTGCTTTGCCTGGCATGCCGAGCGGGCGTCCTCGGACTAAGGTTTTGGCGCTGAGCTCGCCTGTGCATGAATATACGGATTACACGAATTACGCGGCATTTTTCTTCGCTCTCGCTACGCGGGCTAAGCGTTATGGGTATGACATTCTTTTACTGATGCACGAATACGGTGACCGGGAATTGGTAAGGGTCACGCGCAATGGCATGGTGGACGGCATCATGCTGCTGGATGTATTGATGGAAGATTCGCGTGCCGATCTTGCTTCAACGTTGGATGTGCCCGTGGTTTCCGTCGGTTACCCCGCGAATACCGGGGCGGTGTATTCCGTCGATTTGGATTTCGAGCGGATGGGCCGTGAAGCGATAAGCCGGATTGCCGATTTGGGCCATAAGCATGTGGTGATTGTCGGGACGAGTGACGTCGCGTATGAGGATGGTTCGAATTATTTGATTCGCTTTCGCGATGCTGTGACGAAATATGGCCTTGATCTCGGTGTCAAAACCGATTTCGTGGCCTCGACTGGTTATGGAATGGCGGACGTGCGGTTGATGCTTGATTCGGTCTTCGCCAGTGCTCCACAGACCACTGCGATTATTTGTCAGACCAACGCCACGCATGTGAACAACCTGTTGTTTGCGTTGCAGGAACGTGGATTGAGTGTGCCTGGCGATATTTCAGTGATGGCCGCTTGCACGCAGGGCATGCAGCAGCTGC
>OGZB01001778.1_pt1 | contig 11937 bp, 12 predicted proteins | sample 1576691 | NCBI WGS metagenome assembly OGZB01 (sample SAMEA3541479, study PRJEB24748) | human gut metagenome | biome: human gut; feature: human-associated habitat; material: faeces | place: China | collected 2012
AGATAGATATCTCCTTGTTCCAAGAGACGCTCAAAAACTTGAGCAACAACTTTTTCATGGTAATCATCAGTCGTACGGATGAATTTATCGTATGAGATATCCAAAAGTTGCCAGAGGTCCTTAACACCAACAGCCATACCGTCCACATACTCTTGTGGTGTGATTCCTGCTTCTTCAGCCTTTTGTTGAATCTTTTGGCCGTGTTCATCAAGCCCAGTAAGGTAGAAGACATCATAGTTCATCATACGTTTGTAACGTGCCAAGACGTCACAAGCAATGGTTGTATAGGCAGAACCAATATGCAATTTACCAGATGGGTAGTAGATAGGTGTTGTGATGTAGAATGTTTTTGTCATTTTAATTTCCTTTCATGTGTTAACAAATGGGCTAACACTGATGATATAACATCTTATTATAGCACGTTTTGGACACTAAAAAAACCAGCTAAGCTGGTTTTAAACATTACTAGTTTTGGAAGCGCTTTTTATCAGCTCTGACATCACGTTCATAGTCATAGTCTAATTTTTTCACGTCATCCTTTGAAAGACGTTTAAAGCTTCTTTCTTCTGTAAGTTTGCCTTTCTTATTATAAGTTGTGACGATCAATTTATCACCCTTAACCTTGTATCGAACGGTTTCTTCAAGAGACTCTTTGTAGGATTTAACGTAAATCTTTTTACTTTCATCGTTATCAGCCTTAGTTCGGTATTCACTTATTTTGTATTGATTATCTACCGCTTGGTCAATGACTTTAGTGTATTCAGATAGTGACATGGTTGGTTTAAGCGTTCCAGACCAAGCATCTGGACGGTATGATTCGTCAGTATCATAGTCTGTAAAGTCAACCAGATTGTTCCCGCCAGCTAAGGTATAAAAATAAAATTTAACATTGTTACCTTTGACTTTAACAAAATCATGAGCCTCTAGACCACTTTTCTTGAAAGATTCCATACCATCAACCATTTTCTTCTTATCTTTATGGTAAAAGCGATAAGTTTCAAGCAGATAGGTTCCTTCAGGTATTTTACCGCTTTGCAGGTGCATAAATGCATAGCCACCAAATGAAAGTGCCACTAGGACAATCGCCCCCACTACAGAAGCAATAATAATTTTAGCTTTCTTAGACAAGCCTGTCTTAGCAGGAGTAACTTGTGAAACGGCTTGTGCCATTTGGGTACTCAAAAGAGCTTTCTGTGGATTAACACCCTCGTTCTTAGACTCTTGAGAAATAAATTCCCCATTAGCTTTTGCTTGTTGGATTTCTTCCTCTGTCGGCTTGCGATTATTGATTGTTTCGAAATAATCTAACCACTCTTTTTCGTTCATAAAAGTCCCCTTTTTCATTGATATTTCCATTCTACCAGAAAAAAGACTCCAAAGCTATTTGACTAGTTTCATAAAAATAAAGCGGTACCAAGATGGAGTTTTAGCTCTCCTTCTTGTACCACTTCATCTTCTTATAAAATAGGGTGATTAAATTTTATCACTAGATTTTTTACTACTATCACTTGAATCTGATTTTGATCCACTATTCTTACCGTCATTATATCCGCCATAGGTGTCACCATAGTCATTACCATTACCATAACCATAGCCGTAATCGTAGCCATAACCATAACCGTAGTCACTATATTCGTCATACTTGTCACTAATCTCTTTTAGGTCTTTCTTGTAATCCTTAACGGCATCATCATAATCATCCTTACGTTCTTCACCATCTTCCCGGCTCATTAGCTTATAGGTAGTAGTCATTTTTAACTTACCCTTTTTATCATAAATATTAAGCGTAAATTCATCGCCATGTTTTACGTAAGTGCGTGTTTCTTTAAGAGTATCTTTATATTCACTAACTGCTGTTTTTACAGTTTTCTTAACATCATCTTTTGAGTAGAAAGAATACTCTTTAGACATTTTTTTCATATAATCAGTGACAATATCTTTAACATCATCTGCACTAAGTACTTGACTTTGAGTTCTGTTCCAAGGATCAAATTTCTGAGGAATCGATTTCTCATTTTGAATTAGACTAATTGAAGATTTCCCATCGCTTTCTAAATAATTGTAATGATTAGATTGATTTTTCTTTACAACTAAAAAATCTAACAATTTTGTGTCTTCATCCTTGTATTCTTTAATGCCGTCGACCATTCTATTCTTATCTTCATTGTAATAAGAAAAACTTACTACCTCATATGTTCCATCCGCAATCTTACCTGATTGGTAGCGCCATAGTGAGTAGCCCCCAACAATAAGTAAAATCGCTGCTAAGGAACCAAAGACTGATGCCAAAATAATCTTAGTTTTCTTAGACATACCTTTTTTAGCAGGTACGACTTGTTGGAAGGTTGCTGTTGTTTGGGCAAACTGAGGCTGCTGCGTCATCGTTATCACAGGTTCAGCTGGCTTAATCGGTCTTTGCTCCGTCACCTGTCCATTTGAGCCAAAGACATTAGGTCGTTCAAGGATAAACTCGCCTGCTGCCTGAGCTTGAGCTAACTCTGCGGGAGTTGGTTTGCGACCGTTGACTAATTCAAAGTACTCAATCCACTCTTGCTGGTTCATAATAATCTCCTTTTTTATTGGTCTACCGTTCTATTGTACCAAAATAAATGGTGAAATAGTATTTGACAATTATCATAAAGACTGTAAGGTTTTTTAATAAAACATTAGGTTATGATTCCCGATAGTAAAGAGGTACTTGCTCGGTAAGCGGTTCAACGCCAGATGGCATAATCCCCATAATGCTCCCTGTATTTATAATGCTTCAAGGCATACTCATAATCCCAATCATAACCACTTTTGACCTCTTTGGCTTCCTCTGAGCTCAATCTTTTAAAAGTTCTACGCGACTCAATATGTCCATCATCAGCATAAACAGTCAGAACGAGACCATTAGGTCGCTTTTCATAAGTTCTTTTTTGCTTCAACATTTTTTTATAATCGTCTATACACCTTTGGACAGATACTTCTTTTACTCTTGAATACTCCTCTCCCTTTTTAGAAATCTTATCAATATGAGAAATCACTAGAGCTTTATATTCAGAGACTGTTAAATCCTGTTTTAAAGTCCCTGTACGTGGGTCAAAAGTCTGTGGGAGCTTTTCATCGTGCTCAAATGGTGAGACAAAAGGTTCCCCATCCCCCACAAAAACATAATAAAATTGAGATTTCATATTCTCAACAACTATAAAATCCTCATATAAGCTATCATTATTCTCTCCCCGCTTAGTCCGATTTATCAATTCATTGGAATATGCCGATTTAGTCTCGTATTTTATCATCTAATAAGTACCGTCTGGAATATAGTTCTCTTGATACTTCCAAAATCTTCCCTCTACCATAGCTATCAAGACTGTCACAACAAGTCCAAGCAATACAATGATAGCAATCTTCCATTTTTTTGCTTTAGTCATACTTTTTCCCTTCTTATTGGCCCATTCTTCAATACTATTTTACCAAAACTAGGGGAAAAGCTAATGACATGACTGTAAAGGAAAAAGAGGCTGAGAATACCACTCTCAAACCTCTTTTCAGCTATTTATTTTTTAAGATCCTCAGCACCAATAACTGGGTATTCAGTCAATCCTGATACTACTTCTTTAGCCTGGTCTGATTCTTCTGATTTTTTCTCAAGATCAAACTTAGGTGCATCTTTTTCATAAGCATTAATGATATCAGCTACTACTGGGTGACGTACGACATCACTAGCAGAGAAGTGAACAAAATCAATAGCCTTGATTCCCTTTAATTTCTCCATGGCATCAATCAGGCCTGATTTAACACGACGTGGCAAGTCAATCTGACTCATGTCCCCATTGACAATCATCTTAGAATTAAAACCAAGACGAGTCAAGAACATTTTCATTTGCATGATGGTTGTATTTTGTGCTTCATCAAGGATAACAAAGGCATCCTCTAGGGTACGACCACGCATATAAGCGAGGGGGGCAATCTCAATAATTTCACGTTCCATAAGTCGGGTCGTCTGCTCCTTGCCGAGAATTTGATAGAGGGCATCATAAACTGGACGAAGGTAAGGATCTACCTTTTCCTTGAGATCGCCAGGCAAAAAGCCAAGACTTTCACCTGCCTCAACTGCTGGACGTGTCAAAACTATACGTTTAACTTGACCACGTTTAAGAGCTGTAACCGCAAGGGTAACCGCCAAAAAGGTCTTCCCTGTACCAGCTGGACCAATCCCAAAGACCACATCATGGTTTTTAATGCTATCAACATAAACCTTTTGTCCTAAAGTCTTCACTCGGATAGGCTTACCACTGTTGTCCTTGATAATCTCTTCTTCATATAAAGCAACAAACTTGTCAATCGAACCATCTTGAGCCATGGTTAAGGCTGCGACAACATCTGAAGTGTTGACTAACATTCCGCGCTCCACTAAAACAAGGAGAGCTTGAATGGTCAAACGGGCCAATTCAACACTTTCCTCGTCATCTCCAAGGATCTGCACACGCTCTGTTCGAGCATGAATGATAACATTTAGGTTTTCTTCGATAAGTTTTAGATGGCGCTCATTGGTTCCAAAAAGTGATAAGACATCATCTGGGTGATTTAGGGTAATTTCAACAGAATACTCTTGCAAATAGAGTTCCTCTTTCTTTCGTCTTTTTCTCCATTATATCAAAAAAATCACGCCAAGCGTGACTTTTTATTATTCTGACTTATTCATTAAATGACACGTGAACGTGGTCATAGTGGTTTTCAGTAACGCTACCACGGTCTGGCATTTGGTTCCATGTGTTAGCTGGTCCGTAGATATTATCTACTGGTGCGTAGAATTGTTGTCTGTAGATGACATATGAGATACCTGCATTTGAGATATTGTCTACAGCATATTGAGCGACTTGATTACCAACTTCTGAACCAACTGGTACCATAACGTCAACGGCAAGTCCTTTACCATGGTCTTGTGGATCACCTTCACGGTAACCACCGATATCAGTAAGACCAAATTGTGCCGCTACATCTTGACGGAAAGCTTCAGCTTGTGGTTGAAGGTGTGGATCCGTTGGAAGTGTATTCGTTGATGCAGGTTGTGCTGCTGGTGCCTCTGAAGCTACTGGTGCTTCTGATGCCACTTCTGATGTTGCTGCTGGTTCTACCGCTGGCTGTTCTGCTGGCGCTTCTGAAGCAGCTGGTGCCTCTGAAACAGCTTCTGATGTTGCTGTTGGTTCTGCCGCTGGCTGTTCTGCTGGCGCTTCTGAAGTCGCTGGTGCTTCTGAAGACGCTTCTGATGTTGCTGCTGGTTCTGCCGCTGGTGCTTCTTCTTTTACTTCAGGTTGTGCTGGTGTTTCAGCAGCTGGAGTAGTTTCTGCTTCAGGTGTAGCCTCTGCTGACGCAGTGACATGATCAATAGCATCAGCAACTGGTTGTTCAGTTTCTGCGTATGCTGGTGCTTCTGATGCTGATGCGATAGCTTCTGTTACTTCTGAAACAGCTTGAGTTGATTCTTCTGTAGCAGGTGCTTGAGTAGCTGTTGTGCTTACTGTTTCAACTGGAGCTGTCAAGTCCGCTGCAACTACAGATTGACCATTTACAGTCACTTCGTTAGTTGTCAAATTAGCTTCTGCAACTACAGGTGTAGTTGATGTTTCTGAAGCTGGAGTTTCAACTTTAACAGAGACAGCTTGATTATCAGCATTGTAAGTTGCTGTCAAGACTGTTCCAGGGTAAATCAAATCAATGTTTGTGATTTGATTGATGTTAGCCAAAACATTCACATCGATACCCATTGCTTCAGCGATACTTCCCAAAGTATCACCGTATTGAACTGTATAAGTTTGTTGGTTATCACTTACAGCAATATCTGCTTTGATTTGATCTACTGAACGTGCTGCCCAGTTTGAAGTTTCATCGGCATGTACGTGACTTGCAGCAAAAAGTGAAAGTGCTGCGGTCGAGTAAAGAAGTGCCTTTGTTGTTTTAGATTTTGATAACATGTATAATTCATTCCTTTTTTAACAATTTTAACATCTACAATAATACCACACTTTTTGTCAAAAAAGGGGTGATTTACTGCACTTTAAAGCAATTACTAACTAGTTGTAACAAGCCTAATTTATTGAAAAAAAGCTGAGATATTTGTAAAAAATTGTAACAATTCATACCAATTCAAATGGTAATTACTTTTTAAAGAAAATGCTAAAAGTCATTATGCTTATCGTAGACTTAGTCGCTATTAATGAGCCAGATAATCTTCCCAAATCTGGTCAAACTGCCCCAGATTAAAGGAAAAGCTAGCTTGATCTTCCAAGTAACGACTGACTTCTTCAAAGTCGTCGGTATGCTTCGGGAAGGTTGAATCTTCAAAAGCCAAGTCAGCCAAGATTGCTACTGGTTCATTGGACTTTGGATTACGCTGGGCCATCAGCCAAGTATAAAAGGATTTTCTCATGCCTTCTCCTAACCGATTAATTCTGTTCCAAACTGGTCTTGTTTGATTTTTTTAGCCTTCATCAGACCACCTAGGGCTTTCTTAAATTGTCCCTTAGAAATACCGAAGGTTGCCTTGATATCTGCTGGTGATGACTTGTCATTAAGTGTCATAAAGCCACCATTGCTCTCTAAATAGGTCAAAATCATCTGAGCATCATTTTCAAGCATTTCAAAAGAACGTGGTTTAAGAGAAAGATTGAGGGTACGGTCAACTTCTCTGAACCCAATCACACGCGCTTCAAGGACCTGACCTAAGCGTGGCTCTGCATAACGTTCTGATGGATGGATGAAACCAAGCATGTTATTCTCTGGTAGATAAACAAAAGTTCCTGACAGTTTGAGACGGTAGGCAATGGCTGGCCATTTTTGGTTTTGCATATTATCGTAAGCAGGTCCAGCCATACGTTGAAAGACCTCAGGTTCAGCAGGAAGCCCCCAAATACGGTCTTTTTTATCAACATCGAGTTTGATATAGAGCTTGTCGCCTTTCTTAGGCCAAAGCTCTTTGAGTTCTGGCAAAACATCGAGAGAGACAACAATCTCCTTATCTGGAATTCCTACGTCTACAAAGACACCCAAATCCTTACGAACTTCAGTGACCTCTCCCCAATCATAAGAATCGCGAGTTGCCTTGATTTCCTTTTGAGTCAGACGTGATTTTTGCTTGCTATCTGTATAGGCGAAACCTGTCACCATGTCACCAATAGCGTGCTCCCCTTCTTCTTTAGACAAGGCAAAAGTCACACCGTCCTTTTGTACAAAGTAAAATTTATCATTTTCATCAGTTACTAGGGCAGTAATGATCGTTCCAAGTAATGTATTCATCTTTTTCCTCTAAAAAGAGAGTCGGACAAGGAAGCTAACATAGTCCATGCTCTTTTGCTTCTGTCCCACTCTCCTTATTTTTCTATTGATTAAACAGTAAGAAGTTCTTTTTCCTTTTCTGCTGTCATGCTGTCAATCTTCTTAACAGCGTCATCAGTTGCTTTTTGGATATCTTTTTCCAAAGCTTTCAATTGATCTTCTGTGATTTCTTTATCTTTTTCTTGCTTTTTAGCTTCATCTCGGTGTATCTAGCATCACGACGGATGTTACGGATAGCGATTTTAGCATTTTCGCCGACTTTTTTCACTTCTTTAGCCAACTCTTTACGTGTTTCTTCTGTAAGTGCTGGGATAACCAAGCGCACAACAGAACCATCGTTAGCTGGGTTGATTCCAAGGTCAGATTCGTTGATTGCACGTTCGATATCAGCAATTGAACCTTTATCAAATGGTGAAATCAAAAGGACACGTGCTTCAGGAACCGTGATTGAAGCCAATTGGTTAAGTGGTGTTGGAGCACCATAGTATTCTACAGTGATACGGTCAAGAAGTGATGCATTGGCACGGCCTGCACGGATAGATCCAAATTCACGGGCCAATGACTCGTGTGAGTGGGTGAAACGTTCTTTTGCTTTTTCAATAATTGCGTTTGTCATAAATTCTCTCTTTCTTATTTGTGTGATTCTGCTTTGTTAGATACAGTTGTTCCAATTTGTTCACCAAAGATAACACGTTTGATGTTTCCTGGTTCATTCATATTGAAGACAACAAGGTCAATGTCATTATCCATTGAAAGGGTAGAAGCTGTGGCATCCATAATTTTCAAGCCACGTTTAATAACTTCCACGTGTGTCAATTCGTCAAACTTAACGGCATCAGCGTTTTTACGAGGGTCGTCATTGTAGACACCATCAACACCGTTTTTAGCCATAAGAATAGCATCAGCTTCAATTTCAGCTGCACGAAGAGCCGCTGTTGTATCTGTTGAGAAGTATGGTGAACCAATACCTGCTGCAAAGATAACAATACGACCTTTTTCAAGGTGACGAAGGGCACGACCACGAATATAAGGCTCTGCCACAGATTTCATATCAATCGCTGTTTGAACACGTGTATCAACACCGAGTTGTTTCAAACTATCTGCCATAACAAGGGCATTCATAGTTGTTCCAAGCATTCCAGTATAGTCCGCTTGAACACGATCCATTCCTGCTTCAGCTGCAGGTTCACCACGCCAAAGGTTACCACCACCGATAACTAGAGCAATTTGAATACCTGAATCCGCTACCTCAGCAATTTCCTTAGCCATAGCCTGGACAGTTGGAAGATCAATCCCAACACCTCGTTCACCAGCTAGAGCTTCACCTGAAAGCTTAATGAGGACACGTTTGTATTTTGGTTCTGCCATGATTTCTCCCTATTAACTATTTTGTTTTATGATTTGATTCTTAGCTGAGATTTATCTTTCCTAAGTCGTCAATTACCAGCCCTTTAAGGTGGTTAAAGGGCTCATTCGAGCATCTCCTTTTTATGATTAGGATAAGAAAATGGTTTCTTTTTTGCAAAGAAAACACTAAATCTTCATCCTTACTATTTTATCATAAATTAGGGTTTTCACCTAGTCAAATATTTAAAAAATATCCTTACAAGATAACCGTAAAGGTGATGGTGTCATTTTTATAAGAGGCAAAGATACGTCCCTTAAATAATTTGACCATACTTTGAGCCATAGAGAGGCCAATACCAAACCCCTTGTGTTCTCTGTTATTATGGGATTCTTCAATACGATAAAAACGTTCAAAAAATTTACTATAGTCAACATCCTTACCATCTTTATAGGTGTTTGACACTTCTAGACGAGCCCGTTTTCGTGTCCTTCCAATCTGACGGAGCCTTACGGTTACTGTCCCTTCTGGATCACAATACTTGTTAGCATTGTCCACAAGGAGGGTTACAAGTTCAAAGAGAGACTTCTCCTCTGCTTTCACATGAATATCCGGTGTGATGTCCATAACGAAAGATTTACCATCTCGAACGACAGGCCCCTTAAAGTCCTCTGCTGCATCCTCAGTAATATAGGAAAAATCTACATCTTGAAGAACGATATCCGGCTGCTCCTCCAGACGAGATAGGGCTACCAGAGAATTGATTAGAGTAGTCAAACGTGCCACCTGGTCGTTCGTCGACTTGGTCCACTCATTCTCTCCAGTCATGAGTTCTTGTAACTCCGTATTGGCAGAAATAATGGCCAATGGTGTCTTTAATTCATGACCAGCATTGGTAATAAAACGTCGCTGCTTTTCGTAGTTTCGAATGAAGGGACGAATGACAATTCCTGATAAGGCACTGACAATGAGGACAAAAAAGATAAAGCCAAACATTGATAAAAGGATAGAGAGATTTAACAAGGCTTGGGAAGAATTATAATAAGAGGTCGTGTCCAGAAAGACCACAAGAATCTTATTTTTGCTGACTTTACTAACCTGATAACTGAGATTAATATTTTTTTCTCTAATGGTTCCAAGAGTACTCGTCATTCGGCTAGCTGCACGGGCATAAGTAGCGGCCTCTTCATCATTTATCAAGGAAGTATGGCTGGTATCCTGACTGACCACTTCATCACCAGACAAGGTCACGCTGAAAAAACGAAAACTATCTGATGGAATTTCACGCCCTTGATTGATCTCAATTTTTTTCGTTTTTCCAAAACTACCATTATTTTCTGTGAGTGTATTGAGAACCTTACTAATTTCCTGCTCCGTCTGAAAGGACCTCACAGTATTGATGATTCCCACCGTAAAGACCAAGATAAAGAGGATAGCCAAGGAAGCAATCGTAATAAATTGAAGTCGTAAACGTCTAAACATGAGCTACTCCTCTCTAATTGGCGAGAAGGCAAAAGTCGCCACCTTTTTCACCAAGAATGCTGATGTCAGCTTGGATGGCTTGCAATTTCTGACGCAGATAGGAAATATAGACCCAGACAATCGACTCGTCCACATCTCCCTCATCCTCCCAGATGGTCTTAAAAAGGTGCTCAGTCGTTAATTTCTTAGCAGGATTGAGCATAAAGTGGGCCATTAACTTGGTCTCTCTGCTTGAAAGTCGAATGGCGTTCCCAGCTACCAACTCCTGCTCTTCTTGGTCCAAACGAACAGAACCAAGAGTCAAAATTTTGGCTGTGAAGCTCTCACTCACACGACGCTCTAATGAACGCAGACGCGCCAAAAGCTCCTTAAGGGAAATAGGCTTGGTCAAGTAATCGTCTGCCCCAGCATCAAGGCCGGTCACGCGATCATCAATTTCAGCCATAGCTGTCAACATAATGACATGCGTCCTATCCCCAGAGGAGCGAATCTCTTTTAGGGCCTCGATACCGGTTTTAATGGGCATCATAATATCCATAATCATCACTTGATAGGCATTCTGTGCAGCTAGGTCTACTGCCTCTTGCCCATTGAATGCTTGATCCACCTCATAACCCTGATGCTCTAGGGCTGCCTTGTAAACTCGAGAAAGAGCCTCTTCATCCTCAGCTAGTAGAATTTTCAAAGCCATTCTAGTCCCCTCCTTCTTGAATTAAGTTACGGATGGTCTGCATGGTCAAATCGCATGAAGCTAATTCATCCGCACAGCGCTTAAGCTCACGGGTAATCATTTCTGGATTCTTGATGTCGTGCTTGTACTTCATCTGATGCTCCAAACTGGCCCACGAATCCTGAGCGATGGTCCGAAGCTGGACCTCGATAAAATAGGTTCCTCTCTCATTTCCTAAGACATCTGGAAACTCAGTTTCTATTTCCAAAATGAGATGGTAAGAACGATAGCCATTGGGCTTAGCATTTAAAATGTAATCTTTCTCGTTATAGATAGAAACGCCAGGGATAGCCTTGATGACATCGATAGTTTTGTAAATATCATCGACAAAACCACAAACAATTCGAATTCCAACACTGTCACGGATTTCCTTGAGAGCAGATTGGCTGGTTTCAGGCAAATTTTTCCTACGACACTTTTCACGCATAGAATCGCTTTCTTTGATTCGTGAAATAAAATGTTCATAGAGTTTAAAGCCTGTTTCTTTTTTGCTAGTAATATTAGCCGCAATAATCGGGTCTGTTATTTCTTGTAAAATCTTGGGGAGATACTGAGCATATTCCCCATAAATACTTGGAGTTGACATATAAACCTCCTCTAATAGCGTTTCCTAATTATAGCATAGTTAGACTTAAAAATAAGGAATGAGCCAGACAAGAAGGACTCTAAAGCTAAGAAAAAAATCCAGCCGAAGCCAGATTCATTTTGCTTATCTAAGTTAAATAGCACAAGGCTATGCATCAAGTGATTTGACAAAAGGCCAGTTGCCTAGTTTGTGTGTTTCGTAGGTCAAAACCTTATAACCACATTGTTTGTAGCCATTTTTTTCGTAGAAAGGTACATTGTAATCACGATTGGTAATCAAGCCAAGGCTGTGACCTCCTGTACTACGTACAAAGGGTTCAACCCCTTCAAGCAAAAAGAGACTTCCTATCCCTTTTCTTTGATAATCTGGAGTCACCGCCAACATCATCAGGTACCAGTCGTATTCTGCAGAATCTTCCAGATGTCTTTCGGACTCTTCAACAAAGTTAAAATACTTGAACAACTTAGTGATGCTTAT
>OGZB01001790.1_pt1 | contig 11871 bp, 9 predicted proteins | sample 1576691 | NCBI WGS metagenome assembly OGZB01 (sample SAMEA3541479, study PRJEB24748) | human gut metagenome | biome: human gut; feature: human-associated habitat; material: faeces | place: China | collected 2012
GAGGCCGAGCACGCGCGCATCCTCGTGGATCATGGTGCGGTTGCGGCCCGAAGTGGGGACCACCTGAATGCCGGCGCGGGCAAGTGCCACGACAGCCTCGACGAGCTTGGTCGAGGGATTGCCGTCGTTGTCGCGCAGCACGCACGAGCCGGGCGCGAGCATGGTGGCGTCCAGGTCGGTAAAGACGTACTTAATCTTGGCAAGACGCTCGCGCATCTCGCCCGAAAGCTCAGCGACGGTCGGCAGGGTATTGTGGGACATGGTCACTCCATTACGTAGAAGGGGCTTCTGGTCTTAGGCGGCGCGCCTCGCTTGAGGGGAAACGCGCTTGCAACGGCAGCGCGCTCGGGACGCCGCCCCCATCGCAGTTCATTAGTCAAACTGGGTAACATCGATTAAACGATTGGCAAGCGAAAGATCGCTCTCAATGGGTACGAACTCATCACCCACGTGCATGAGCTCCTCGTCGCCCTTTGCCAACAGCAAGACGATGGTGGGCACATCGGGGCTGACGTATTCCTCGCGCGCCGCCTTGAATGCCGCATGCACAGCAGCCTCGCGATCGAGGATGATCTTGTTCGGGGTATCGTCGGGAACATGCTCGGCAAGCTCGCGGCAGACCTTCATCGGGTCCTCGTGAGCCGGATCCTCGTTGGTAAAGATCAGCAGATCAGAATATGGTGCGGCCTCGCGCGGAAGCTGCTCACGGCGCTCCTGCGCCTTGCCTCCAGCAGCACCAAACAGCGCAATGATCGGACTGGCGGGAAACGCGCGCTTGACCGACGAAAAGAGCGAGCGGAACGAAAGTTGGTTGTGAGCGTAGTCAACAACGCAAACCACGCGTCCATCCTTCGACTCCACGACCTCCATGCGGCCCGGCACACGCAGCTTGGAGAGGCCCTTCTTGATGGCATCGATTCCGATGCCAATCTCGCGCGCGGCGGCGATAGCGACCAGCGCGTTCTCCACGTTAAAGTCTCCCGCGATACCCAGCAGGACCTTCTCCCCCGCCTCGGGCTTGTCGGCGCTCATGCCATGCAGGTTAAACTCGATGTTAAAGCCGACCATGCGGACATCGCTTGCCCACAGGCTCGCCTCGGGACGCTCAACGCCAACGGTCACCAAGCGCTCGGCCGTCGACGCGGCCTCCAGCACGCGTTCGACTTCATCGGTGCCCAGATTCACTACGGCGGTCTTAGCCTGATCAAAGATCCTGAGCTTGCTCTCAAAATAATCCTCGAAGGTCGGGTGCTCGATCGGTGAGATGTGGTCACGCCCGATGTTGAGGAAACATGCCACGTCAAACGGCAAGTTCTCGACGCGCTGATACTTGAGCGCCTGGCTTGAGACCTCCATGACCATGGACTGGCGACCAGACGCGCGGCAGTTGGCGATATGGCGCCAGACCTCGGGGGCCTCGGGCGTGGTGTTGGTACTCTCGTAGCACTCGATACCATCGTCGGAGCCGATCATGCCGCAGGGCTCGCCCGCCGCCTTGATGATGGACTGGAGCATAAAAGCGGCCGTGGTCTTTCCCTTGGTACCGGTGATACCCACGATCTTAACGTCGTGGTCGGGGCGGTTGTAGACCTCCGGCGGCAGCAGGGCCATGGCCGTGCGCACGCTATCCACGACCAGCATCGCCGCGCCGTTCTCTTTCGCCAGCGGCTCCAGAGACTCGACCAGCGACTCCTCGCACACAAATGCGACGGCGCCCGCATCGAGCGCCATGCTCAAAAACGCGGGCTTAAAGGCAGCGCCCTTGCAAAAGAACACGTCACCCGCCGAGACCGTACGCGAATCAAACGAGCAGCCGGTCACGGCACGCTCGTCAACCTGCTCTGACGCGCGCAGCTCGCCGCACACATCGAGAAGCTTGGCAAGCGTATCGACCGTGGTCACGGTCGCGGAATCCGAATGGTGCATCTTTCACCTTTCTCAGCCATTTGGCAGGGACGGTTTTCATAGTAACTGAAACGTGCTCGCGCAAAAACGGCTCCCGGAGGAGCCGTTACGCGCAGGCGTTCGTAAGCCGAGGCTAGGCAGCCTGAACAGCGGGCTGGTCCTCGTCGATAAAGAAGCGCTTGTACCACACCAGGAACACGAGCGGCGTATAGATCTTGCGCTGGAAATCGCCCTTGCCCGCAAAGTGCAGATCGAGCAGGTGCATGAGCTCGTCGGTATCGAAGAACTCGCTTGCCCACGGCGCGGTGAAGTACGCCTTGACATAGTCGTACCACTTTTGCTCGCGCAGCCAGTAGACAATCGGCACCGGGAAGCCCACCTTGGGACGGGTGGCCCACTCATCGGGCAGCGACTTGTTGGCAGCGTGGCGGAGTACCTGTTTGTTGCCGTTCTCGTTGATGCGGTAGCGATCGGGAATGTGCTCGGCGAACTCCATGACTTTGCGGTCCAGGAAGGGCACGCGCAGCTCCAGCGAGTGCGCCATGCACATCTTGTCGGCCTTGAGCAGAATGTCGCCCGGAAGCCACATGTTCATGTCCAGGTACTGCTTCTTGACCAGCTCGGGCTGACCCTTCACGCGCGCATAGATGGGGGCGGCAAGCTCGAAGGCGCCATCGCCGGTGTTGTACTCGGGCTTGAGCACGCCGTCGACCTCGCGCTCCGGCCATACCAGAGCCTGTCCCAGGAACGACTTCTCGGGGATCTCGGCACCCTTGACCAGGAAGTTATGTCCCTTGAAGTACGGCATATGCAACGCCAGGTTACCGAGCGCGCGACGGATGGGCAGCGGCACCATCTTTTTGTACTTGCGCACCGGAACCGTGTCCTCGTAGTAGGCGTAGCCGCCAAAGAGCTCGTCGGCGCCTTCGCCCGAAAGCACGACGGTGACGTCCTTGCGCGCCATCTCGGCCAAGAACCACAACGGCACAGACGACAGGTTGGACTGTGGCTCGTCCATGTGATACTGAATGTCCTCGAGTGCGCCAAAGAACTCGTCGGCGGTGATCATCTTGCGAACATTCTCGACGCCAAGCTTGTCGGAAAGTTCCTTGGCGTAGTTAGTCTCGTTGAAATTCTTGTAATCGAAGCCCACCGAGAAGGTCTTGTCGGGCATGAGGCAAGCGGCGATGTAGCTGGAGTCGACGCCGCCGGAGAGGAACGACGCGACCTTGACGTCGGCGATGCGATGGGCCTCGACGCTCTCGTGCACGACCTCGTCCAGCTCGTCGACGTACTCCTCGAACGGCTTCTCGACGGCAGAGTAATCGCAATCCCAGTAGCGCTCGATGTTCATCTTGCCGGTCGGGATATCGACGGTAAAGTAGTGCGCCGGCGGCAGCTTGTAGACACCCTCGAAGAAGGTCTCCTCGGTTGCCGAATACTGCAGCGTCATGTACGGACGCAGGGCCTTTTTGTTGACCGCCTTGTGGAAGTGCGGGTAGTCCAGGAAGCTCTTGATCTCGGAACCGAAGAGCACGCCCGGAGCGCCGTCGCCCGCATCGGCCATGGGATAGTAGTAGAGCGGCTTGATGCCAAAGATATCGCGGGCGCCAAAAAGCTTATTCTTCTTCTTGTCCCAGATGACGAAGGCGTACATACCGCGCAAGCGATCGAGTACTGCCTCGCCCCACTCCTCATAGCCGTGCAGGAGGCTCTCGGTGTCGGCGCCGCAGTGGAACTTGTAGCCCTTGGCCTCGAGCTCGGAACGGAGTTCTTGAAAGTTGTAGATCTCGCCGTTGAAGACGATGACGACGCTACCGTCCTCGTTGGCCATGGGCTGAGCGCCAGCCTCGGTCAGGTCGAGGATCGACAGGCGGCGGAAGCCCAGGGCAACGCGGCCGTCGATAAACTGACCGCCCATGTCGGGACCACGATGGACGATGCGGTCCATCATCTTGGTGAGCACCTCGGATTGGTTATCCGTCCCACCGACAAAACCGACAAAACCGCACATATACTATCCCCTCTGCTGTTGCTGGGCATCAAATCGAATCAGTAGCTTTTGAGTATACCCGAGGGCGTAAAGAGGGGCGGAATGTTCAGGCAATCTCAACTGAATCAGCTCCGCTGTGACACGCGCCGGTTACCTTTAATGGATATGAGGTGAATGGGGCGATTGTTTTGCTATACTCTCTCCGCACGGGCGATTGGCGCAACGGTTAGCGCAGGTGCTTTACACGCACAAGGCTGGGGGGTCGAATCCCTCATCGCCCACCATTGAATTGGAAACGGTCCTCGCAAGGGGACCGTTTTTGTTTGGGCCCAGCGCATGGGATTCGAACCCGAAAGGGTGCGGAGCTGAGGAAACGCGAAGCGTTTTCCAGCGCAGCACGCGAGGGCCGTAGGCCCGAAGCGAAAGCGGGCGGCGTCAGCCGCACGCGACATCCCTCATCGCCCACCACTGATTTGATAGGCTCCCAGCTATGGGGGCCTTTCTTTTTTGGGCCCAGCGCATGGGATTCGAACCCGCAAGGGTGCGGAGCTGAGGAAACGCGAAGCGTTTTCCAGCGCAGCACGCGAGGAGCGAAGCGACGAAGCGGATGCGGGCGGCGGAGCCGCACGCGGACATCCCTCATCGCCCACCACTGATTTGATAGGCTCCCAGCAATGGGAGCCTTTCTTTTTTGGGCCCAGCGCATGGGATTCGAACCCGCCAGCACATCTGTCACAAAGGCCGTGGCCAAATAATGGCAAAAATGAGTACTGCTACTTTGCTTGCAACATATAAACAGATAGTGTTTGCTTAGGTTACGCAACATATGTCCATTATAAGGACTAACAGTCAGATCAAAATCGTGTATTCATCGCCATTTCGACTTGCCATCTGGCCTTATTAGTCCAAAATTGCTGCTACCAAATCGGTAACAGTACTCATATTTGATGTTTTTTGACCAGCAGGTCTCCCCGCCTTAGCAAATCTAAGGCAAAACGGGCTCCAGACCGCTGAATCATGCCACATAGGGCACGTCCGCAGTCCGGAACCCGGTCAAAGTTAAGTTATTTCGCTGTGTTAGGCCAAAACGTCCGACAGGATCTCGATCAGACTGTCCACGTCGGATTCCTCGCAGACGAGCGGCGGCAGGAAACGCAGCGTATGGGCACCCGTAGCGTTAATCACGGCACCAGCCCCCAATGCACGGGCCACAACGTCGTGTGCATCACCCACAGTATCGTCCAGATCGCAGCCGAGCATCAAGCCGCGGCCACGCACCTCGGTCACGTTCGGCAGCTTGGCGAGCTTTGCCTCCATATAGGCGCCTACCTTGGCAGCATGGTCGGCATAATCGCCGCGCACGAGCGCGGAGAGCGTCGCGGCGCACGCCGCGACAGCCAAGCAGCTACCGCCAAAGGTCGAGCCGTGGTCGCCCGGCTTAAACACGTCGGCAATCTCCTTCTTTGCTACGACGGCACCCATGGGCACGCCATCGGCAATGCCCTTGGCAAGGCTCATGATGTCGGGTTCCACGCCATAGGTTTGGAATGCAAACGGCTTGCCGGAGCGGAAGATGCCACACTGGACCTCGTCGGCGATAAGCACGGCGCCCACTTCGTGTGCCAGGTCGCGCGCTGCCGCCATAAACTCCTCGGTCATGGGGTGCACACCGCTCTCGCCCTGAATCGGCTCGAGCATCACGGCACAAATTTCGCTCCCCAGCTGCTTAAAGATCGCACGCAGTTCATCGATATCGTTGGGCGTGCAGGCCACAAAGCCACCCGGCAGCGGGCGGAAACTATCCTGCAGCCAATCCTGCATGGTGGCGGCAATGGTCTCGAGCGTACGGCCGTGGAAGCCGCCGCGCATGCACACGATAGTGTTGCCGCCGTTACCGGCACGCCTGGCGTACAGGCGCGCGAGCTTCATCGAGCCCTCGTTGGCCTCGGCGCCGGAGTTGGCAAAGAAGGTCTCCCACACTTGCTCGTCCGCAGCCGGGGCACTAAGAGCAGCTGCCGTGGTCTCATCGCCGGCGGCAATGGCATCGGCAAGCACGCGCGCACCATCTACGTCGTCGTTAGCAAGCTTGGACAGCAGCGCCGCGACCTGTCCGCGCTGCTCAATGTAGAAGTAATTGGAGACATGCATGAGCTTTTTGGTCTGTGCCTCGAGCGCCGAGAGCACAGCCGGGTCGCCATGACCTAGGCTGCACACGCCGATGCCGGCAAGAAAGTCGAGGTACTCACGGCCATCGTCGCCGGTGAGCTTCATGCCGTGACCCTCGACAAACTCGACCGGAGAGCGGCCAAAGGTATGCATAACGTAATTGGATTCAAGCGATTGCTGAGCTGCAAGTGACATGGGATGCCTTTCGTTGAGCGCCGAACGGCGCAGGCCTATGGGTGCAGGAATGGGGCGGCTGCGGGTCAGCTAGACCGTCTGAAGCTTCTCGACCTCGTCGAGGTTCTCGGTCAGACGCGCAGCAAACGTCGAAAGCGGATGCGGATGCGTATCGAACTCGTAGGCCGTCTCGGTGGAATGGATCACGGTGCCGACGCCGGCATCGGTCAGCAGCTCCAGCAGCAGCGAATGCGGCGTGGTGCCGTTGATGATGTGGGCACGAAATACGCCGCCGGCAAGCGCATCGACGGCCGCGCGCAGCTTGGGAATCATGCCCTTATCGACCTCGCCGCCGTAGAGCATCTCATTGACCTCGTCGAGCGTCAGGTTGGAGATAAGCGAATCCTTGTCGCCAAAGTCCTTGTACAGACCGTCGACATCGGTCAAGAAAATCGCTTTGTGCGCATGGAGCGCCGCCGCAACGGCACCGGCGGCGGTATCGGCGTTGATGTTGAAGAAACCGCCGTCCTCCCCCGCCGCGACGGTAGCGATGACGGGGATGTACTCGCTATCGAGTAAGCGCTCGATATAGTCGGTGTTAACGTGCGTCACTTTGCCCACGCGACCGAGCTCGGGGTCGAGCGGCTCGGCGATGAGCGTGCCAGCATCGCTGCCCGACACGCCCACGGCCAGGTTGCCGTGGTGGTTGATGGCGACAACCAGCTCCTGGTTAACCTTGCCGCCCAGCACCTCGCGCACGATATCCATAGTCGCCGGCGTGGTCACGCGCTGGCCGTTCTTAAACTCGACGGGGATGTCATAGTGGCTCAGCGCCTCGTTGATAGCCTTGCCGCCGCCATGCACGATAACGGGGCGCATGCCGATGATCTTAAGCAGGACGATGTCGCTCATCACGTCGCGACGCAGCTGCTCGTCGACCATGGCGGCTCCGCCATATTTGATAACAACCGTCTTGCCGGTCAGGTTCTTAATCCACGGCAGCGCTTCGAACAGCAGCTGCGCGGTTGCTTCGTTGGATTCGCTCGAACGACAATCGCGTGCGAATTTCATAGTCTGCCTCGTCTTTCGTATCGTTATCGCGCCGTGCTCCGCTGTCCGCAATCGCGGCAAGATGCGCAGCGTGCCTGGAATCTAGGAACGGTAGTCGCCGTTGATGGAGATGTACTCATGCGTGAGGTCGCAGGTCCACACGGTCGTTGCCGCGTCGCCTGCGCCCAGGTCGGCCGAGATCACGATCTCGGGCGCCTTAAAACGTCGTAGAGCCTCGTCCTCGTCAAAGGGAACAGTCAGACCGTCGCGACAGACAGGCATGCCCATCATGTCGATGGAAACGTCTTCCTGATTAAACTTCACGCCGCACTTGCCAAGCGCCATGGCAACGCGGCCCCAGTTGCAGTCGTGGCCGGCGATGCAGGTCTTAACGAGCGGCGAGTTGGCAACGGCACGGGCGGCGATATCGGCCTCCTCGTCGTTAGCGGCGCCGGTAACGTTGACCGTAACAAGCTTGGATGCGCCCTCACCATCGGCGGCGATATTGCGCGCCAGGCTCTCGCACACCTCGTGCACGGCAAATGCCAACTCGTCAAAGGCATTGGAGCCCTCAACGATAGGCTCGGCATCTGCGGCAGCGGCGCCGGAGGCAAGCATGATGCAGGTGTCGTTGGTCGAGGTGTCGGAATCGACCGTTACCTTGTTAAAGGTCTGCTTGACGGTCGAGAGCAGCAGGGCATGAAGTGCCGCAGGCTCGACGGGGGCATCGGTGGTGATAACTGCGATCATGGTGGCCATGTTGGGCATGATCATACCCGAGCCCTTGCACATTCCGCCTACCGTATAGACATTGCCCGCATGACCCGCAGCCTCACTGACGTAGGATACGGCGTACTCCTTGGAGTGCGTGTCGGTCGTCATGATGGCGCGAGCGGCATCGGCGCCACCGTGGGCGGAGAGCGCCTCGTAGGCAGCAGGAATGGCGGTCTCAAACGTGTCGATCGACAGAATCTGGCCAATCACACCCGTGGAGGCAACCAGAATCTGCTGGGGCTCGCAGCCGATGACCTGCGAGGCGATGTTGCACGTCTCGCGCGCGCAGGCAAGGCCCGTCTCGCCCGTGGCGGCGTTGGCATTGCCAGAGTTGACCGAAATGCCGGCGATGATACCGTACCCCTTGTCGGTACCGCCCAGGTTGGCACGGCTCACCTGCACGGGCGCCGCGCAAAAGCGATTGGTGGTAAACACGCCAGCACCGGGACAGGGTTTATCGGGCACGACGAGCGCGTAATCCAGACGCTCGGGGTTCTTGCGGAACCCAGCGTGGATGCCTGCAGCCTTAAAACCAGCCGCAGCCGTAACGCCACCCTCGACGGCGCGAATCTTGATATCAAACAGCTCGGTATTCATCGTCTTTATGACTCCTTATGTCAAACAAAAAACGGACATCGGTTGGTGCGCCATGCCAGTCGTGATCATGAGACCAGCTTAAGAGTGGCGCCCCACTCGATGCCCGACTACCAAATCGTTAACAATCGAATGTGCTACACCGGGCACGCCACTGTGGGCAAGCCTCGTCGCTCGTCAAAGCCAAAGACGATATTGGCGCACTGGACCGCTTGGCCCGCAGCGCCCTTGCACAGATTGTCGATGGCGCCCGTCGCCATCAGCACGCCCGCGCGCTTGTTGAGCGCGAGGCCAATCTGGGCAGCGTTGGTGCCGACGACCGAAGCCGTCTTGGGCTGCTGGCCGGCATCGAGCACGCGCACAAAGGTGCGACCGGCATAGAACTGCTTGTAATAGTCGACAACGTCCTCAAGAGCCAAGGAGTCGATGGCCTGCAGCGCGAGCGGCATCGTCACCGTGGAGAGCAGACCACGCTTGAGCGGTGCCAGGTGCGGGGTAAAGACGACGCGATCGGTCAGGCCAAGGATTTGCTCGATTTCGGGCGCGTGACGATGTTTACCCACGCCGTAGGCCTCCAAGTTCTCGTCGGCGCTGCAAAAATGGGTGCGGGCGTTGCAGGACTTACCGGCGCCAGTCACGCCGCTAATGGCATCGACAATCACGGGACCGTTCTCGGCCACCCAGCCCGCACGCACGGCAGGAGCGGCAGCAAGGCTCGTTGCGGTGGGATAGCAACCGGCACAGGCGACCAGCACGGATTTGCCGTCGGCATGGTCGGATGCGGCGGTCTCCAAGTCTTGGCAGAACAGCTCGGGCAGACCGAAGGCACGGGTCTTGAGCAGCTCGGGGCTCGTATGCTCGGCGGCATACCAAGCCTCAAAAACGGACGCGTCGTTCAGACGGTAGTCGGCCGAAAGATCAAAGCAGGAGACGCCCGATGCAAGCAGCGCGGGCACCTGTGCCATGGCGGCCGTGTGCGGCACGGCAAGAAAAACCGCATCGCAGCTCTTGAGCTCGGGGGCGTCATGCGTGGTGAAAACCAGATCGCTCACACCAGCAAAGCTCGGATACACCGCGGACAGCGCCTGGCCGGCATCGGCGTTGGACGTAATGGCAACAAGTTCAAACTCGGGATGACCGAGGACGAGGCGAATGAGCTCGGCGCCGGCATATCCAGCCGCACCGACGATTCCAACCTTTACAGACATATCAGACTCCTTGTCTGCAGTTATGCACCAATGCGCATCCCGCAGCCGTCATTATGAAGTGGGTTGAAACTTTAACACCAAAAGATGCCTGAATACGTAAATGGCTTGCATATTCATGCATTGAAACATTCCCGACACATTCGCTTGAAGGAATTGACAAATAGAGCGGGCCCCGTATTGACCGGCGCTCCTAACGGCGCCGGGCAATACGGGGCCCGCCCATGCGAAAACCAAGTTGTTGGGATGAGCCAGCTGGCTAGAGCTCGACCGGCACCCATTCGTCGTGATTGCAGATAAAAGCCTCGGGATCCTCGACGCTAAAGAAGACGAGCGTGGGGTCGTTAGGCCCCTCATAGTGCTCGCCCAGGCGCTCTAGATGCTTCCACCCAGCTTCGCGCATTTCGCCTAAAGCCCGGTCATCCAAGCCGGCACGCCCGCGCAAGATGAGCCAGCCATGGCCCGGCCACCAACTCGTGGCCTCAAAGCGCTGATTTTGCAGCAGCTCTTGCCACACGTCTTTGGTGCGCGCCGTCACAAACCACAGCTTGTCGTCCTGAATCTGAGCAAACGAAAATGGGCGTACATGTGGCTGCCCGTCTACGCTCGTCGCCAAGTACCACGCCGGCACCGACGTCAGATACTCCAAAACCGTATTCAATCCGTCCACGTTTCCTCCTGTACTAGCCAGTTTGAGAGCCTGGTTTGTGTGATCTAGAGCTCCAGGCGCTCCTCGCTGCCGTCGATATCACAGAAGCGCGCGGCAATGTTGCGGACCGAAAAGAAAGCAAGGCGGCCGTCGTTGGCACTCTCGTGTTCCTCGCCGATGCCCACCATGTGCTTAAAACCCGCTTGACGCACCTTGTCGCTCGCAACTGCGTCGTCCTCAAGTGCGGCTTCGCCGGTCAATACGATCCAGCATTCCCCCGGCTTCCAGCCCGAGAGCTCAAACTTGGGATTCGCACTCAGCTCCGCCCACACATCCTTGTCGCGCGACGTGCAAAACCACAGCTTACCTTCATCGACCATGGCAAACGAAAACGGCCTCACGCGAGGCTGATGCCCGTCGGCCACATCGATCGTGGCCAGATACCACGCCGGAATGCGCCTGAGATATGAGCAGGCGCGCTCAAACTGAGCTGTGCGGTCGTTGTCGGTCATAGGGACCCCTTTCTTGCGCTCGAATCGCGCCTAAACAAGTTGAAGGTTGACGACGATGACACACGCAAACAGCAGCATCGTCACCACCGCAGCCAGCGCATCCCCGCGGCGAAACGCAAGCGCATGCAGACGCGTACGTCCCTGCTCGCCGTGATAACAGCGCGCATCCATGGCGGCCGAAAGCGTCTCGGCATGACGGAACACGCCCGTGAACAGCGGAATCGCCACGCTACCGAGCATGCGCACGCCGCCGAGCGGGCCTCCCGTCACGCGCGCACCGCGGCTTGTCTGCGCGTCCGCCGTCTGCTTCATCTCGGTGGCGAACTGCGGCATAAAGCGCAACGCGATGCCCATGATCATGCCGAGCTCATGCGCAGGGAGCCCCACGCGCGCAAACGGTGCGAGCAGACGCTCAAAGCCCGCGGTGAGGTCGAGTGTGGGCGTGGTGAGCGTAATGGCGCTCATGCCGGCCATCATCAGGGTCAGGCGGCACGCCATAAAGGCGGCAGAACGCAGTGAGCCCTCGCTTATCTGCAGAAAGCCGAGCTGCCATAGGATGTGCCCGCTCTGGTCGGTAAATAGGTTGAGCACCGCGACCACCACGACGATCGCCAGCAGCGGCGCCATCGATGACAGGACGCGACGAGCCGGCACCCGGGACACGGCATAGATCAGGACAACGAAGATTGCGACCGGGACCAGTCCGCGAAAGCTACCAACCGTGAGCGTGGTAATCAGAAATACGAAGCCCAGCAGCAGCTTGGTGCGCGGATCCAGGCGGTGGATTGCGCTATTCCCCGGCAAATGATTGAGAGAAATTGCTTTGATTTTTGTTGTTTTCCTGTAATG
>OGZB01001791.1_pt1 | contig 11869 bp, 9 predicted proteins | sample 1576691 | NCBI WGS metagenome assembly OGZB01 (sample SAMEA3541479, study PRJEB24748) | human gut metagenome | biome: human gut; feature: human-associated habitat; material: faeces | place: China | collected 2012
TTTAAACCTTAATATCGTGGAAAAATACTTTTCACTCTCACAAACAGACACTACCACATTGAAAGATATTCAACTGAACGCCGAAGATATGCGGATAGGTGACGATATTCTTTGTTTGCATACTCTTTCGGATGCGGAAGATATGCCGGGCAAGGTGGGAACCGATACCCGCTATGAAAAGCTATCCACCGACCGGAGCGATTGCAGATTATCTTTTGCTTCTCCGGTGGGCGTGTTGCTCTCCTGTAACCATATCTATAACCAGTACATCTTCATTGACGACCATACGGAGAACCTGAAACAGTTTGAAAAGATGGCTCGCAATATGCACTCCCTTTCCAAATACAGCCGTGCCAATCAGATAAACAAGTCTTGGATAGAGGAATATTTGAACGAAGCACATTCACAGGGGCTTATCTCCGTGCGATGCCATTGTAATATCATGGCATGGAGTGACGACTGGGACGAACTCAAACACATTAAAAATGATGTGGGGTCACAGCTCGCACTTATGGAGTGCAAGCCACGTCATAACACCACCGACACACCGACCTTGTTTTGGGCGGGCATACCCGGCAATCAGGCGGACTTTCCGGCGGAAGAAAGTTTCTACACCTTTATAGAACAGGCTCTTTGTATGTTCACCGAAGAAACGAACTACAAAAGTTCGCTTTCTCCCTTTGGTATCAAGATGGTGGATAGGGTCACAGGAAAGCCGTTGCACATTGATATTTCAGACCTGCCAATGAAAAAAGGTATCATTACCAATCGCAACAAGTTCATACTTGGGCCGAGTGGTAGCGGCAAATCATTCTTCACCAATCACATGGTGCGCCAGTATTACGAACAAAATGCGCACGTCCTGCTGGTTGATACCGGAAACAGTTACTTAGGATTGTGTGAAATGATAAACCGGAAAACGCACGGGGAAGATGGGATTTATTTTACCTATACTACTGAAAACCCGATAGCGTTTAATCCTTTCTATGTGGAAGATGGGGTATTCGATATTGAAAAGAAAGAGAGTATCAAAACGCTTATCCTGACCCTGTGGAAAAGGGACGATGAAGCACCCACACGGGCGGAAGAAGTGGCTTTGTCAAACGCCGTAAGTTCCTATATCGAACTGATTACTAAGGATAGTTCGGTTACTCCCTGCTTCAATACATTCTATGAATATGTGAAAAATGACTACCGGGCGCACCTGCAAGAAAAGAACGTCCGGGAAAAGGATTTCGATATAGACAATTTCCTGAATGTATTAGAACCTTACTACAAAGGGGGCGAATATGATTACCTGCTGAACTCCGACAAGGAGCTTGATTTGCTGCATAAACGCTTCATTGTCTTTGAGTTGGATAATATCAAAGACCACAAAATCCTGTTCCCGATTACAACCATTATTATCATGGAAGTATTTATTTCCAAAATGCGTAAACTAAAGGGTATCAGGAAATTAATATTGATAGAAGAAGCGTGGAAAGCGATTGCATCGGCGAACATGGCGGACTATATTAAGTACCTCTATAAAACCGTTAGAAAGTATTTCGGCGAAGCGATTGTAGTTACCCAAGAGGTCGAAGATATTATTTCCTCACCCATTGTAAAAGAGAGTATTATAAACAATTCTGATTGTAAGATACTGCTCGACCAAAGGAAATACCTTAATAAATTTGATAGCATACAGAACCTTTTGGGACTGACCGATAAGGAACGTTCACAGGTGCTTTCCATCAACCTTGCCAATCATCCGAACCGGAAATACAAGGAAGTTTGGATAGGCTTAGGCGGTACACAATCAGCCGTATATGCTACCGAAGTGAGTTTGGAAGAATATTTTACATACACAACGGAAGAAACGGAAAAGATGGAACTTTTTGCCTTGTCCGAAAAGTTGGGCGGTAATCTCGAACTTGCTATCAAACGGCTTGCCGAAAGCAAGCGCAATCCCGAAATATAATCAATTAACAATTTAAAAATCATTCAGTATGAAACATTTAAAATTCCTGTTTCCGGTGCTGTTATGCACCTTGTTACTGGGGCTTTCTTCCTGTAAGGAAACAAACACCGACCGTCTTAGGGCGATGCGTGGTGACTGGGAAAGCGTGAAAAACCGTCCTGCGTTCTCTCTCTTTGAGGAAAACGGGCATTACCGGGTAACGACCTATCGAAAGACCTACCGGGGAACTATCCAAACGGAAACCTATCAGATTTCAGAACAAGACGGAAACCTGTTCATCGAAACGGGGTTGTCCGTCCTGCTGACTTATGACAAAGAGAATGACCGGATTCTGCTTTCTCCCGGCGGAGAATATAAACGGAGTAACCAACCAATAAAGAAGTAAGCGTATGAAAACAAAGATTATAATGCTGCTTGTAGTATGCAGCCTGTTTGTCGGAAAGGTAAACGCACAATGGGTGGTGAGTGACCCCGGCAACTTGGCGCAAGGGATTATCAATGCGTCAAAGAACATCATTCAGACTTCTTCGACCGCACAGAATATGATAAAGAATTTTCAGGAAACGGTAAAGATTTATCAACAGGGAAAAGATTATTATGATGCCTTAAAATCAGTGCATAACCTTGTCAAAGATGCCCGGAAAGTACAAAAGTCTATCCTGCTTATCGGTGAGATTTCCGACATCTATGTGAACAGTTTTCAGAAGATGCTTTCGGATGAAAACTATACGCCGGACGAGCTTTCGGCGATTGCCTACGGATATACCCAACTGTTGCAGGAAAGTTCCGATGTACTGGAAGAAATGAAAAGCGTGGTGAACATCAACGGACTTTCCATGTCGGACAAAGAACGGATGGACGTTATCGACCGGACGTATAACTCCATCAGGAACTACCGGGATTTGGTGAGTTACTACACCCGTAAGAATATTTCTGTTTCCTACCTGCGGGCGAAAAAGAAAAAGGACACCGACCGGGTAATGGCTCTTTATGGTTCGGCGGATGAACGTTACTGGTAACTTCTAAAAATAAGTAGTATGTTATTAGCAATCGAATTTGATAACCTGCATCAGATTTTACGAAGTCTGTACACGGATATGATGCCGCTATGCGGGAACATGGCGGGGGTAGCCAAAGGAATAGCGGGACTGGGGGCTTTGTTCTATGTGGCTGCCAAAGTATGGCAGTCGCTCGCCAGTGCCGAACCAATAGACGTTTACCCTTTGCTCCGTCCTTTTGTGATTGGTTTCTGTATTATGTTCTTCCCCACATTCGTACTGGGTACGATTAACAGCGTGATGTCGCCAGTAGTCAAGGGGTGTAACAATATGCTCGAAACGCAAACTTTCGATATGAACGCTTACCGGGAGCAAAAGGACAAGCTGGAATATGAAGCGATGGTACGCAATCCGGAAACGGCTTACCTTGTTTCGGATGAAGCGTTTGATAAACAGATTGACGAATTGGGATGGTCTGCCAAAGATATTGCCACAATGGGCGGTATGTACATGGATAGGGCAGCCCACAATATTAAGCAATCCGTCCGGGATTGGTTCAGGGAACTTTTGGAACTGCTCTTTCAATCGGCAGCCCTTGTGATAGATACTATCCGAACCTTTTTCTTGATTGTCCTTGCCATACTGGGTCCGATAGCCTTTGCCATCAGTGTATATGATGGCTTTCAGGCGACACTGACCCAATGGATAACAAGGTATATTTCCGTTTACCTGTGGCTACCCGTTTCAGACCTGTTCAGTTCCATACTTGCCCGAATACAGGTGCTTATGCTCCAAAAGGATATTCAGGAGCTATCAGACCCCAATTTTGTACCCGATAGCAGCAATTCAGTGTACATAATCTTTATGATAATCGGTATCATCGGTTACTTCACCATCCCCACCGTATCGAACTGGATTATTCAGGCGGGCGGAATGGGCAACATGAGCCGGAATATAAACAGTGCAGCCAATAAAACGGGCAGTGGCGTTGGTGCGGTAGCCGGAGCAGCCACCGGAAACGCTGGCGGCAGGGTCGGCGGTAAACTAATCAAAGGTAATCAATAATTAAAAATCAAGATGGAATTTAAAAGTTTAAAGAACATTGAAACCAGTTTCAAACAGATACGTCTTTTCGGGATTGTGTTTGTCGTTATGTGTACCCTGATAACGGGGTATGCCGTTTGGAACTCCTACACATTTGCCGAAGCGCAACGACAGAAAATTTATGTATTGGACGGTGGTAAAAGTTTGATGCTTGCGCTTTCGCAAGACCTGACACAAAACCGTCCGGTTGAAGCAAGGGAACACGTGAAGCGTTTTCACGAACTCTTTTTCACGCTCTCACCGGATAAGAACGCTATCGAAAGCAATATCAAACGGTCGCTGTTCCTCGCCGATAAGAGCGCATTTAACTATTACCGTGACCTCTCGGAAAAGGGATATTACAACCGTATCATTTCGGGCAATATCAGCCAGACCATACAGATAGACAGCGTTTCATGCAATTTCGATGTGTACCCGTATGCGGTGGCTACCTATGCCCGCCAAATGATTATCCGTGAAAGCAGCGTGACGGAAAGAAGCCTTGTCACCCGTTGCCGGTTATTAAACGCCGTAAGAAGTGATAATAACCCGCACGGCTTTATGATGGAAAGTTTCGAGATAACGGAAAACAAGGACTTGAACACCATAAAGCGGTAAGCCATGATACGGAAAATTCTCTCTCCGGTTAATCAGGCAATTACCCATGTGCAGGACTGGGCGGATGAAAAACTCCGCCGCCTGTGCGGGCGCATGACACCGGAAATAAGGCTGGCGGTAATCCTGCTTATGCTCCTGTTCTTCGGCGGGCTATCCATCTACTTTACGGTATCATCCATTTACCGGATAGGAAAAGAGGATGGCGAAACCATACGGATAGAACACATCAGGCAGTTGCAGTTACAAAGTAAAGACAGTACGAACATTTTTAATCAGTCAGACAATGGAAGAAAAAGAAGTGAAGAATGAAGTTCCCACACCGGAAACGGCAAAGGGAAAAGAACCTGAAAAACAGGGAAAGGAAAAAAAGGAACTGACCCCACAGCAGATACAGCAACGAAAAAAGATGCTGGTTTACCCGCTTATGGGACTGGTTTTCTTAGGGTCTATGTACCTGATTTTTGCACCGTCCGATAAGGACGAAGCAAAGGTGGAAAACGTGGGCGGATTTAATGCCGATATTCCGCAACCCAAAGGGGACGGGATAATCAGCGATAAAAAGACCGCCTACGAACAGGAACAAATGGAGAACAAACAGGCGGACAAGATGCGCTCCTTACAGGATTTTGCCTTTTCGCTGGGAGAGGAAAACGGGAACGGGGAAGATTTGACCCTGATAGATGATGCTCCGGCGGAAAAACCGAAAACCAATGTAATAGACTTCGGGGCGGGTGCGCCGAACAATAGCCGTTCCTCTATCCAATCTTCGGCGGCAGCTTACCGGGACATGAACCGTCAGTTAGGCAGTTTCTACGAAACGCCGAAAGAGGACAAGGAAAAAGAGGAACTGAAACGTCAGGTGGAAGAACTCACTGCCCGGCTCGATGCGAAAGAAAGCGGTGCGGGTAACATGGATGAACAGGTTGCACTTATGGAAAAGTCCTACGAACTGGCGGCAAAGTATATGAACGGACAGAACGGGCAAAGCGTACCACCGCAACCGGGACAGATTGCACAGGTCGCACCGTCCGCACCTGTTCAGGGCAAAGGAAATGCCACACCTGTAAAATCGGTATCGGACAGGACGGTTTCAGGATTGCAGCAACCTATGAGCAACAGCGAATTTATCGCCGAATACAGCAAGCCACGCAATTACGGGTTTAATACGGCGGTCGGCAGTGGTTATTCGATAGGAAAAAACACTATCCGGGCGTGTGTTCATAACGACCAAACACTTATGGACGGGCAGACCGTCAAGCTCCGGCTGTTAGAACCGTTACAGGCGGGGAATGTGATTGTCCCGAAAAACAGCCTTGTTTCAGGAAGTGCCAAAGTGCAGGGGGAACGGCTCGACATACTGGTGTCCTCGCTCGAATATGCGGGTAACATCATTCCGGTGGAACTTGCCGTTTACGACAGTGACGGGCAAAAGGGGCTTTCCGTCCCCTCGTCACTGGAACAGGAAGCGGCAAAGGAAGCGATGGCGAACATTGGTGCGGGACTGGGTACGAGCATTTCATTTGCGCAAAGTGCCGGGCAGCAGGTCGCAATGGATATTACAAGGGGCTTGATGCAAGGCGGTTCGCAATACCTTGCCAAGAAGTTCAGAACGGTAAAAGTACACCTGAAAGCGAACTATCAGGTGATGCTTTACGCCAAACAACAGTAATTTATTTATCAACCATAAAAATTTCAATCCAAAATGAAAAAGTTAATTATCATGTTCGCCCTACTCTTGGGCGTGGTTTCAATGAAAGCACAAAGTAACGATTTGTATCAGGGCATTACTAAAAAGCTGCCTTACCGCCAAATGGTGACACCTTACGGCGTACAGGTGACGTTCGCCAAAACGGTACATATCATTTTCCCGTCTGCCGTTAAGTACGTGGACTTAGGCAGTAACTACATTATTGCCGGAAAAGCGGACGGGGCGGAAAATGTTGTCAGGGTCAAGGCTACGACAGAGGGCTTTCCCGGTGAAACCAATTTTTCCGTTATCTGTGAGGATGGCAGCTTTTACAGTTTTAACGCAAAATACGCACACGAACCGGAAATGCTGAACATCGAAATGAAAGACTTCTTGGAGAATGAGGACACAACGGATTTCAGCCATACCCGGATGAATATCTATTTCCGTGAACTGGGTAACGAAAGCCCGCTTTTGGTAAAGCTGATTATGCAGTCCATCTACAAGAACAATGACCGGGAAATAAAGCATTTGGGATGCAAACGGTTCGGGGTGCAGTTCTTGGTAAAGGGGATTTATTCGCATAACGGGCTGTTCTACTTCCACACACAAGTAAAGAACAGTTCAAACGTGCCGTTTGATACTGATTTTATCCGTTTCAAGATTGTGGATAACAAGGTAGCCAAAAGAACGGCTATTCAGGAAACGGTTATTGACCCGGTGCGGAGCTATAACGAGATACTGGTTATCGGCGGCAAAAGTACCGTCCGCACCGTGTACACCGTTCCGCAGTTCACTATCCCTGACGATAAGATATTAGTCATCGAACTGGTGGAAAAGAACGGGGGCAGACACCAAACTATCCGGGTGGAAAATTCGGATATAGTGGCAGCCAAAGTGATTAACGAACTTAAAATCAAATGAACATGAAAAGGATATGTTGTATTATATCCCTTTTTGTGCTGTGCCTGACTTTCAACCAGGCACACGCACAAAGATGTCTGCCGGGAATGAAAGGCTTGCAGGTTACGGGCGGCATGGCGGACGGTGTTCACTGGAACAGTAAAAGCGATTTCGCCTATTATTTCGGGGCGGCTCTTTCCACCTATACCAAAAACGGGAACAGGTGGGTTGTCGGCGGGGAATACCTCGAAAAGCATTACCCCTACAAGGATTTGCAAATACCAGTCAGCCAGTTTACAGGCGAGGGTGGTTACTACCTAAATTTCCTTTCAGACCGGAAGAAAACCTTTTTTCTTTCGCTGGGATTGTCCGCACTTGCCGGGTACGAAACAAGCAACTGGGGCGATAAATTGCTGCCCGATGGCTCGACCCTGACCGATAAGGACGGTTTTGTCTATGGCGGTGCGCTGACGCTGGAACTGGAAAGTTATATTACCGACCGGGTGGTGTTCCTGATTAACGCAAGGGAAAGATGCCTGTTCGGTTCTTCAGTCGGAAAGTTCCATACACAGTTTGGCGTAGGAATTAAATGTTATATATAACATTTGACGCCAAATGTTGTATAGTCACTTATGTGTTATACTATTGTTATATCGCTATAATTCAGATTATTTCCAAGATTTAGTACAACATAATTTTATTACTATTATTGTAATTCAAATTGTAATTATCGTATTGTCAAATCTAAAAAGTTACATGTATGTTAGAACAATTGATTTTCGAAAAGTCTCACCTACGGAGACATTTGGATGCACCTCTACTTGAAGAGCGTGAACGTTACTTGCAGTATATACAGACAAACGTAAATAGTAATAAAGATTACCTGTTACGTTTGGCTGTTCATATGCTTAGAGGTGTTGAACTTCTAAAACTTTCAGACAATGATTCTTCGTTGGTATCAGTCAACGCAATAAGAAAGATTGTAGAGGAATGGGGACAAACTGGCATAAGTCGATCAAAACAAACGGCTTTCAGTTCACAAAGCAAAGGGAAGATGGAAGCCTCAATCACCAAATGGCTAAGTTACATCAACCGTTTGGAAAGCCGATTGGAAGACTCAATCCCTGTCTTCAATACATTATTTAGAAGGAGATACACCAGAAAAAAAATGCTAATGGCTCCTTTTTTAGAAGAGCGCATAGAATACCTTCTACATTGGGAGAAACTTGGTGCGACAAGAAATACTTTAAAGACAATTGCGGAGTATGAACTTCACATTATAAAGTATTTATCTATGGAACGCCTAAGGGTTGTCAATATTGATGAAATAGGAGAAGCGTCCAAGGTATGGGCAAAAGAAAAGAATGTAACAAGAAGGACTATCGAATATTCACCTCACGGAGAGAGAGTTTTTTTCAGATATGCGAAAGGCTGGTTGGGATTCATGGAATGTCTTGACAATAAAAAGGACACGTTCCCTTTTGAGAAAATGGCAATTGAATACCTGGACTATTTAGTAAATGTCCGTGGTTACTCTCTGCAAACATACAAAAGTAGATATCTGGTATTGAAAAGAGCATTCCTTCTGTTAGGAAAGCAATGTAATGTATTGCATGAAGTAACTCCTAAGCATATAGATACCATCATCACCTGCTTGCATGAGGAGGGAAAAATGTCCCGACGGTCTATCGCTGGCTTAACTTCCATACTCCGTTCTTTTTTCTTGTACGCGGAGCAAAAAAAATGGTGTATGGAGAATATTTCAAGTTCCATATATTCTCCACGGGTGTATTCGGAAGAAAATATTCCATATGCGCCACAAAGAGATAATATCAAACAAGCCGTGCAATATTACAACACGGACGAGAAGTCGGCAATCCGTAATTATGCCATACTCCAAATCTTTGCGGTTTACGGCATACGGACTTGCGAACTTGCCAATCTCCAATTGAAAGATCTGGATTGGAGGAAAGAACTGCTACACTTAAGAAGGGCAAAGGGGTGTCGTCCGCAAACCTTTCCGCTGGTTAGATCCGTGGGCGATGCCATTCTTCACTATCTCAAGGAAATAAGACAGAATGAAAGTCATTCCGAGTATGTTTTCCTCTGTATGGATGCCCCGTATAGACCGGTTTCAACATCTGCCGTTTACAAAATCGTAAGTGACAGTCTGCGTCAACAAGATATTGTTTTGAAACATTATGGGGCGCACTGTTTACGTCACGGTAGCGCCACCCTTTTGGTCAATTCCGGCTTTACAATGAAAGAGGTAAGCGATTATTTGGGACACCAGTCACTTGACACAACTCGTATCTATGCGAAAGTTGACCTTTTGAGTCTTAGGAAAGTGGCTGATATGAATTGGGAGGGCTTACTATGACCATAGGAGAAATCATGCCCGTATACATTGCTTATCGCCAGTCGCTTGGAGAAAAGTTTAAGAACAACAGAAATATCTTGTGCAGCTTTTGTCGTTACGTCGGAGAGGATTGTGGGCTGGCATTAATAAACCGGGATATTGTATCTGATTTTTTATATGCCCCGAAAGGGATGGTAACTTCCAACTGGTTTTCTAAATATACAGCATTGAAAGGATTCTATACATGGGCATTGTCAAGAGGATATGTGAAGGAAATCCCATTACAACAGGTATTGCCAAAGCGACCGGATCATATCACTCCATATATCTATAGCAACAGCGAGTTGAAATCCTTGTTTGATAGTGCTTTGACTTATCAAAGAAGGAAAGGTCACATGATTCCATATGTGACACAAACCATATTGGTGATAACATATACGTTGGGATTAAGAATACATGAGACGTTGGACTTGAAACTGGAGGATATTGATATGTATGAATCATTGACTGTAATCCGTGAGTCAAAATTCTATAAATCGAGAATTGTCCCGTTTGGAAAGAAAGTGGGATGTCGTTTTGCGGAATATTTGGAGTGGCGCAAAAAAAACGGTTATCCGCAAGGCGAGAAATCAGCCCTGTTTGTAGATGACAGGGGACATCCTGTCAATATCCATACTTTTAGTTCCTGCTTTAAGCATATCAGAAAAAAAGCTGGTATAAGTCGAAATGACGGAGGGCGATTTCAGCCAAGAATCCAAGATTTGCGCCATACTTTTGCCACCAACAGATTGGTGACATGGTATACTGAACAAAAAGATGTACAAAGTCTGCTGCCCTTATTGTCTTCATATTTAGGGCATACACAGCTTTCTCATACATCTGTCTATCTCTCAATGATTCCTGAATTACTGAAAGAAGCTTGTAAACTTTTTGAAAATTACATTGATTATGAATGAACAAAGAAAATATTTAAGTTATTGGATAAGACGATTCTTGCTGGAATATATTATAACCGAAAGAAATCTTTCCAGAAACACACAACTTAGTTATAGAGACACTTTTAAATTGTTGATACCGTTTCTTTCAAAAGAAGAAAAAGTAAAGGCGGAAGAAATTCTGCTGGAGCATATAACTCCGGACAATATAATCTTATTTTTGGAAAATATCGAAAAGAGTAGAAAATGTTCCGCATCAACAAGAAATCAAAGGTTGACTGCCATATTTGCTTTATCCAAGTTCGTTGGTCAAAACTCCCCCGAGCATGTAGAATGGAGCAGAATCGTACATACTGTACCTGTCAAAAAATACCAGAAGACAATCATAACCTATTTGGATAAGGATGAAATGAATGCTTTACTGGAGGCTCCTAATCGTAAAATAGGACAAGGAAGAAGGGATTATGCGTTGCTTCTGTTTTTATACAATACCGGTGCACGGGCGGACGAAGCAGCCAATCTAAAGATATCCGATCTGTTTATGGAGAAGAAGGTCGTATGTCTTCATGGAAAAGGAAATAAAACAAGAAGGTGTCCTTTGTGGAAAAGTACAGTGGAAGAACTAAAGGTACAAATCGAAAAACGAGATAGTTCAGAAAATGTTTTCATGAACAGGCTTAATCAACCTATCACTCGCTTTGGTATTTATACTATTGTTGGGAAATATGCAAAACTGGTAGCAGCAACTTATCCTTCAATATTGCAAAAAAGAGTAAGTCCACACACTATAAGGCATACTACGGCTACACATTTGCTACAAGCCGGTGTTGATATTAATACAATTAGGGCTTGGCTAGGACATGTCTCTGTCAATACGACTAATATCTACGCTGAAATTAATCTTAAAATGAAAGCTGAAGCTCTGGCTTGTTGTGAAGTGGAATGCAAGAATCACAGCAGTAAACGTTGGAAAGAGGACGAGGAGTTGATGAGCTTTTTAGATAATTTGTAGATATTATTATGTGGTATTTACTTTTATCAATATTCTGATTTTAAATGTGTTGTTGACCTTTTTAGGGCCAACAACACATAAGTGACTATACAACATTTGGACTGAAATTTATAATGTGATAAATTAACCTATTATATATAATGTATATGAGAAAGATTATAAGCCGCATTTTGATAGGCTGCTATGTAATGGCCGCCTTGTTATTAGTGGGTGCGTGTAGTGACAACGTGGATATACAGCAGTCTTACCCGTTCAGTATCGAAACGATGCCAGTGCCGAAAAAATTAAAGGTGGGTGAAACGGCGGAAATACGC